>PVMK01126521.1_pt1 | contig 68906 bp, 64 predicted proteins | sample 1853481 | NCBI WGS metagenome assembly PVMK01 (sample SAMN08533507, study PRJNA380276) | Marine sediment metagenome, whole genome shotgun sequencing project.
CGTATCCACCTGGCCGTGCGCCACCGCAATGCGAACAATACCGCTTGCAGGCTCCAGGCAATCCGCCAGATCCTTGCACAAATCCGAGCTTGGGTGCTTTGTTCGCCACGGAGCCCCGACCACCTCGACACCAGACAACCCAGGCACCTGAATCGGTTCCATGTCTCGCAAGACGATGACGTGATCACTCGTACTCTGAAACTCTTCCGTGGAAAAAATGGAAGCACCATCCAGGGGATCGTGATTGCCCGGCAGAAGAAAAACCGGTATTGGAAGAGAATCCAATGTGTCCAGCGTGCGCATCATGGTCCGCCTGGAAAGCTGATTGGATTCAAATACGTCGCCGGCGACAATCATGAATTGGGCATCATGCTCCGTCGCAAGTCTTCCCAGTGTCGATATCGCATCGATTCGCGCCTGGCTAAATCGAGACGCCGCTTCTTCGCTGAGGAATACGCGAGTCATTCCCAGCTGCCAATCGGAGCTGTGGATGAAGCGAATTTTGTTATTTCTGTTGCTCATGCCCTATTGACTCGAGTCTCCGTTCAAGGCTTCGATAGTCGCCCAGGTGGGCCGTCATCAGAATTTTCCATAGCTTGCCGTGATTCAGCACGCTGAAATGCAGCAACTCGTGGACGATGACGTAGTTTTGCAGATCATCATCAAGATTCAGGAGTTCAGCATTGAAGTTCAGGTTGCCGTTGGTTGAACATGACGCCCACTTGTTTCTCATTTCACGAACGCCGAGCCAGTTGATGTTAACTTCAATCTTGTCTGCCCATTGGTAGACTCTGGCCTTAAATTCCCTTTTAGCTACTGCCTGTTGCACCGCTTAGGCCCGATTCGCCTTGTCGAGCACTTCGAGAGATTTGTCTTTTTCTTTGGCCATCAGAGTTCTTTGTCTTCCTTATCGGGAGTTGTGTCTGTCGCATCGGGCAGTGACACTACCAGCCAGAGAATTTCGATTTTATCGCTTAAATCCATCAATGATCTTGTCGTAGATGAGATCTGCCGCTTCAAGGCAACGAGCGTCACCGATATTCAGAAGATCTGCGTAAATCAATGGGTATGGCGTTGTGTCTCTCTCAGGCGTCGGAAATGCCCAGAAGCGATGCAGAATTTCAATGGGGCCGTCCGGGTCCTGGCGCAACTTGCGGTCAATTAACAGGCGTGGATCAGTTTTTTCTCCATAGAAGGTAACCGTTTCCGGCCGTAATACATGGGTTAACCGTTCCGCCGCCACCTCCCCGCCAAACACGAGGTTGTATTTGGCCGGATTCAGATTCACCCACCATCGTGTCTGGTCGGTTCGGAATCGTCCCATGATGAGCTTCGGCCGTAGCGTGCGGGCGTAGGCTTCTGCCCACTGTTTCAGGAGCAGCCGGGGTTGAAGGAGCCTTCGCTCACCTTTGGTTTCCGCCACGAACCCCAAGGTTGGCAGGTCGGCCATCACCCAACCGACCGTGCCATGAGCCACGCCTGCCAGTCGCGCGATCTCCCGATACGGTTGGGCCACCCACTCAGGATGGCAGAGCAAAGCGAATAGGACTTTGAGGCCGTTGGCCTGAAACGCGCGTCCGGTGACTTTGTTGATCGCTGGCTTTTCGTCTGGCCGCTCACCCTTGATCCAGACATATATTGGAGGCTGGTCAATATATGCATTGCCGGCAGCATCGAGAAATGCGATGTTGCGGGCCTTAAGTTTTTCGGCTAGTGGCGGCGTAACGTAGTCGGCGATCAGGAGTGGCGGCTTTCCGGTTTGTTCAATTTGATGGAGCACGGCTCCGAGGGTTGCCGGCCGGAGACCTCTCTTGACCTCTGCGGCATAGGTTCGGGTATCGCGGCCACGGCCAAGCCGTACGAACGCGTCCACCTGACGATCGCCGCCTTTTACCTCCTGTCTCTCGATCTCGGCTGTTATGCCGAGCGTTGGCGCCAGGGCAAGAACGGTATCGAGCAATTGGTTTTTAGCATGTCTGTCCATTTATTCGTATTGCCCATGTTACGTGGACAATAGTCAATAGTGGACACCCTGCATAATTGAGAAAACTGGCCGACCGGTCGAGACAGCCACTCGATGAAGTTGCTTTTTCAGGCCACTGGGACTCGCCTTATAACGACTAGCGGGGTAGTCCTTCGCGCTCAACACTCGGGAACGTTTACGGCCAGGCCCCCTTGCGAGGTCTCCTTGTAACTGTGCGACATATCCAAGCCCGTTTGTCTCATGGTCTCGATGACCTGGTCGAGATGGACTTTGTGCCGGCCATCGCCCCGCAGCGCCATTCGGGACGCATTGATGGCCTTTATGGATCCCATCGCATTTCTTTCGATACAAGGTATCTGCACAAGCCCGGCAATCGGATCGCAGGTCAGCCCGAGATTGTGTTCCATGCCAATTTCAGCCGCATTCTCGATCTGCTCGTTGCTTCCGCCGAGTGCTGCTGTCAAACCGGCTGCAGCCATCGAGCAGGCTACCCCGACCTCGCCCTGGCAACCCATCTCGGCGCCTGAGATCGACGCGTTTTTCTTGTAGAGAATGCCGATCGCACCAGCCGTCAGGAGGAATTTCACGACGCCCTGCTCATCCCCACCGGGGACGAATCGCAGATAATAAAGAATCACGGCCGGGACGATCCCGGCGGCGCCGTTTGTCGGCGCGGTGACGACTCGCCCGCCCGAGGCGTTTTCTTCGTTGACGGCCAGGGCATAGGCATTGACCCACTCCATGAAATCCCCGGCGGCACCCTCCCCGCACAGTTCCCGGTGCAGCTTCGGCGCCCGTCGGGGTACTTGCAGGATCCCCGGCAGAACGCCGTCCTTTTCAAAGCCACGATTCACGCAAGCCCTCATGACCTCCCATATTTTGAGCAGCCGCTGCCGCGTCTCCTCAGGTTTCTGCCACTCGGATTCATACGCCAGCATATATTCATCCAGCCGCTCGCCGCGCGACTCGGCTCTTGCCAGCAACTGTGCCGCCGAGCCAAAAGATAATGGACTTTCCGGCCTGTCATGGTCACCCGCACCATCCGTGCCCGTACGCGATACGAATCCACCGCCAATGGAATAGAACTCCTCCGACAAAAGGGCCTCTCCGTTTGCGTCCAGCGCCGAGAAGCGCATGCCGTTGGGGTGTGCCGGCAACATCTGATCCATGTGAAAAAGCAGATCCAGGGGCTCGTCGAAATCTATCTCCGGCCCGTCAGCCAGCCGCAAGCGACCCTCACTTCGAATTCGGGCGACGATTTCTCCTGCTTCATCGGGGTCGACGGTTTCCGGGGTCTGCCCCTCGAGACCAATCAATACAGCGAGATCGGTGCAGTGACCCTTGCCCGTTAACGCCAGTGATCCGTACAACTGAATGGCGACCCTTGCCACTTTGTCTGTCAACTCTTCGTCATGGAGATCCTGGACAAACAAAATAGCGGCCCGCATCGGTCCCATGGTGTGCGAACTCGACGGTCCCAGACCTACCTTGAAGATATCGAAGACACTGATCGACATCGGGGTCAGACCTGATCCAAAGTCAGCAGACCGGTATTGCCGCCCACCGCAGATGTGTTTATTGTCAACGTTCTTTCCATCGCAAAACGATGCAGATAATGCGGCCCGCCCGCTTTTGGTCCCGTCCCCGACAAACCGCAACCACCAAACGGCTGGACGCCCACGACGGCACCGATCATGTTGCGATTGACATAGACATTGCCGACCGTGACCTTTCGATTTATCTCCATTGCAGTGGTATCGATCCGGCTATGAATACCAAGGGTCAGACCGAAACCCGTTGCGTTTATCTGTTCGATAACGTCATCGAGCTTCGATGAAGTATAGCGCACGATGTGCAGGACAGGTCCGAATACCTCTTCCGTCAGCCGATCAAGACTGTCAATCTCAACCGCCATTGGCGCGAAGAAAGTTCCGTGTTCCGTTTCCTTGCTCATGTCGCAGCGATGGATGAGTTTGCCTTCTTTCGTGATCCGCTGTGCATGCGCTTCAAGGATACCCAGGGCCTGTTCGTCGATGACAGGTCCGACATCTGTTCGAAGGAAAGCGGGGTCGCCCATGACCAGTTGTTTCATGTAACCGCGCAACAGTTCTATCGTCTGATCCGCAATTTCTTCCTGCAGGAACAAGACCCTGAGCGCCGAACACCTCTGTCCGGCGCTATTGAGCGAGGACTGCACGGCATCCAGAACAACCTGCTCCGGCAGCGCGGAGCTGTCGACGAGCATCGCATTCTGACCACCGGTCTCCGCAATAAGGGTGGCGATAGGGCCATCGCGACCTGCCAAAGCACGATTGATGCTTTGCGCCGTCGCCGTCGAACCGGTAAACACGACCCCGGCGATCCTCGCATCGGGTAGTACGAAGCCGGCGATTTCCCTGCCGGACCCCGGCAGAAAATGAAGGACTTCTACCGGGACGCCCGCGGCGTGCATCAGCTGAACAGCCCTGTGTGCGACCAGCGAGGTCGTCTCCGCTGGCTTGGCCAGTACGGAATTGCCTGCCGCCAGCGCTGCGGCAACCTGGCCGGTGAAGATCGCAAGCGGAAAATTCCACGGGCTGATACAGAAAAACACGCCGCGCCCATGCAATGACAATTCGTTGCTTTCACCTGTCGGTCCCGGCATGCACTGCGGCTCGTCGAAATCCGTCGCCGCGCGCAAACCGTAGTAACGCAAAAAATCCACCGCTTCCCTGAGTTCGGCGACGGCGTCGGGAAGGGTCTTGCCCGCCTCCCTGACGAGCAAGCCCAGCAACTCCGCCTTGTGCTCCTCGAAGAGTTCCGCCGCGCGTTCAAGAATCCCGGCACGATCGCTGGCCCGGGTAGCATCCCATCGTGGATAAGCCGCGGTGGCCACATCGATTGCCGTCCTGACGACCTGCTCTGATGCGAGCTGAATCCGGCCCACCGGCCGTCTGTTGTCGCTCGGGTCGATGCAGGCTATTTCCTCGCCCCCCATATCGCCACCGGCGACGATCGGTGTTGCCAGATGATCGCCGTCGATCCGCTGCGACATTTCCAGTCCCAGTGATGTCAGCTTCGCCGGGTCGGCAAAATTGATACCCGCCGAGTTTCTGCGCTGGCTGCCAAAAATTTCCCCTGGCAAGGGAATCCTGGGATGTGGGATGGAATCGAAGCCTTCGACAACACGGACGGGGTCGGCGACAATTTCGCCAATCGGCGCCGATTCATCGATGATGCGATTGACAAAGGACGTGTTGCTGCCGTTTTCAAGCAATCGTCGGACGAGATATGGCAATAGGTCTTCGTGGTTGCCTACGGGCGCATAGACACGGCAGGGAATACCGAATTTCTCGGCACCGATTACCTCGCCATACAATTCCTCTCCCATGCCGTGAAGCCGCTGAAATTCGAAATTACGCTTGCCTCCCGCAAAATGAATAATGCTGGCAACGGTCTGCGCGTTGTGAGTCGCGAACTGGCAATGGATGAGTTCTCCCGCCTCGAGCAGCAGCTTCGCGCAAGCCAGATAGGAAACATCTGTATTCGCCTTGCGTGTGAAGACCGGGTAGGACTCCAGCCCCTCCTCCTGCGCTTTCTTGATCTCGGCGTCCCAGTAGGCGCCCTTGACCATGCGTACCGGAATCGACCGGCCCACATCCCGTGCAAGATCTATCAGCCACCGGGTCTGGGCCAGTCCGCGCTTGTGATAAGTCTGCATGGCCAGACCAAAACCATCCCAGGCGTCAAGTTGAGCATCCCGGTAAACCGCTTCGAACAACTCCAGCGCAATCTCCAGGCGGTCCATCTCCTCTGCATCGACGGTCAGGCCGATTGCGGCGCGTTTTGCCCGCAGGGCGAGTTCGAGCAATAACGGTTTGAGTTCCTCCAGTACACGCTCACGCTGCGCGAACTCATAGCGCGGGAACAGCGCAGACAGCTTGACCGAGATACTGGGCGCCTCCTTCAGCGGCTGCCCTTCCTCTACCGCAGCTCCGATACCATCGATGGCTTTACAGTAGGCATCGAAGTACTGCCGCGCATGCTCCCCGGTCAGCGCAGCCTCGCCAAGCATGTCGAAGGTGTACCTGAATTTTGCATTGTCGCCCGACCGAGACCTCTTCAATGCGTCCTGTATGGATCGCCCCATGACGAACTGGTGCCCCATGATCTTCATCGCCTGACGCATGGCCGTGCGGATCACCGGTTCGCCTGCCCTGGTAATCATCGCCCCCAGGGTACGCCTGGGGTGCTCGATCGTTTCCTTGTCCATGCGGATGATGCGACCGGTCAGCATCAGGCCCCAGGTCGATGCATTGACGAATACGGAGTCGCTGCTGCCGAGATGCTCGCGCCAGTTGGCGGCCAGCAGCTTGTCGGCGATGAGCTTGTCGGCCGTCGCCTTATCCGGCACACGCAGCAGGGCCTCGGCCAGACACATCAGAAGCACGCCTTCCTGGGATGACAGATCGTATTGCATCATCAATGCGTCCATGCCGCCCGTCTTGCCGCGGTTCAGCCGCACAGACTGAACCAGCGTCTCGGCGGTGTCCCGGATACGCGCGGCGGTGCTGTCATCTACCTTTGCGATCGACACAAGCTCGCGAACGACATCGGCCTCATCGGCAAGGAAATACGGGTTGATGCACTCACCGACTTTTGATGCCGGCCGGTCCCCTGGCGCAAAAACAAACTTGCCGGGGTCAGGGTGTATCGGACTGGTGGCGTACACGGCGAATCCCTCACAAGGATGAAAATCAATTGCCTGCTGTCTGAGGCAAGAAATGCAGACTAAGGAACCTCTGATCTATTCATGAACTCGTATCTTGTGTCCAAAATGTCCAGCTTCCGCGTTGCAAATCTTCGCAATAGCCAGCTATTACGTGCGCTTCGCGCCTTGAATCTGAACATTTTGGATCACAATCTACTTCGCTCAGAATATATCAGAGGTTCCCTGAACGATCCGACCAATTATAGAGGATGGTGCGGTGCCTCGCAGCGCGGCAAGCGTCTCGTCAATCGCCGCCCGGCTGGCTGTCTCTCCACTGGATATAGTCCGAGATTATCCGGTCGTGATCAAACACCGCTTGCGGCGTGCGCCCCGGTTCAAAAACGCCTGCCTCTCCCGCATCGTCCCCCGCCACCGGCTCTCCGCGCGCCTGTGCAACATAGACAGCACTGGCCGTGTGCCCCCTCGGGTCGCGAGCGGGATCGGAATAAATGCCGAGCAACTGAAGATTTTCTACCTCGAGCCCGGTTTCCTCCAGGGCCTCGCGCGCGGCTGCCGATTCAACCGATTCGCCCACATCGACGAAACCACCGGGTATCGCCCACCCGTACGGCGGGTTCTTCCTCCTGATCAGAACGATCGGTCGTCCAGGGCGATCTTTCAGTTCGATAATGACATCGGCAGCGAGTAGTGGAGTAACGGGCACGGCCATCGTCAGGCCCCTCTCTTTCTTGTAAAGCGAATGATTTTTTGGCGGGCATGTTTGTCGGGTCGGCCAACACGTTGCGATAGCTTGCTGTGTTCCAGGCTCCTCTGCACACGCAACTCTTCACGCCGGGCAATACTTTGCGCACTCTCCTCGTACAAAGATACGGCCACTGTGGCGGACCCTCTTCGGGTAGAGAGCCCGCTTACCACTATTTCGTACTGCTCTTCACCTTTCGTGATCGTCAGCCGGTCTCCGATACTGACCCCACGCGACGGTCGGGCGCGGACGCCGTTTAGCTGGACTTTTCCACCTGTGACGACGGCCTTGGCGATGGCGCGTGTCTTGAAAAATCGCGCCGCCCATAGCCATCGATCGAGCCGCACACGCAGTTTCGATTCGGAGTTCAGTTTTTTTCCCCTTGTGCCTGGCAGAATCTGCATGGAGTCTACCCCAGCCATCATGTTGCACGAAGAGTTCGATTTCCGCTGATGGAAAAGGCGTCCGTTGCTCAGGGTTCCCCGGTCGTGATTACAGCTATAATTCACTGTCTCGTTATGAAGAGACGGGGCACGACCGTTTCCTGTACACAAGCCGGAGACCCAGATAATGGACCAGGCATTCCTTGCGAATTTAGATCGGGACACACAAGGCCTCAGGGACAGCGGGCTGTTCAAGGCCGAAAGAATCATCACCACGCCGCAGGACGCGTCTATTGAAGTTGGCGGCGGTGATGCGGTCATCAACCTGTGTGCCAACAATTACCTGGGGCTGGCCAATCATCCCCTCTTGATCGAAGCGGCCCATGAAGCACTCGATAAGTACGGCTATGGAATGGCTTCGGTTCGATTTATCTGCGGTACGCAATCGGTACACAAGGAACTCGAAAACCGGATCAGCGAATTTCTCGGCACCGAGGACACGATTCTCTACTCGTCCTGTTTCGACGCCAACGGCGGATTGTTCGAAACGCTTCTGGACGATCAGGACGCCGTAATCAGCGATGCACTCAACCATGCGAGCATTATCGACGGGATCCGTCTGTGCAAGGCAAAACGCCTGCGTTTCGCGCACAACGACATGGGGGAACTCGAAGACCGTCTTAAAGAGGCCGACGGTTGCAAGGTCAAATTGATCGCAACGGACGGCGTTTTTTCGATGGACGGCACGATCGCCGATTTGCAAGCCATTTGTGATCTGGCGGAGAAATACGGCGCACTCGTGATGATCGATGATTGCCACGCGACAGGATTCCTCGGGGCTGGCGGGCGCGGGACACACGAGTATCGCGATGTCATGGGTCGGATCGACATCATTACCAGCACGCTGGGCAAGGCGCTCGGTGGCGCCTCAGGTGGTTTTACCGCGGCGCGTAAAGAGATCGTTGCATGGTTGAGACAACGATCCCGCCCCTATCTCTTTTCCAACAGTCTCGCGCCCGTGATCGCAGCCACTTCAATACGCGTGCTCGAACTGCTCGAGGATGGCGCGCAACTGCGTCACACCCTGATGGAGAATACCAGCCGTTTCAGACGCGAGATGGAGGGGCTGGGATTCACATTATTGCCAGGTGATCATCCGATCATCCCGGTGATGCTGGGTGATGCGAAGCTTGCGACGGAGATGTCGGACCGCCTGCTGGCAAAGGGCGTCTATGTGATCGGCTTCTCTTTCCCCGTGGTGCCCAAGGGTCAGGCACGAATCCGCACCCAGATGTCTGCCGGTCTGAATACGGGCCACCTCGACATGGCGATCGAGGCATTCGCCACTACCGGGCGTGAGCTTGGACTTATCTCTTAGGGAACCTCTGATATATTCTGAGCGAAGTAGATTGTGATCCAAAATGTTCAGATTTAAGGCGTGGATCGCACGTAATAGCGGGCTATTGCGAAGATTCACAACGCAGAAGCTGGACATTTTGGGCGCAAGATACGAGTTCATGAATAAATCAGAGGTTCCTTAGACGTTAGGGTCATCACTATGCGTGCACTGGTCAAAGCAAAAGCCGAACCGGGAATCTGGCTGGAGGATATCCCCAAGCCGGAACCAGGTCACAACGATGTTCTTATCCGCATCAACAAGACAGCGATTTGCGGTACCGATATTCATATCTACAACTGGGATGAGTGGGCCTCAAGGACGATACCGGTGCCAATGGCCGTCGGTCACGAATTCTCCGGGGTCATCGTCGCCATGGGCAGCGAGGTGCGCGGATTGCAGGAAGGCGATCGCGTGTCGGGAGAAGGTCATATTACCTGCGGACATTGCAGAAACTGCCGTGCGGGACGCAGGCATCTGTGTCGAAACACGGTGGGCGTCGGCGTCAACCGGCAAGGTTGTTTTGCCGAGTATCTTTCGATACCGGCGAGCAATGTATTCCCTCTGCCCGATGTCATCAGCGATGATGTCGCGTCGATACTCGACCCGCTGGGTAACGCCACCCACACGGCGCTGTCCTTCGATCTTGTCGGCGAGGATGTTCTTATCACCGGCGCCGGCCCTATCGGCATCATGGCGGCAGCCATCGCGCAACACGTAGGCGCACGCCATGTCGTGGTAACGGACATCAACGACTATCGGCTCGAATTGGCCGGCAGGATGGGCGCGACGCGCACAGTAAACGCGGGCCGGGAATCCCTGAAAGACATCATTTCCGAACTGGGCATGAAAGAAGGATTCGATGTCGGTCTGGAAATGTCAGGCAATCCGGTCGCCTTTCGCGACATGTTGCGGACCATGCATCACGGCGGACGCATCGCGCTACTTGGCATCCCTCCGGGAGAGACGGCGATCGACTGGAATGAAGTGATCTTCAAAGGTCTCATCATCCAGGGCATTTACGGGCGCAAGATGTTCGAGACGTGGTACAAGATGTCCACCATGCTCGAAAGCGGACTCGACGTCAGCCCCGTCATCACCCACCGGCTACCGATCGGTGAGTTCCAGCAAGGCTTCGACATCATGAACTCAGGACAGTCGGGCAAAGTTATTCTCGACTGGCGAGAATAACTTTGCCAATGTAAGAATTAAGAATTAGGAATTGACAAGCAGGGATCTCGTGTTCCCGAACGCTGGTTCCTAACCCCAAACTCCTAATTCCTAAATATCTATGCCGCAAAGGCATAGATAATAGACCCCTCTCGGGTCATCCAGAGAAAGCAGCGGTCCGACTTCCTTTCCAATACGCTTCACCATTGCTGACAGCGGGTCGATTCGCGGTGCAAGACCCAGCATCTGTCCCACCCGTGCCAGACCCGTGAGGAATCTCAACACCAGGGAATCCTGCAAATCGATTTTCTGCTCCAGATAGCGCAACCGATAATCGTCCCCGAGCCCGGCCAGGCCGGCAACGGACGCAGCAGCCTCTTCAAGACCGCCCAACTCGTCCACCAGCCCCAATCCAAACGCATCCCGTCCCGTAAAAACGCGGCCGCCGGCGATACTCCTTACCTCATCAATATTCAGCCCACGCGCACTGGCAACCTGGCCGAGAAACCGTTCGTAACCACTGTCGATAGATAGCTGAATGATCTCGCGCATCGCGGGACTCAGGCTGCGACCCAATCTGAAATCATCACTGTGAAGAGTGGTCCCTACGCCATCCACTGTCAGACCGAGCTTCTCGAATGCCCTCTCAAAAGTGGGTAGCATGGCGGTGACGCCAATCGACCCCGTGATCGTTTCCGGGTGCGCCCAGATCTCCTGTCCGGGCAGCGAAATAATGTATCCACCCGATGCGGCGATACCACCCATCGATACAACGAAGGGCTTGTCGGAATCACTCAGCAATTCCAACTCGCTAAGGATGACCTCGGATGCGAACTGACTGCCACCACCGGAATCGACCCGCAGCACCACTGCCTTTACATCGTCGTCCTCGCGCGCCTTGCGAATAAGTTTCACCATCGACCGGTCACCGATTGCACCGGGTGCCCGATTGCCCGGGAGTATGATTCCGGTCGCAATGATGACCGCGATTTCATTGGCGGAATGTTTCCGCGCCACCTCTAACAGGTCTGTCGCGGCCAGATAATCCTGGTAGCTGATTCGCTGGTAGTCATCACCGTCATCATTCTCGCCCACGATGCCGATAAGATGCCGTCGGACCTGATCGCGAGTCCAGAGCTGATCGACGAGACCTTCCTCGAGAGCGAGAACCGCCTGATCGCCAGCAACACTTTTTAGTTTGTCGAGATAATTGTCCGCCAGCGCCTGGATGGTATCCGGCTGCAGGCCGCGGGCGCTGGAAACCGCCTCCCGATAGGTCTCCCAAAGCTGATCCACCAGCACACGCGCTTCCGACCGCTCCGCATCCGACATGTCATTACGACGATATGGGTCGTACGCCGACTTGTACTCACCGCTCTTGAACACGTTGACATCGACCAGTATCTTGTCGAGAGCCTCCCTGAAATACGTGCGGTAGTAGCCAAAACCACGGAAGAAGGTCTCACCGAGAGGGTGCATATAGATCTCATCCGCCCGGGCAGCGAGATAGTACTGGGACTGACCGTAAGCATCGCCTGCCGCGATCAGCGGTTTGCCGGATTCCTTATACGCATCCAGCGCTGCGGCAACCTGGCCGAGCTTGGTCAGATCGCCCCCCTGAAATCCGTCGAGATCAAGTACCAGCGCCTTGATTCTCTTGTCATCGGCTGCCCTCTCGATCGCGGTCACCAGGTCACGTACCAGCGTCTGATCGTTGGCCTCGCCCCGGGCATCCCGCAGCGCCCGCTCCAGGGGATCGCCGGACAGTTGCTCCACCAGTCTGCCTGTTGGCGCCACAATCATGGCAACCGAATCGGGCACCGTGATCGTCGTATCCGAGAGCAATGCCAGAAACGCCATCAGCACGATCAGCATCAGGAACAGGTGCACGAAGCGACGCAAGGCATCGAGGCCGTGCCATATGGCTCTCAGGAGTCTGACAATCGGGTTTCTGGACATAATTTATTTCGCTTTGTTTCGCTTTGTTTCGGTTGCCGCGTCGTTAGTTGTCGTATGTCACGCGGTAGATCACGCCGGCGCGATCGTCCGAAATCAACATCGAACCGTCGGCGAGGAAGATGATGTCAACCGGTCTGCCCCAGGCCTCGCCACCCTCCAGCCAACCCTCTGCGAACGGCTCATAGTCGACCGGTGTATTGCCGTCCAGGGAGACCCGCATGACTTTGTAGCCAACCGGTTCACTCCTGTTCCACGAGCCGTGCAAGGCAATAAAGAGCTGACCGTCGAATGATTCCGGAAACATCCCACCGGGGTAAAACCTGAGTCCGAGTGGCGCTACGTGCGCCCCCAACTGCAGCACCGGTGGCGTAAACTCATTGCAACTTCGCCCTTCTCCAAAATCCGGGTCGAGGGTGTCGCCTCCGTGGCAATATGGGAAGCCGAAATCCATGCCCGCTTCGCTGGCAATGTTCAACTCACAAGACGGCAGGTCGTCACCCAGCCAGTCACGACCGTTATCCGTGAACCACATGTCTTCCGTCTCAGGATGCCAGGTAAAACCGATGCTATTGCGTACGCCGAACACAAAATTTTCCCGCCCGCTGCCATCGGGATTGATCCGGGTGATTACACCATAGCCGGGTTCATTGCAGACATTGCATGGAGCGCCGATTTGCAGATACAACATCCCGTCCGGCCCGAAGGCAAGATACCTCCAGCCATGGTGCGTTGCAGTCGGGTACTTGTCGTATATAACTTTGGAGGAAGGATCGTCTAGCCGTGCCTCGATATTCTCAAACCTGATGAGTCGTTTCACCGCGGCGACATAGAGGTCACCATCGCGAAAAGCGACCCCGTTGGGTATGTTGAGATTTCTCGCCAAGGTAATCGCGGGTCCGGCACGTAGCCCCGTATCCGATTCTTCCAACGGAATCGCATAGACCTTACCTTCCGCCCGGGTGCCAACGAACAAGGTGTTCTCACCGAGTGCCAACGAACGCGCGTTGGGGACATCGTCTGCAAACATTTCAATTCGGAAGCCTTCCGGAAGCCTGATACTGTCGGTCCTGGAAGTGACATCGCCAGCCGTACCGCAAGACTGCACCACCACGGCAAGCGTCGCAATCATCAGGCGGGTGGTGGCAGAAAATCGAATGCCGCCGTTGTTTACCATCGTTCCGGACCTCGCTGTTAACAGATCCGCCATTGAACCACAGGCAGGCGGCCGGTCACAGACCACTCATCGGCCGAGCAGTGCCAGCGACAAAGCCGGCCAGTAGGTGATGATAAATACGGCGCCCAACAGAATGAACAGAAAGGGCAGGGTCGCCATGTAGATCTGTGTGATGCTTTTCTGGAAGCGGTAGCTGGCTATAAACAGGTTCAGACCGACCGGCGGTGTCAGATAGCCAAGCTGCATGGCGGCAAGGAAGATGATGCCGAGATGCACCGGGTCTACACCATAGCTCGATGCGACCGGCAGCATCAACGGCACGATCAGCACAATGGCGGAAAAGATATCCAGGATCGCTCCGAGTGCTAGCAAAAACAGGATCAGCAGGAAGAGGAAAGATGCCTGGCTATCGACGTAGCCATCCAGAGTCTCGAACAGCATCTGCGGCACGCCAGCATCGATCATGTAGTTGGTCGATGCCAGCGATACTCCGAGGATCAGGAGTATGCCACCGACCAACACCATGGACTCACGCATGATCCCGGCCAGATTCGACCATGAGATCTCGCGTAGAAAGACCATTTCTACCAACAGGACATAGATCGCTGTTACCGCGGCTGCTTCGGACACCGCGAAATACCCCGAGTAGATACCGCCAAGGACGATCACCGGCAATGGAATCTCCCAGCGCGCATCCCACAAGGCCGAGCCTGCCCGTCTCCATGAGAAATCACCGAGCGGAGTCCGGTTACTCCGGTTGACCCAGAAGCTCCAGCTGGCCAGCAATACGAGCATCAATGTGCCGGGCAATATCCCTGCCCGGAAAAGATCATCAATCGAAACTTTGGTCACTACGCCGTAGAGAATGAGCGGCAACGAAGGCGCGAAAAGCAATCCCAGACTACCGGAAGTCGTGACCAGACCGAGGTTGAAATTTTCTTTGTAGCCGGCTTCCTTCAGTGCGGGATATAGGATTGCACCCAGCGCGATAATGGTGACACCCGAGGCGCCGGTAAAGGCTGTGAATACCGCACAGGCCGCGAGCGAAATGATTGCAAGTCCACCGGGCATCCAGCCAAGGAGGGCCTGACTGACCTTTACAAGCCGGCGAGGTGCACCCCCCGCGCTGAGCAGGTACCCGGCAAAGGTGAACAACGGTATCGCCGAGAGGATCGGCATTTCGGCGATACCAAAGATTTCGATCGCAATGGCCTGAAGATCGATACCTGACTGGTAATATCCCCACAGCGCGCCGGCCGCTATTACAACGAAGAGCGGGACGCCGATAATCGCGAGCAGGCCAAGTATGAGTATCGCCGTCATCCGCGATCACCATCGCCTTTCAGCAACCCCACAAGTGACTTAATGCCGACCCTGAAATGCCTTACGCCGATGACAGCGAACGCGACCGGCAGGATCGACTGGATAAGCCAGGCGGGAACCGTACCGACAAGCACGTCACCGAAAATCTTCGAGTCGCTGACAAAAGCGAGCGCGTACCAGGCGATGATCAGGGAGACAAGCGCCGTCAACAGATCGGCCAGTGCATCAAAGAAATATCGTGGCCGCCCTGTCAGATAACGAGAAAGAAGATCGATCCTGAGTTGTCGCCCGTCGCGGCTCGCGGCCATCGCGCCCAGCAACGCCAGCCACAGGACCATGAGACGCAGGGATTCGTCTGCCCAGCCAAAACCCTGACCCAGGAGGTTACGTGAAAATATCTGCGTGGCGCCAAGGAGTACCATCACGGAGAGCAGGACGGCGAGGAGAATATCCTCGAGTCGGCCCCCCAGCCTGGATGCGCCTGCCAGCAGTCGCCCGAGACCGCCGATCATTATGGGTTCCCGCTGGAACCTGCTGATCGGGAGCCTTGCGGCTCGTCACGATATTCATCCAGCAGTGCGAGCATGCGATCGTAAAGATCCACAGACATTGCGTTCTTCTCCACTTGCTGACGGTTGCTTACCATCACCCGGTTGCGCCAGACGTCTATCGCCCCCGTGTCGGGGTATACGATCTCTACCCCGTTAGCAACCATCGCTTTTTCTGCTCCCACATTGTCTTGTCCGCTCTGGGCATCGAATCTATCGTAGACCTTGCCCATCACTTCCCGCACGATCGCCTGGTCGATCGGCCCGATACGGTCGAAAACCTTCTTCTCGATGACGAGCACGCCGTAGGTGTAGACCAGCGGTTCACGAGTCATGTAGCTGACCTTGGTAAACCACTGCAAGGCCACCGCCGCGACAGGAGGGGTCGCGATGACGTCAATTAGACTCGTCTGCAATCCCATCAGGACATCGGTCATTGGCAACACCACCGGCGAAAGCTCCAAAGCCTGCATCGCGGCATAGGTCACAGGGTCTCCCTCCGGCACCCAGACCTTGCGCCCCTTTATGTCGGCGAGATTGCGGACCGGGTGGTTCGACATGAGCTCTGCAAAACCGCCACCGGTGATTCCGAAACACACCAATCCGGCCTCTTCAGCATACCGGACTATATCTTTGTCCATTCGGGCCCTGACGTACTCCACTTCATCGAGCGATCGGAAGACCAGGGGCAGCCCGTATACATTCAAGTCGGGGAAACGATCCATGAGACCGCTGGGCGTAAAAGCACCGCCATGCAACTGGCCGATTCGCATCTTGCGCAACACTTTCTTGTCGTTGCCCATGACGCCGCCGCCATAGAATTTCAGCACCACCCGGCCTTCGGTCCGCGACTTGATCTCTTCGCCACCGGCACGCATGTCCTTCATCCAGGACGAGTTCTCGGGCGCTATGGTCGCAATCTTGATTTGCGTGGTCGCGGCCATCGCTACCGACGAGGACAGCAGGAGGAAAAAAACGGTAAATAATCGCTTGAACATGGCTGGGTACGGGCTCCGGGTCAGAAATAGTCGTCGGCAGAATCTAGTAACACGCTTGCATCTCTCTGCGCCAGAGTGTTGGTCAGAGTAAGCCGTGGTTGAACAGGATCGGCCTCTAATACTTCGGTCAACAGACGGTCGTGAAGTTCCCGCTCATAGAGCAATCTTGCGTAACCGCGGGCGTATTCGACATTGATGCTGAGGTCTTTTCCATCGGATAGCACAAGCGCTCTCTCGAAGTGAGCGCGCGCTTCCTCGGGCTGACCGCCCAGCGCGGGCGGTCGCAAAGTCTGCAGTATCCCCAGGTACAAATGAGGACTTCCGTTCTCATAGCCTTCGTCAAGTTCGAGAACCCGGTCCAGAGCCAGCTCGACCTTCGCCAGATCAGCCAGGGCACCCCAGTCATCGCTGTGAGCCCGAATGTAGACAAGCCATGCGACACAATAGGTGAATAGCCTGGGAAGATCCTTGTCGGTGGCTTCCGCCAGGCGTGTCTGCAATGCGGCAAATTGCAGTTCGCCAAGACCGCAGAGCGTTCCCTTGTCGCTACACAGCGCCCTGCCGGCATAGTTTTTCGCCCGTCTCGACAGTATGGCGGCGCGCTCCGGGTCCACCACGAAAACTGCTGCGTAGGCCGAATAAAGAGTTGCGGCCGCCTCTAGAATATCACCATCATCGGGCGATCCCTCGACCAGGCTATCCATAAGAAGCAGATACGCGGGAGCGCCATCACGGACAAGCTCCGGGTCGTCCTGGTTCTGGATTGCCGCCGTGAGATTGTCAGACGCGTTGTTGACCTTGGCGCTGATGAAAGCGGCGCAACCCGTTTGCAAGACCAGTAGAGCGACGACAAATGTTGCGCGCACAGCCGGGCCGTGCCATGCGCCGGCGCGCCTGATAAAGACCCTCTTGGCGTAGCCGGGCACCGCTCAGATCTTTTCCTTGATCCTCGCGGCCTTGCCGGTCAGTTCGCGGAGATAGTAGAGCTTTGCCCTGCGAACATCGCCACGACGCTTGACCTTGATTTCGCTGATGATCGGGCTATAGGTCTGGAACACGCGCTCCACACCTTCGCCATGGGACATCTTGCGCACGGTAAACGAGGAATTCAGCCCTCGATTTTTCTTGGCGATAACGACGCCCTCAAAAGCCTGCAGACGCTCTCGCGAGCCTTCCTTGACCTTGACCTGAACGACAACAGTGTCTCCGGGGCTGAACTTCGGCACCTCCCGATCCATCTGCTCACGTTCCAGTTCTTCGATGATATTGCTCATTTCTCTCACCCGTCTGTCGATTTCCGGTTTTCTCGACTATTGCCGACTCACGAATTCCCGCCACTCTCATGGTCGGCGATAAACTCTCGCAGCAACCCCTGCTGCTCCTCATCCAACTCCACCTGGTCCAGCAACTCCTGCCGCCGCAGCCAGGTTCGGCCCAGCGATTGTTTCAATCGCCAACGCCTGATCGCGGCATGATCGCCAGACAGCAAAACCGCCGGCACATCAAGACCGTCAATTGTCTCCGGCCTCGTGTAATGAGGCCAGTCCAGCAGCCCGTTCTCGAAAGAGTCCTGGTCTGCCGAATCCGCGTCGCCCAATACACCGGCCACCCGTCTCGCCACCACGTCCGCCAAAACCATCGCCGGAAGCTCACCCCCGCTGAGGACATAGTCCCCAATGGAGATCTCGTAATCCGCCTCCAACGCGAGCAGGCGTTCGTCCGGTCCCTCGTATCGGCACGCCACCAGGATCAACCCGGGGCATTCCGACAATTCAACTACCAGGCCCTTGTCCAGCGGTCTGCCCTGGGCACTCAAAACAACACAAGGACTGCCTTGCGGCAATCGTTTTCTCGCCTCAACGATCGCCGCCCGAAGAGGCCCCACCTTCATAACCATGCCCGGGCCACCGCCGTACGGTCGATCATCAACCGTTCGGTGAACGTCGCTGGTGAAATCCCGCGGATTTACCGTCCCGATTCCGACCAGTCCCTTTTCCACCGCGCGGCCTATTACTCCGAACGCCGCGATATTCTCGACCTGGCGTGGGAACAAGCTGACGAATTCAATCCGCATCCGGGGAATCCCTGACTAATTCATGAACTCGTATGCCCGCGCCTAAAACTCCGCACTCCAATCAACCAGGATGCGACCTGCATCGAGGTCGACATCCTTGACGATCTCCCCTGTTACAAAGGGGATCAATCTTTCCCGATCGCCCTGGACGACAAGTACGTCGTGGGCCCCGGTTTCTATCAAACGGTCGACCGAGCCAAGCGACTCGCCGTCCGTATTCGTTACACCAAGTCCGATCAAATCCACCCAGTAGAACTCAGCTTCATCCGGCTCGGGCAAATCACTGCGGCGTATCGCAATCTCGGCACCGACCAATGCGACTGCGCCATCCCGGTCGTCGATGCCTTCAAATCGTCCAACCAGCTTTTTGCCTTGCTTCCGTCCTTCAGCCAGACTTGCTTTCCGCCACGACTCCCCGTGACCCAACTCGAGACTGTTATAGCCCAGTAAGTTGTCTCTCGGAGATGTGTGGGAAAACAGCTTGACCCAACCCTTTACACCGTAGATCCCTGAGACCTGGCCGACGATAATTCGCCGATCCGGCGGGCAAGACTTAGTCCCGCTCAGGCTGCCTGCTTGCGGAACGACTTCATCAGCCCCGCAACGCGATCCGACGGCTGGGCGCCTTTCCCGACCCAGTAATCGGCGCGCTCAAGATCCAGCTGCAACTCTGTCTCCTGGCCTTTCGCCAGCGGGTTGAAGAACCCGATCCGCTCAATATAACGGCCGTCTCTACGGTTGCGACTATCGGTCACAACGATGTGATAGAAGGGTCGCTTCTTGGCGCCACCCCTGGAAAGGCGAATCGTCACCATGTTTACAAATCCTCAGTTTGCGGAGCTCACGCGGACCGTTGGTCCGTCTGGCTGAGCTAAACAGGTGATTTTAATGGATTCCTGCTGAATTGGAAAGAAACATTTGATCTATTCCGGGCGAAGTAGCTTGTAATCCAAAATGGTCGGATTCAAGGCGCGAATCGCACGTAATAGCTGGCTATTGCGAAGATTTGCAACGCAGAAGCTGGGCATTTTGGATTACAAGCTACGAGTTCATGAATAGATCAGAGGTTCCGGCAAATTTAAAAGCCCATACCGGGGGGCAATCCGCCTTTCATCGCCTTCATCATCCGGCCCATCCCGCCACGACCCATTCTTTTCATCATTTTTTGCATCTGAATATGGCGTTTCAGCAGCCTGTTGACGTCCTGAATCTGCACTCCGGCGCCGCTGGCGATGCGGCGTTTACGCGAGCCATTGATCACTTTCGGGAATCGGCGTTCCCCCGGCGTCATCGAATCAATCACCGCTATCTGCTTTTGAATCTCCCGATCACCCATCCCTGCGGGCAGTCCTCCGGCCGGCGTCTGCATGGGAAGTTTGTCCATCAGTGCGGCCAGGCCACCCATCTGCTGCATTTGCGCGAGTTGATCGCGCAGGTCGGCCAGGTTGAAGCCTTTGCCTTTGCTAAGCTTGCGCGCAAGGCGATCCGCTGACTCGCGATCGACCTTTCGTTCCACTTCCTCGACCAGCGACACAACATCGCCCATCCCCAGGATGCGTGAGGCGACGCGTTCCGGATGAAAAGGCTCCAGCGCCTCGACTTTTTCACCTACTCCAAGAAATTTTATGGGCTTGCCCGTCACCTGGCGAACCGACAGCGCCACACCTCCGCGCGCATCGCCGTCGGTCTTCGTGAGTATGACTCCCGTAAGCGGCAGGGCCCTGTCAAAAGCGGCAGCCGCATTGACGGCATCCTGGCCCGCCATGCTGTCAACTACGAACAAGGTTTCGACCGGCCCGGCGGCTGCGTGTATTTGACGCACCTCATCCATCAGGTCCTGGTCGACGTGGAGACGCCCGGCGGTGTCGAGTATCAGCACATCGCGACCCTTCAGCCTGGCGTTCCCGACCGCACGCCGGGTGATCTCAACAGGATCTTCCGTTGGCTCGCACGGCTCGAATGCGGCGCCTACCTTGGCCGCCAGTTGTTCCAGTTGCTGAATTGCAGCTGGCCGATATACATCGGTAGTTGCGAGAACGACACTTTTGCCCTGACGCTCGATCAGCCAAAGCGCTAATTTTGCGGCTGTCGTCGTCTTGCCCGCGCCCTGCAACCCCGCCAGCAAGACGACAACCGGGCGCCGGGACCTGAGATCCAGCCCTTCATTCTCCTCGCCCATGACCCGGACAAGCTCATCGTGGATGATCTTTACCAGGGCCTGACCCGGGCGCAGGCTTGCTGAAACCTCGACACCTATGGCCCGCTCTTTGACCCTGCCGGTAAATTCCCGCACCACGGGCAGCGCAACGTCGGCCTCCAGCAAGGCCATGCGTACCTGGCGCAGGGCATCACGGATATTGTCCTCACTGAGTCGGCCGCGTCCCGTAAGGGCAGCTGTCGCACGTGAGAGGCGATCGCTTAGTCCTTCAAACATGAATTTGTCTCGTCGCCTCTAGTCAATTTTCGCTGCTCCAGACACAGGGGCCGGGATTATACCTGCGACAACTGAGCAGACGGGCTTTGCTTGGTGAGGGCCATGTGAGATTATCGTCTTGCTCACAAAACCAAGGAACCCCTGATTTATTCTGAGCGAAGTAGATTGTGATCCGAAATGTTTGGATTTTTTGATGCCCCTTGGGTGCAAGGCGCGAATCGCGCGTAATAGCTGGCTATTGCGAAGATTTGCATGCAGAAGCCGGGCATTTTGGATTACAAGGTACGAGTTCATGAATAGATCAGAGCTTCCCTAAGGTGCAAGATCGCAACTTCGTGCTTTTCTTATCAATAGTCGCCTGTTATCTGATCGCCGCCTGGATGCTGGCGTCATTGCGTTTTTCTGACGCAGGCGAGCGCATGCCCATTGGTCCGGCAATCCCGGCCCTGCTGATAGGCCTGGTCGGACTGGGCCTGCACCTGTATCTTCTCGCCAGCACCGTCCTTACCGATGATGGCCTTGGTCTCAGTCTTCCGAACGTCGTCTCCATCATGGGCTGGCAGATAGCCGCTATCGCGCTGATTGCAGCGACAAGGCGTCGCATCAGGGGTCTGTCCGCGTTGATCCTGCCGGTCGCGGCCCTGGCTGTCCTGGTAGGGAGCGCAGGGGATGCACCCGATATCACCCAGAAACTCAGTTGGGAGATGCGCGCCCACATCCTGATCTCTGTCGTTGCTTATACCTTGCTGAGTATCGGTGCCGCGATCGCCGTACTCATGGCCATGCAGGACCGCAGTCTGCGCAGCAGACACCCGGGTCGCCTGCTAAAAGTATTGCCGCCCCTGGAAACGATGGAGCAAGTGCTGTTCGCGACCATCCATGTCGGTGTCATGCTGCTCACGCTGTCCGTCTTCAGCGGACTGATATTTGTCGACAACGCCTTCGCCCAGCACCTGGTGCACAAGACCGTCCTGTCGATCGTCGCCCTGGTGGTATTCAGCTTGCTGCTGATCGGTCGCTGGCGGTTTGGGTGGCGTGGACGGCGGGCCATCCATTGGACCCTGGGCGGATATTCCGTGCTATTGCTGGCCTATTTCGGTAGTCGCATCATTCTCGAGTTCGTCCTCGGGAAGCAATGGGGATAGCCCGCATGTTGCGAGCTGGCCGATATTGAACGAAATCCCCGCAAGCAACGGCGCATCGCTTGAATCATTGCTGGCGTTGCTGATAGTGCTTCTCCTGCTATCGGCATTCTTCTCGGGGTCAGAGACGGCCCTGATGAGCATCAATCGCTATCGATTGCGGCATGCTGCCAAACAGGGGCACCGGGCGGCGCGCCTGGTGGAGAGGTTGCTAAAGCGCCCTGATCGGCTGATCGGGCTGATATTACTTGGCAACAACCTTGCGAATATCGCGGCATCTGCCCTGGTGACCGTGATCGCCATACGACTGGGCGGACAAGGCGCGATCGTGGTGGGCGCCGGCCTGCTGACACTGGTCATCCTCATTTTCGCCGAAGTCGCGCCGAAAACAGTGGCTGCCCTGCATCCGGAGCGTCTTGCTTACCCTGCAGCATTTGTTTACTACCCACTACTCAAGATCGCCTATCCGCTGGTCTGGTCGGTCAACTTCCTCGCCAACAACTTGCTGCGGGTCTTTGGACTTTATCCGAAAGGTGGCAAGGGCGATTCATTGAGCCAGGAAGAGTTACGCAGCGTGGTCGTGGAATCGGGCATTCTGCTACCGCGGCGACACAAGGAAATGCTCGTCGGCATACTCGATCTCGAGAAGGTGACGGTCGACGACATCATGATCCCCCGAAACGAGATCGACGGCATTGACCTGGAAGACGACTGGGACCATGTCGAGGAGCAACTCGAAGACAGCCAGCACACCCGACTGGTCGTTTTTCGGGGCGATCTTGATGACACGGTCGGCATCCTGCATTTGCGCAATGTGCTGAAAGACCTGACGGCGGGGAATCTCGACCACGACAAGCTGGAGGAGCGGACGGGCGAGGCCTACTACGTTCCGGAAGGGACGCCGCTAAGCCAGCAGATGCTTCATTTCCAGAAAGGGAAACGGAGGGTGGCCCTGGTCGTAGACGAATACGGCGACATACAGGGCATGGTTACCCTCGACGATATCCTCGAGGAGATCGTCGGCGAATTCACCACCGATACGTCCGATTTCTACCGGGATGTTCAGAAAGCGGCCGATGGCAGTTTCGTCGTGCAGGGCAGCGCCAACGTACGAGAGCTGAATCGGACGATGAAGTGGGATTTGCCTACCAGGGGCCCGAAGACAATAAACGGTTTGATTCTGGAAGAGCTGGGCACGATTCCTGATGCGGGAGTATCACTTTCGATCGCCGGTTACCCGATGGAAATCCTTCAGGCCAGCGGCAATGCCATTCGATCCATTCGCATGCGGGTCCAGTCCGGGTCTGCCGCAGAGGGGGACCAGGACCTTTAATCGAACAGGGCGTCGACCGCTTCGGACAAGCGCCTGACCCCGATCACGTCGAGCTTGCCTATCTTTTTTCTCGGCACGTTGGCTGTCGGCACAATGGCCTTGCTGAAACCCTGCTTCGCCGCCGCGCCAAGACGTTCCTCTCCGAATGGCACTGGCCTGACCTCACCGGCGAGTCCGATTTCTCCGAATGCCACGGTGTCCTTTGGAACAGCGAGATTTCTGAAACTCGACATTGTCGCGAGCAATACCGGTAAATCCGCCGCGGTCTCCAGCACGCGTACCCCACCAACGACGTTTACGAATACATCCTGGTCATGCATGGCAATACCGGCATGACGGTGGAGTACCGCCAACAGCATCGCCAGGCGGCCCTGGTCGGTGCCGACAGCCACCCGTCTCGGGTTGCTTCCATAGCTGCCGTCCACGAGGCCCTGGATCTCCAGCAACAGTGATCGGGTGCCCTCACGCGCAACCATGACCACACTTCCGGGCACCGACTCAGGATGACCCGACAAGAATATCGCCGATGGGTTGGTGACTTCCCTGAGGCCGTTCTCCGCCATCGCAAACACACCGATTTCATCGGCGGCGCCAAAACGATTCTTGACCGCCCTGATGACGCGAAAGCGGCTACCGGCATCACTCTCGAAATAGAGAACGGTGTCGACCATGTGCTCCAGCACCCGGGGTCCCGCGATCGCACCGGTCTTGGTTACATGCCCGACGATAAAGACAGCGCATCCGCTCTTTTTTGCATAGCGCACCAGCCTCGCCGCGCATTCTTTCAATTGCCCGACGGCGCCCGGCGCCGATTCGAGATCTTCGCTATAGACCGTCTGAATCGAGTCGACCACCATGACCGCGGGTTTGTGGCTGGCCGCCTGTTCCAGGATGCCTTCAACGGAGGATTCACAAAGAAGCTGCAGACGTCCGACGGAGACACCCAGTCGCCTGGCCCTCAAAGCGACCTGCCCCAGGGATTCCTCACCCGTAACATAGAGCGCATCCCGGGTCTGGGCGAGATTTGCCATCACCTGCAGGAGCAAGGTCGACTTGCCGATCCCGGGGTCTCCGCCCAGCAACGTCACTGATCCCCGAACAAGACCGCCGCCTATCACCCGGTCCATTTCGCCGATGTGAGTCGATATCCGTTCCTCGATGTCACGACCAGGTTCGTCAAGCAGACTGGGCGCCTCGCCTGACCAGCTGGTTTTCGCGCGCCGTTTACCCTCCCGGGCGCGGGTTTCGTCTAGCGTATTCCATGCATCGCAGCCCGGGCACTGGCCCTGCCATCTGGGCGCCTCGGCACCGCATTCCCTGCATACAAAGACGCTCTTGTGACGGCCCATGTTCCCTCGGGTTTCCGAACTGCAACTACGAAAGAGGGCACTTTACCTTGAGGATGGGGGTCTGTCTGCCCTGCCGGCCGCCCCGGCCTGGTTCACGTAGTGTTAACCAGGTCATTGCCTGATGGTCTCCACAGTGCTAAAAAACCGCAATGCAGCAACAGCACGCAACAAAAAGGACCGGTGCCGATGTGGTTTTCGGGCACTACAGCATCCGCGGCGAGATCGGCAAGGAACCTCTGGGCGCCCTGTACCTTGCCCGGGACCCTGAATCCGGCAGTTCAGTGGTGATCAGGACGCTGCGTCTTGAGGAAGAATTCGAGCCCCGGGACCAGGCGGAAGTCAGAAAAAGTTTCTTTCGCGAAGCGGAGGCTGCAGCCCGATTGCGCCACAAGGGAATCCGGCAACTGATCGAAACCGGCGAAAACGATGGTGTGGCGTGGGTTGTCATGGAGTACATTGAAGGAGAACCGTTAACCCGCTTCACGGCGGACTACGATCGTCTTCCCGTCAGCGACTCCCTGGAACTGGTGGCACGGGCGGCAGAAGCGCTGAATTATGCGCACGCCGAAGGTGTCGTTCATCGCGATATCAAGCCAGCCAACCTGATCTATGACGTCCTGCGCGACGAACTCAAGATTACAGACTTCGGTTTCGCCCACATCACAGATTCCGGTCGGTCGCGCACCGGCCTGGTGCTGGGCACGCCGTCTTTCAAGTCTCCCGAGCAGCTTGCGGACGGTAAGGTCACATCCGCCTCGGACCTGTTCTCACTCGGTGTTACCCTATACCAATTGATAACCGGCAAGCTGCCCTTCCAGGCAGATTCAATGGTCGCTCTCATGCATAGCATCGTCAGCCTTCCGCATATTCCACCGTCGACCGCGCGGCCCGAACTAACACCGGGCATTGACGCGGTAATAAGTTGCGCCTTGCATAAGGATCCAGACAAAAGATTCCAGACCGGTGTTCGCATGGCGGCAGCCCTGCGCAGGTGTGCCGGTAGCCTCGCTGCATGAACAAGCAAGCAAACAAAAATCAGGCCTTCAAGGGAAAAATCCGCGTTGTCAGCAACACTGATACCGGGCGTATTCGCGAGCACAATGAAGACGCGTCGGCAGCGGATATGGACCTCGGCCTGCTAGTGCTGGCGGATGGGATGGGCGGCTACAACGCGGGTGAGGTCGCTTCAGAGCTGGCCATCAAGACCATTATGAATCTGGTTCGTGAAGGGCTGGACCCGGACACCCGCGGCCAGGTTGACGAAGAAAGCGGTCTCATGCGTCAGACAATCGTGTTGCGCAACGCCATTGCGCGGGCTAACAAGATCATCTGGCAAACGGCCCAAAGCCAGCCCCAGTGCAAGGGCATGGGAACGACGCTTGTCGCCTGCCTTTTCCACGATGATCAAATCTCCATCGCGCATGTCGGCGATTCCCGCCTGTATCGTCTCCGCGACGATCAGTTCGAACAACTAACGCTCGATCATTCGCTCCTGCAGGAGCTGGTAGACCGGGGGTTTTACTCGCAGGAAGAGGCGCAGAGATCGACGAACCGCAATTATGTAACGCGAGCGCTGGGTGTGGAGGCAACAATCGAGGTCGAAGTCCAGGAGGAGGCCGTCAGGGTGGGCGATTTGTTCGTCTTGTGCTCCGACGGCTTGACCGATATGGTCGAAGACGAAGATATTCACTTAACAATCAATACCTTTAATGCTAATCTTAAGACCGTAGCTGAGCAACTGATTGGACTGGCGAATGAAAACGGTGGTCGGGACAATATTACGGTCTCAATGGCGGCCATTCTCGGGTCCTTCGCCGAACGTAACGGTCTGGTTGGGAAAATAAGGAAAATTCTTCGATAAAGGAATTACGGCTGACACGATGGCGCGACTGATTCTAAGTCTCGATGGGCGTACGCTCGCCGAGTACAACATGACGAAAGAACGTTACACGGTCGGCAGACTGCCGGACAACGATGTTCGCATAGACAACCCTTCCGTCAGCGGTCACCACTGCCTGATTATCAATATTCTCAATGACTCGTTTATCGAGGATTTGAACAGCACCAATGGCACCTATGTCAACGGCAAGCTGATCAAGAAACATGCGTTGCAACACGGCGACAAGATAACCATCGGGCAACACCAGATCAGGTTCGCGGATCAGCAGTTGGAAGAGGACGAAGAAGACGAGTTTGAGAAAACGATGGTCATCAATCCACGCAGCCAGGATGAGGAGGCGCTGGAACAGGCCCGGCAGGCAGTGGACCAGGAAACGTCAGCCAATGGCGACGCCAGAAACGGAGAAGTCTTAACCGCGCGCCTGCAGGTATTGACCGGTGAGTTTTCCGGGCGTGAGGTCAGTCTTACAAAAAGTCTCACTACGCTGGGTCGGCCCGACGGTCACGTCGTGGCCATTACGCGACGGCCCAACGGTTACTACATCGTTCGCGTATCAGGGAAAACCACCGTTGACGAACCCCAGGTGAACGGGCTGTCGCTGGGCGTTACCGCGCTGCTATTGCAGGACAGCGATGTGCTGGAACTATCCGGTATCAAGCTGGGGTTCTTCGCGGGAAGTTAACCCGACACCATCGACCCCGGGGTGTCGCGATCAGATCACCGTCATGGCGACCCGCTGGGTCACCCCACAAAGCATCTCGTACGGTATGGTTCCGGCAGCATACGCCAGTTCCTCAACCGGCAGACCATCCCCCCATAAGAGGACCTCATCTCCTACCCGGGCTGACGGTGCGCGGCGCAGGTCAATGGTAATAAGGTCCATCGAGATGCAACCCACCAACGCGGCGGGCTGCCCGGCAACCACAACGGGGGTGCCATCCCCAAGATGCCTGGTGTAGCCGTCACCGTAGCCGATCGCCGCGACGCCAATTCGTGTCTCCTCCTGCGCCACCCATCGACCACCGTAACCAACGTGGCCGCCTGTCGGCACTGTCCTGATGGCGATCAATTCGGAGGTCAAAGTCATCGCCGGTCTCAAACCAAGATCCAATGCCGTTTTGTCTTTCAAGGGCGAAACACCGTAGAGCATGAGCCCCGGCCGCACCCAGTCGGCGTGACTGTCCGGCCACGCAATGATGCCCGCCGAATTGGCGATGCTACGCTCCGCATCGATACCTTCCATGACACGCCCAAAGTTCTCGATCTGATCCGTGGTCGTCGACTCATCCGTTTCTTCCGCGCTGGAAAGATGCGTCATAAAGCGAATCGGATCCGCCACCACATCACAGCCGACCAGCCTGCGCGTCGCCTCGGCAACGGCCGGGACAGGAAACCCGAGCCGATTCATCCCGGTATCGATCTTGAGCCAAACGGAAAATCGGTGACGACGATCGAGTCGCTCCAGCATCGCCAACTGCTCGCAACAATGTACGACAAGCTCAAGATTCAGCGCCGACGCCAACTCCAATTGATCCGAGTGGAAAATGCCTTCGAGCAATACGATCGGATGCTGAAGACCTGCAGCGCGAAGCGCACGAGCCTCTTCCAGTCGTGCGACCGCCAACGCATCTGCTTGCGCGAGTGCCCTGGCGACAGGCACGATGCCGTGACCGTAGGCATTCGCCTTTATTACCGCCATGATCTTGCTGGTCGGCGCAATCTTCCTTACAACGCCCAGATTGGCGCGTAATGCCTCGGTATCGATTGTGGCTCGGGCAGCCCGATTCACCCGTAGGCACCGTCTCCGTAGGCATCGGGAGCGAAGCTCTCGAACTTGGTGTACTCACCGAGAAATGTCAGCTGGATATCGCCGATCGGGCCATTTCTTTGCTTCGCGATAATGATGTCAGCAATTCCTTTACGAAGCGTGTCCTTGTTATAGACCTCGTCCCGATAGATAAAGGCGATCAGATCCGCATCCTGCTCGATGGCGCCGGATTCCCTCAGGTCCGACATCACGGGTCTCTTGTCGGTGCGTGACTCTACGCTTCTGTTGAGCTGAGACAGCGCGATGACCGGCAGAGACAATTCCTTGGCCAGAGCCTTCAGGGATCGGGAAATCTCCGAGATTTCAGTCGCCCTGTTTTCACCGCTCCCCGAAACCTGCATCAACTGGAGGTAATCGACAACGACCAGACCCAGGCCATGCTCCCTCTTGAGGCGGCGAGCCCTTGCCCTGATCTCGGTCGGGTTCAGTGCCGGCGTATCGTCGATGAATATCGATGCATTCGACATGACGCTGACAGCCGAGTTGATCCGGTGCCAGTCCTCGTCTGAGAAGTTACCGGTTCTCAGATGTGACTGATTGACGCGTCCCAGAGACGAAATCATTCTGAAGGACAGCTGTTCAGACGACATTTCCATGCTGAAAATAGCGACTGGCAGGCCGGCGCTGATCGCAATGTGCTCCGCGATATTCATCGCCAGACTGGTCTTGCCCATCGATGGCCGGCCCGCAATGATCACGAGATCGCCTGGGTGGAGACCGGCGGTCATCCGGTCCAGATCGTCGAATCCCGTCGGCGCTCCGGTCACATGACCTTCGGAGCTTTGCAGTTCATCAAGCCGGTCGATCGTCGCCGGCAGGATATCCTTCAGGGCCACAAAACCCGACCCTCGTCGTTTCCCCTTCTCGGCGATCTCGAAAACGCTTCGCTCGGCCAGGTCAACCAGTGTAGCGGCATCGCGACCATCGCTTTGAAAGGCGCTACCTGCGATCTCCCCACCGACCCGAATCAGCTCGCGGAGCATCGATCGCTCGCGAACAATGTCGGCATAGGCGACGGTATTCGCGGCGCTGGGCGTATCCATCGCGAGCTGCCCGAGATAGGCCAGGCCACCTGCCTCCTCGATCTGCCCTTTCCTGTCGAGAAACTCTGAAACGGTCACCGCATCGCATGGCTCATTGCGCTCGGCAAGCTCGCCAATGGCATCAAAAATCAGGCGATGATCGCGACGATAAAAATCATCTCCAACAAGCTTGTCGCCAACACGCTCCCAGGCGTTGTTGTCCAGCATCAGCCCGCCGAGAACGGACTGTTCCGCCTCAAGCGAATGAGGCGGAATCCGGAGGGACTCGAGTTCCCGTGACATTTTTTCCTGCGTTGTCGCCACGCCTGCAGTTCAGATCCCTTGTGAAAGATGTACCCAAGGTGAAGATAACACAGCAGCCGTTCGGCATTGACACATCTGAAGATCGATCACTGTTCTTCTGCTTCGACCTTGATCACCAGCGGAACGTCCATATCCGCATGGAGGTGAATCTGTATGGTGTGCTCGCCTTCCAGTCGCAGTGGACCATCTGGCAAGCGGATCTCGTCCCGCTCTATCGGAACACCTGCCTGTGCTGCAGCCTCGGAGATATCCAGGGTTCCCACGGATCCAAACAGCTTGCCCTCAGAGCCAACCTTGTTTTGAATGACCAGGTTCAGCTCCGCGATCCTGGCCGCTCTTTCCTCGGCAAGTTTCAGGCCCTCTGCGGCCTTCGCTTCCAGCTCGGCGCGTCGTTCTTCGAACGCCGCCAGGTGTTCGGGCGTCGCCAGTGTCGCCTTACCTTTCGGTATCAGGTAGTTGCGCCCATAGCCCGACTTGACGTTTACCTTGTCACCAATTCCGCCGAGATTGTCGACTTTTTCCAACAGTATTATTTCCATTTCAGCTTCCACCCGGGCCCGAAACGTCGAACGCCGACCCCTTTGTTTCCCAAATACTATGCCGCGCCTCTGGCACGACCCCTGAAATCAGCCCAGGTATCCGTCAAACCGACCATCGTCATAGCCGGCGCCATAAAACCCAGACCGATAAAAAACACCACGTACACCGCGGCCATCGCGCCTGCCGGCCATTTCCTCTCGTGCGCTACACCGTGCACCACCGCAAAACCCTGGATCAGGTAGGCCACGGCCAGAACCATCAACAGATTCTTGAATACCATCCCGCCGTTCACCACCACGACCAGGATCGCACCCGCCGCAACAACCCCCAGAAAACGGCCCAGTTTCAGCGATCTGAACGCTTCCCCAAACGCACCCGGACTATTGATCGATGCATGCCACCACATGCCGGTCAGCAGACCCAATACCGCGATCAGCAAGAGCGACCCTGCCACCAGACCCGGCAGAAGCGCGACCAATAATTCCAGCACATCCTCTTCGCTTGCTCCAGCTGTCAGACCCTGCTGCAGCAAGGGTCTGATTTCGTCAGCCAGCGCGACCGTCATTCCTTCCGAGCTATCGGCGAGACCAAACCACAACAGCACGATCCCTATCGATGCGACCGCAGCCGCCGTTACGCTGGGTCCCAGCTGACCCGAGCGTCTGAGCAATTCCGCCAGCCCCAGGGCCGGCGCCCAGAAAAGCAGCACCGCTCCCAGAGCGACCGCGGCTCCCTGGCCAAGAGCGAGACCCATCAGTACCAGGGCCGCCGTTGCGACACCGGTCGATGTCAATCCAAAAACCAGGCCTCTTTTAAGGCTCGCCAGAACGAGCACACCAGAACCGATGAATCCGATCATCGGCACCAGCGTCAGCGCCGCAGCCAGGAAACCGACCCGAAATACGCTTCCAACGACCCAGTCGGCGAGCGACTTCACGTGTCAAGCCGGGGAAACCCCGAAACCTCTCAATGCTGGTCGGTATAAGGGAGCAACGCCAGGTAACGCGCTCTCTTGATAGCCGTCGCGAGCTGTCGCTGATAGTTCGACTTCGTTCCGGTTATCCGACTGGGAACGATTTTCCCTGTTTCGGTAATGTAATTTTTCAGCGTCACGAGATCCTTGTAATCGATCTCCTTGACGCCCTCTGCAGTAAAGCGGCAAAACTTTCTGCGGCGAAGAAATCTGGCCATGTTCGTGTTCCTCTTCCTGAAATCCTGAAGGGCCGGTACTAACCGGACGCTTTCTCGGGTGTGGTTTCAGCCTTGGCTTCGGCCGGCTCTTCCTCAGCAGCTTCTTCCGATGCAGCCTCTTTTGATGCGGCCTTTTCAGCTATCTGAGTTTCATCCGCGGACTTTTCTTCGACCACGGGCTGGTCAGCCGTGGCCGTTTCGTCGGCGGCTTTTTCCTCGACAGACTCGTCAGCAGTCTTGTCGGAGGCTTTCTCCTCGGCAGGCTCGTCAGCAGTCTTGTCGGCGGCTTTTTCCTCGGCAGGCTCGTCAGCAGTCTTGTCGGCGGCTTTCTCCTCGGCAGGCTTGTCAGTGGCCTTTTCCGACGCTTCGGCAGCGACAGGTTTGGCTGCTGTCGTGGGACGACCTCTCTTGTCGGATCGGTCCCGATCTTCACTTTCACCCGACTTCGCCATCGGCGAGGCTTCGGTGACAGCCTCATCCCTGTGAATCACCAGGTGACGCAGCACTGCGTCGTTAAAGCGGAACGCCCCCAGCAACTCGTCCAGGGCAACCTGGCTGACTTCGATATTCAGCAAGATGTAGTGAGCCTTGTGAATCTTCAGGATCGGATGAGTCAGCTGGCGCCGCCCCCAATCCTCTTCACGATGAATTTTGCCACCCTGCTCTTCGATCATTCCGCGATAGCGTTCGATCATGGAGGGTACTTGTTCACTCTGGTCCGGATGAACCAGAAACACGATTTCGTAATGACGCATATTATTTTCCCTATGGCTATGAGCCGTCCGCTGGCGTCAGCCGCAGTACGGCAAGGATTCGAATTGTCTATTTGCGCCTCAACCCCCTGGTTCGGCTACCGACCAAAAGTGGCGGCGACCCGATTCAGGCCGGGCATGAGGCACGGAGCCGGTGATTCTATCGAAATTGATCCTTGACAAGCAAGCCTAATCAAGCCCTGCGAGTCGCTGACCCAGCGCCAGGTAGAGACACACGCCGGCCGCGACCGAGACATTCAGGCTTTCGACCTCGCCTTTCATGGGCAAGTCCGCGAGTACGTCACATTGCTCCCTCGTGAGGCGTCTTAGTCCCTTGCCTTCCGACCCCATGACGATCGCCAGGGGACCTTGCAAATCAACCTCAAAAATCGGGTTGCCGACCGCTTCCGCGGCACCGACCAGCCAGATGCCTCTTTTTTTCAACATCCTCAGGGTTCGGGCCAGGTTGGTCACCCTGATAAGCGCAACGGTCTCTGCAGCTCCCGATGCTGTTTTTCTTACTACCGGTGTCAGCCCGACCGCGCGGTCCCTTGGCACGATAACCGCATCGACACCAACGGCGTCGGCCGTGCGCAAACAGGCTCCGAGGTTATGTGGATCCTGGACACCGTCCAGGATGAGCAGAAAAGCCGGGGTTTCAAGACCATCGAGAATGCCGACCAGGTCACTCTCGCTCGCTACCGGGCGCGGCCGGCAACGGGCAATGATCCCCTGGTGCACACCATCATCGGCCATCCTGTCCAGTGTTGGTCGAGGGACTTCCGTGATGGATATTCCCGCTTTCGAGACACTGTCGAGAAGTTCCTCGAGACGCCGGTCATTACGCTCTCGGGCAACATTTATTTCAAGCACTCTTTCCGGTGCACGGCTGACAAGACCCGCCACTGCGTGTACCCCCCAGACAATGCTTTCGGCATCGCGCCCCTTCCTGCTCATCGTCTTTTCCGTCGTTTGCCGGCATTTTTCTTCCTGCCGGCTTGCCTTCCGAGCCCCTCTGTTGTCGATGCCGGCTCAAAGTCGATCTTGCGCTGCTCCAGATCGACGCGAACAACCCTGACGCGAATCCGATCGGCCAGCTGGTAGCTTTGTCCGCTGCGCGCACCCGTCAGCCTGCGATGAACGATGTCGCGGTGAAAATAGTCCGAGCCAAGGGAGCTGACGTGAACGAGACCCTCGATCTGCAGATCGACGATCTGAACAAAGAGACCAAAATCGGCGACGCCGGTCACAATCGCTTCGAATGTCTCGCCCAGCTTGTCTTCCATGAACTCGCACTTCAGCCAGTCCATCGCTTCCCGGGTCGCTTCATCCGCCCTGCGCTCGGCCATCGAGCAGTAATTGCCCAGGCGCTCCATCTCGCTCTTGCCATATGGGAATGCACCAACGCCGCCCTGTAACACGCTGCGGATTCCGCGATGCACCATCAGATCCGGATATCTTCGGATCGGGGAGGTGAAATGCGCGTACTCTTCCAGCGCGAGGCCGAAATGTCCGATGTTCGCCGGTTGATAAACAGCACGCGGCAGCGAGCGCAGAAGAACAGTCTCAATCAAGGCCTCGTCAGGCCGTCCCACTATCTGTTTGACGATAGCGTTATAGTGTCGCGGCTCAATCCGGTCCCGGCGGGGAAGCTTTATGCCGTAGGCCTCAAGAAAAAGTGCAAGCTCTTCGAGTTTTTCTTCCTGCGGTCCGCCGTGTACGCGAAAAAGCGCCGGCATGCGATGTTTCCTGAGGAATTTCGCGGCCTCCACATTGGCTGCGATCATGCACTCCTCAATCAGACGATGGGCGTCGTTTCGCTGGGTTAAATCCGCACGCGCAATTCTCCCGTGCCGATCGAAGGCAAATTTGACCTCGGGTATTTCAAACTCTATCGCGCCGCGACGCCGACGCGCGGCCAGCAGCGCCCGGTAGACCTCCACCAGGTCCTTCAGGCGGGGCATGAGATGCCTGAGGCGCGCCACCGTCCCCGGCTCGCCTTTTATGGCATCGGCCACTTCGTCATAGATCAGCTGTGCATGCGAACGCATCAAGCCTTCAAAAAAACGGGATACCGTTATTTCACCGATTTCATTGACGTGCATCTCGCACACCATGCACAACCGGTCCACCTTCGGATTCAGAGAACAAAGGCCGTTAGACAATGTCTCAGGCAGCATCGGCACGACTTTGCGCGGGAAATAGACTGAAGTCGCCCTGTCGGTCGCCTCCTTGTCCAGGGCCGTGTCGGGACGAACATAGTGGGAAACATCGGCAATCGCGATCAGCAGTCGCCAGCCCGCGCCTGCTCGCTCGCAGTACACCGCGTCATCGAAGTCCTTCGCGTCCGCCCCATCAATTGTGATCAGTGCGAGTTGCCGAAGATCCTCGCGCCCCTCCTTGTCGGACGGCGCAACCCGGTCGCCAAAGGTCGAGGCTTGCTCAAGCACCTCCTGCGGCCACTGGTAGGGAATATCGTGTGACCTGATGGCGACTTCGGTCTCCATCCCGGGTGCGTCCGGATCGCCAAGCACTTCCGATATTCGACCTATCGGTTGCCGGTCCTTCGTCGGCTGCTCGAGGATTTCCGCGACGACTATCTCACCGGGTCTGGCGCCGCCGGACTGGCGTGGCCCGATGGCAAGTTGCTGGGTAATCCTTGAGTTGTCAGGGATCACAAACCCCAGCCCGCCTTCCCGCACATAGCGCCCAACGACTTCGCGGCTGTTACGTTCCAGCACCTCGACCAGCGTTCCTTCCGATCGGCCACGATGATCCTTGCCCTTGATACGGACGGCCACACGATCGCCATGCATGATCTCGCGCATCTGCCTCGGGGCGAGGTAGATGTCCTCATCGCCATCGTCCGGCACAACAAATCCATAGCCGTCGCGATGGCCGATGACGCGACCGGTGACAATATCGAGTCGCGCTACAAGACAATAATCGCCCCGTCGGTTGGTAATGATCTGGCCATCCCGGATCATCGCCTTCAAACGTCGGTGCATCGCGTCCTGTTGCTTTCTGGACGGCAAACCCAGTGTTTTGAACAGCTGACGGGCAGGCATCGGGGCGCCATGCGTACCCAGGACCGCAAGGACCTCCTCGCGTGGCGGGATGGGTATCCGGTACCCGCTGGTCCGCGAATCCTCGCCCCGCGCGCTTCGTGCCGATTTCTTTGATTTTTCTTTCATATAAGCTCAGATGGTGACGGAATCGGCACCTGGATTGACAAGGATACCGGCTATCGGTAAATTTCGCGCTCCATTTCGCGGCGCCGACCGGCGCCCGACTTCATGCCGAGGTGGCGGAATTGGTAGACGCGCTGGCTTCAGGTGCCAGTGGGGGTAACCCCGTGGAGGTTCAAGTCCTCTTCTCGGCACCAAAAAACACCTATGCCGTAGCAGGTCTGGCCTGTTTCGCTGACGCGACGAGTACCCTGTTTCCGCGCAAAATGATGACACAGCGGCGAGCCGCGCTGTCCCAGCCCAGTGCGGGTGGTACCTGCAATGCCAGGCATTCGGTGTGAGAGTCTTTCAAATCGTCGGCTACCGCATCAGAATATGCTCACAGGAACTCCGGGGCGTTTGGCTGTCCGCACACAGCTAAGTATCCGGTATAATTAAAAAAACTCGCCGATTGCGAGTAGGGAGTTTTGATGCGAAAAGTGATCCTGATAACGTTGCTTCTCGCCACGGGTGCCGTGGCCGGTGACTCAAATGGAATTGTCGGGCAGTGCACCGTCTGTCACGGAATCGATGGTGTGAGTCGGTGGGGCGACGTACCCAACATTGCCGGACTGCCGGAGGTCGTCATTGCCAACGCGCTTTTCGACTTCCGCGGCAACCAGAGGCCGTGCCGCAAACCATCGTGCGCGATTGCCGGAGACTGTCCGGACGTGGACATGTGCCAGTTATCCGAGCCGCTAAGCGTAGGCGCCATGGACACCCTGGCCAGGATCTACAGCGAACGGCCATTCAGCCCGTCGGCTGATGAATTCGACCCGGTCCTGGCGGCCACGGGCAAAGAGATACACGACACCTATTGTGAAAAGTGCCACACGCACGGAGGCAGCGATCCACTGGACGAGGCCAGCATCCTTCGCGGGCAGAATATGGAGTACACCCGCAACGCGATCGCGGATTTTCGGGCCGGGCGCCGGTTCGGTGAAGAGGCAATGCTGCAAATGATGCCCGAGATCGACGATGAGGAAGCGGAGGCACTTGTGCAGTTCTATGCCAGTCCGGCGGATTGATGATCGCAGCGACGGGCTTCTCCGGGAGCACTGTGATACACCCGTTTCGGCACCGGGCATCCCCTGCTATTGCGGTAGAAAATACCTTTCCGGCAATTCGATGTTGTGTTCGACGGAGCGTAGCTGAGACGTGCCCAACCATTCATCGTTGTCCGGATCAACATTGTCGCTGCGCCTGAACAGCAGCACGCCATCAATCCACAGCTCGTCCTGAAATCGGGTTTCCACCGTTTGCGGCGTCGGGTCAACGCCGGGATGAAAGGCGCGCCGATCACGTTGCCGCGAAATGCGACTGGTGTCCTGATCGATGAAGTAGTCCCTGCTGAAACCGTCGTCAAGAACCACGCGTACCTGCCACTGTTGTCGGCCACCCTCTGCCACGCTCCCCTCCAGGGTGATGGTGGTGCCGCGATCGCGCACACCGAGCAAGGTGAAAAAACGACCCGGCATCTCGATCCCGTGACGTAGCGCGGCGGCAGCTTTTTGCCTCTGCTCTTCCACGCCGCCCTGCGGGCTCCATTGCCAGGCGGAGCCGTTGTGAAGGCCCTCGCTGAACACCCGCTCCCCGTCCGCTTCGACATCGATGCGCATACTTCCCTTACGGGTCGCTACATACGTTCCCGAAAGCTCGAAGCCGGGCTCGGCAATGGTCAGTTGAATGCGGACGTTTTCGATCCGGGCCCAATTCTCAGTTCCACCGTGAGCAGCGGCATTGCGCTCGAGAATGGTGTCGAGATCCTGTGCCGTGGACGCCAGCGGCAATAGCAACAGGACGATTGGCAGGCGAAGTTGGCTGGGCATTCTGTTTCGAATCCTTGGTCTTTGCCCAGAGACGCCGGGACCAGGGAATTGGTCGCAAAAACATGCACAAAAGTCTCGACACACAGGCCGGGCTGCCATTCTGACCAAACGCCAGATTCACCCGCCACTTATGGCCAGCGCTCAACTACCTACGCGAGTCAGCTGGTCGGTGCTCGCCGGGAATCCGCTCACTACGGCGCATCCAATCTTTCCATCAGGCGGACGACTTATGCGCCTGTCACGTATCGTCTTTTGACTTGCTCGCCGTGGCGATGTTTTCCCGCCCCACATGATAAAGCTCCAGGGAGCCGTATTTCTTCGCCAGCGGCGTCCGCCCCATGTATCGAAACCTGACACCATCGACGCTCTGGGCCACAGCCACCGCGGCAAACGCGCTGCTAGCGTAAACCTGACCCGGGGGTGTAATCGGCTCGATGCGTGCAGTCCGGCTGGTGTGAGGTCCGGTATACATCGCGAGCCCTGTGATCGGATCCTTGCCACAAAATACCGGGCCACAATGAAGCGCGACACGCAGGTCCATGTCATCCGGCAGACCCGCAGCTTCCCAATCCCGCTCAATCACCAGTTCATTTAGTTCCAGGGCATAGTGTGTGGCATCGGAGACGCTGGCGAAGACCATGTAGAGCCCGTCACCGGCCGTTTCCACATGTATCGGTTTGTGATCGGTGCGATCGTTAAGACCGGCAACCGAACCCAGGAATTTTTCTATAAAAACAGGAACCTGATCTTCGGTCAGCTTGCTGTAACCAACCGCATCGGCAAAAAGCATCGCCTTGATCTGGTGCGAGAACGAACCACCCGACACATGCTCCCGGGACTCCGCTTTGTCGCCAGCCACTATTTCCCCGGAATCTGTCGCTGCGACTTTCGGGTCAGACGTGTCGATATGCTCAATGTGCAAATCCAGTCCCTGCCACATCCCCACCGCCGATCCGGTACCGCCAGCACCATCACCGTTTTCACCATCCCACACAGCCAGTCCCACCAGCGATGTTCCAAGCACCCTCCTTCTCAACTGTCCCATACCGGTGAGCAGCAGATTGGCGTATTCAAATGTGGCCGTGCTGCCGGTGGCCTGATGATCGCTTGCTATCGTTACGCTATCCGCCGACTCGACAACCTTTTCAAACCGCTCCTGCCAGTTGCCTTCGTCAACCACGCAAACACTGGTCTGCAAGAACTCGGCCGGGGGGAAAGGCAAGGTGATATGCGTCTCGCCACCCTGTTCCAGAACGGCTTCGAGACAGAGGATGTCCGCCCCGCAAGCCGCGGACCCATAGGCCGCAACCGGTTTTATTTCCGCGATTCGCTCCCTGATCCGATCACCAATCGCCGATTCCAGGCCGGCCGGAAATCTGGCCGTCTCACGATCTGGTGCATCGATCATGTGTCCGGTGTAAATCAGTACAGGGGGGATCGCCAGCGTGTCTTCCAGCCAATCCGGATCTTCGTCCAGATGAGACAGCAGCAGGCGGGCCTGTTTGCGGGTCGATCCCAGATCGCCGTAGCGCGTGCGTGCCAGGCTTGCCGCCTTTTTGTAGTGCATCCTGGCAAGAGGGATACCGCCGTTGATCAGCGCCGCCTCGGCCAGGGTCGCGTATATCCAGTACGCATCGTCATCGTCGCCGATGTGCGTGATCCGGTCTGTGCACAGCTGACGGACATGTTCCGCGATCATCCTGGCGCGCGCGCTGCGACCGAGCAGCAACGCCAGGGTCGCCGCATTGATGCCCGTATAGTAGGCACCCGCCACTTGTCCCCGTCGACTGCTCTTGAGATACCCGTCTTCATAAAGATCGAAGGCGGCGGACAGGTGCTTTTTGCGATCCTCCTCGCTACTGGCGGAGAGGCCGAGATCCTTTTGTGTCCTCGCCAGCAATCCCTCCGTTTCACCGTCGGCAAAGCCATCGTCCAGCAATGATTGCAGTACCTCGCTGGCGCGATGGAGCGCGCCGCTTCGTGACAGCGACAAGCCAAGCAGCTGCCTCAGACGAGTGTTCTCCGGCCACTCCTGCAAGGCTTCCTGCACGGTGTTGAAGGCGAGAAGAGGCTCGCCCTTCTGCAGAAAGTGTTGCGCCTGTTCGATCGGCCCCGCGGCGCCGGTGTCGTCGCCGGTCCTGATCGCCTTTTCGAGTTCCGCATCTGTATGGCGCTTTTCTTCCGACCTGCGAATTTGGTAACCCGCGTCGACGATCGTGCGCAGAGTCTGCTCCGCCTGCTCGAGAAGACGACGACGATTATCTTCGTGCAGGGCCTCCCACGACGATTCATCACCGGATGTGCTGTGACTGCATCGGGCTAGATACTCCACGAGAGCTGCTGATTCGAAAGGGATGCTGATCTCCAACCCTGACAGGGGTTCCGTCCTGCACTCAATATTCGGATTCTATACTTTTTGCAGGAACGGAAATTACACGGCCCGGCACCGGCTCCACCCCCGGGGTTCCGCTGCTTGCTCGCACCTGCTGTCCGTGGACACACAGATAGCGTTACAGCGCGCACTGCCACGGGTATCATGCGCGCTGGCCCCTGCGCCGCCACTTGAGCATCAGAGGTTCCCTAGCCCTTGCATATTTTCATCTGGCTGCTGGTATTTGTCGTCAGCCTGACCCTGCTGGTCAAGGCCTCGGACTACTTCGTCGAAGGCGCCGAAGCCGTCGGACTGTCGTATGGAATGCCCCATTTCGTTATCGGCGTCGTAATCGTCGGCTTTGGCACGTCGCTACCGGAACTGGTCTCATCTATCTTCGCTGTTCTGCACGGTACGAGCGAAATCGTTATCGGTAACGTGCTCGGCTCCAACATTACCAATATTTTCCTTGTCCTCGGAATCGCGGCGGTGGGCAGCACCAAATTCAGATTCAATCACAACCTGCTGCGCGTTGACCTGCCGATATTCCTGGGCGCAACGATTCTTGTCGCTCTGACGGTCACCGACGGTGAGTTCTCAATCGGCGAAGCCTTCTTTTGTCTCATCGGCCTTGTCATCTACATGTTCAGTGCCCTTGATGCGGAACACAGATTTGCGCAGGACGACAAAAAGGCAACCGCAACAAGTGTCTCTGCCTGGGTAAAACTCATCGCCAGCCCGCTGCTGATTTTTGCGGGAGCGAAATATACAATCGATGCGGTCGTCATATTGTCGGAGACTCTCGACATAGGCGCAGAAATCATCGCGATGAGTGCCATCGCGCTGGGAACCTCATTGCCTGAAGTCTTCGTGACCCTCGGGGCCGTCCGCAAGGGCAAACCGGAGATGGCCATTGGCAATATCATGGGCAGCAATGCATTCAATGCCTTCGCCGTACTCGGCATACCCCGTCTGATTGGACCGCTGGTAATACCCGCTTCAGTCATCGATTACACGTTGCCGGTTTTCTTTGTTGCCGCGCTGCTGTTTGTCATCGTGACGGTCGACGAGAAGGTCAATCGCTGGGAAGGGTGGTTAATGTTGATGTTTTATCTCTTCTTTATCGGCCGCCTCTTCCAAATCGTTTAGCCCTTTCCCAAGCCTTGTTCATTTGAGTTTCGCAAAAACTTTGTCTAATTCACTTTAATTATATTTGTTATCTGATTGTTTTTTAACATTTGTTACATCATTTATTGAATTCCTATCAATTCTTATTCTCCACAAGCCTGGTCCTGCCAGCCGCAACTGCATAACCCCCGCATCCACAGAACCGGCACTGGCGCTGTCAATTGCAGTCGTGAGAAAATAGGCGCCGCCACGCACACCCTCGGGTAAGGTCAGGACGTAGGACCAGGTGGTGCGAATTCTGCGCTATTACTGACTAAGAAATATGAAATATCTTGACAGCAAGACGATCGCAAACATTGAGGCCGACGCATTCCGCAATCGGCAGCCTTTCCCATGGGTGAACCCACAAGGTTTCCTTACAGAAGACGGCTATCGGGAACTTCTGGAGACGATGCCGGATCTCGATTCCATGACACCTTCTTTTGGCGTGCAGAGGAAACACGGTCAAAAAAGCCATGAGCGTTATCTGCTGGAATATACCGATAAACTTGAGTTGCCTCTTGCGTGGCAAACATTCATCGAAGAACTCAAGGGCGACGAATACAGACGGCTGGTCAGGGAGCTTTTTGGCAGTCCGCATATTCGACTACGTTTTCATTGGCACTACACGCCAAGCGGCTGCTCGGTTTCTCCCCACTGCGATGCGAGGGGAAAACTCGGATCGCAAATCTTCTATATGAACGACGAAAATGACTGGCAGCAGAGCTGGGGAGGCGAAACCGTCATCCTGAATGACAACGGACGTTTCTCCGCACAGTCCAGCCCGCAGTTCGACGAATTCGACGAAGCGATTCCCGCACAAACGATGAACAACCGCAGCCTGATTTTCGGTCGTCGGGGAAATTCATGGCATGGCGTACGCGAAATAACCTGTCCGGAAGGGGCGTTTAGAAAAGTCTTTATCATCGTTTACGAAGACATGAATCCACGCAAGGTTCTTATCAAGCGCCTGTCGCGATTTATCAAGGGCAAGCCACTGGTCACGGAGAAAGAACGTGCGATGTATTGAATGGCTTGCGGTCTGATACCGACCCCCTCGGCGATCCACCATGTATCAGACGGCAATCAAAAAATTCTCTCGCTTCGTGGTAAGGAAGTCGGCGTTCTTTCTGTCTGAGAAAAGACAGATCGAAATCGAGCGGCGGCACCGCGGGCGCGAGCAGGTCAGCAAGCTACGTGCAGCCGACTGCACCATTGTTTCCCACGGCAAGAGCGGCCGCACATGGTTGCGCGTCATGTGGTCGAGAGTCTATCAGACTCGCTACGATCTGCCACAAGGCCAGCTCATATCCTTCGACAATTTTCACAAGAAAAACCCCGCGATACCCAGGATCTTTTTCACCCACGATAACTATATTGGCGACTATACGGGTAACTCCGAGACAAAAGCGGATTTTCGGGATCGGAAAGTGATTTTTCTTGCCCGACATCCGGCCGACATCACGGTGTCACAGTATTTCCAGTGGAAATATCGCATGCGGCGCGACAAGAAAGATCTTCTCCACTATCCCTCGCATGGCGAGGACATCCCTGTTTCCGAGTTCATGATGAGTCCGGAGTGGGGACTTCCCAGGGTGATCGCTTTTATGAATACCTGGGCGGCGAATTTCGACGCGATCAAGGATTTTCTGCTGATACGCTACGAAGATCTCAAGAGCGACCCGGTGCCGATCATGCGCAGTGTGCTGGAATTCGCCGGTACTCCGGCAACGGAAGTAGAACTGGCCGCTGCAATAGAATTTGGTTCGTTCGAGAACATGAAGAAAATGGAAGAAAAATCCAGCTTCTGGCTTAGCGGCGGGCGAATGAAGCCAAAAGACAGGAGCAATCCCTCGTCATACAAAGTCCGGCGGGCAAAAGTGGGCGGCTATGTGGACTATTTTGACGACGATCAGGCGGAAGAAATCGCCAGGATTGTCGATGAAACGCTTGCGCCTGTCTTTGGATATGGTCGTGAGCCGTCGACAGCATATGATCTGTCGCCCGGCCCTGTATTGAAGGAAGCCGATCGATCCTGATCGGGTTGAGCGGCAAAGAGACATCGATATGAAACCCTGCGTCTTTATACACACCAACCATCGCCAGCACGTCGGGGCCGTGGTTTCGAAGTACTCGCTGGAACGGAACAGCGCCAGCGCCGACAAGTTCGATGTGCGAATCATCGACGCCTGCGATCAGCAGTTCATGAAGGATCGGGAAGGCCAGCTCTATCTCAGGGACGGCGACAAGCGTGCATGGCTCAATGACGACTTGCAGTCTTTCACTCCCCTGAGATTCATGCCGCCGCAACTGATGGACTATGAAGGCCGTGCCCTGGTGATCGATCCGGACGTTTTCGCCGTGGGCGACGTGTGGGAGCTACTGTCCAGGGATATGAATGACAAAGCCCTGATGTGCCGGCCCAAGTCGGGCTCGAAAGGCCGACGTGGCGCACTTGCATCGAGCGTCATGCTGTTGGACTGCGCCAGGCTCAGGCACTGGAAAGTCGAGCAACAATTCGGTGAGATGTTCGATTTCAGCTGCGACTACATGGACTGGATCAGTCTCAAGCTTGAGGACCGCGATACGATCGGTCTTTTTGAAAGTGAGTGGAATGACTTCGATCATCTCGATCAGGACACGAAGATGCTCCACAACACCAAACGCAAGACGCAGCCCTGGAAGACAGGTTTGACGGTCGACTACCGTCCGGCCGATACATTCCGGCTATTCCCGCCACGGCACTGGATAAGGCGTAGTCGCCGGGCTCTTTTCGGCGACTACCGTTTCGCAGGCACGTACAAGAAGCACCCCGACCCGAAGCAGGAACAGTTCTTCTTCGGACTTCTAAGGGAATGCCTGGAAAATGACATCGTCACGGAATCCGATATCCGTGAAGAGATGAGACAAAATCACGTCCGCCATGACGCGATGGAACTCATCAGGCAGTTGCCCGCTTCCCACACCTGATCGACGGCCCGAGGGACCTATCTATTTAGTCCGCGCCCTCGCCGGCCAGCGCCGGCGCATGCTTGCTGTCTTTTTCGGCGCTGGTATAGCCAAGTTGCGGCAGTAGATTCTCATCTACCATGGTATCTATCTGCAGCAACTGGTCTTCATCAAAATAGTCCACATAGCCGCCCACTTTCGCGCGCCGGACCTTGAATGAGTCGGGGTTCTTTTTGTCACCGGGGACAAGACGCCAGCCCGTGCTCAACAGCGAGAAGGATTTCTTCTCTTCCATTTTCTTGAGATTCTCGTAGGCGGCAAATTCGACGGCATCCGCCACCTGTTCGGGAGAACCTGGTGTGCCCGTAAATTCAAGAATGCTGGTCAGAACCGAACCCGGATCGCTGCGCATGTCTTCATAACGAACGACGAGAACCTCGCCAATATCGGGTATCCCCCTGAGCCAGCCATTGAAGTAGCTGATGACCCGCGGCAATCCCTGCTCTTCGTTCATCATAAAATCAAAAATCCCGACATCCTCGCCATGGGGCGGATAGTCGTTGAGGCGCTTCTTGGGTGGCCTCATGCGATATTTCCACTGGAAAAACTGCGAGACCGCCACATCACGTGGATCCCTGGCCAGGAAGACTATTCTCTTGCCGTGAAAATCGACCTTGGTATCGTAGCCGTGGCCGGTGTAGTCCCTCAGGTAGTTGCCATGGGTAAAGAACACCTTCGGGATGTCGTTGTTCATCCGGTGCAGATTATCGAAGCCCAGCATGCGGTTTTTCTCCAGACCGAAACGGAGCTGATAGAACCGCGACAACATCACCCGCAACCATGTCCTGCCACTCTTTCCCCATGACAAAAGCAGCCAGTCGGCCTGGTTTATCTTGCGGTATTCACCGCGACCCCGAAACCACCGATCGATGGCCTTGCGGCGCGGATACGGCAAGAAAAAGAGCGATCCAAGAATCGCGTATCTGGAGAGTGATTCCCACACGGCCGGGTATCCTAATGACGCTATCTGAGATGAACCGAACCGCATCTTTCGGCCCCCACCAACGCGGGCCGTCTGCCGCTGATTCATTGCTATCTGCATGGCATTGTACGCGTCGATCGGCGCTACGAAAACGGTAGCGTCCCGGCGGCAGTCCCGGTAATCTATGCCACGGAACTTCTGACCTATTTCCGCCGCCGCATCGAGGGCCACTGCCATGCCAGCCATTGATCGAGCAATCAACCTCCAATCCATCGAAGACACGCCCCTTCAGCAGGATCCTTTTGACTATTTTGTCGTCCCGGCCTGTATCGGCCCGGATGCGCTGGCGGCGATCAATCGGGACTACCCGGGCATACAGCGACCGGGCAACCTGTCTATCGAGGATGTCGAATACGGTGCGGCGTTTGGCGAATTCCTCAAGGAGTGCCGCAGCCCCGAGTTCGCGGCACAAATCGGTCGAAAATTCAATCTCGATCTGAGCAACAGCCCGGTGACCATCACGGTGAGAAAATACTGTGAAAAAAGTGACGGCAACGTACACACGGATCATCCCAGCAAGGTCATCACGGTGCTGGTGTATTTCAACGACAACTGGTCCTCCGATGACGGACGTCTCCGCTTTCTGAGATCCGATGGCGATCTCGAGGACTATGCAGCGGAGGTTCCACCGATCGGTGGAACGGTGCTGGCTTTCCGGCGGACGGACGTCTCCTGGCACGGACACACCACCTTCGTGGGTGAACGACGCATGGTGCAGGTCAATTTCCTGCGCTCGGACCGCCTGTCGAGATGGAAGCAGCAGGTAGACAGAATTGGCACACGCACGATGAAACGGGCCTTGCGGCTGTTTAGCCCTCGCTCCTAATCGCGGTCGTCTAGATCGGCGATCAGGGCCGCTATTCTCTCCGCCACCAGCGGAAGATCGTTAGGGACTTCACCGCGAGGCTCTTGCAGGGGCGTTCCGACGGGCACAGCCAGGCCTCTGTCGATCAGCAATTTGTGAATAGCCGTGAAATCGCGGGTGCGCGGCAGAATATGCAACGCGCCGCCGATGGTTCGAAGCCATCGTCTGACAGTGTCGGATCGCAAGCCCGTATCGGGCCCGTAAAGCCATCGGGCGCCGACACGCCGTAGTTGATCGACCTTGTGCAGGACACCATAGGGGAGAGCGAATATCGCCAGGGGCCGGCCAAGCTTTGCGACCTCGACAAGCATCGAAACACTGTCACCGGTTACCAGGAAGCCGTCGGCCAGCCCGAGCAAGGCATGGTACGGGTTATCTTTGGCACCAGACTGCCACTGGAAGAACCGGGCCTCGGCAGGCAGCTTTTCGCGAAGTATTTTTATCGTCCGTTCAGGTGTCCGCGGACTGGTCGTGACATAGGGCGTACCGCCGTCATTTTCGATCACGCTGCGGGCAGCCTTTAGCAATCCCTCCTCCACACGACGGTTAAAGACGAAGGGGTTGGTCGGACCTCCGACGAGGATGCCGACCAGCGGCCTGGGAAGATCCGCCAGCTTGTCCCTCCATTCGTCTGCCGCAGCACGTACCTTGTCTTCGTCAACCCGCAACAGGGGCATCGAAATCTTCAAAAGATTCGGCGCCGGCGGCATCTGAACCTCGGCGCTGGTGATAAAAAGACTGAATGATTTCGCCTGTCCGGACGGCTTCCCTATCAGCACCAGTCGCGTACGACCACCCGCCTGCTGTTGAATCCACAATGCGACCATGGAAAGCCGCCGTCCAACCGTGATAATGAGATCCGGCCAGGGCGCCTCCAATGTGTCGGATTTCGCCATATCCAGGTGGTGTAGCGATGGAATGACCTTGGGCTTGCCCTTGATCCAGGGTGCCTTTACGCACACGTACTTTCGCGTAATCGGAAAATCCAGTCCGGAGACCAGTGTCTCCACCTGGGCGTTGTCGCCCAGACGGTCGCCAACAATGAACCAGACGAGCGTTGATCGCTTTGTACCTGATTCACGCTCGTGGTCATAGAGATTGTTCTCGCTAACTTCGAGCGGTAGTTGCGTTTGTCGAAGCTCTTCTTTCACGTTCACCTGCAGGTCAGGTCTGGCTTTGTGTTTGCGACTCTTTCACCTGATCCTGATCGGTGGTAGTCGATGAACCGTAGCCAAAGGTCGGTGAGAGGTTGGCGATCATGTATTCCTCCAGTTCGGCCGCCTGCTGCGGGTTGAAATAGTCGCTAAAACCACCCACCTTGCCACGGCGAACCTTGAAGGAATTCGGGTCGTCCGGATTGCGCAGGCTCATGCCCCCCTGTTTGAAGAACCCCTTGCTTTCGAGCTTGCGCAGGTTGTCAAAAGATCCAAATTCGACTGCTTCCTGGATATCGCTATCGCTGAACTCATCACCCATGAGGGTCACTACGCGTCGCAGGGTTTCCGCCGTTTGGGCGCGCAGGTCTTCGTAGCGGATGATCAGCGAGTTATCGAGGCTGGCGAGGTTCCGCTCCCAGGTGTTCAGATACTCGACCAGCGACGGCAAGCCGATATCGCTGTAGCGCACGAAATCCCACATCCCGATCGTCCGCTTGTCGACTGGATTGTCGATAAAGTGATTGATCAATTCCTGTTTGGCCGCGGACTGCCGTTTCGTAAACTGAAAGAACCAGGACACCGCAATATCGCACGGATTTCTGGCGATCAGGAGCGTGGGCTTGTGCCGCAGAACGGAGTCTTCTGCATTGGGAGCCAGTGCGTCACCGATAGCGCCTTCATAGCTGTAATAGCCGTTGCTGGCTGCGAGTCTCGGAATCTCAGGGTGTTTTCTGGCCAGTTCATCCGTATTGATCAGACGCGATGCGGGCAGCCCATGTCGAACCTGGTACAGGCGCGAAATCATGACTTTGAGCCAGGTATTGCCGCTCTTTGGATGGCCGATAATAAGCATCTGTGCGCGGCGGGCCTTGGCAAGTTCCAGACGCGCCAGATAGCGCCGCCTCAGGCTCACCCGCCATTCTGCCGGCAAAGGATAAGTTGGCAGCAGTATCAACCACTTCTTGACGCCGTCGCTGAGCTGAATCATTGGAGTTCACCACCATTTGAGCGCAAAGCCCGGGGAACAAGCTGTCAATTATGCTTGAGCGATCTTCCGTCCGCCATACGTGATCAGCACGCAGAACCCGATCTCACCCTGACTAAACGGGCGATATTTCGGGGCTACTGCGACGCGTTGACACGGGCTGCGCATCCTTTGGCCAGATGCGCTTCGAGCAAAACCAGTCCTCAGGCCGCGCGCTGATCCAGTCTTCCAGCAATTGATTGACCTTGTGGCTCATCTGCATGGCTTTTTCGACATCATCAAGCGCCGCATCATCAGGCCTGACCGGCGGGTAAAATGTCACCCTGAATCGTGCGCCACACAGACGCTCCGAACGCACCGGGATCAGTTCACAGCCGTGCCGCAAGGCAAGCCGCGCCGGCACCAGCGTAGTGTACTTGTCCATGCCGAAAAAAGGGAGCAACTGTCCGCTATCCACCCGCTGATCCAGCGCGAGACCGATCGAACGACCACTGTTGAGTTCCTTGATAAAAGGTCGCACGCTTTCGTCCCGTCGCACGAGTTTGTAACCCAGCGGGCGCCGCCAGCTGACAAGCAGGCGGTTGATCCAGGGGTTGGGGGGTGGTGTATAGGTTGCGGTTACGGGGATTCCCAAGCGCTTTATCGCCGCAGCCAGGACCTCCCAGTTGGCCAGGTGGCCCGAAACAAATATCGCCGGTTTCGTCGGATCCAGAAGGGTTTCAAAGTCTTCCCTGACGATGACCTCCAATCGCTCGTTCATGCCGGGACGACAGATTGTCTTTAAATGAGAATATTCCGCGAAAACAGAACCCAGGTTGCCCCACGCGGCCGTCGCAAGCCTCTCGATCTCTTTTTCTGGTTTATCCGGGAATGCGAGTGAGAAGTTTTTAACAAACTTCTTGTGTCTTGCTTGCCTTGGCCCCAGCCACATGGCGCAGCGTCGACCGATAGCGCTTGCCCAGTCCGTTGGCAACAAACGCAGCACCAGGTGCAGGCCGCCCAGGATCAGGCCCTCCATCGCCCACAGGGCATGACGCACAAACGCCCAGCGGTCAAAATACTTGCGCAATGATTGTCCGATGATCAGCCGTGCCATTCGCCACCCCTATCTGGAAAATGAGTCGGTAACCCGCTCCGCAGACTATCGTGGATATAATTCGACGACATCGAATCGTGATGGTTCGAATGTCTGCTATGTCTCGCCAGATGCAATTCTAATGCCCGCAATGCAACACATCCAGCAGGCGCCTGATCCAGCCGGAAGAACCCATTGGATGAGAATTCGGAGACGATTAAGGAACCTCTGATTTATTCTGGGCGAAGTAGGTTTTCATCCAAAATGTTCAGAGTTGTAATGCCCTTTGGGTGCAAGGCGCGAATCGCACGCAATAGCTGGCTGTTGTGAATGATTTGCAACGCAGAAGCTGGGCGTTTTGGACGCAAGATACGAGTTCATGAATAAATCAGAGGTTCCTTAACATAGAATATGTACGCGCCCGCCGTGAACTTGTGCAGGGCGCACCAGGTGGCTCCTCGTGGTTTCCGATTGAGTCTGGTGATCATCTACCGGTCTGCGGGAAAAAAGAATCGAAATAATGCCGTCCCAAAGCCAGACGAACAGTTCAGATACAGCGTCGACGCGAGACCCACTGGTGTGGGTTGTAACGGGATATCGGGCCGGCGAACAAACCCAGATTCTCGCGTTGGCGGAAGCGCTGGGCTGGCCGTACGAAATCAAGCGTTTGTCCTATACAAGCATCGACTGGCTACCGGGATTGTTGCGTCTGAAGAGCCTGGTGGGAATAGACCGCTCATCGTCCTCAAAGCTGGCGCCGCCATGGCCCGACCTGGTAATTTCAGCGGGTATGCGCAACGAGCCTGTCTGCAGATGGATAAGAGCGCAATCCGGAAACCGCACACAGCTCGTTCAGGTGGGCCGCCCGTGGGTGCGGATTGAAGAAATAGACCTCGTCATAACGACCCCGCAGTACCGCCTGCCCGAGCGCGACAACGTGCTGCACAACACCGGCACGTTAAACCTCGTCAGCACAGAGTCTCTGGCAAGTGCCGCAGATCGATGGAGCGATAGCCTTGGGTGCTGTAAGAAACCAATAACCGGTGTCGTGCTGGGCGGAAACAGCGGGCCGTATACCTTTGGACCGAATGCAGCCGCCCGAATGGCGACAATCCTGTCGAGGACGTCGACAAAGGAGAAGGGTTCTCTTGCCATTACCACCAGCACCAGAACGTCACCGCGTTCGATCGATGCATTCCTCAATTCGATCGATTGTCCATACTTCCTTTATCGCTGGGCGCAGGACAGTGCCGACGAAAATCCTTACCTGGGGATACTGTCCTTGTCCGACAAAATCGTGGTCACCAGTGATAGTGTTTCGATGATCTCAGAGGCCGTGAGCACGGGGAAACCCGTCTGTATCTACGATCTTGAAGAGCCTCAACTGGCCACCGACTCCCCGCCAGTTTCAGGACGGGACTTCCGGGTCGCGGCGCATCTGTACCGGCTGCTTATGCGCCATGGCCATAAGCGGCTAACACGGGATCTGACTCTCTTCCACCAAAAACTGATCGAATCAGGGCGAGCGACATGGCTGGGCGAAACAGCTTCCGCGGGCGCGAATCCTGGTCTGGACGATCTGAACCGGGCGGTTCTCCGGGTCAGGAAACTTCTAGGCAGCGATGATTCACCGGCGGAAACTGAGCGGGAGCACGAACGGTAACATTTCGCTGCCAGACTGTTTAGGGGATAATTCCGCGCCTGGCGGCATAGAAGCCGCATGAATTGCTGTCGAGGAGCATTGTGAATGGCGACATATGCCGAATGTCTGGTGGCTGTCCACCAGGTACTGGATCCGTACAACCCGTCTGGCGAGACCGTGACCGAAGACACGGCGATCATGGCCGATCTGGGCATCAGTTCGCTGCAGATGCTTGAGATCATCGCCGAGATCGAAGATGTTCTGGATATTAGTCTGCCGCTGAACCAGCTACCCAATATTCGCACCGTGCGGGAGTTCACACGCATGCTGACAAATGTTACGGCATCACCCGAGTCATGAGCCTGCTCAGTAAGTTCGAGGCTCACGCCCAAATCCGTGACGGCCTGCTCGAACATGGAATCCTGCCATTTGGCGTCGTAACCGAAGAGATACTGTCACCGGCGGAAGGGATAGTGGGTGGGCAAAAGACTATTCTCGCCGGCACGAATAACTATCTCGGGCTGACTTTTGACCCGGGATGTATCGAAGCCGCAAAAACTGCCCTTGATGAAGAAGGAACCGGTACCACCGGATCCCGGATGGCGAATGGCACCTACGCTGGTCATGTTGCACTCGAACGGGAACTGGCAGAGTTTTTTGACAAACAATATGCACTCGTTTTTACGACCGGCTTTCTTGCGACAATGGGCTTGGTATCCACACTGGCAGGTCGCGACGATGTTCTGCTGATCGACGGAGACTGTCACGCCAGCATCTATGATGGCTGTCGACTAAGCGGTGCCGACATCGTGCGTTTCAGACACAACGACCCGGCAGACCTGGAAAAGCGGCTGCGGCGTCTCGGTGAAAGGAGTCGTAATACACTGATTGTCGCCGAGGGCCTCTACAGCATGCTGGGAGACCAGGCGCCCCTGAAGGAGATTGTCGCCCTCAAGGAAGAATTCGACGCAACCCTTCTCCTCGATGAAGCACATTCGGTAGGAATTTTCGGCCGGCGCGGTCGGGGACTCGCGGAAGCAGAGGGAGTCGAGGGCAAGGTGGATTTCGTCGTCGGCACCTTCAGCAAGAGCCTGGGTTCGGTTGGCGGGTTTTGCGTTAGCAATCATGCCGAACTGGATCTGGTGAAGTTCGCGGCACGCTCCTACATATTTACCGCATCACCGACACCGTCGGTTGTCGCGTCGACGCGCGCCGCACTAAAGCTCCTCGCATCGGGCAGCGATCTTCGTACACGCCTGTGGCGTAATGCGACGCGACTATACGACGGATTGACTGCCGCAGGCTTCAGACTTGGCCCGCAGGCAGGCCCTGTCGTGGCGGTTTTCGTGGATGACCCGGATCGTGCGATCAGGTGGTGGCATCAGCTGCTGGACCAGGGCGTCTATGTCAACCTGGTCATTCCTCCGGCTACACCAGTCAATTCTTCGCTGCTACGCTGCAGCCTGAGCGCGGCCCACACGACCGCACATATTGACCATATCATCGAGGCGTTCGCCGCCTTGTCGGCTGGTCAGCGCGTCGCCGAATCTTCCGGCTAGTCGGATACAGGGGCGTGCGCATCGGCCACACGAATGCGGCCGTCGGATAGCGTGTAGACAGCGTCCGCGAATTCAGCAAGCGCCGGTTGGTGGGAAACTGCAACGATCGTCAGATCACCACGCAAGGCCTTTAACGTCCTGCAAATCGCCGCCTCACTCTCGCGATCCAAAGCGCTGGTGGCTTCATCGAGTATCAGCAGGTATGGCTGATGCACCAGCGCTCTTGCCAACATGATCCTCTGTCTCTGGCCGGCCGACACTCTTGCTCCGCGTTCGCCGGTATTGGTTTGCATGCCGTCGGGCATCGCGTCAACGAAATCCCAGGCATCCGCCTGTTTCAATGCCCTGCGGACGTCGTCTTCGCCCAATTCTGGGTCTCCAAGGGTGACATTGTTGAATATCGTGTCATGCAACAGGACCGTATCCTGGGGCGCATAACCGATGTGCTTTCTCCAGTCCCGGAGATTGACCGTATCCAGGGCCACCCCATCCACGCGCACGTGACCGCTGTCAGGCATGTTCAGACCGGCCAGCAAATCAAGAATTGTCGTTTTGCCGGATCCGGACCGGCCAACGATTGTCGTCAGCTCACCGGCCGGGATTCGCAGACTGACGCCGTCCAGAATCTTCTGGTCTTCATAGGTAAAAGTAACGTTGTCCAGTTCGATCTGGCTCGTTAGTTTCGGCGCCGGACCGCCCGTGTAGACCTCTCTTAGCTGGTTGGCTTCCTCTACCGCCTCTTCGAGAGACCAGTAAGCGCTCTCCGCGGTCACCATTTTCTGATAGTGCTTTTGCAGTTTTCCCAGGTAGGTGAGCACACGCGTCAGGATGATCGTCAGAACCATCACCTCGGCGATCGGCATCTCCCATCGCGTCAGGAGAATAAATATCGCAAGGGCGGCAACACCGGCAAACATGGGTTCCTGCGCCGCTGTCAACGCGGCCTTGCTAAAGACCTCCCGTTCAAGGGCGTGGTTGAGTTCAGCGGTTTCCACACTCAGGACATGCTCGGCCAGATCTTCCCGTCCCATGGCCTTGAGAGTCTTGACCGAGCTGAGGATATCGGTCATGCGTGATAACAGGGACTTGAGGAGGTTTGTCTGGCGCTTGCCCGCTTTACGCGTCATCCTGACAAGGAAGTGGGACACCCAAAGAAATATCATCGCGGCACCCAGGGCTGATACCGTTGCCTGCCAGGACATCATGAGTGCGACACCGACATAGACCAGCGCCTGGATCGCATAGGCAACGATGCCGGCACCGAACTCATAGGCGATGCCGGCTCGCCATGCTTCCGTCGCCATGCTGTTGGTCAGCCGTCCGATCGGCTGGTGCACAAAATAATGCCAGCGACTCGACATCACCGCATTCAACAAGCGCAGACGGAGATCGGTGGTCACCCGCGCTTTTGTGTAACCGACCTGCTTGTTGGCGATCAGAAGAAAAATATTCTTGATCAGAATACCCACCAGGACGACGACCAGCAAGCTGCCAAGGGTGGGCGAGATACCGACGCGCTCCAACAGCCCCAGGACGGCCCGGGTGAGTTCCGACTGGTCCTCTGCCGGCATGTCCGGCTGCATGGCGATCGACAGCAGCGGCAACAATGCCGACAGGCCGAACCCCTCCGCCACCCCGGCCAGCAGCAGTGCCGCAACCATGAGGAAGCTTTGCCACGGATAGGCTCTTGTGAAGGTCACCAGGATCATCGGGCGAACTCCGCTACTCGCGACACGACAAGGGGGCAGCAAATCGGATGCGAGTCATTTGAAATGCAGCTCCCTGGTCAGGCGAGAAATCCGCGGGCTTGGCAAGCTGGCGGATCGGGTATCAGGCCGCGGCATTATAGCGGATGGGGCTTTAATGGTTTTCCTTGCGGTACCATTGCGCTGATTCCCACCGCTGGTGAGCGAGAACGACTCGATGTATTCGTCGAACGACAAGGACGGCAAAGGCGCAGCAACGCCGGTTTGGCTCTTGTTGGGTCACAAGGCGGGAGACAACAACCAGGTGCTGGCCCTGGCCGAGTCATTGCAGGTTCCGTTCGAGGCGAAGCACATGTGCTATCGGCGAACGGAAATTCTGAGCAATCTTTTTTCAGGTCCCAACCTGCTCGGTATTGATCGTGGATCCAGCAGCCGGATCGCGGCGCCCTGGCCGAGGCTGATTATATTGGCGGGACGTCGTAACGAGCCCGTCGCACGCTGGATCAGGGCGCATGCACCCCACCCGGTAAAACTTGTTCATATTGGACGGCCGTGGGCAAATCCCGCTAGCTTCGACCTGATCGTGACGACGCCTCAGTACCAGGTGCCGGATGCGCCCAATGTCCTTCGTTTCGATTTGCCACTGCACCGAACCACCGGATCAAGGGAAAGAGACGAGGCCGGGTCGTGGAGAGAGAAGCTCTCTCATTTGCCTGCACCCTGGTTTGCGGTCCTTGTAGGTGGGGAGTCCGGCAAGTTCTACCTCAGTCCCGAGAAAGCGCGACGCATCGGACACGAGGCCAGCGAACTCGCAAGCCGGCATGGCGGTTCCTTGCTAATAACGACCAGCGCGCGCTCGCCGCAAGGCGCGGGTGAGATCATTGCCAGCGCTGTCACCGTTCCCCGATTCCTGTTTGACTGGCAGCCTGGCGCGGCGGACAACCCGTACCACGCCTTCCTCGCTCTAGCCGACGGATTTGTCGTCACCAGCGACAGCATGTCCATGCTGGCGGAAGCTTGCGCAATGCGAAAACCAGTCTACATCTTCGACATGGATGGCAAGCCGCCAGGGGGAACACGCCGTCGCAGCGGTTCGCGACTCAGCGGGCTGCTCAGGTCGCTCCGCTACAAGTCACTGACACACAATCTCGCCCAACACCTGGCGCCCACCCGCATGCGCAGAGATGTGCGGCTCTTGCACGAAGCATTGATCGAGAAAGGTCGCGCCGTATGGCTCGGTCAGGAATTCGCCAGGACCGAGTTGCCGCCCTTGCCGGACACGGCCCGGGCAACGCGGCGCGTCCTGGAACTTCTTGACCAGACACGCTAGCGAGTTCCTTCTCGCTACGCAACGGCGCTGACAATCCCTGGTTCTGTCAGGCTGGCAATTCCATCGGCGGGTTTGGAGTCGGTGCAAGGGGCTTGGTGTTCCTGAGCACCTCCATCGCATCGTGCCTGACGTGATTGTTGGCCATCTCTTCCCTGAGCATGTCTTCGCTCACGAGGCCCTGTTCGAGGCATTCCTTCAACAGACCGAAGAACAGTCGCTCCTGGTTCTTGTCAGGATGCACACGATAGTGGCCGAGCAATGCATATTCGCCAAACAACTTCCTGCGCGCCCTCATCAGCCAGGCCAGCGGTGGAAACAGTCGGAAACGTTCAGCCGGGCGCCAATCCGTCGGCAAACCCGCTTTCCACGGTTGGGTCTTGCGCTTCGTGTTATGCAGCATCTTGGTGCGTGCTGTCAGACGATCGAAATCGTTCCATTCTTTTTCGAAAAGTCCCAGGGTTTCCGGGTCTTCAAGTTTTAGCGAGATCCACGGCATGTAATCGCGCTTGAATTCGAACATCTCGCGGAACCCGGCCTCCACATCCCAGTGTGTGAGCTGCTCGCAATCGAGCAACATCACGCTGCTGGCATAACACTTGTCGATATATCCCTTTGGCCCGGAACGGCGCCGGCACATGACTGCCTTGCCCTTCATGTCCCTGGTGAGCAATTCCCACACATCACCGACTGCAAAGACGTCAGGATCAATGACCACTGCGCGACCCCTGAAGCCCATTAATTTTGGCGGCTCAAATCGTAGTGGCGTGAAGGACTGGAGATCCTCATTCATCCAAACCCTTTTTACGCCGTCACGCAGATACATCTGGCCTTCAAAATCCCTGAGCCAGGGATAGTCTTCGGTCTTGATCAGGCGAACATCGAATCGGTCCGCGTTAGGGGAGTTTCGTTTGAGCGCATGCTGAGCAACCAGCGCGCCCGCCATCTGTTTGTGGTTGGTGTGAATAAAAACACAATGCTCCATGTTTGACACCCTCCTCGGTGACGGCCCCGGCGGGCCGTTTCCCCGGCCAGGTCATCTGGACGGGAGTGGTCATCTGATACCGGCGCAACAGAACATCAGAGTTATTCCATTGCCCGGGGCGCTTATTATCGCTCTATCCGTCGTTGCGAAAAAGCCCTTTTGACATTTCTAGCGGCTAGCGCAAGGCGCCACTGCGATAGAGACGGAATAACTCGCCCCAGACATACAGCCACGGACGGCGTCGCGTGCGCTCAGACAAGACGATCTCGACCCCCGTGTGGCGCTCCAGTTTCCATACGGCGTAATCCAGACCGCCCTCAAACGTAGCCAGTGCCTTGAACAGACGCGCAACTGTCATGAACTTCCCTGACACGCGCCTTGTCCGCCATGCTACTTGCGCGATCCATCTGTTCCACCAGGCAAAATTTGTTTCAAAAACGGCCCCATCAGGACCACGTTCCGGTAGTTGGGTCAGTCTTGCAGTGGTTTCTGCATACAGAGCGGTCACGTCCTGGTAGTAACAACGCTCGCCGACCACGAGGTCATGAGCCCGCCCGGCAGATTCAGGTCGCAACTCGGTCTTGTAGCTCAGTCCCAACGCATGAACCCACAAACTCACGGCATCGCCCGGTGTGGGCGCGAGAGGCAAGGTCCTTTGCATCAAAGTCCTGATCGATGATGCGAGGCATTCAATCAACTCGCGACGAGCCGCCTCATCGCGGGCCGACAGTAATAGTGACGGCTGGGCAAACCGCCCCCACAAATAAGAATGAAACCAGCGCCCGGAGGTACCGCGACGAAAATCGCGCATGCTGATCACGGCGAATTTTGCGCGAATGCATCGATCGCCTGCCTGGGTTTCGAGATATCCGACTGTCGGCGGCAGGATTCGGGCCATCAACCTGGCGCCCGCGCCGCTGTAGGCTGCCCGATAATCGGACACGACGACATAAAGATCGACCACCCCCTCGAGTGGGTCGCCCTGGCGCAGACAGGATCCATAGAAAAGTATGCCTGCCACTGCTTCGCCAAAGCGATGGCGGATTGCCTGACATACGGGTTCCAGCGCCGCGGGCGGACCCTGCTCCAGTCGCGACGCAATCATGTCATTCAGTGAATTCATCAATTTTCTGCCACGACCATCTACTGATCTCCGTCGGTTTCCTGCGCGAGCCGCTCTGCAAGGAGCAGGTCATCCAGCTTGTCGACGTCGATCGCCGCTGTGCCGAAGGGAAGACAGACAGCCGTGACGCGGGCCCCACAGCGCGCTGACAGACGGTCCATTGCCTGTGCCAGGGTCAGCCGGCGGAAAACGTATCGCAATAGCGTGAGCGGACCCAGTTCCCGGGCAATGCGCAACGGGCTCTTTCTATTTTTCTCCACCCGGCGCCAAAATGACACGGCGTCGCGACTCGCCGGCGTAAGAAATGCGAACAGATTGCAGCCGCAATAGTCTCCATCACGAAATCGCATGACCGTTCTGCGGGTGTCCGGGGCGACTCCAAGTACCGTCTCGAACCGCGTAAGACCGAAAACTACGTCCGCGTTTGTCTCGGCCGCACGACGCACGAAATCATCGACGATGCGCGCATTCAAGAGCGCATGATCCGCTGTCGTGATCAGCACGGATCGAACCGGCGGGATAAATCCGAATGCTGACGCGACGCTGAGGCTTGGCGTTTCAAGACCAGCCAGGTGTTGGACATCGTGTCCCTGTAAGGCTTCGCCGATGTCCGTACCGGCCAGCAAATCTGCGGGCAACCCCACGACAGCAATATCATCAACCGCCTCGCTGGCGGCCAGGGCCGCTACCACCCTGAGGATCATCGGTCGCCCGCCAACGGGTGCCAGCGCCTTCAGCGGCACCGCCGCGTGTTGCGCGACAGGGTCCCGGTTACCACGACTACCCGCCAGTACGACTGCGCTAAACCGGACAGTTTGTTTCTCGCCCGGTAAATGAACGTCCGGGTCGCTCGCTTTCTGATCGGATTGAATAGTCAATTTCCTCTGCCAGCGGCGCTCTGCAACGGATTCAGGGGTGGAACCAGGGAATCTCTGGTCTATTTTGAGCTTTCCTGACTATCAGCACGACAAGCACCCACAGCGCACCGAGTATATCTTTGCGGGATAGCTGATTCTATGCATCGATGGCCGCCCAGGGTGTGAGATCAGGAGTTATCCGAACAGGGAGAATAATTAAAAATGGTGCGTTGCAAAATATTTTGATAAAATGTGACGAAAGCATTGCTAAATACACATGTAAACAGCTAAATTATCGCGCGTGGTCGGACTGATCAGGAAGAGATGTGGTTGCAGAGTGGTCAGAGAAATGAATTTTTCAGTCATTTTGCAACAATGAATCGTCGGATTCTCATGATCAAACCACCTAAAAAAAATTTAGACAATTCAATGCGATGCGGGATATACTCGCGGCAACACTGAAACAGGGCTTGAGCTTAGCAACAATCAGCCGGGGAATCTGAAGGAATCCTTACCAGAGGTTTTGTCTGGAATAAGCGTCAAACATCCATAGTGATACTTGCGCGTTTTACGTTTTTGCGGAGCACGAGAAGAGAGGTTTAGTCGGGAATGGACCCTACTCCCAGACATAGTAACTTGCCATTCAGGCCGGCGGATTTCGCTGGTCTCGCGGAAGCGCTGGATTACGCAGCGCAGGGCGAGACCGGTGCAAATTTCTATGGCGGACGTGGCCAGCTGCAGACAGTTCTCCCCTATTCGGAGCTTCGCACGCGTGCGCGTGCCGTCGCCCGGCGCATGGTCGGGCTGGATATCGAACGGGGCTCACGAGTCGCGCTGGTCGCGGAAACCACTCCCGAGTTCCTGGTGTTCTTCTTTGCCTGCCAGTATGCCGGGCTCGTTCCCGTACCGTTAACCGCGGCGTTGACGTTGGGAAGCCACAATGCCTACGTCGATCAGTTGCATGGCCTGCTGGAGAATTGCTCAGCCATCATGCTGGTGGCGCCGGAAGGTTACGAAGAATATTTTGGCGATGCGGGTGAAGGTCTCAACCTGAAGTTCTGCGGAACACCGGAAGCATTTGCCGAATTGCCCGAAGCCGATGTCGAGCTGCAGCCGCTGACCGGCGACGAGATCGCCTACATCCAGTACACCTCCGGAAGCACACGTTTCCCACGCGGTGTGCTGATCACCGAAAATGCCGTACTGGAAAATCTGACCGGCATCGCCAAACACGGACTGAAGCTGCACTCAGGCGATCGATTCTTTTCCTGGTTGCCGTTCTATCACGACATGGGTTTGATCGGGAAAGTACTGACGCCGGTCGCTTGCCAGTGCTCCGTCGACTATCTCGGTACGCGCGAATTCGCAATGCGTCCACGCCTGTGGCTGGAACTCATGACGCGCACGCGATGCACGATCTCGTTTGGACCGCCGTTTGGCTATGAGCTGTGCGAGCGACGGCTGCGTGAGGCAGATATCGCGCGCTATGATCTGAGTTGCTGGCGCATCGCTGGTGTCGGTGCGGAAATGATTCGTCCTGATGTCCTGCACTCCTTTGCCGAAGCACTGGCTCCGAGCGGTTTCCATGAGCACTCTTTCGCGGCCTGCTACGGCATGGCCGAATGTTCACTCGCGATCAGTTTTGCTCATCTTGACGATCCTGTCAGTGTCGACATGATCGACAGCGAGCACCTGTCCCACACCGGTGAGGCCATTCTTCACGGTGAGAGCGAGAATGGCGGCAGAGCCAGGCCGTTCGTAAATTGTGGCATCCCGCTACCGGGCTACGAGATCGAGATCCGGGACGAGAAGGGAAATAAGCTGCCGGAACGAAGTAACGGTTCGATTTTTGTTCGCGGTCCCAGCGTGATGTCGGGTTATTTCAACGAACCGGAGATGACCGCCGAGATTCTTTCCGAGGACGGATGGCTTAATACCGGCGATATCGGTTATCGAATCGATTCGAGTCTTGTCGTTACCGGTCGCGCCAAAGACATCATCATTATCAATGGCCGAAATATCTGGCCGCAGGATCTTGAGTATCTTGCCGAGCAGCAGCCAGAGATACGGACGGGTGATGCGCTGGCATTCTCCGCTCCCGGTCATGATGGTTCTGAAACGCCTGTACTGGTCGTACAGTGCCGCCTGAGGGACGAAGACAAGCGCGACGATCTTTTGAACAGGCTGAAGATCCTGGTGAGCGAGGAGTTGGGTATCAGTTGTACGGTCGAACTCGTACCCGCCCATTTTCTGCCCAGAACATCTTCGGGCAAGCTGTCCAGATCAAAGGCGCGGCAAAACTTTATCGAGAGCCGGCCCAATGAGCGCGCAGCTGCTGCGGGCATCCGCAGGAGAGTCGGCTGACCGGTCGGCGTTAGATTCATGGCCACCAAGGTCTGAAACGGGGCACCAGCTGGTGCCCCGTTGTTTTTTGGCCAGCTTGTCGGCACACGCCTTGCCGCAGTCCGGCCAGAACATTGGGCAGCTTATCCTGACAATATGCAATCAAACATCGTCCAATCCGATCCGGTGATTGCACTGACCGGCGCAAGCGGCTTTATCGGTAGCCACATTCTCCGACGTCTGCAAGACGGCGAGATCAAACATCGGCTGCTGGTTCGTGACCCACGACGATTGCGCGATCTGCGAGGGGATTATGAGCTCGTGTGTGGTGGTCTGGAAGACGATGACGCACTTGATCGGCTTATGGCCGGAGCCACTGCGGTGATCCATTGCGCCGGTTCCGTGCGGGGCGTTACACGCGATCAATTCGACCTGGCGAACGCGACCGGAGCAGCCGCTTGCGCCATGGCGGCCGCCGCCGCCGGTGTCGAAAAATTTCTTCTTGTCTCGTCACTCGCCGCTCGCGAGCCCCGCTTATCCCCCTATGCCGCGAGTAAGCGGGAGGGAGAGAGAAATGTACTGCGCGTGTCAGAAGACATGGCGGCCACCATCATTCGCCCTCCGGCCGTTTACGGTCCGGGAGACAAGGAACTGCTGCCGATATTGAGGATCATGGCGAAGGGTCGTGTACCCATATTCGGCTCCCCCGATGCACGCTTCTCTTTCATTTATGTAGAAGATCTCGCGGAAGCTACCGTCGCATGGCTGAAAACCGACATTACCGCCAACCAGGTATTCGAAATCGACGATGGCAAGAAGGGAGGCTACGGCTGGTCGGATTTCGCGGCAACCGTCGCTGCAATTACCGGGCGACCGGTCACACCGATCAAGATCCCGAAAGCTGTTATTGCCGTTCCCGCGGCCGTCAACTGGATGTTGGGTCGATTGTCTTTATATTCCCCGATGCTGACACCCGGCAAAGTGAGGGAACTCAGCCATCCGGACTGGGTTTGTCGCACCGGTGCGGCGGGAGGATTGCCGGGCTGGCGGCCCCGCCACACGCTCCGTGAGGGATTGATGGAAACGCCCGGGTGGCGCGATTGATCGGTCTGCAAGCCGCAAGGACCGCCATTGTGCCGCCCCTGCGGTCGAACGCTTATGGATCGCAGCGGTCAAAGCAACTATCAATGAGGCCGGATTTGAGACCGAAATCATCGCCTTGCGCCGCCAACAGATCAGCAGTTTCCCCTATGCTCAAAACGACTCCCTGATGACTAAATCGATAGCATATTTTTTGTTGGCAGCTTCCGTTTCTGTGTCACTATTTGTTCCCGGCCTGGGAATTGGATCAGTGCACGCAGAGAGTTCACTCGATAGCTTCGACCCGGACCGCGTTGGATGGAGTCGCATCGACATGAGCGCGTCAAAGATGCTGTTGTCCATGCGCGTAACCGTCGAACTCAGCCGCGCTGCAGATGACCTGTCAGACGGCAGACTACGCACGCCGCTCAAGGGCCTGCCCGTTCCCAGTGGGGACTACGTCATCGCGATGAGGTTCGATAGCGAGGGGCTGGGGCGTCGCAGCGATGTCGAATTGCTTTTGAATGCAGACAACGGCGCCGCCCTGCAGCGCGTCAGTGACGACTCGGGCAGCAAGTTGAGGCGTCGAATTTATCGATTTACAGACATCGGCGCCTATCGCTGGACATGGAAACCTCTGTCAGGCGAAGACGACCTCGGCCCCGATGCATGGTCGGGCCAGGAGTCGAAATTTCGACCTTTCCCGGTCTTGAGACCACACCAGCCGGTCACCGAGGCCGGTGGGCTGATTTACCTGGTTGCGGCCTCACGGCTGGAGAATCCGGGCGATCACTTCGAGATATTTGCATTCTCGAGTTCCAGCGACGAGGTACAACACGTCCGCGTAGAGGTCATGTCGTCGAAACGCACCAGGGTCAACTACAAGGAAGTCACGGCGACGGGAAAGATCCGCCAAAAAAAAGCGAATGGATCTGATTCGTGTCCGGATTCTTGGCGTCCCGGCAAATTCAAACGACGATGAAGAATTCGAGCTACTGGGCTTGCGCCAGGTCGAACTCCTGATCGATCCTTTGACCCGCGCTCCGCTGGAACTCTCCGGCAAGGTGCCATTCTTTGGACGTGTTACGTTCCACCTTGATGAACTGACACCGGCCATGTAATTCTATTCAGGGAATTTGAGCAGAGAATCTCTGCCAGGGTCGGGACTTCAGGGCTGAGGAAAGCCGTACATCCAGTCGAACTGATTTTTCCCCACACAGGAGATCAGCTTCGCACCGAGCGACTCCAGAAAGGTGTGAGCCTCCCTGGCCTCCCCATAAAGCTCCGCCTTGTGTGGCTTGTCTTCGAACAACACGTACGGCCGATGCCTCAACAGCGTCTCGCGTGCACCGTGAAGAGCACGAACCTCATAGCCCTCGACATCGAGTTTTATGAAATCGAGCTCCTGCAGTTCAAGATCGTCTATCCGCATGGCCGGTATATCGCCTTCCCCGGTGATGCGGCGCGACAGGGATCTGTGTCCGAATTTACCGCGCAGGCGGACTTTCTCCACCCGGTCTGAAAGTGCGAACCGATGCAGGTGAACGCGGTCTTTGAAGCCCCAGTCTTCGATGTTGCGGCTCAGGGCTTCATAGGTATCGGGTGCCGGCTCGAACGCGTAAACGGTCTCGAACCGCTCGAGCAGAATCCGGGTATAGGCGCCAACGTTCGCACCCCCGTCGATGGCCACCCGACCTCCCTCGAACAAAGCCAGTGCCTCAATCAGGTCCTCAATTTTCGGCCCCCTGCCCCGGCCATAATACTCCAGCGTCTTGCGCCGGGTCTTGCCCCAGTTGCTCAGATGACGCAAATCGATGTCCGGTAGCCAGAAGTCCCCGATCTTCTTCATGCCAATAGTCCGTTGCCGCCTCCGGATGGAACGATATTAAAACAATTTAGCCCGATCTTTCGGCTCAGCCCAACAAAATTTCGGATGCCCTGATCTTTCTCGTAAGGACTCTGCCGACAGGAGAACGTTGCCCATCGCCCAGAATGCGATCTCCTCCCCGAGAGGGGCTGTTCCAGGACAAAGCTTGGTACAATAGGGGCTTGGATTCGACTTCCCGAACGAGGTAGCGGGATGCATATTGTCGTCAAGCGAATTACCAAGTGGCTCGTACGGGCAATTTCGGTGTTCCTGCCCGAAGAAAAAGCGCTGGAACTCGAGCGCTGGAGGCGTGGCCGCGAGGATTGCTGGAAGTATCGGCGCTGTGATTACATCTTCGCTTCGTACGGAAAGAGTGGGCGCACCTGGGTGCGCGTGATGATCTCCCGCTACTATCAACTGGCCCACAAGATTCCCGATGGGATCATCATGGGCTTCGACAATTTTCACAAGATCAATCGGTCGGTGCCAAAGATCTTTTTCACCCATGACAACTATGTGCGGGCCTACCTCGGCCACCCCGATACCCGTGAAGATTTTTACGATCACAAGACCGTGTTGCTGGTGCGCAATCCACAGGACGTTGCGGTCTCACAGTACTTCCAGTGGAAGTACCGGATGAGACCCTACAAGAAAGCGCTCAATCGCTACCCGGAGCACGAATCGGATATCTCGATTTACGATTTCGTGACAGACAAAAATCAGGGACTGTCCCGGATCATCAGGTTCCTCAACGACTGGGCTGGCGAACTGGATAAATTCGAAGATATCCTGGTTGTGCGTTACGAAGATCTGCGATCGGATCCCGAGGTTCATGTCAAACGCCTGATGAGCTTTCTAGGTGAGGATGTCAGTGTCGATGCCATAGTGGGTGCGGTCGATTTTGCCTCGGTAAAAAAGATGCGCAAGATGGAGTCGGAAAACTATTTCTGGCGCAGCGGCAGTCGCGTCCAGGCGAAGGATCCCAGTAACCCGCATTCCTTCAAGGTTCGCAAGGCAAAGGTGGGCGGCTATCGCGACTATTTTGACGATGAGCAAATCGCGACACTGGATGCAATCGTCGATCAGCACCTGACACCCGGCTTCGGTTACACGAGCCAGGCAAGCGACGTGGGCCTGCCTCTTATCGTCGGAGGAACAAGCGGATGAAAATGAAGGTTTTTATTCAGACCAACGAACGTCAGTGGCTGGGCGCCCTCGTCTCGGCCTACTCCATGAAGCGCAACTCTGCTCGCCCGGATGAATTCGATGTCGAGATAATGCATGTAAAGGACTTTCCGTTTCTTGCCGAAAAGGAAGGACAGACTTTTCTACGCGGCGGCACGAACCGCGTATGGCGAATGGACGATCTGCAGTCATTTACGCCGCTGCGTTTCATGCCGCCGAAATTGATGAACCATGAGGGCCGCGCGGTCGTTGTCGATCCTGACGTATTCGCGGTCGGTGATGTCTGTGAACTGTTTGACAGAGACATGGAGGGTGCCGCGGTCATGGGTCGCCGGCGTTCCCACAAAGTGGAGAAGTCATGGCAGATCGCCACCAGCGTCATGCTGCTGGACTGCGAGAAATTGGGTCACTGGGAGCCGGAGAAGGAATTCGACGAGATGTTCCGTTTTGAACGGGACTACAAGGACTGGATTGTGCTCGGACACGAGTCACCCGAAAACATCGGCGTGCTTGAGGACGAGTGGAACGACTTCGACAGTCTGACCGATGACACGAAGATGCTTCATAACACCAAGCGTCGCACCCAGCCATGGAAAACAGGCCTGCCGGTCGATTACACGCCGGCAAACAAGTTCAAGAAACATCCGACTCTCGCGAAGCTGAATCGGCTGCGCGCACAGGTCTTTGGTGAATACGGTCTTCTCGGCCACTACAAGGCCCATCCCGACCCCCGGCAGGAACAGTTCTTCTTCAGCCTGGTTCGCGAGTGTCTTGAAAAGGGTGTCGTGAGCGAATCGCTGGTTCGCGACGAAATGAAGCAAAATCATGTGCGTCACGATACGCTTCGAATGGTGGAGAAGTCGCCGACGCTGGCGGCGTGAATAAAGATGACTCAATACCTCAAAATGGAGAAGCTGGAGTCGATCGACCCGACCGAGTTTCGTTCCAGGAAGCCATTCCCTCAGGTCAACCTGCAGGGCCTGTTGACGGACGAAGGTTTCGATAATCTCATCAACAATATGCCAGATATCGCTCTGTTCGAGAAGATATTCGCCTACCGGCGTTTGGGCGGGCAGGAACCTCACAACCGCTATACGCTAGAGTACTCGACCGATACACCGGTTCCCGAACCGTGGAAGGAATTTATCGCCGAATTGTGCAGTGACAGGTATCGCAGGACCCTTGAGAGACTTATGGGCGCGAAAAAGATCAGATATCGCCTCCACTGGCACTACACGCCAAACGGTTGCTCGGTATCGCCGCATGTTGATTCGAAGCGCGAGCATGGCTCACAGCTGTTTTATTTCAACTCAGAGGACGACTGGGACCCGGCCTGGGGCGGCGACACGCTGGTCCTCGATGATGGCGGCAAGATCGACTTCGAGACTGCACCGTCGCTGGACGATTTTGTAAGCGAGACGCCCGCGCGCTCTATCGGTAATTACAGCTTCATGTTCGAACGAACCGACCGGGCCTGGCATGCGGTCCGCGAGATCAAGTGTCCGGAAGATCGGGTCCGTCGATTGTTCATCCTGGTCGCCTACCCCGACAATCTGCGGGTGAAGATCCGGGACAAGATCGTCGGCAAGAAAGCACATTTCTTTTGACCATGCGCCGGATGGGAAACCGGTGCCACACACGCTGCACCTGAAAGCATTGAAGCGACCATGACATCGTATTGGTCTTTTTTCTGGTTCTGCCAGTGTCTGTTCTCCGGCGCGTAAGGAATACAGAACGAGATGAGTATCGCGATTCTCGAAGTTAGCAAGCGCTCCGATCTGAAGCGCTGGGTAAAGTTTCCCTTATCTCTGTTCGCCGGCAATAAATACTACGTACCGCCCCTGATCGGTGACGAGATAGCCTACTTCAACAGGAAGAAAAATCCGGCTTTTCAGGTTTGCAAAGTACGGCTCTTCCTGGCTCTGGATGGCAACCGGGTAGTTGGAAGAATCTGCGGCATCATCAATTCTCTCGAAGAGCAGAAGCTCGGATACAAGAGAGGCCGTTTCGGATGGTTTGACTCGATCGATAGCCATGAGGTTGCGACGATGTTGTTCGACACCGTGAAAAACTGGCTGGTTGACGAGCAATGTGTCGAAATGACGGGCCCGCATGGTTTCAACGATCTCGACATGGAAGGGATGCTTATCGAAGGTTTTGATGAGCTGCCGACAATCGCCGGCAACTACGCCTGCCCTTATTATAAAGCCCTGGCCGAGCAGTATGGCTTTGAAAAGGATGTCGACTATGTGGAGAAGCGCTGCCGGATTCCACGCCAGGTTCCAATCTTCGAGCGGATGAGAAAGCGATACGGCGGCAATACCGACTTTAACGTCATTACCTGCTCGAACAAGAAAGAACTCCTTGTCCATGTTGACGCGATGTGGGAATTGCTGGAGACGGCATTTGAACCTTTGTACGGCGTGGTACCGTTGACCAACGATCAGACAAAGTTCTACACCAGGAAGTACTTTGCATCTCTCGACCCTGATTTTGTGAAGTTCACCTATGCGAAAGATGGGCAAATGGTTGCCTTCATGATCGCAATGCCCAATCTCAGCACGGCCTTTAGAAAGGCCGGCGGCAGGCTTTTCCCGACCGGAATTCTTCATATACTAAAAGCGTTTCGCAAGCCGAAGATTCTGGATTCCCTGATCGGCGCGATCAGACCTGGTACGTCGGCGGCGGCCATCAGGGCCATGACGTGGATCGACATGTACGACACAATGATCAGACGCAATATCGAAATTGTGGAGTCGAATCACCAACTCGAGGACAACACCAAGGCGGATCTCTTTTCTCGATACGAGGTGATCCATCAGAGACGTGCGCGCGTATACAGGCTCGCGCTGTCCCCATCGACCACTGACGGTTCAGACGCTACGACTACCTGAGATCAACAAAGTCGACGGGGTTCGTGACTGTCACTTCGACGAGCTCGCTCGCGACTAGCGGAAATAGTTCACCATCCAGCGCGAAGCCGCTGGCCGACCTGAGCTCGAAACCCGATACCTCATCGGATCGATAACCACGCGACGGCGTCAGCAGGCGATGACGCCGACCCCTGAGCAGCGACGGCAACATCCTCAGCATTGCCTCGGGTTCACGACGCAGCGCCGTGAGATGGATTGCCCCGTTCTGCTCACCCCACCACGGCCGAATACCGAGCAATAGGCGCTTCATTGTAGTCGCGATAAGGAGCACACGATCTTCGCGCCAGGCATCGCTTCCTGCAATACGGACATCGGCAAGATGTGTCCTTGTCCAGGCGCTCTTGCGGCGGAAAATACCCACAAGACCACGGATCAGTGAAAATCCGGCCGCCATCTCCCCTCTCAAACCCCTGGCGCCGACATTCTCTCTGAAATGTTCCATCCCGCGAAGAACGGCGCCGGCGCCCAAAAAGAGGCCGTATTGCGGCTTCGCGTCTCCGACCGTGATCTTTAATAAGCGACGTTGCACGCATCGAATTTGATCGGCTGGAAGTGCGAGCAACTCTACCAGTCGCTGTAAACCCTGCTCCGGGGACAGCTTGCCACTCAGGTCGTTGGCGGTCAGGTTGGTCGTACCACCTGCGATGACCGCCACCAGCGGCATTTTCGAGTCCAGCCGCATCAACTGGGTCAGCACCGCATGCGCGGTACCATCGCCACCATTGACGGCAAGAAGTTCGACGCCCTGCCCGGAAAGCTGTCGGGTGGCCGCCCGTATCGAGTCCAGATCCGTCACATCGAATTCCGTCGCGCCTGACGCACACACCAGCGCCCGAATGCGCTCCGGTCGCTTGCGGTTCCGCCCCGCGTGGTAGTTGGTAATGATGCCTAATCTGGTCATGCGTCAGGGAGCCTCCGACTTATTCTGCGCGATGGAGCTTGTGATCTGAAATATTCAGGTTTGTCATGCCTTTTGGTTGCAAGACGCAAATCGCACCTGGTGCCTGGGAAGATTAGCAACGCGGAAGCTGGATATTTTAGCCCGTATGTCTCACCGCAAGGCACGATGATGACGCCCGGTGTCAGTTCTGTCTCGTCGAGCCAACTCGCCGATACCTATCTGTTAAGCTGCGCCGCACTCGAGGTACCCAATGACAACCGGAAAGGACGCCCCGCTTATCACCCGCGCTATCGCCTTTTTTCAAGCGGGGCAACGCAGCGAAGCCGCGCAGCTGTGTCGCGAGATTCTTGCACATAGTCCTTGTGATACTCACGCCCTCGAGATGCTGGGGATGATCGAAGGCATGAGTGGCAATGCGGTAGAGGCCAGACAGCTTCTGGCGCAGGCTAACCGG
>PVMK01120354.1_pt1 | contig 68871 bp, 70 predicted proteins | sample 1853481 | NCBI WGS metagenome assembly PVMK01 (sample SAMN08533507, study PRJNA380276) | Marine sediment metagenome, whole genome shotgun sequencing project.
TTTTGCGTAATTTGCGGCCAATAACTGCTTTTATTCTTTGGGTCCGATGGCCAGCAACACGTTGCCGGGCATGTGGAAATACATGCCGTAGCCTGAGTTTATATAGATCATGCCGTTGGCCACCATCGGGCCGCCGCCCATGAAGGAACCGCCCCGGGCTTTTTCCCGGAAACCGTGTCGAATTCCCGCAGTGTGTTCAGCTCCCACAGCAGTTTGCCGTCCTCACCCGAATAGATCCGTAGACGGCCGTCAAAATGGCCGGCAATGACCGCTCCGGGGATTGCTGTGATGGCCTGGCCGATGCCGGGGTCGCAGTATTCGAGGTCACCGCACACATCAGGCGCTGGCGAAGACCACAATATGGCTCCAGTTTCTGCGCTGATGGCATAGAGGCCGGGCTTGGCCGGGGTCTTGAACTTGAAACGCGCCAAGTCTTCGGGATAGAACATGTCACTGATTGGTACGTACACGCGGTCGCCTTCCGCCGCCATGCCGAACAGTATGCCGCCCTGAATGCCGCCACGGCCCACAGGGGTCTTCCACAGTGTCTGGCCGTTTTCGGGATCGATGCCCGCGACGTGGCCCGATTTCTGGCCGGCGACCACAAACTCACGCCCATCTTCCAGCGTCACCAGGATGGAGGAGGCCGCAAAATCATAATCGGGGCCGTTCTCGGCCGGGCAGTTGGCGTCGTCTTTGGTATAGCTGGCTATACAGGCCACGTTCCAGGCATCGTTGCGGGTCTGCTGGCTGACCCAGCGTTTCTCGCCGGTTTCCATGTCGAAGGCGAAAATGGCATCGGAGTTTCCGTCCGCCGGCGATGTGTAATTTTCACCGCTGCCCAGGTACAACTGCCCGCGCTTGATATCGATGGTCGGGCTGTGCCAGAACGGCGCCCCGGAAGGGGCATAAATTGGCGTGCCTACCCGGTTGTGGCCGACCACTGCGGGTTCCTTGTCGACCGAATAGTTCTTCCATATCATCTCACCGCTGCCGGCATCCAGGGCGACGACAGACCCCCTGAAAGTGCAGCAGGGATATTGCGGGTCGACCGCGGGCACCACTTCCAGCGCTGAGACCGGCACGAACAAGCGGTCGCCCACCAGCGCTAGTGTGCCGGTGATGGTGGCATTGGGGTGGTCGTCCACCTTGCTCTTCCAGCGCAGTTCGCCGGTGATGGCATCCACCGCATAAGCACGGGCCAGGAGGTCACCGAAATAGATCGTCGGAGAAGGATCGTCGCCCTTATTCCACGGGGAAATGATGATGGCATTACGAACTTCGGCATTGGCCTTGAACGTCCAGCGCAGGCAGCCGGTCTTGGCGTCCAGCGCCCGCACGGTTCCATCCTGGCTGCCGAAATAGACGGCGCCGCCGGCCACGGTGGGCTGAGAACGCGCCTGCGCGGCATTGGGGTAGGCAAAGGCCCATTTCACTTCCAGCGTGACTACGTCGTCAACCGTCAGGCCGCCCACTTCAGCGGGCTGGAAACGCGAGTTTGCCCGATCATTGCCCCAGCCAAGAGACACAGGCGTCTGGTTGGCGTCGAAGCCGTGCTCATCGTCGCAGGCGGGCGGTGCTTTGGGTGCTCCTCCTTCAAACAGGCTGCGGCCGGCAACGTACTCTGCAATGGCGCGGCGCTGGTCCGGCTCAATTTTGGCCGCGTAGTCCTCCATTGTTCCGCCATTCATGGAGTTGAGGATATTCTCCGGCCCGATCATGCCCAGAAACATTCTGCTTGGCGTCTTGTAAACGCCCTGGTCATGACAGGAGGCGCAATACTCCATGTAGGGCGCTTCACCAGGGTGGGCTTCTTCTGCCATCTCGCCTTCAGCAAGTAGTTCAGCGGATGAAAGCAATGCAATGATCAACACGTACCAGCAAATTTTCATTTCAACACTCCGGTGTCTTTGTAGTGAATCTGTTCTGTCCATGGATTCAGGCTGTCGAGGGATAGACACGGTCATCTTCCCGTGCCCGCTTGCGCAACCAACCAGAAGGACTGAACCCGGCGCCCGTCTGCGCGTTCAGTTCATCGCAAAGCGCGATGAATGCGTTCAATCCCATGGTGTCCACATAGGACATCACGCCGCCGGTATAGCTGGGAAAGCCCCAGCCCAGCGTCGAGGCCAGGTCGGCCCTGACCGGGTCGGTTCCTGTTTCCCAGCGTTCGGCCGCCGCAAGCGCCTGGGCGCACATCAGCCGTTGTTTTACGATCTCAACATCCGCACCATCTCTGATTGGAAGAGTATTTCTCCAAACTCTCTTGCGCCATGGCCAATGGCCCTTTCGGCATACCCGCAGCGAACGCGGCGTTCTCTATCAGCGTGGGCCTGATTTCCTCGGCCGCCATTTGGCGCCCCTGGCTGATGTAAGCTTGTTCGCAACGCTGCTTCAGTTGCCGCGCGCTTTCATCAGACATGATCTGATCACGCGTGGTTTTGCCTCGGTTCAAAAACAGGGTCCGAATCATATTGCGCGCTACCGGATCACGGGTCAGGGCAGAAAATTCACGCGTTTCTATCTTCAGCGCCACATCCATCGACCGGACCGTGGTGCCATTGAACAGGCACCTCAGGATCGCGATCGGCGCCGGATAGTTATAACGATGTTCAACGGCAACCCTGGCTGTCAGTTGCTGAAACAGGCGGCCGATATTCATGTCGTTCAGTCCGGAGCCACCGGGCACCTTGAAACCTTTCTGATCCCAGGCTTGCTGTGTTTTTTCTGCACCGAGCACCCATTTTTCAGCCGCATCCAGCAGTACATCTTCACTCACAATCTGGTCGACAATGCCGAGTTTCATGGCTTCTTCGGGATTGACGTAACGGCCTGACAGCATCAGGTCCGCAGCTGCTTTGAGGCCGATCATCCGGGGCAGACGTTGGGTTCCGCCACCTGCTGGCAGCAAACCCAGCGTGACTTCCGGCAAACCAAGCAGAATTTTGGGATTTTCGATGACTACCCGGTGATGACAGGCCAGCGCCAGTTCCAGTCCCCCGCCCAGTGCCGTTCCATTGATTGCAACGGCGAGGGGTTTTCCACAGGTTTCCAGTTTTCGCAACGATTCCGTGTAAGTGCGTGATTGTTCATATGCCTCTGCAGGCGTGCGCTGCATATCGAAGTAGCGAACGATGCGCTTCAGGTCGCCACCCGCCATGAATGAGGGCTTACCCGAATGAATCACAGCGCCAATGGCGTATTCATCGGCAGAAAGGTGCCGCGCTACATCGCCAATGGCTTTGTGCAGTTGCGGAGTTAATACGTTGACCGGCCGGTCTTTCACGTCGATCGTGATGAAGGCAACGCCATTGGCTGAGCGCTGGTAGCTCAGGGGTTCAAATACGATCGTCTCTGCCATAGGGTTTTCTTTGTTCATCAGAGCAGCTCAAATTCGCTCGATAATAGTGGCGGTGCCCATTCCGGCACCGACACACAAATTGACCAGGGCCGTGCCCAGGCCGCGTCGCTCCAGTTCGTCCAGGGCGGTTCCCAGGATCATTACGCCAGTGGCTCCAATGGGGTGCCCCATTGCGATGGCGCCGCCGTTCACATTGATTTGATCGTGCGGGATGTCCATTTCGTCCATAAACAGCAGCACAACTGAGGCAAAGGCTTCATTAAGTTCGAACAGATCAATATCTGTTCTTTGCATGCCGGCTTTACGCAACGCAATCCGGGCGGATGGAGTCGGACCGGTTAGCATGAGTGTTGGGTCGGTACCAACCGAGGCACAGGATCGAATGCGTGCGCGGGGGTTCAGTCCGAGTTGTTTACCCATTGCAGCGGATCCGATCAAGGCGCCACCTGCGCCGTCAACGATGCCGCTGGAGTTCCCCGCCGTGTGGATGTGCTCAATTTTTCCGATTTGCGGGAATTTCAGAATGGCCTGTTCATCGAACCCCATTTCTCCAAGGCGCGCGAAAACGGCCGGAAGTTCAGCCAGCGATTCCACGGTAGTGCCCGGTCGAATGGCCTCATCACGCTGCAGCAGGGGCAGGCCGATTTCGTCGACGACGGGAATGACGGAGCGGTCAAAATAGCCGCGTTCCCAGGCCGCTGCAGCGCGGTGCTGGCTTCCAGCGGCATAAGCATCCACGTCCTCGCGGGAGTGGCCATGAAGGGTAGCAATCAGATCGGCGGAGATGCCCTTGCGGGACAAAGTGTATTTTGTACGCCAAAGATGGGTCCGAAGACCAGGCGCCGCCGGAAGATCCGATTGGAATTCTGGACATGCTCTCGACGCCGCAGGCAACAACCAGATCGCATTGCCCGGACATAACCTTGGCGGCAGCGAGATTTACTGCTTCCAGGCCGGAAGAACAAAATCGGTGAATCTGCTGTCCCGGCGTGGTTGACGCATAATCCGCCGCCAGGCAGGCGCTGCGCCCGATGGCGCTGCCCTGTTCGCCGATTGGAGAGCCACAGCCCAGCAATCACGTCCTCGACCAGTGAGGTATCCAGCCCGTTCCGGTCCCTGAGATGTATTAACACCTGCGCCAGCATTTCGACCGGGGAAACGCTGTGCAACCCACCGTCTGGGCGTCCTTTACCACGGGGCGTTCTCAGGTGGTCAAAAATATAGGCTTCAGTCATTGGCGGAACTCTTCTCAAAACTATAGTGCTGACGGTTTTTGTCTCACTGTGATGGCCCGGGCTTCGCTACCATAATGGAGCTGCTATTGGCCATTGAATGAGCTATTATACATTTTGTATTTAATTCAAAAACCAATATTTCTATGCATTTAAAAAATAAAGTGGCAGTGGTTACCGGTGGCGCTTCAGGACTGGGGCGGGCGACTGTCGAAAAATTTGCCGGACGGGGCTGCAAAGTAGCCATTTTCGATTTGAACGCCGAAGCTGGAGCCGAACTGGCCAAAGATTTGGATGGCGATGCCATTTTCTGTGAGGTGGATGTGTCCGATGACAATTCAATTGCCGCCGGAATAGAAGCCGCAATGGCAGCCTTCGGGGCTATCCATATCTGTGTGAACTGCGCGGGCCGTGGTGGTGGCGCAACCAAGACCGTGGGCAGGGAGGGTGCATTCCCGATGGGAACTTTTCAGGGATGTCATCAATATCAACCTGGTTGGCACCTTCAGTGTCTTGAGCCAGGCTGCGGCAAAAATGTCCGACAATGAACCGGATGAAAACGGCGAACGCGGTGTGATCATCAACACGGCATCCATTGCAGCCTACGAGGGTCAAAAAGGCCAGGTGGCTTATGCCGCCAGTAAAGGCGGGCTGGTCAGCATCACTCTGCCCATCGCCCGCGACCTGGCGTACTACGGCATACGCATTGTCACCATCGCTCCGGGCTTGTTCGAAACACCAATTCTCAAGGGCTTATCACCCGAAGTGAAAGAAGGCCTGGCCAAAGGCATCCCCAACCCTTCGCGCCTCGGGGACGTTTCGGAATTTGCTGCACTGGCTGAACATATCGTGAGCAATCGCTATATCAACGGCGAAACCATCCGCCTGGATGCTGCCTTGCGAATGAATTGAAACGATCGAACCCAAGTCCATGAACCCTGATGGAAGGGATGACGCCATGAGTGACCCGAAGTCTGCCGTTTTGCGCTGATGAATGAATACTGTTTCCGGATTGATGCCGGTGACAAAGAAGGCTTTGCCGGCTGTTTGAGCATGGCTCTTTTCTGCTGCAGGGGAGATCCCGGCGGCGGTGATACAGGAACGGCGGCCGTGCTCAAAATGCTCGAAAACGTCATTCTCTACGATGGCAAAACCCATACCAAGCACGTCATGAGCAATGTCCAGATCGAGATCGACGCTTCCGGTGATAGGCTACCGCCCAAAGCTATATAACCGTTTTCCAGGCCGTCCCCCCCGATTTTCCCCTACAGGCAATTTTCATCGGGCACTACTACGACCGCTTTGAAAAGGTGACCAAGCTGGCATTTCACACGTCGCGAAATTTCACCCGGACCTGCTCGGCGACCTCAGTTTTCATCGCTCAGACATGGCTTGAGCCGGGTACGCTGCAATATCGGGCAAGGCTCAATAGCGCCAGGTCTCTTCAAAACCGGGCAAGCGCCTGCCGAGATAATCCTCGACGCAGGTCAGCGCAGCGCGCGCAGCGCGGTCTACACCGATGCCGCGGCTTTTGAAGGTCTCGCTGGCGAAATACAGGCCGTCGATATTCGGCGCCCGCCAGTGGGGCCGGTATGAGCCGACCAGGTAGGGCTTCTGAATCACGCCGAAGGCAGGGTCGAAAACCAGGGTCCGGCGCTTCCAGATCGGTTTTTTCAGCGCCGGGTACATGATACCCATTCCCTGTTCGAACTTGTCGAAGGTTTCCCGGATGTATTTTTTGTCCCGCCCCTTGATGCCGGGAATCACACCGCCCATGACGTGCAGATGCTTCCCTTCTGGTGCCGTGCTTGGGTCCATGTTTGATTGGGTAAAGAAGAACCCGGGAAGCCCCGCGACAGGGTCGTGCAGCCAAGTCGACAGTTCCTTCGGGTCATAGATGTGCACCGGTTCATCGGTGGCCATGTAGAGGCCGAGCCAAGCGACACGAAATTTGTCCTGGGCGAGGTGGCGGATCTGCCCTGCGTACCAATCGGGAAGGTCATCTTCCGGCACCACATTAAGCACACTCCAAACGGGCAGGGTTGAGATCACGCAGCCGGTCTCAACCATTTCCGCCTCATACGGCACGCCGGGAAGAATGGTCGCTTCACTTGGAATTTCGACACCTTTTATTTCACGATTTTCGATTACGACTCTGCTCACTGATGTGTTCAGGCGAATCTCTCCGCCCTGCTCAGTGCATGCGTCCGCCAGGTCCTGCCAAATTCCATCCCAGCCCTGTCCCGGCCAGCAGGAATAGGCTGCCATGCGTCTTTCCTGGTAATGCATTTTTCGCACAAACAGGTTGTCGCTGGCGGAGTGATCCCACGGTTCGTCCGTCAGGCATTCCAGCACCGAAAGAAACTCGAACAGGTCGACAACGCCCTGGTCGTTGGTATATTGGTGTATCCACTCGCGCAAGTTGCGGTCGTCCCACTTGTCGAGTTCTTCCCACGGCGTCTCGACCAGTGCTTTGATCACCTTCTTCAGCTCGGTCTTGTCGGTCGCGTAGCGGTCCCTGATGGAGCCCCATTGCATCTTCTCGTGGTCCCACACCGGCATTTCCGCATTAACCTTGCCGTGAATCAACTTTTTACCAACGTTCTCAAAGATTTTGGTGATGCCCGAGCCGCCATCCTCGATCAGGTGCCCGCCGATATTGACCTTGAATCCCTGATCTTCCACCGCAAGTGCGCGACCGCCCAGGTAAGCGCTCTTTTCGCAGACGAGCACCGATTTGCCTTCCTTGGCCAGAAGGGCGCCCGCCGACAGCCCTGCGGCTCCCGCTCCAATAACCACAACATCATAGCTTTTCATACCGATTGATCCTTCTAAAATAAACAACAATGGCTGTAATAAAGTAAATTTGAAATAACGCCAAGTTTAGGCTAATACGTAGGTAATATAATAGATTTAGAGCTTAATTGAAAGTATAGGTGCTATGAAAATAGTCATTTATGGCTGTTATTTATATATCAGAGAGCAGTATAATAACCAGTCCGGGTTTGTTATCCTTACCGGGCGGAATGAATAGCGAGGTACGGTAATGGATTTTGCACTGAGTGAAGAAGTTGAGCTGTTTCGTGATTCGGTTCACAGATGGGTCGATCAGGAGTGTCCAAAGGACTGGTGCCGTGAACTGGAGCGCCAGGAGCATGTGTATCCCCAGGAACTGTGGGACAAGCTGGCCGAAGCGGGTTTCCACGGAGTGGGTATTGCGGAGGAGTATGACGGCCTCGGTGGCGACATCATTATCCAGGCCACCTTCATGCGTGAATTTGGCCGTAATGCGGCAGGTTTGGGGTGGATATGGGGGATTACTTCATTTTCCGGGGCCAAGTCGATCGGTTTTTATGGCACTGAGGAACAGAAGCGGCGCTTTCTACCGAAAATGGCCGCGGGCGAACTGAAGACTGCGATCAGTTTCACCGAATCCGGCGGCGGCACCGACCTGCTGGGCGGCATGAAGACCAGCGCTGAGAAAGTGGATGGCGGCTGGGTCATCAACGGTGAAAAGACCTGGAGTACCACGGCCGATACCGCAGATTACCTGCTGTTGATCGCCCGCAGCGACAAGAACGTGAAAAGAAGAACCGATGGTGTATCCCTCTTTTTCGTACCGCGCGAGAGCGAGGGGATAACGACCACGCCACTGCCCAAACTGGGCATGAGGGCGCTCAGCTCCTGTACCGTCAACCTTGACAGCGTTTTTGTACCGGACGATCTGCTGCTGGGCGAGGAAGGCAAGGCCTGGAAGGACACAACGAAAACGCTGAACAACGAACGCATCATGATGTCCGCACTCTGCCTGGGTATGATCGACGGCGTACTGGAGGACGCGATCGACTACATGAACCAGCGGCGCGCCTTCGGCAAGCTCATCGGCGAGTTCCAGACCTTGCAGCACTACGTGGCCGACATCGCCATGTTCCAGAAACAGACCGAGCTGATGCTCTACAACACCGCCTGGCTGCAGTCCCAGGGACGGCCCTGTGCGATGGAAGCCGCGATGACCAAGACTATTGCTTCGGAATATGCCTGCAAAGCCGCCGACATGGGTATCTCGATCCTGGGCGGTATGGGCTATTCAGCGGAAACCGACATGCAACGCTACTGGCGTGACGCGCGCCTGCTGCGCATCGGCCCGGTCAGCAATGAAATGGCCCAAAACATGATCGCCGAAGGCCTCGGCCTGCCCCGCTCATTCTAAACGCCTTGCTCTCTCTGCCCTGGCCGCGGGAACTCGCGCAGACGCATGGAAGTGGGGTCTACTTCTTCGCGGAGGATTCGGAGTTCCTTGCCGGTTGGCTGATCGGTGAGGGGTATATCGCCTTCGGGCAGTAATACTTCAAAGCCGGTGGCTTCCTGGACGGCTTCAACGGTAATACCCGGGTGGAGGCTGCTGAGGCGCATGGCTCTGGACTCGGGGTGAAAGTCCATCACGCACAGATTGGTCACACACAGTTTGGGTCCGCCGGGCAGGCCCAGTTTTTCGCGGTGATCTGTGCCGTCTCCCCAGCCGATCCCGGAGCGGAAGTCCAACTTGTCAACGAAGATTTTCGGGTTGTGGGTGGTGCTCCACAGATAGATGTTCGGAATCATGCAACCCAGGTCCGCCATGCCGCCACCGCCAGGAAGGCGGACCTTCGGCTTATCATATGAGCCGATAACCGTGTTGTTCACATTCCCGTAACGGTCTATTTGTGCGCCGCGAAAGGCGAATGTGTTGTAACGCATGCCCTGGGCATACGCCCAGAAATCAAAGGGTGAATTGGACAACATGACCGCCCCGTCCCAAATGGAATCCGACAGCGTCGACTCTCCCAGGCAGGCCGGATCCGCATCGATGGCAATCGATGATGCCGCCCACACCAATTCGGGTGCATGTGTTTTCCTCGCCAACAGGTAGGCGCAGACGGGGATAAAGGATACGGCTCCGTTGAAGGCCCGGGTCGAGTTGTCAAACTGCCTGGCGAGTGTAACCACCATCAGCTCGTCAATGCTGTAGGCCGCTCCAGCAATCTGGGTGCTCATGTCGTGGCCCTGCGAATGCGCATCACGGTCTCCACCCCGCCATTTGCCTGCAGGAAAGCGGCATGCGTACCCGGTCCGGCAAGCCGGTCGGTCCAGAAAGTCCGGAAGGTTTCCGGGTTTCTGGCTGCTTTTGAGTAGGCAGTGAAGAATTCCTTGTCGTGCCTGTACCTTGGAAAACACGAAGTTGGATAAGCGCCCCAAGGCACCTCAACCACGGCATCGGTGATGAATCTGGGATAGGTAGTGAGGTGGGGCGCGGCGACGAAGCTACTGTGCGGAACGATACTTTCTACCGTCATGATGGTTTTGGCGGCCGCGTTGACAATTTCGTTATCCATCCAAATCAGTTTCGGATCCACCCGCACATTGCCAAATACATCTGCGGCATGGGCATGCACCACCGCCACGTCCACTGACAAAGGCGTACACGCGACGTAGGTTTCACCACTGGCAGGGTCGGTCTCCAGCCGCGTAGTCTCAGGGTGCAGACCGATGACATCGGTACCGAGTCCCGCCTTGGTTGGGATAAACGGCAGATGGGTCGCGGCGGCCCTCAGGCGTGCGATCAGCAGGTATTCCGAATACTCTTCCAGGGCTACCGTGCCGGATTCGACCGCGTGGCGGAAGTTGGGGGCCAGGCCCATGCCTTCAAAACTGATCAGCCCCGAAATCACCCGGCTGACGCAGCCCGCGGCCACCAGCCAGTCGATGGCCATGCCATTGACGATGGCAACAATCGTCAGGTCTTTCTTCCCCTGCCGGATGATTTCACGCACAAATGCCATCGGCGAAGAATTCATTGAAAGACCCCCCAAGGCGATTATGCTGCCGTCGGGCACCAAGGCGACTGCTTGCTCGATTTTCAGTACTTTTTCCACGATGCTTACTCCAACCAGCTCAGAAGCTGCTCACGTATCTCCGGTATGATGGGTATGGCGCACCTCTTTGCCAGGTCAAACTGCACCGTTGTCGCCGTTAGTCTGGCGCAGGTTTCATCCGCTCCCTCACGCTTCATATCGAACTGAATCACGGCCGATTTATTGCCGATACGGACCGGCCTGCTTTCTATCACTAAGCGCTGACCCTCGAGCAATTCCCTGAAATAGTCGATTTCATGATGAACATCAGCCCAGCCAATGCTTTTAGGTAACATGAGTTCGGGATCGTATCCGATCTCGAAGAGAAAAGGCCATGAAGCCTCATCGAACATCGCCATGTAATGGCGTATTGTGAGATGCCCCATCGAGTCGCATTGCCAAGGATAAACCACAGTGCGATACCTTGATTTGGGTTTGGACATTATTTCCTCCGTTCTTGATCCTCGCCCTACCAGCGACAGGCTTCCGGAATTGCCGGGTGGTGGATTGCCGGGTATTTCTTGTGCAGGGGCTGCACGACTTCTTCGCCAAAACGCAGAATCTGCTCACGTGTGGCTTCAAGAGACGGGCCACTGACCATGCGGAAACGGATCGTGAAGTAGTCGACGCCCAGTTCCTCGTGGTACCGCTCGAGCTTCTCTCTGCACTGTTCAGCCGAGCCGATCACGATGTGCTCGCGGACCGTCTCAGCGGTGATCTTGTCGGGCGTGTCCAGATCGGGGTGGTGGGCCAGGATTCCCTGCTCGCAATAGAACCGCAGATCGGCCACGTAGTGTGTGCCGAACTCCCTGGCCGCCTGTTCAAAGTTGTCGGCCACCCAGCCGTCGCGCATCAGTACGATGAACGGTTTCTTACCGTGCGCCTCCGCCTTGGCGCGGTAGGCGCCCGCCTGCTGAGCCCACACTTCGGGCAGTATCGGAAACGGGTCACAGGTCCATGCCTCGGCATAAACACCGCAGCGCTCGATAGCCGGCGGGAGTTGACCCCCGCCCCAGAACGGGAAACGGGGCTGCTGGTAACAGTTGGGAGACAGCATGGCGTTGGTCACGTCGTAGAAGTCGCTGTGCCAGTCAAAGCGCTGGTCCCTTGCACTCGAGCGCCTTCTCAATGAGCCGGACATTGTCGAGGAATCGGCCGAGCATACGCTCGCGGGGGACGCCAAACGCGTCCCAGTAGGCCTCGTGATAACCCCGGGCCCAGGTCATGTACAGGCGGCCCTTCGAGATATTGTCGATAATGGCGCACTGCTCGGCGATGTGCATTGGGTGATACAGCGTATTGACCAGGCAGTAGGAGCCGAGCGCGACCTTCTCGGTCTCGTGGGCCAGGATCATCAGTAGATTCAGCGGCGATCCGAAATAGGATTCGCTGCGGTTGTGCCGATCGGGCACCTGTATCGAATGAAATCCGGCCTGTTCAGCCAGGATTCCTTCCTGGATCATCGCATCCAGGGTGGCTGATGCGTCCTCCCGACCCGGCAGGGGCTGGCCGTAGTCACCCTTGTTGGTGTCGATCAGGTATCCGATTCTCATGGTTTTGTCACCGTCCAGTCAGCGGGCCGCTGGGCATTCTTGCTCCAGTAGAAATTGGCGTGACCGTATCCTTTTTGGCCTGCGGATTCATACTCGGTGGCGCAGAAGTAGTGGTATCCCTGCTTGTTTCGTTCCTGGTGCGAGATGTTGAATGCGTTCATGACTTTCGCGGTCGCCGAGAGCGGCTCACCTGAATGCCCCTCCAGGTCGACCTGGAATGCGACGGGCGCCTGGCCCAAAGGTGCGTACCGGGGCGCCAGCGCAGAGCGGCGCAGAAAGATGTTTTCTTCGCCACGATAGATGTAGCCATAGCGGATGTCGCGGCCGTCCGCCAGGGCGATATGGAATGTGTTGAACGCCAGCTGCGGGCTGAATTGCGCTGATGCCCAGAGCCAGCTCTTGATGCCGGCTCGCGCGCCCCAGCCCCAGGCGTGATCGCGTACACCAACGCCGTTCACCCTGGTCTCAATGCCCGCGACGCGGATTGTTCCGGTGTAGCGCCCCTGCTGCTCGTAGTGGTGAGAGTTGGTCTCCGCCAGCGCCGTTTCGGAATCGGCCCAGGAATAAGCGCTGTGGATCGATTCGAAAGTCAGCTTGAGCCGGCAGAAGCCGTCGTCGAAGAACAGTTCCCAGGTTCGAAAGGGCTTTAGCGGACGAAAACACAGGGGACCAAAATCCAGTCTTTCCTCTCCAATATCGCGGGGTATATTGAAATCCCAGCGGGTGAATTTCGCCAGCAGGACATCTTCCCTCCACAGGGCGAAGATCACGTCGCCGATTTCCTGGTTGGGATGGACGCCCGAGTACCCGAAGCCGGACAGGCGTGTTTCCGGGTCAAAGAAGTCGAAATAGAACGCTTCACGCCAGCTGGGCTCTTCTCCGATTGGGTGAATGAGGTCATCTTTGGGGGCCAGGGATGTCATTGGCTTGCCTCGGCTTCTACCACTGCGCGCCGCGTCGGCTCGAAAGCGTCCGCCGGTACCGAGATGCTGGTCAGGCCGAAGCCGATGAGCCTGGGGATGAGTTCAGGATATCGCGACGGGGCGTCGCCACAGACGGAAACCGGCATATCACGCGCGCGGCATGCTTGTGCGATCCGCTCAATTCCAGCCAGCACGGCCGGATCCCGCACATCGAATTGGTCCGCCAGCTTGTGGCTGTCGCGGTCTATGCCAAGAATCAGCTGGGTCAGATCATTCGACCCAATGGAGACGCCGGATACGTATGGGAGAAACGCTTCTATCAACAGGATGTTAGAAGGTACCTCGGCCATCATCCACAGTTCGAACTCCGGGCTCTCGAACAAACCTTCTTCACCGATCCAGTTCCGGCATTGCTCAAGCTCCCGCGGGAAACGAACGAAAGGCAACATGAGCTTTACGTTTACCAGTCCGGAATCGATGACTCGCTTGACGGCGCGCAACTCGAGCCGGAAACTTTCCTCGTCTTCAGCATAGCGGCTGCACCCGCGAAAACCCAGCATGGGATTTTCTTCGGTCGGTTCGTACTGTTTTCCACCTTCCAGACCCGCGTATTCGTTCGACTTCAGATCCAGCGTCCGGTAAACCACCGGGCGTGGAAAAAAGGCCTGCGCCACCGTCGACAGATTTTCCGCAAAAAAGCTGATAAAGCGCTCCGCACCCCCATCCGCGATCAACTTGCGAGGATGCACACCCATCGTCAGCGCCAGGAACTCGGCCCGCATCAGTCCCACACCGTCGCAGGGCAAATCGGCGTACCGGGCTGCCAGGTCCGGAACGCTGAGGTTCAGCATGATTTTCGTTTGTGTCACCGGGTGTTCCATCAAGATTCCATGAATATCTCACCCTCCGCATTCATGCGCACGACGCAACCATCGAGTTCGCCCTGGAGCTCGAATTGAACACCCATGATGCAGGCGAGATCGAACTCACGGGCGACGATTGCGACGTGTGACGTGGCGCCCCCGGTGGTGCAGACCACTCCTTTGATCCGGGGAAAAAGCGGCGTCATGATGGTCGCCGAGGCTGTGGGTGTAAGGAGGATGGTACCGGAAATGTCTTCCTTCATCAGGCGCAGCACGTCTGCAACGCTTTCCACGACCCGCAGCACGCCCTGGCAATCGCTGCCCGAGGTCACATTTCCTTGTCCGATTTTTACCATTGCCTGATTTCCTCTAATGGTTCGCTGGCCCGACAACAGGCCAGAAAAATTCGCCTTTGGTCGCTGCCATGAAGTTCCAAATGGAAGGTGGTTCTTTCTCGGCCAACAAGTCGTCCAGCACATCGGTGGCCGAGGCTTCGAATTCGGTGCGAATGCGCTCGCCCCATTCCTCGCCGGATGGCAACAGCTCAAAGAAAGGGTACAGATGGTTGGCGAACAGGTGAACGCCGTATTCAGCCTTGTAGCGCGGCGACCATTCTGCCGCCTTCAAAAACAGTTCGTTCTGGGCAGCAGTGGCACAAGACTCGATCCGCTCCAGTTCGTCCATGGCTACCGCATCGATCGAGCCGTCATCCGCTCGCGTGAACAGACCCTCTGCTTCCACGCTGGCAGCAAGGTCCGGTGCGTCCCACAACATGCCCCCAAAAAGATCGAAGCGCGCGCCGAGGCCCTTCGTACGCCGCACCAGCGCCAGTTGCGGATAGGGATTTCGCGTCGGTGTGTCCGCCCACGGCAGATAGTCGTTCTGCAAGTCCGTGAACTCCTGTACAACAAGCTGGCGTCCACCACCGACGTCATAGGGACCGTGGGTGAAAAGCCCATCCCTTTGCTCCCCGTGCAGGATAAACGCGTACAACTCCAACGTCGCCGCCATGCGCCGCAGCCGCCGATGAGCGCCGGGGTCAACCGGGGCAAGCAGGGCGTCCAGGTGTTCGATGTCATCCCGGGGCAAGATAGGCTGGGTGGGGTGGTCCTGGTCGGGCAACAAGAGGCCGTCGGACCGGTATGCCCGGCAGGCGCGTTGCCAGAAATCGACCACGAAGCAAGCATCCTCCACCTTTTCGCCGGGGAAGGCTTGCCCCGGCCTGAGGCCCCCTGCCCTGTGCTCATGGTCCAGCAGGAGTTGCTGGCGTGCGCCGAAGTAACTGCACATCAAGATGGAGAGCTGCAGGTAATAGGGCCGGGAACACAGCCGCCTCATGCGCCGGCCAATTTCCTCGGGTGAAATCTGCATCACCAGGCTGCGGAGCAATGCGGGCGCCTTGTCGTAATAGCAGTACCAACCGATGGACGAGCGCCGCGGTACGTCGAACAGCACCGAGCGCAGCAATGCCCGGTTCTCCGAGCGCATGAACGCCTTCTGTTGCTTGCCGAACTGCATAATGCGGTGGTTCAATTCGTCCAGGGTCAGGCTGCTCACGAGGCACTTACTCCCCTCAGCGGCGAGAAAATGGGCCCGTTCGTCGTCGCAATATGCTCCAGCACCCAGGGGCGCTCACGGCCGCTGTACAAGTCGTCCAGGTGCCGCTCGATGGATTCGCCAAAGCAAGCCCGGATCGTGTGGCCGAACGCCTCACCGAAACCAAGCGAGTCAGCGAAGCTCTTGAGCAGGTAGCCGTACAGATCGGCGCCGTACTCGATCCGGTATTTGTCGTCCCAATCAATGACCCTGCGGTAGAGTTCCAGCTGCGCGTCTGCGGCAGTCTGTGTCAAGTTAGGGATTTCATCGTCGGGCAAGGGGTGGTAGACACCGTCTTTAACCACGAAAAGCGCTTCGGCGGCGACGGATTGCGCGTAATCCCGGGGCTGGGTCGTCAGCGTGCCGAACAACACTATTTTTGAGCGCACATCGTGAAAACGCATCACGCAGGCGATGTTGTCATAGGGCAAGCGGGCTTCCATTTGCGCCCACGGATAAAAATCTTCCCGCAACCCGATCAGTTCCTTGACGACGAGGGTATCCCCAACGTCCCCATTCCCGCCGTCCCCCTCCACGCCGTTCACGGGGATAGGGACCGTGATGAGACACGCCGACCCGGGCTTCTCCGTGGAGAATGAAGGTGTAGAGTTCGAGGGTTGCCACCAGGCGGTGGATTTGCCGCCGGAGTGTGTCCGGCAAGTCACCGCGCAGCCGGCCATTCAGCTCACTTACCGTCTCCGCCGGGAGAATGGGGACCGTGAAATCCGCCTCGTCAGGCAGCAAGAGCCCATCGTTTCTGTAACTTCGCGCCACCTGCGACCAGAATTCCATGACCGAGGCTGTCCGGTCGAAGTCATCTTTCGGTATCCGCCCCTGACAGGCGGGCCTGTTCGCGACCCACCAGGTATCCCAGCGCCAGGGAGTTCAGGTGGACATAGTTTCGGGCGCATGCACAGGTTTTTCATACCCCGGCCGATGTCTTCCTCTTTTGCCCGGCTCCGTATTTCCCCCAGGAGCTGCGGAAGGTTTTCATAATAACAATGGCTCCCCAGCACCAGGCGGCCCGGGAGATTGAACATGGGTGAAGTCATCGCAGAGCGCTGCTGGTCGCGAAAGAAATGCTTCACGCTCTCGCCGAAGAGGTCGATGAGTTGATTTACCTTCGCGCCATTCTTCCCTTCTATGTTGCTGACGCTTCGAGCCGTTGCAGTTGGTCCGCTTCGGTCGAAAAGGCCCAGTTCATAACGCCATGTCCGGTGAGATCACCGTGCCGGTACTCGCCAACGCTGAACAGCATGTGATCGTTTCCGCTGCGGCCAGCGGTGCGCGGTATCGAGGATTCCCCGGGGGCGACCGGTAAACTCGAAGCTGCGGCCCAGTGCGTCTTGCAAGCGCGTGGTAACGCAGGCCACTGTCTTCCACCGGTGGGGATGCCAGTCGATATCCACAGTGGCCCTGTGCAGCAGGCTTGAGCTACCGTCCAGGTGGAGATAGCCCGCCAGTGAGTGCCGTCCATCATCAAACCGCTGGACGGACACGTTGGCGACGCAGTCTTCACTGAAAGCCGCCCACATGATGAGGTAACTTTGCCAGTGCTTGCGCCCGCCCCAGCCCCACATCCGATCGCGAAAACCGAGCGCATCTATGCTGAACTCCCTGTCGCCAATCCAGATACTGCCGGTATAACGGCCCAGTTGGTCGAAATGGTGGCTGTCCAGTTGCGGATCATTGCTGGTCTCCAGCCACAGCTTCGCAGCCGCCCAGCTGAACGGTGGGTGGACGGCCGTAAACAAGAGGTCGGCGCAAAACTCCTCCACATCGTACCGAAGGCGCCATTGGTGGAGCGGCTTGATCTCTTCGAGTTTCATCGGGCCGAAACACAAGCGTTCTTCCTCCGGTTCGGCCGGCACATTGAAATCCATTTTCCTGAGCTGGTGGACCCGCTTGCCGCGATGAAAAACTGCCGCATTCAGATCTCCGCTGGAGGCGTTGGGGAAGACACCCTGGTAAGCCTGGAACTGGAGTTCTTTGTTAGCGTCGTAGAACTCAAAATACCAGCCCTCCCGCCACCAGGGATCGCCACCGACTGCATGCAGTCCATCGCAGCGCGGATCCATTTCCGGCCAGGGATCAGTCATCGGCCTGCTTTTCCAGATGAATGTCCTGGAAATCCGTATCTTCCGGCCTGCAGAAATCACCCTGCAACAGTAATCCGCAACCGGGGCAAAAATACTCCCGGTACTCGATTGCAGCGTCAATGAACAAGTTGGGATCGATCGGTGCCAACCCGACGTCCCTTACCTGCGTTACCCGCTTGCTACATCCCGACTTGTAGTTCTCATCCGCATTTTGTATTCGGGTCCGGCATTTCGTGCAGGTATAGAAAGTGTTTTCCCCTGCCCTTGCAATGACGAGTCCTTCGGACACGCGGATGTCGTTGGCCGTTTCGGCAATGATTTGAAGCGGAGCCTCAAAGCCGGCTGCCGCGGACAGCCTTTCGCCGATCATGCGCTTTCGCAGGGAATCAGTCTTTTGTGAATCGAGTACTCCGTCCTCATCCAGACATACACCGTATCGTTCTGTTGCCCATTCGATGGTGATGTAGCCGTTCTCGATGTCCAGGATGACCCGTTCCGGGTCTCTTTCCAAGGGGTCGCCGAAACCCGCCGCCGAGGTCCAGGCCAGTGAAAACACGTCCCCGGGTTCCTGCACAATGCCACCCGTCTTTGGCGACACGTATGTGTGTTCACCGGCGAGATCATCCAAACCTGCCGGCATCTTTCCGTCCCTGGCGGCGGTTTCACGAACTGCTGCTTTTCTGATCATCATGTACCGGGTTCGCGATGTCGGGTCCCCGCCAAAGAGACTGGGTCCCGGGATGATCGTATGTCCGCCAGTGGTGTAGTGCGTGATTGAATCACTGTCGTTCACGACATAGGCAATCTCAGCGGCATTGCCGCCCCGGAACTTGCCGGCCCCGCCGGAGTTGGGGATCTCTTTTCTCCACAAGTAGAGTAACGGGTAGAAAATCTCGTTATCTTCGACATTCGGCATCGTGCTCTGCAGGTCCCATGGCCAGCCGCCGGTGTTTACGCCGTCTTTCCAGGACAGCGCACCCAGGGCGCCGCCGACCGGGTCCAGAATGAAGGAAGCAAAGCCATCCCCGCGCTGATCGACACCCGCAATTGCGTCGATGGGGAAGCACAAGGTTCCCATGCAACTTTGCACTTCCTTCTGCAGGGTCTCGTCGGAGGAACAATAGAGCATTCGCGAGATGACCAGGCCCGCCAGGCCGATGGTCTGCAAGAGCACGGTCGGGGGCGCAGAAACCACGCCCGCCGGAAACTTTGCGCAGGTCAGCGTACCGGGGGTTGGTTTGAAATCCATGTGGCGATAGGCGCCTTCGATGACAAACATCTGGTCGAACAGCATCTGTGCAGAAATCATCGAGGCGATCGCGCCTTTCCAGGCGATCGCTGCGCAGTTGATGGAGCCGATCTGCGGCGCTGTGCCTTCATTGTCGAAAATCAGCCTGTCACCTTTTTTTGTCAGGCGCACGACGTTGCGGTAAACATGGCGGTCACCTTCGCGGCTGAGTTCCACCCACGATTCTTCAGCCCAGGTTCCATCGGGAATGGTTCCCAGCCTCTGTACAAAGGAAGCTTCCGAATTGTCCTGGAGCTTCTTCATGACAGTCTTTACAACTTCCGGGCCATATTTCTTAATCAAGCGCTGCATTCGGTCGCGCGCGACGTTGCAGGCGGTAATCTGTGCGTGGAGATCAAGGGCCACCAGGTCCGGCATTCTCGAGCGGCGGATATATTCCTCCTCGATATCCTTTCTGAGTAAACCCTTCTCGACGACTTTGATCGGAGGAATACAGCCTGCTTCCCAAAAAACGTCCTGGGAAATTGGATTGAATGCACCCGGGGTCGTACCACCCAAATCCCACTGGTGAAGCGTGTTGGCAAACCAGCAGAACAACTCACCTTTCCAGAAAAGAGGCGCAAAGATGCACACATCGGCCTGGTGTATGGCGCCCACCCACGGATCATTGGTCAGGAAGATGTCTCCATCGTTAATGCCGGGATTTGACGACCGGTATTCAAGGGTCCATTTCACGGCCGACCCGCTGGCCGACGACAGGTATTGGAGGAAAGGGCCAAAAAACACGAAATCCCCCGTTTCGTCCAGCAGACAGGGATTAAAATCATGACCATAGGCGGCGATCGGGGAGCCGGAAACGCGTAACAGCGTATTGCCCTGCTCCACGTTTATATTCCACATGGCATAACGAATGACCTCGAAAGAAATGGGGTCAAGGTCCTCTACTACACGCCTGTGGAAGTTGATGCCCGGATCAACCTGCAAGGGGTCAGAAGGAACGTAGGGATAAATTTTACCATCCCATTTAATGTTATTTTGCGCGGTCATGATTCTTGATCTTCCAATTCAATGATGAAATTGCCGGAAGCATCGACAAATCCTTCTGCATAGGGCTGAACTACAATCGTCGTTTCAGGAAACTCCACCACCGCCGGTCCGGAAACGACATGTCCGGGTCCGAGCTCAGGCCCGGTGTAGACGGGCGTATCCACAGCTTCCCCACGGTTGCGCCAGTATATTTTCCGACGTCCCGGGAGAGGCTCTTTCTTGACTTGCGCTTGTTGGGGAATCGTTGGCTTGACCATTTCCCCGATGGCGTTGATTTTGAACAAACCTATCTCGACCCCCGCTTGTCGGTAGGCGGAACCCTTGCCGTAGAAGCTTTCATAGATTTCTTCGAATCGCTGCACCAGATGTTCCAGGTCATCTTCGTTCAGCTGGCCAGTTGGAACGGGAACCGGCAATTGGTGAATCTGCATCCGGTACTTCACTTCGACAAATCGCTGAATCACCATTCGATCAGCATCGACACCGTCTTCGGCAAGCTGTTTCCGGCCCTTCGATTCCAATTCGTTGAAAGTGTGGTTGATGTGCTCCAGGTCAAACGGCTGGGACAGCAGGTCGCTCTTCTCAAAGACGTGCAAAATGTCCGCACACAGTGTTCCGAACGCGGACCAGGCCGAAGAAATGTTCCCCAGTGGAACCACGATGCGCCTGATACCCAGCTCCCGCGCATACTCGCAGGCATGGGTTGGGCCGGCTCCGCCGTAGGCAAAAATCACGAACTCCCGTGGGTCGAGGCCGCGCTGCAGGGTCATTTGCCGGATGAGTTCGGCCATCTTGGTCTCGGCGATTCTCACTGCGCCGGCGGCAAGTTCATGGATGCCCATGCCCAACTTCTCCGCCAGCGAACTCATGGCTTCAATGGACCTGTCTTTGTCCAGGCGCATCTTCCCGCCGAGAAAATTGTCCGGATTGAGGTAACCCAGGATCAGGTTTGCATCGGTAATCGTGGGCTCGTTTCCCTTCCCATAGCAGGCGGGGCCCGGAACCGCGCCTGCGCTTTCGGGCCCAACTTTGAGCGTCCCGCTAATCTCGTCAACCCACAGAATTGAGCCACCGCCGCTGCCGATGGATTCCACATCCAGTCGGGGCATCGAAAAGACATATTGGTTGATGATCGTTTCCGAAGCCGTCAACGGTTCTCCGTTGTAGATGATACCCGTTTCAAAGCTCGTGCCCCCCATGTCGGTGACAATCGTGTTCTTGTGACCCATCGAGTTGCACAGAAAACAGCTTCCGGTTACACCCGCAGCAGGCCCGGAGCCGATCGTATACAAGGGCGTCCGAGTGACTTCGCATGCGGGAACGACACCACCTGTCACCTGCAGCATCAGGATCGGTTTTTTGTAACCTAGAAAGGCTGCCTTTTGTTCAATCTTTTCGACATAATCCCTCATCAATGGGCCGATGAAGCAGTTGATGGCCGTCCCCACAGCCCGTTCATATTCCCCTCTTTTTGCGATCAGCTCATGTGAACAACTGACGAAGACATCGGGGGCGATCCGCCGGACCATGGCCTTCAGTTTCTTTTCGTGATCCGGGTTGACAATGGACCAGAGCAGGCAGATACCGATGGCCTCCACACCTTTCCCTGCAAGGTCTTTGATCGCTTGCTCAGCTTCCGTTTCATTCAGCTCCAGGAAGACAGCGCCCTTCCAGTCCATCCTTTCACTCACTTCATAGATCAATCGCCGGGGAATCAGCGGTGGGGGTTTCTGGTGTCGGGAAACATGCAGAAGCTTTTCAATCGGTAGTCCTGCAGATCTGCCCGCGGAGCGCATAATCGCAAGACTATCCCGGTGTCCGCGGGTGGTGATCAGCCCGGTTCTGGCGCCCTTCATTTGTAAAAGCGCGTTCGTGCCTACGGTGGTTCCGAGAAACAAATGCTCGGTATTCTCAAGCAGGCTTTGCAGGCTGATGCCAATTCTTTCTGCACAAGCTTCAAGTGCATTGAACAGTCCGACGGAATAGTCCTGGGGAGTGGAGGGGTGTTTGGCGACGGTTATTTTACCGGTTTCGTCTACGACTGCGCAGTCAGTAAACGTCCCGCCTGTATCAACCCCACAGTAGTATTTCATGATCGTTCGCCAGGCTTGGAAAATCGAATTTCTACAAGGATAAATGCAATCATGACTGTCTAATTTAGTGCTGAGGCCCACGCAGGAACTTGGTGATCATTGGAAGGTCAGAGACAGTATTTTCAAGTGTTATAGGGTATTTTTCAGCCATTTAACAGCCTTATGATTGCTTTTCGTTACGATGTAATTAAAATAGACATATGTGGCGGTTTTTATATTCGTATAAATACCCGTATTAGTCAAATTTCCTGTAAGCAGCATTACAAGTGGGAGCCATGCATGAAGTTCGGGATATTGTTCCGGATTCAGGACCCCCCCAAGGGGGAACACATAGGCCGGCGGATGCGGGAGACCATCCGTGCTTCACAAATAGCTGAAGAGGCGGGTTTCGATGGGGTTTTCCTGCCGGAGCACCACATGATGGATGACGGCTATCTTCCAAACCCGTTCCCCCTGCTGGGTGCGCTGGCGGCCGTGACCGAGCGCATCCATATTGGAACGACCATCCACCTGCTGCCGTTCTACAACCCGGTCCAGACAGCAGAGGCGAGTGCGGTCGTGGACCAGATTTCAGGGGGACGGCTCAGGCTGGGCGTTGGCATCGGCAACTTCGAGCCCGAGTTCGAACTCATGGGCCTGGAGAAGAAGGGACCAGGTTGGTCGATTCACCGAGGCCATAGAACTGGTCAGGGAAGCATGGACCGGCGAGTCATTCGACTTCCAGGGAAAGTTTTTCCACGCAAAGGGAAAGATCACGCCACCGCCAATAAACGCAAAGCTGTGGATTGGCGCCATGTCCGAAGTAGGTGTCAGGAGGGCCGCCCGCTACGGCTGCCCGTGGCCTACAGATCCATTGCACAACATCGCGGTGCTCAAGCACTGGGCGGAGGTTTATCGGGATGCTGCGGTTGAGCATGGCACGCAGGATGACATCTCGGTCGTACTGCTACGTGATGGATGGATAGCGGATTCCCTCGAGGAAGTCGAGCAGGTCTGGTGGCCGGAAGTCCGGGCCGACCACTGGATGTACTTCCAGAAAGTCCCACGATTCATCACCAAACTGGAACCAAGCCTCGCTGAAATCGAAGGCGAGAAAGATTTTGTATTCGAAAGGCACCGCATCGATCGTTTCATTGTCGGTCCGGCCCACGAGTGCATCGCAGCCATCGAGAGAATGCGCGAAGAACTCGCAATGGATTACCTGATCCTGACCTTCCGCTTTGCCAATGGGCCGGAACATGAACGCCATCTCGAATGCATCCGGCGTTTTGGCGCCGAGGTGATCCCGGCTTTTCGATGACGGTATGATAAACCCATACTGGGAATCCTGATTATGCATCGCAATATTGACATAGCTTCTAGCCGCAAGGCGACAGGAAAGCAGGCGCGCAAGAGCCAGGCAACCCAGCGCCAGATCATCGATACCGCAATCCGGTGCCTGGCGAAATACGGGTATCACGACACAACCTACATTCGCATATCCGAGGAATCGGGGGTCTCGCGCGGCGCCATGCGCCACCACTTCCCGTCCCGCATCGATATCATGAAGGCGACGATCGAGCATCTGCACAATAAGCGGCTGACTGCGTTCCGCAAAGCAGCCGCCAGTTTCCCGGACGACGGCCCGTCCAGGACCCGGGCGAACATCGAGGCGCTGTGGCAGCACGTCAATCACCCCACGTTCATGGTCTTCATCGACCTCGCGCTGGCCGCGCGCAAGGACCGCGAACTCGCCGCGATATTCAGACCGGCCCAGCGGACCTTCAGGCAGGAGTGCTACTACACCGCGCTGGAGTTGTTTCCCGAATGGCTCAAGCACCGGGAACAGTTGCGCACGGCGATCGACCTCGCGCTCTACATGATGGAAGGGATGGTGCTGGACGATCTATCACCAGACGGTGACAGCGCCACAAGATTGCTCGATTTCCTGGCGCAGGAATTGGACGTATTACGAACCAATGACGCCGCACCGGGGAACGTTGGGGATCGAGAGGCACCAAATCAGAAGTTGTGAGGATTACAGATGGATTCACATTTAATCAATGTCACGACCTTGGGCGACCTGTTATTGCGTGCGGCGAACAAGTGGCCTGACAATGAGGCATTGGTATTTCCAAGCGAACGTCTGACTTATGCGCAGCTTGCCGAGCGGGCGCAGGAAAAAGCGCGCGCGTTGCAGGGAATGGGGATTGCGCCTGGCGACCATGTCGGCATTCTTGCCCCGAATCTGGTCGAAGTAGTGGAAGTGCTCTTTGGCATTGCGTTGAGTGGCGCCGTGGCCGTGCTGGTCAATGCACGCTACAAGACCACGGAATTAGCCTATGTGATTGAGAATGCCGACCTGAAAGCCTTGTTTACGACCAATCGCATTGCGGATTATGTGAGCTTTGTCGAACTGCTTTACGAAGCCTTGCCCGGACTGGAAACAGCTAGCGACCCGCTTGCACTGGATCTGGATGCGGCGCCCCTGTTGCGCAGTGTCATCTTGATGGAGGATCCCGGACAGGATGGGGTGGTTTCCTGGGAACGGTTCCAGGCGCATGCACAGCAGGTAGGGCAGGAGGAGATGTGGCGGCGGCGCAGCCAGGTGGCGCTGAGCGACCCGTGTATCATGATGTACACATCCGGCACCACCGCCAACCCGAAAGGTTGCAGGCTGAGCCACGAAGCGCTGGTGCGCAATGCGCGTGAGATGGGCATCCGGTTCGAAATCAACGCTCAAGACTGCCAGTTCAACCCCCTGCCGATGTTTCACATGGGCGCCATCCTGCCGCTGATTTCGGTCATCTGGGCCGGTGCGCGTTTCATTACCGACACGCATTTCGATGCCGACTCGGCCATAAGCGCAATCGGGGAGGAGAAGCCCACCATTTTATTCACGGCTTTTCCGACCATCATGGCGGCGCTGGTCAGCCACCCCGACTTCGACGCCGACAGCATGCCGCAATTGCGCCTGATCAATAATGTGGCGCCGCCGAACCAGCTGAAAAAGAACATGGAAATCCTGCCCAATGCAGTTCACGTCAGCGCCTATGGTTTGACGGAGGCCTCGGGTGTCTCCTGCAACGGCAGTGCCGATGAGGATAATGAAACTCGCGCGTTTACATGCGGTAAGCCATATTCCGGTGTACAGCTGAGAGTGGTCGACCTTGAAACCGGAGAAGAGGCAGCACCGGGAGAACGTGGTGAAGTGACCATCAGGGGTTTCTCGCTTTTCGAGGGCTACTACAAGTCACCCGAAAAAACCGCTGAGGCAATTGATCAGCAGGGTTGGCTGCACACGGGCGATATAGCCACTATGGACAGGGAAGGCCGGGTATCCTACCAGGGCCGCATCAAGGACATGCTCAAGGTCGGCGGGGAGAACGTGGCTGCAATTGAGATCGAATCGTACATCATTAGCCATCCGACGGTGCAGTTGGTCCAGGTAGTGGGCGTACCCGACAACACACTGGTCGAGGTGGCAGCAGCATTTATACAACTCAAACCGGGCAAGACCTGCACGGAGCAGGAGATTATCGATTTCTGCCATGGCAAAATCGCCTCATTCAAGATTCCCCGCCATATCCGATTCATTGAGGAGTGGCCGATGTCAGCTACCAAAATACAGAAATTCAAGCTGCAGGAAATGCTGACGCGTGAGCTCGAGCTCGCGGAGCAGCCCTCATGACCTGGAATAGATGGTTGCTGCTCACCGGCCTGGCTTTAATTTGGGCCGTAACATCGGCGCAGTCGCCAATAACCCCCGGTGCATACACTGAGGCACAGTCTGCGAATGGCAAAAAGAGCTACGACCAGTATTGCGCCGATTGCCACCACATGAGCCTTAAAGGTACGGGTCACGGGCCGGAGTTGGCCGGCCCGAACTTCCTGGCCAAATGGGGTTCACAATCAACTGCAAAATTCATCTCGTACAACCGTGAGTTCATGCCGCCCGAAGCAGCCGGCTCCCTGAGCGAATCAATGATCATAGACATTGTCGCCCACATTTTTCGTGTCAATGGCAGTGTTGCAGGCGATGAGCCCCTGCGGACGGATTCTGAGTTGCTGGTCGGCGCCGCCATCGGTGGCGAGCAGTGGCTTGCAACTCAGGCTAAGGCCGGGGAGGAGTCATCGCCCGAGAAAAAATGGGAAAGTTGGGAAGCAGCCGGGACGATAGAAGGCGCGGCCAGGAAAGCATCCGGCTTCGTTAACAGGGAAGTCCGGGATTTTTCACCGGTTACCAGCCAAATGCTGCGGCAACCGCCGGCGGCGGACTGGCTCAGTTGGAGACGCACGCTTGACGGGCAGGGTTACAGCCCACTCGACCAGGTCAATCGCGAAAACGTCAACGGCCTGAAACTCGCCTGGGTCCTGACGATGCGGGACGGGAGCAACCAAACGACACCGCTGGTCCATGCCGGCACCATGTTCCTGGTCAATCCGGAAAACGTCGTCCAGGCTGTAGATGGGGCGACCGGCGATGTGATCTGGGAATACGCCTATAACTTCCCGCCGGCATCGAAAACCCTGGCTGGGCCTACGCGCAATATCGCCATTTACCAGGACAAGCTGTTCATGGCCACCTATGATGCGGCCATCGTGGCGCTGGATGCCCGCAGCGGAAAACAGCTTTGGAGATCCGTGAAGGCGGACTGGTCCAAGGGGTTCACGCATACCAGTGGACCGATCATGGCCGGAGGCGTTGTCGTCAGCGGTCTGAACGGCTGTGAACGCTTCAAGGAAGAGGGCTGTTTCGTTACCGGTCACGACCCGGATACCGGTGAGGAACTCTGGCGCACTTCGACCATTGCGCTCCCGGGAGACCCCAATGAATCCACCTGGGGAAGCGTTCCCCCAAACCTTCGCGCAGGCGGCGACACCTGGATTCCCGGCAGTTATGACACGGAGCTGGATCTTTTTTACATCGGTACCGCGCAAGCGAAGCCCTGGGTCGCGGCCAGCCGGGGAATGTCGGTGCTGGACGCGGCGCTTTATACCAATGCAACACTGGCCCTGAATCCCCGGACCGGGAAAATCGTGTGGTATTTCCAGCACATCCCCGGTGAAACGATCGACATGGAAGTCGGTTTTGAGCGTGTGCTGGTGGATATTGACGGGCAGCCTCTGATGGTCACCATCGGCAAGGATGGAATCCTGTGGAAACTCAACCGGAAAACCGGCGCCTTCATCGATTTCACCGAAACGATGTCACAAACCGTGTTCGAATCTCTGGACAAGGAAACGGGCCGCGTGCGATACCGGCAGGACATTATCGATGCGAAGATCGGCGATCCGATCAACGTATGCCCCGGCATCTACGGCGGGCACAACTGGCAGGCAACCGCATACAATCCCCAGAGCAGCAGCCTGATCATTCCCTTTGCATCAGCTGTGCGTGGAAATGGTTGGTCAGGAGGTCCAGATGGTTGCAGGGCTACGGGGGCTATGGCGGTGCATCGCGCGTCTACCCCAATGCCGGGCAAAAACGGCATGCTGGGCAGGCTGACATCCTGGGACCTGCGCGATATGAAGGAGTTGTGGAGCCACGAGCAGCGCGCCATGTTCCTGACCGCGGTTCTGACCACGGCAGGCGGCCTGGCTTTCATCGGTGATCTCGACCGTTGGTTCAAGGCATTCGACGTAGATACCGGGGAAGTGTTGTGGCAGGTACGGCTTGGCTCGGCGCTGCACGGCTTTCCAATCACCTACGCCGTTGACGGCAAGCAATACATCGCTGTGCCGACGGGTATGGGTGTGATGAAGCTGCTCACTGCCAAGCAAAGCCCTGAGATTTATCAGCCCAATGGCGGCAACGCGCTGTACGTTTTTGAATTGCCGGATTAACGGTCACCGACCGTAAACCACAAACCAGCGCTCCGGCATTCCGGTCCCCCCTGGGATTATTCTCGCCCTGGAAGAGGTCGAACGTGTCGATCAGTTCGAATCCGATTGCGGACATCCAGCCAGCAAGCTGCTCCCTGGTGATCCGGTCCTCAGGGGATATCCCACTTTTTCGCGATCGGATCATCGAATTCCTGCTCGATGACGGCGATCCGCCCGCCCGGCTTCACAGAGGACGCCAGGATTTCCAGATAGCCCCTGTCGATCCAAAACGTTGTGGAAAACGTCGTGGAAAAAGACCAGGTCGACATGGTTCTGGGGAAGTTTCGGGTCATCCCCTTTCCCCAGGACTGTGCGGAGATTGCCGACCTGCTCCTTTTTCGCCTTCTCGGCGATGTAGTCCAGGAGTTCCGGCCAGATGTCCTGAGCCAGAACCATCCCCGACGGCGCAACGGCCTTTGCAAACGAGACGGAGAAGGCGCCCGTGCCGGCGCCGATGTCGGCCACCACGTCACCCGGCTTCAGCTTCAGACTGGCTATGACGTCGTCAATGCGCAGGCCCGGGATCCGGTCGGGTCTCTCCAGCCGCTCGATCCAGGTCTTGCCGGGGGTCAGGGTCCCGGGTATTGACCTGCCGTTGTTCAGACGCGACCCCGGCCCCGATACTCACTGCCATGAAGACAAGGCCAGTGAGGAAAAAGATTCGTGAACAATGCGGACCCATCATGACCATGATACTGCCATCAAATCCTGCCGGGGCTCCCGAACGAACTCCACCGACGAAATGTCTGGGTCGATAACGGCAATTAACGAAACCCGTGTTTCCGCATCCCATCCGGATCGATCTCTTCACGGATCAGCCTCACTTGCTCCTGCGTGGGCAGTTTGGTCTCGGCTACGGTTCTTTCCGGCATCAGCAGCTCGAATCCGGTCTTTTCCTGCACCTGTTTTGCAGTGATTCCCCGGGTGCACGGATTTCAGGCGCATCCGTTTACTCACGGGCTCGAAGTCCATCACCGCGAGATTGCTGATCACCAGTTGCGGACCGCCTTCAAGGCCGAGGCGCTGGCGTGCGCCTCCGCCGTCGAGGTAACCGGCTGCGCTGATGTAATCGACTTTCTCGACCAGTGAGCGGGGAGAGTGGTTGGGGTTCCAGTAATAGAGTTTTTTCCCGATCGAGCCCATGTCCGCCAGGCCGGCGGTGCCCGGCAGCCGGACTTTCGGTGCATGGTAGTCGCCGCCGATTATCGAGTTGTTGGCGTTGCCATACTGGTCCAGTTGTGCTGCGCCAACACAAAATTTCTGGATCCAGCGGCCGTTCAGCACAAAATTCCAAAAGTCGCCGTACTGCTCGATATACATGATGGAATCGCGCCAAAGCGGAGCTTCGAGCGTGGAAGCGGGTATCCGGTCGGGTCTCGGTTCCAGGCCACCGGAACTTGCCAGCCAGACAAGCTCCGGGGCGTGCGTGAGCCTGGCCAGCATGAAGGCCGCGACCGGAATAAAAGAGGCCATGCCGTTGCAGCACTGATCACCATCCCGGAACTGGGCGGCCAGTACGGTGACCATCAGTTCGTCGACACTGTAGTCCTCTGCCGCAGGACTGGTCTGCCACTTCGAAATCACCTGCTCTCCTCCCACTTCCCAATGCGGTTGAGAACAGCCACGCCGCCCACGGCGTCCAGGTATTCCTGCTGAGTCGATGGTGAGCGCACGTAGTGGTCGATGAAAGCAGCCACTTTTTCCCTGTCGCGCGATACGCCGGTCCATTCGCGATGAAAGTGGCTGTCGTAGCCGTAATTGGGGAAAAAAGATGTCGGGTGGGCGCCATAAGGCACTTCCACCACGGCATCGACCATGAACCCGGGCAGTAGGGTTCGTTCCGGGTGACGGCGCAGGACCTCGGTATCGACAATCTCTTCAGCCGTCACGATCACGCGCTTTGCCGCCTTGGGCATGATGCCGATGTCCGGCCACAGGACCGTTGGCTCGTATTGAATATTGCCGTATCGGTCCGCACGGTGCGCGTGTATCAAGGCCACATCGGGCACCAGGGCCCGGCAGGCTACAACCGGAAACCCGCCGAAAGGATCGTCCAGCATTTTCAGGTTGTCCGGGTTGTGCGCAATCAGGTCGCTACCGATCGCGCCCCGCGAGGGCAGGAAAGGCAGGTTCCTGGCGCCGGCGCCAAGGCGGGCGTTGAGGAGGCTCTCCGACAGCTCCTCCACCCTGATACGGCCCTGTTCAACCGCCTGGCGATATTGCTGGCACAAGCCGAACTGCTCCATGGAAACGGCCGCGCCAATCAGGCGGTCGATCACGCCTGTTGCTGCGAGCCAATCCACAGCCATGCCGCCAACCAGCACGACCAGGCCCAGCTTGCGTTTTTCCTGGCGGATCAGCTCCCGGACCAGGGTCATCGGGGCGGCCTGCGTCGCCATGTTCTGCAAGGCAACCACATTGCCGTCGTTGACCAACGCGATGGCCTCAGCCAGTGTCGTGAGTTTTTCCTGCATCACACCACCATGAAAGAACCGTTTTGGGGCAGCAGCGCACCGCCATCCACGATGATGGTCTGGCCGGTAACATACGCCGCCTCTTCGCTCGCGAGATACAGCATGGCGTGAGCGATTTCAATCGGCTTACCCCAGCGCTTGAGTGGCACGTACTGGGCCATCAGGTCGCGCCTTCTTTCCGACAAAGTGTTTTCTACGCCGGCAGTCATCACCAGTCCGGGCTCCACACCGTTCACGGTAATACGATATGGCGCAAGTTCCATCGCTGCCGATCTGATCAGGCCGTTCAGCCCGGCCTTGGAGGCTGCGTAATGCGCACAGCCCGGCACCGCGACGTGGTTGCCCTGGACCGACGAAGTGAAGAGTACCCGGCCGGCCCCACGCTCCTTCATGGCCGGTATGCAGCCTTTTGTCAGGCGGTAGGCCCCGGTCAGATTAACGTTGATGACCTTGTTCCAGGAATCGTCATCCATGTCTTCCAGCGGGTTGTACGGGAAGATTCCCGCATTGTGAACGAGGACATCGATATTTTTAAATCGATTCAGCGCGCCTGTAATCAGTTGTTCAACTCCGGCCGCCGTACCCATATCGGCGGGTACGCCGTGGGCAACGCCGCCGTCACGTACGATACCTTCAACCACGCTGATCACCCTGGCCTCCGTTCGTGCATTGACAATAACCTGCGCCCCTTCTTGTGCGAACAGGCGTGCAATCGCCTCGCCAATGCCTTGTCCGGCGCCCGTGATGATGGCCACTTTGCCGTCAAGGCGTTTACTACGAGCTTGGTTCATGCTTCCGGCGCGCTCATCTGGGCACCGGGAATCGGGTTGAAGTAATGAATGACCACGTGGCGTTTGGCGATTTTCCACACGCCGTCGCGCCGCTCGAAATCATCACTATAGGTGGCGTTGATCATTTGCACGATATCGTCCAGGGTGGCGCCCATGCAGTCGACGTTGCACACGCCGCGGGCGTGATCGGCATCGTCGAAGGTCAACTTCAGGTTCGATGCCAGGTGGTGCGTTTCGCGCCAGACCGGGTACAGAATCTCAAATACGGCTTCACGGATACCCTCGTGGCCGTTGAAGGTGCCGAACGGCGGTCCGATCTCCCACACGGCATCCGGGTGCCAGATCGCGATAAAGCGGTCCCAGTCCCTGTTGTCGAAACCGAGACAGTAATCGGTCACGAGATCACGCAAAGCAGCCCTGCTTTCCAGTTCGTCTATCCTGCTTACCAGAGCGTCAATCTGCAATTGAATATTGTTGCTGTCAGTCATCGCTATATCCTTTCATTCACCAGCGCGGGGCTGGCGGTGATCAGTTCTGTTTCGCTCCTTGCGCTATCCAAAGCCTTATGGTTTCGATCTGGTCCTGGTCCAGGGGCGGTTGCTGGATGGGCATCAGCAGGCCCGAACCGCCGGCCGATTCCCCGGTGTCTATCAGCTTGATGTACAAGTAACTCTTGTCCGGTGAGCCGGGCTCCACCTGTAATAGTGGGCTCTGTTTCGATGGAATTCCGACCAGTTCGGACCAGGCGTCGGGATACAGGCTCAGCCCGCCCTGTTCACCGCCCGGCAGATGGCACATCACGCAGTAACTGTTCAGGATGGGCACGACCTCCTTTTCGAAGCTGACGCTACCGGCATGAGCAGTGCTGATCACAAGCACCAGAGCTGGCAGAAACAGGCGGATCATGGTGTCCGGTCAGGCATTGGCCTGCGATTCACCATGCGCGGCATTCGCGGCAATAAAGCCAAAAACCAACGAAAGGCCCAGCGTGTGACCCGCTCCGTAATAAGCTTCTCCGGAAGGACTGGCAATACAGTTACCGGTACCGTAAAGCCCCGGAATGGGCTCGTCTCCAGTGTCGAGAACCCGGGCGCTGGCATCGATGGCCGGGCCACCACATGTGTCCAGCGCGCCGGCTACAAGAATCATCGCGTAGTACGGTCCTTCATCCCCTGAAGGGATGCATGGTTATACTGGGTCCCTTGTTGGCCGGCCACCCGCTGTCTGCCTTCATGGGTGAAAATACCTGGTGCCACTCGTTATCGTAGGCAGCCTCGCCTCGCTGGAAGTCTTCATCTTTCCCGGACCGGGCAAAGCCATTGAATCTCTTGATTGTCTTTTCCAGGTTACCGGTAAAGGCAGGCGCAAGAGAAACACCCACCCTGTTTGCGATGCAATCTCACCCAGTCGTGAATCGATTTTGATGGCCAGATCACCCAATGAATCGCCCCTGAGCACATAGTTCATATTTTCGGGATCGGCGGGTATCGGGTACGCACCTGCAAATGCTTGTGCACTTCGCTGATCATAGATCATGAACAGCAATTGGTTGGGAAATTCTGCCGATGACGGATCGTATACTCCATGCACTTGCGTGCGATCATTGTAGTTGCGGTTCTCATTGACCACCCGGACACCGTTCCGGTTAACCTGGACCATGGAATCACCCGGCGGGAAAAACACGCCTGCGGCCAATTTGGAGCTCTGTAAAGCCTCCTCCAGCAGAACCTGGGTGCGCCAGGCACTGGACATGATCCCCATCCGGGCGCCGGCCGCGCCGGCCATATTGATAAAATCCCCGGTAATCCACGGCATGGCGCAGGAACCCCACAGGCGATTTGTTTGGTACATGTCGACAAATTCGGGATTGTGAACGTAGCCGCCGGTGCCAAAAATGGCTGCCTTACGGGCGCGAACCCTGACCGTCGAATCGCCGGATTCGGCCTCCACGCCGATCACACGGCCTGCCTGGTTCATCATCAGCTTCATCGCCCGGTGATTGGTCAGAAGCGGGATTCCACGTTCCTTCACTGCGCCGTTCAGTTGCATCATCAATTCCACGCCGCCACCCATGGATCCGTCTTCTTTCAAGGGCCCGAGGGCCCGGCCCGCAGGCACCTTGTTCTCCGGAACATGGTCCAGGTAATCGGGCGCCGAGCGATCGAGAAAGAACATGCGCCATTCGGCCAGATTGAGTGCTTGGTGCCCGCGTAAGCTGTCGGTCGCTTTGGATGCGTTGTCAAAGAATGCTTCAAGCAGTTCGAATTCACGCGCTGAAAGGCCGAGTTGAGGGTCAGTGGGATTGTAGGTCTCGGGATAGGAAAAGCGGGCCATGTATTTAAGGCAGTCCTCTTTCCTGTCCTCTATGCCCTTGGCTTTGAGAGTGAAGTTATCAGGTATCCACAGTACACCGGCGGACTTTGCAGAAGTGCCGCCAGGAATGGGCGCCTTCTCGAGCATAATAACCGCATCGCCGTTTTCATGCGCTGTGATGGCCGCGGTGGCAGCGCCCACGCCGCTTCCAACCACCAGGATATCGGTCTCGTGGTCCCATTTGGCTTCAGATTCAGCCCGGGAAGAACGCAGCGTGATAGCTCCCATGGACAAGGCGCCCGCACCAGCGAGTACCTGCCTGCGAGTGATGCCTTGCCGTTTCTCACCCATTAGCGTTCTCCTGTATTGATTGAAGGAGTATTAACGCTGCAGTTGAATCCCTGCCTCCTCCCGGTCCCAGCAATCCTCGGTGATGCCTTCTTGCTTGATCTTGAATTTCTCGACCCGTTCACTGGGCGTCTTGGGCAGGCTATCCCGAATGGCTATGTAGCGCGGAATGGCAAAGTAGGCCATACGCGGCTCGCACCATCGAATCAACTCTTCCTCAGAGAGATGTTGTCCTTCCTTCAAGACGATGACTGCCTTGACTTCCTCTTCGCCGAGCTCCGATGGCACGCCGACGACGCAGGTTTCCAGCACAGCCTCGTGCGCACTGAGCACGGCTTCCACTTCAAAGGAGGAAATATTCTCGCCGCGGCGCCGGATTGCCTGTTTTTTACGGTCGACGAAAAAGAAATAACCGTCCTCGTCCATGCGGCCCAGATCGCCGGTATGGATCCAGCCGTTTTCAAACAATCCCAGGGTTGCTTCAGGTTTGTTGTAATAACCGGTGGTGCCACGAACATCTTGTTCGAGCGCGCAATGAATTCTCCGAGTTTCCCCGGTTCGCATTCGTTGTCGTCATCATCAACGATCCGCACATCCCAGCCGGTGATGGTTTTGCCGCAGGCCCCGGCCCTGGGCTCGTCGTAGGGGCTTACCAGGCAGCAATAACATTCGGTCATGCCATAGACTTCGAGAATCTTGGTATTGAAGCGCTCCTGGAAGGCATGCCATTCGTCCTGTGGTGCAGCTGCACCCACCATCAGCCGCACCGGGTTGTCAGCGTCATCATCCCGCAGATCCTGCTTGAGCAGGATGGGTATGATTCCACCAATGTAATTGGCTTCGGTGCAGTTCCATCGGCGGCAGTCGTCCCACAGCCGGCTGGCCGAGAAGCGCTCCACGATGACCGCTTTTGCATCGGCCAGGATGGCCGGTCCGATCGTGATGCCCTGGGCATTGCCGTGGAAGAACGGCAACCCCGTGTACAGGATGTCGTCCTCGGTATAGCGCGAGTACTTCACCGACTCGGCCCAAACGTCATACCAGTAATGGTGGCTGAACATGACACCCTTGGAAACTCCGGTTGTCCCGGAGGTGTAGAGGATGGTTGCAAGGTCGCTGTAGTGCACGTTTACGCCCGGCGAATCGGAGGAGTGATCCATCAGTTCCCCGAACGCCATGTGTTCGAAACCCGCCCATTGCGGCATCGCCTGCCCGCTTGATGTGGCGTCGGTATAGGCAATCTGGCGGATGTCGTCCAGGTCCCCTGCAACGCCTTCGAGGCGGTCCAGGTATTGCAGGTCGGCCACCAGGGCGACGCAATCGGACTGGACCATCTGGTAGGCCAGTCCCTGTCCCTTCAACGCGACGTTGATGGGCACTTCCACGGCGCCGATCTTGTTCAGTGCGAACCAGGTGTACAGGAACTCGGGGTTGTTCGGCAGCATGAGAGCGACCTTGTCGCCGTGCTTTACACCCAGTGACAGGAAGCCGTTGGCGACCTTGTTGATCCGCTCGTTAAACTCGCCGAGCGTTAAAGGATCATCCCTGAACTGGAACACGACATGATCGGGAAACTGCCGTGCCTTGTCCTCGATGATATCGGTCAGAACCCGGTCATGCTGGGAATATTCCTGCATGTTCCAGGATTCCCACTTCCTGGCGTGACGTTCAAATTTGTCGTCCCATTGACCCATCTCTTTCTCCTCTCGATAGCCTGCCTATGTCTTTGACCTAGAACTCTTTCCAGGTGATATTGCCGTGTATCAGCTTACTTCATGTATTTTTCTACCAGTTTCTGGGCTTCACCGAACCAGACACCCGGATCGTGGGCTTCGAGCATCTTACCCAGGTCCCAGGTCAGAATTTTTTCGGGAATTACCTTGATAATGGTGCGTAAAGGCGTGTGTACGGCCTCGAATACCGTAGCCCGCTCTTCCTCGCCGGTGATTTCGAAAAAATATTTGTCGATGATGTCCCAGTGAACTCGCTTCATCAGTTCCTGCTCATCCGATAGTTCGGCCTCACCGATGATCAAGATGGCTTTCTGATGACGAACATTCGATCCGTCGTTGTGGATAACCACCGACATCTTCGGATTCTCTTTGAGGTGATGCACTTTGTGGCGGTATTTTTTGATGCTGCTCATATGAATAACGTCATCGATAATCACGTAGAACATCGGTGTAACGATGGGGAAGCCCCGCTTGTTGACGTGCGCCATCTCGCAGTAACAATTATGACGATACAGCAGGTCGAACTCGTCGGATTCCATCGGGTAGTCGGTCGCCACGTTAAGCTGCTCGAGCTTGACCGGGTCAAACTTGGGTTTTGGTGCATCAGACATATGATTTTCTCCTTATGAAATGTAAAGGCGCCACACACAATCCTGCACCGGTGTAATCAACACCGGTGCAGGATTGCGGTAACCAGGGCCGGTCGACATCAGAAGCTGAAACCGACCTCAACACCATAGGTTCGTGGTGGCCGTGGCGCCGCATAGGACCAGAAATTAGCTACGTCAAAGCCAATCTGGTAACCATCTTCTCCGGCCAGGTTGCGGCCAAACGCGCTGAAGTACCAGTCCTTGTAATAATAGTTTACCGACGCATCGATGAGGTTTTGCGATTTGTTGTGGAGTTCGGGCTTATTTAGAAAATCCACTTCATGGGCGCCGAGGTAGCGCCAGCCCGCCCGAATCAGCATCATGCCTGCTCCCGCTTGCCATTCGTATTCACCCGCCAGGCTGAATGTTACATCTGGAGCCCGCCTGAAGTCGAGATGGGAAAAATCCTTCAAATCGGGATCATCCTCCGTGCCAACGTTAACCAGAAAATTATCATATTTGGCGTCAAGCAGCCCAAGATTCGCCCGTATGGTGAATCCTTCGGTTGCCAGCCACATCAGTTCAAATTCCAAACCCTTGATCGTCGCGTCGGCGGCATTGAACACACGTGTAGACTGGCCCGTTCCACTCGTGTCCGATTGCAGTTGGATTTCTTCCTGCTTGTCCTTGTAATCCATGTAGAAAGCGGTAGCGTTAAAAATCACGGTGTTGCCAGCCCATTCCGAGCGGTAGCCCAGTTCAAAGTTATCTACGGTCTCCGGGTCATACGGTACTTCGGCTGCTTCAACGCTGTCGACGCGACCGTTAAAGCCGCCGGCACGGTAGCCCTGGGAATACAGACCATACACCATGGAATCGTTATTAATGTCGTACTTGAGGGCGACTTTCGGGGTGAACTTGTCCCAATCGGCTTTCGCTGTTGCCGTCCATAGCCCTGACTGGTCGGTGGTTTTTTTATCTTTTGTCCATCGTCCGCCAAGCGTCAAAGTCCATTTCTCAGTGAACGAGTAGTCTCCTTCAAAGAACAGGGCTTTGGACTTGTTGGTTTGACGGGTGGTCTGGGGTAAGTCCAATATCACGCCCGGAACAAAAAAGCCAATCCAGCTACGTAGCCTGATATCGTATTTGGAGTCCCAGTAGTAGCCACCCACCGTATAGGCCAGTTTTTCGCTGGCGTCGTAAGTCAATCGCAATTCGTTGGTCGTTTGCTTATATTCAGCCGGCCGGTCGGTGTGAAAGAGAACGTCCGTTACGGCGTCCCAGTCAGTTACTACCGTCTCTTCGGTCTTCCACTGACCGATGATGTAATCGAGGCGGTAATCAGTGTTCAGGTCCCAGCGAACTTCGAGTTGATTGGTATCCGCATCATATGTCGCATCCTCCATTCCAATCGGCGCATCGTAGCCCGGAGGATTCCAGGGAAAACCGGGCCACGGGTTGGTCGCATCGTCTTCGTAGGCGGTCAACACGTCGTACCGGTCACCGGATACTGGTGTCTCTGTATCCGGCGCGCACCAGCCCCATCCGTCACAGAATAATTGGCCAGGCTGGCCGACGTTTAGCAAGGGAGGCGTATCCTGGTCGGTCCTTTCCCACAAGCCGGTGTATTCGATTTCCAGTAGGTCTGTCGGGCTCCACAAGATGTTTATACCGCCGGCCTTGTACTTGGATTGTCCGTCATTTCGGCCAGTATTCAGGTTTTTAAAGTAGCCTTTGCCTTGGTTGTGGTAGGCGCCGCTGAGCTTGACTGCCAGTTGGTCTCCAATTCCAAAATTGAATATGCCGTCTATCACACCGGTTTGGTAGTTACCATAACTGGCGCGAAATTTACCACCCAATTCACCGGTGGGCTTGCTGCGTTCCATTATGATGACGCCACCGATGGTGTTCCTGCCAAACAGGGTGCCCTGTGGTCCGCGCGCTATTTCCATTCTTTCCAGGTCAATAGCTCTTTCGATGCTGCCGGTCATGGTACCCCGGAATATACCGTCTATAACGACACCCACTGCCGGATCAAAGTTTTTCTCCACTTCCGAAACGCCAATACCGCGTATGTACGCAGCGGCTACACCGCCTGGTCCCTGGTGGGTATCGTCAAGAAGGGTATTGGGAGAAATATAGACCAGGTCGCGAATATCCGTGGCAAAGGCAGTTGCGATTTCCTTAGTCCCCATTGCGCTGACCGACAAGGCCAGATCCTGAAGCGGTTCTACCCGCTTGCGCGCGGTGACCGTTATTTCTTCGAGTTCGGTGGCTGCACTGTATTCACTTCGTTGTTGCGCCGCCCCCTCGACCTGCGCAAGCGCTACCATGGGTGTCAGCAGACAAAACCCTGCCGCAAAGCAGGTGGCCAGACTCAATCTACTCAAGCATTTTATACGTTCCATATCTTAATCCCCGGTCATGTGTAAACTCAACAGTCTTTCAGTCAATTTCTTGTTATTAGTTGTGCAATTCTTCGGAACAGTGTTCAATACGGTTGTCAATAACTTGAACTTAATTCAATGTTTCCACATTATATAAAGACTTGTCAAGCATTTGGCAAAAGCGTTTGCGATGAGCTTGCTTTGGGAACATTTTTTTATTTTCATGGCTGGAAAGCATGAAAATTAATGGAGGCCATAATGCCAGATATTATTGTTGAACGAAAAGGAGAGGTTGAATGGATTCGCCTGAATCGGCCGGAACGCATGAACGCCTACGATGCGGAGATGGCGCGGGAACTGATCGAGGCTGTTGAAAACGCCTCGGGTGCCGGCGTGATTGTTCTTACCGGGACGGGACGGGCCTTTTGCGCAGGTGGCTACCTGGCCAACCTGAGTGACCCAGACCCTGAGGAGCTCAGGAGCATGTTTTACGGGTCCCTGAAAGTTTACGAGGCGTTCAGGACCAGCCCGCGTCCAGTCATTGCGGCAGTTAATGGGGCGGCCGCCGGCGGTGGCAATGAACTGGTGGTGGCCTGCGACCTGGCCATCGCAGCCGAGAAAGCCACCTTCGGGCAGACCGGCGTCAAGGTGGGCAGTGCGCCGGTGCTGGGCGGCACCAATTTCCTGACCATGAGTGTCGGTGAAAAGCGCGCCAAGGAAATTGCCTTCATGTGCCGCCGCTATCCGGCGCGGGAAGCACTCGAGATGGGCTTGATCAATGCTGTCGTACCCGGTGAACAGCTCGAAGATGAAGTGACGAAATGGGCTGAGGAGTTGCTTTATATGAGTCCCCGCTATCTTGAAATCGCCAAGATCAGTTCGAATGTCTGGTGGAACCAGTGCCGTGACAATTACCTGAGCGGACTTGGTATGCTTATGCAGGCGATCGGTTCAGCAGACATGATTGAGGGTGCATCAGCCTTCATGGAGAAGCGTAAGCCGCAGTTCGAGGGGCGAGCAAAAAAGCAGTAATGTTCGACCGGATGAACGCCTTATCAATATTCGATAGAAACGCAGACAGGAATGCCTTGCATGAAATTTGAACTTGAAGCGCCGTACCTTGAGATTCAGCGGCAGGCCCGGGGTTTCGCCCGGGCGATCGAACCCATTGCCGTCGAAGCTGATGAGATGAGTGAAATCCATCCCGGTGTACTCGCCGCCCTCAGGGAAAGCGGACTCAGCGACCTCATGGTACCCGCGGAGTACGGCGGTCGGTCTGAGCGGCTCGATCCCCTGGCTATTTGCTTGGTACGGGAAGTCCTGATGGCCACCTCCGCCCATGCCGATTCGATGTTCGCCCTGCAGGGTATCGGCAGCTATGCCATCACCGCAGCCGGTTCGCCAGAACAACGTGCACAATGGCTGCCGAAAGTTGCAACTGGTGAAACCCTGGCTGCGCTGGCTCTGACTGAACCGGATGCCGGCTCTGATTTGAAATCCGTCACGACTGAACTCCTGCCCACGGCGGACGGACTGCTGCTGCGCGGAACCAAATCCTTTATTTCCAACGCAGGCGCCGCAGCATTCTATGTTGTTTTTGCCCGGGAGGAGTCCGGATATTCCATGGTGCTGGTGCCCGCAGATGCAGCAGGGGTGTCGGTGACACCCACGCCGGAATTGATTGCACCGCACGTACTGGGCGATGTGCATTTTGACGATGTTCCGCTACCGGCGAATGCTCGCCTGGGTAATCAAGGACAGGGTTTGGAACTGGTGCTCGCCACGCTGGGCGTCTTCCGTGTTTCGGTTGCGGGGGCAGCAGTGGGCTTGGCGCAGGCCGCGTTGGAAGAAGCCGTTCGCCATACCCGGAAACGGGTCCAATTCGGCCGGCCGCTGGCCCGGCTGGGGCCGGTGGCACAAATGCTCGCAGACTGCTGGACCGAGATCGAAATGACCCGGCTGCTTACCTACCGGGCTGCCTTGCTGGCGGTCGATGATCCTGCAGCATCCCTGAATCACTCCTCAATGGCGAAACTGGCCGCCAGTGAAGCAGCATCCCGGGTGGTTGACCGCTGTGTGCAAATGATGGGACGGTGGGGCCTGATCAGGAACTCCAAGATTGAACGCCTGTACCGCCAAGCCCGCCCCATGCGAATCTACGAAGGGTGCGTCCGAAGTGCTGCGTCTTGGCATAGCCCGTCAACTGACAGAGGAAGTCGAATGATCACCAGGGTAAATAAATGATTGATCTCCAACTCGAGGGTCAAGTCGCCATTGTTACCGGCGCGAGCAGGGGGACTTGGCCAGGCGGCGGTGCTCGCGCTGGTCGAGGAGGGTGTGCGCGTGCTGGCCGTGGCCCGGTCACTGGATGAACTGCTAAAACTGGAAACGCTGGCGCCCGATCATATCCGGGCCAGACAGTGTGATATAAAGGATGCCAAGGCTGTAGCGAAACTACCCGATCAGGCAATCGAAGCCTTCGGCCAGCTGGATATCGTTGTCAATAACGCCGGGAATTGCGCCAGCCGGCTTTTTTCTCGAGCAGGATGACCAGATCTGGGATGATGTAATGGCGGTGAACCTGAAAGCGCCGGCGACCCTGACACGTGCGGCGGGTCAACACCTGGTTGCACAGGGCTCGGGAAAGATCATCAACATTGCATCAACTTCTGGTATCCTCGGCAAAGCGATGCTGGTGGCTTACTCATCATCCAAGGGTGCGCTGCTTCAGTTCACCAAGGCGCTGGCGGCCGAATGGGCCGCCAAGGGAGTTCAGGTCAACGCAATTGCACCTGGCGCATTCGAAACGGACGCACAGCGGCTTGTGCTGGATTCGCCGGATATACTCAAACGACGCCTGGGCAAGATTCCACTGCGAAGAATGGGTAAGACCGACGAAATTGGACCACTGATCTGTTATCTGGCATCTGCCAAGTCCAACTTTGTTACGGGCAGCGTTTTCGTGATTGACGGAGGAGAGTCATGCAAGTTGTAATTAGGGATTAACACGCTGATGGCCGCAGATACTCATTCAAGACAAGCTGTCGCCTTGCCAAGTACCCGTGGTGTCAAACGTCGCGCGCGAATTCTGGCCGCATTCCATGATTGCATCATCTCCAAGGGGTACGCGAAGACCACATTGCGTGACGTGGCGCAGGCGGCGGGAATGACCGCCAGTCACCTGCTCTATTATTTTTCCGGCAAGGATACATTGCTTGAGCACTACTTCGGCAACGTCGCGCAGACAATCATTGAGCGTATCGAGAGCTTTCGGGACCGAAGTCCCCTGAGCGTCAGTTTGAACTGCTGGCGGACCTTTTTTTTGCCGGCAAGGGCATCACCCGCTCTGAAATCGGTTTCATGCTCGAGTGTTTTGGAGTGGCGGTGCACGACAGCCAGTTACGCGATGAAAAAACGGAGCTGGACCGCTTCTGCAAGACCTACCTGAGCGAGCTCTTCGAACAATCACCTTGTGGCCCTTCAAGAGCCAGGGCCTACGCGGAAATATCCTACGCCATGCTGATCGGCTTACGCACCGCCGCGTATTTTGACGAACGACTTGGCTTACCGCGCGCGCGCAGACTTTTTAATGACGAAATGCTGAACCTGGCGGGTTTTCGTCAGCGGGATTGATTTTCCACTCATAAAATTTAGAAGGCGAACAGTGAAATCATCAGATAAACTAGCGATCCATGAACTCCTGGGCCGGGCTGCGTACAGCTTCGATGAGCGCAAGCTGGATGTTCTCGAGCAATGTTTCACAGTCGATGCAACCATGTTGGTCAACATCACCGGAAGCGGAGAAGTCGGTCCGTTCGAAGGGCGTGAAGCCATCATGCAATTGATGTCAGATACTCTGGCAGCACAGACTGATGTGCGCCGGCATGTCATCTCCAATTTCTTCTTTGAAGCTGAAAGGAAAAAGGCGGCGACGATCGTCTCCAGCCTGGTGGTTTCCTCGGTGGAGAATGGGGAAATCAATGTCATCATTAGTGGAATTTACCGGGACGATGTCGTAAAGGATGACGGTGAGTGGCGGATTTCGCACAGGCACCTGAACCTGGATATACCCTTTTGACCTGGGAGAGGCCAGCATGAGCGCGTTGCTCACCCCTGATTTATTGTCATCTATCGGCACTTCAGCGCCGCCAAAAAAAGAGTTGGTCACTCGTCGTGACATTCGTAAATATTCAGTGGCAACAGAGCAACGTCTGGACAAGTTTCTCAACGGTGACGAAGCTCCACCGATGTTCCATATCACCTTGTTCTGGGATGTTGTGGAACAGGATCAACTGATTGCAGACGGCTTGTCCGTAGACACCCTGTTACCGGAATTCCCGCTAAAACGGGCCATGGCCGGCGGGTGGAAGATTGACTATCACAGGCCCATTTTCCCGGGTGACTGGCTGGTTTCCAAGCGTACGCTGACCGATATCTATGAGAAAATGGGTTCCCGGGGCCCGCTGATTTTCTATGAACTCACCATCAAAATCGAGACCGATTCCGGTGAACCGGTTCTGACCGAAATCATCACCCGGATCCTGCGTTGAACACCATGCCGGGATTCGACACCATAAGGCCCGGGACTACATTGCCCGTTCGTGCATTCAAATGCGGCAACGTGCAGCAATTTCTCTACAACGCTGTGCTCTGGAATGCACACCGAATCCATTTCGATTATCCCTATGCCACTGAAGTCGAGGGCTATCCCGGCCTGGTTGTCGCCGGTCCGCTCATGGGTGACTGGCTTACTCAGTGTGTACTGGAATGGATGGGTGAGGAGGGCGCGTTGGTTTATTTCGAATACTCGAACCGAGCGGCTGCCTTCACCGGCGAGGTATTGCGATCCGGCGGCAAAGTTGTTTCCTCGGACCCCGAGACAGGTGAGGTCAAACTCGATTTGTATGTCCTGAACGAGGCGGACGAGGTCATCACACCGGGCAAGGCTACGGTTCGCTTCCCGGTGGCCTAGGAGCAGACATGGATTCACTGCGCGGAAAAGTAGCCATCGTCGGCGCTGCTGAAACCGAAGTGGGAAAAGTGCCTCACCTCGGCGCTACCGCACTGTGTGTAGATGCCGCACGACGTGTCATGGAAGATGCCGGGATTTCAAAAGACCAGGTCGATGGCCTGGTAACCTGTAATTCGATGGCTGAGCCCTACATGTATCATGCTGAGGTAATCGCCGAGTACCTGCAGATCTTTCCCCGTTATTGCGTAACCGCCAACGCAGGCGGCGGAACGACTTTTTCGAGTCTGCAACACGCAGCGACGGCCATCGCAAGCGGTGTATGCGAGACGGTGCTGATCACGATGGCTGACAGCCTGCGTACCGGACTGTCACGTGAGCAGGCGATGAAAATACAGTCATCGACCGGCCATCCTGAGTTCGAAATCCCATACGGCCCCACCGTTCCGGCGTTCTATGCATTGATAGCGCGGGCGCATATGGATGCCTATGGCACAACCCCGGAGCAACTCGCAGCTGTTGCGGTGAGTGGTCGAAAATACGCTGCACTGAACCCTGATGCACAGATGAGGGAGCTGATTTGCGTCGAAGATGTGCTCAATTCACGGCTGATCGCAGACCCCCTTCACCTGCTGGACTGTTCCCTGGTTTCCGATGGCGGAGCTGCCGTCATCCTCACTTGTGCCGAACGGGCAAGTGATTTTCCACACCACCCGGTCTATATCCTCGGCGCAGGCGAAGGGCATAGCCACGAACACATCAGCCAGGCAAGGAGCCTCACGGTTTCGGCCGCCGTGGATTCGGGTCGCCGGGCTTACAGGATGGCCGGTCTGGGTCCTGACGATATCGATGTCGCCCAGATCTATGACTGTTTTACGCCCGTGGTGCTCATCGAACTGGAGGATCTTGGTTTTTGCCAGAAGGGTGAGGCAGGCGCCTTTGTCGAAGCCGGTGAAACAGGCCTTGAGGGTTCACTGCCGATGAACACCAATGGAGGCTTGCTTTCCCACTGCCATCCGGGAAACCCGGGCGCCATGTTTGCCCTGACCGAAGCGGTAACGCAGCTTCGACACCGGGCCGGCGCGCGCCAGGTCAGGAACGCAGGGACCGCGCTGGTACATGGCCAGGGAGGCATCATGTCAAGCCATGCAACGCTGATCCTTGGCCGGGAGCGGAACTGATGACGAGCCCCGGTCAAAAGTTCATTCCACGCCCGAGGCCAGAGACGGCTGCCTGGTGGGAAGGCTGCCGTCACCACGAGTTGCTGATACAAAGCTGTACGAAATGCGGTCATCAGCAGCTTTACCCCCGGATTATCTGTACGGCCTGCATGAGCGAAAACCTTGAGTGGACCCGATCTGCCGGGCGCGGGCGGGTGCTCACGTTCACGATCTGTCGCCGCGCGGTCTCCGAAGCCTATGCCGGCGATGTACCTTATGTCATCGCACTGATCCAGCTCGAAGAAGGCCCCACGATGATGAGCAACATCGTCGAATGCGATCCGGAATCAGTCACAACCGGCATGCGCCTCGAAGTTGTTTTCGAAAAGTGGTCAGAGGAAATTACGATCCCGCAGTTTCGCCCCTTCCCGGCAGCTGATCAGCAATGACTGACAGGGAAGAATGGCTGGCCCTGACCACCGAGGAGGCCATCGAGCCGGAGCTCCTGATCTGCGATTCCCATCACCATATCTGGGATCACCCGGGAAGCCGCTATCTGGTCGATGAGTTTACCGCGGACCTCGGGGGCGGTCACCGGGTGGACAAGACGGTGTTCGTGGAGTGCCAGCAGTTCTACCGCAGCGAAGGACCGTTCGAATTGCGGCCAGTAGGTGAAACCGAATTCGTCGAGGGGATTGCAGGACCGGTTAACACCCGGTCCGGGGTGACAGAAGTGGCAGCAGGCATTGTGGGTTTTGCAGACCTTTCCCTGGGATCGGCCGTGCAGCCGGTACTCGAGGCACACCTTGAGGCGAGCGGGCGGTTTCGCGGTGTACGCCATGCCAGCGCCTGGGATGCCAGCGACCGGGTGCACAACGCGCACACGAACCCACCGCAGCATCTTCTTCAGAGTCCGCAATTCAGGGACGGGACTGGCCTGCCTGGAACGCAGGGGGCTGAGTTTCGATGCCTGGTTGTTTCACCCACAAATCCCGGAACTGGTGGATCTCGCGCAGGCATATGCGGGTCTCACCATCGTACTCAACCATATGGGAGGTCCGCTGGGTATCGGTCCGTATGCTGAGGACCGGGATGGGGTGTTGGTATACTGGAAGGCCAACATGGCCGGGCTTGCGCGTTGCGCAAACGTTTTCATCAAACTCGGTGGACGCTGCCTGACGATGGCCGGATTCGGTTGGCACAAGCGCAAAGCGCCACCGGGTTCCGCTGAACTGGCTGAAGCGATTGGGCCGTATTATCGTGCCTGTATCGAGTATTTCGGTCCGGAGCGTTGCATGTTCGAGAGCAATTTCCCGGTTGACCGGGCTTCGTGCTCCTACACGGTTCTTTGGAATGCTTTTAAACGGGTGACCGAAGACTACTCGGCTTCGGAACGGGCGGCCTTATTCCACGATACGGCATCCCGCGTGTACCGGCTCCAGGACAACCGAGACTAATTAGCGCAGAATTGGGGCCACACCGGCCCTTCCACCGGGATGCCGGTCAAGCAGGAACAAGCAATGGAAATGGACAAGCAAGGTTTTTATCCAACAAAATATGTGCTTCCCGAACGGGGGGATATTCTGGCCTTGGCGGGCAGGCTGAGCCTGGCCGGAATTTGTGATCTGGCCTGTGACATCCGGGACCAGGGTCATGGGGACATCATCACCTACTCCCGCAAAGTATTCATCCCGCTGACCCGATTGTGCCGTGATTTCTGCCACTACTGTACCTTTGCCACGACTCCGAAACATCTTGCCTCGGCTTACATGTCCGCGGAAGAGGCTGTTTCCATTGCCCGTCAAGGCCAGGCCATGGGCTGCAAGGAGGCCTTGTTTACGCTGGGCGAGAAGCCCGAACTTCGTCATGATGCAGCCCGCCAGGCGCTGGATAAAATGGGCTTTGAGACGACTTTGGAATACCTTGCTCATGTCGCTGACCGGGTGCTGAAGGAAACAGGATTGTTGCCGCATATAAACGCCGGCTGCATGACGCCCCAGGAAATCGCAATGTTTCGGCCGATTTCAGCGTCGATGGGCATCATGCTGGAAAACGTTGCCGAGCGATTGTGTGAAAAAGGCCATGTTCATTACGGCTCTCCCGACAAGAACCCACAACTTAGGTTGCAGACCATTGCCGATGCCGGCAGGGCGAAAGTTCCGTTCACTACCGGCATCCTGATCGGTATTGGTGAGACCAGGCAGGAGAGGCTGGATTCGCTGTTGGCTATCAGGAATTTGAACCGGGAGTATGGTCATATCCAGGAGGTGATCGTCCAGAATTTTGTGCCCAAGGCGGATACCAAGATGGCCAGGATTCCACCACCCGACACCGACGAATTGCTGTGGACGGTCGCCATGGCGCGAATTATTTTCGGGCCCGAAATGAGTATCCAGGCACCCCCAAACCTGAGTCCGGGCAGGCTCGAAGCACTCATCAGCGCGGGGATCAACGACTGGGGCGGCGTGTCTCCACTGACCCCGGATCACGTCAACCCGGAATCACCCTGGCCGCAACTCAATACACTGCGGCAGGAAACAGCATCGGCGGGCAAGTTGCTCCAGGAAAGACTCACGATCTACCCGGCTTATGCTTTGAGGTCTAAGGAGTGGCTGGACAGCAGCATGGTGGGGCCAGTACTGAAGTTACGACGGGGCGGGCCTGGCTCGCGAGGACAACTGGTTGACCGGCCAGTCGGTGGAAATACCGGAGGACTTCAAGCTTGCCCCACCCTCTTCACGGGCTGGTATTCATCCCCCTGCGGTAGCGAAAAAGACTCGTGCGATCCTGGGCCATGCGCTGGCCGGAGATCATACCCTCAGCGTTAATGAGATCAGCCACCTGTTCAATGCCCGCGGCGGTGATTTCATGGCGGTCTGCCAGGCGGCGGACCAGTTGCGGAAGTCAGTCTGCGGCGACGCGGTCAGCTATATAATCAATCGGAACATCAATTACACCAATATTTGCAGCTACCGTTGTCATTTCTGCGCTTTTGCCAAGGGCAGAAAAAATACGCCGGCGAGTGACGCCCCGTACCTGAAAAGCCCGCTCGGCGTTGCCCGGATCGCCAGTGAAGCCTGGCAGCGCGGGGCAACCGAGGTATGCCTGCAAGGTGGTATTCACCCGGCCTTTACCGGCCAGACCTATATCGATATATGCTCTGCGGTAAAAGCAGCGGTCCCGGCAATACATATCCATGCATTCTCACCACTCGAGGTGACGCACGGCGCCGAGTCGCTGGGTGTATCTGTTGGGGAATTCCTGACCGAGTTGAAAAAAGTAGGTCTCAAGACCCTTCCGGGTACTGCAGCGGAGATTCTCAGCGACGATATCCGGGCTAAAATCTGTCCTGACAAACTCAACACTCAACAATGGCTGGACGTGGTCGGGGCGGCCCACGACCTGGGCCTGGCAACCACCGCTACCATCATGTTCGGTCATGTAGACCACTACCATCACTGGGCCGTTCATCTTCTTCGCATCCTCGAGTTACAACGCCGTACTGGTGGTATCACCGAATTTGTACCCCTACCGTTTGTAGCCGATGGGGCGCCCATTTACCGGCGCGGGCAGTCGCGGCGCGGTCCGACTTTACGTGAAGCTGTCCTGATGCATGCCGTATCAAGGCTCGTTTTGTCGCCACTTGTCGGCAACATCCAGACCTCGTGGGTGAAGATGGGCCTGGAAGGCGCCAGCTTGTGCCTGCAGGCCGGCGCCAATGACATCGGTGGCACGCTGATGAATGAAAGCATCACACGCGCCGCAGGAGCCCGGCATGGGCAGGAAATGAAACCTGGAACACTGGAAAGTACCATTCTTTCTTGTCAGCGCCTGCCATTCCAGCGCAACACGTTCTATGAACGGGTGCTTGTCCAAACAGCAGAGCTCCCGATAGCAAAACTGGAAAACTATGGCTGAAACCCGATGATTCCAAGCCATCAACAGAAATCATTTATGCTTGCACACCGATTCAGCCTAATTGATCAATAAGAAAATCCAATGAAAAAGAACTTGATGATCCTGGCCGCTGTCCTGCTGTGCACTGCGGCTGTGGCCGATGATTTTGCCAATGATTTTGATGCAGTAGAGGCGAAGCTGAAAGCGGCCATGGCTTCTGATGTGCGTACCGAGCGCGAGCTTGAACGTGATCGCAACCGCATGCCGGTGGAGACCCTGCGGTTTTTCGGTTTGCGCGATGACATGCGCATCGTTGAACTGTTGCCGGGCGGGGGCTGGTACACCAGGTTGCTGGCGCCGGTCATGGCGGAAAACGGTGAGTATTTTGCAGCACTGGGAACCGGCCGGGTAGAAGAATCCCTGGCCGGCAAACCAGGTTTTGAAAACATCAATATCGTTGCCCGGGATGCAAATATTTACCGCCCGGAAGGATCACGCTTTTACGCACTGGAGTTGGATGAACTGGGTGTGAAGAATGCCGACATGGTGCTGACTTTCCGCAACTACCACAATTTCGCGGCGGAAGGCCGCGCTGCCATGAACAAAGCAGCGTTTGAAGCGCTCAAGCCAGGTGGAATTTATGCCGTGGTCGACCACACCCGCCGCCACATGGAAGCCGATGACAATGAAAACCGTCGGCGCATGGATCCGGTCCTTGCCATCAAGGAAATCCAGGCCGCCGGTTTTGAATTGGTGGACTATGCCGAATTGCATTTCCGCCCGGATGATGAACTGCGTTACGAGGTCGGCCGCAAAACAGTGACCGGCAACACGGACCGGTTCACGCTGAAATTCCGCAAACCGGAATAAGCTGAAATCAGCCGTGATCGGCGCGCAATTGCCTGACCAGCGATACCGCCATCAGAACCCCGACGAAAATCAAGGGCAATGATACGATCAGGGTGGCTGTCTGCACCGTTTTCAGGCCGCCGATAAACATCAGCGTCAGCGGAAGCACCGCCAGGGCCATCGCCCAGAACACACGGTGCCAGCGATCTGGATCTTCACCGGCCACCAGCCTGCGTGTAGCACAGGATGCCAGGATGTACGAGGCGGAATCGTAGGTGGTCGCTGAAAAAATCAGGGCAATCGCTGCAAAAACCGCGATGACCACAGCGGCGAAGGGGAGTTGGTCGAGAATCGCGACAATGGCGGCCGGTCCGCCGTCGTTGGCCAGTATCGAGGTCACCGCAAGCGTTCCAGTGGTCTCAAGGTGCAGGCCGTAATTGCCCAGGATCATGTAAAACACCGCAGCGCCGAGTGAACCATAGCCCAGCATGCCAAGAATCACCTGCCTGATGCTGCGCCCGCGCGAGATCCGGGTCACGAACATGCCAACGAACGGCCCGTAGGCGACCCACCAGGCCCAGTAAAAAATGGTCCAGTTCTCGACAAATCCCGAGTCCGTGAACGCGTCCGTCCAGGAATTCATCTTGATGAAGTTCTGCGCCATCAGGCCCAGGCTGTTCACCGAGGCTTTCAGCAGAAATATCGTCGGTCCGACCAGCAGAACAAAGCCCAGCAGCGCCAGGGCCAGCCACATATTGATATCACTGAGCCGTTTGATGCCTTTTTTCAGCCCCATCCAAACGCTGGTGGCAAACATGGCTACCGATACCAGCACCACACCGAATTCCAGCCCGAAATCCGCCTCCCAGCCGGTAATCCGGGCGATACAGGCGGCAATCATCGGTGTGGAGAAGCCCAGTGAAGTCCCGGCGCCACCCAGCAAGCCGATCATGAACAACCAGTCGATCAGCCGCTCCGCTCGGGTTTCCTCTTCACCGCTGAAGAAGTAGTGACAGCCAGTGCTGAGCCTCAGGAATGGTACTTTTTTGACGTAGTACGGGTAGGCAATCGCAATGGTGGGCAGGCAGTAAAAAGCCCAGGCCGTCGGTCCCCAGTGGAAAATGCCGTAGGTAGAGGCCCATTCGGCCGCTGCAGTCGAACCAGATTCCAGGCCGTATGGCGGTGTTTCCAGGTAATAGGCCCATTCGATCGGCGCCCAGTACATCAAGCCGGCGCCTACGCCGGCACAGAACAGCATGGCCGCCCAGCTCAAATCACTGAATTCCGGCGGCTCATCATCAACGGCCAGGCGGATTTTCCCATAGCGGCCCAGGGCCAGCCACAGCAACAATGCGAGCGCCGCAATGCCTGCAATCAGGTAAAGAAATCCGAACTTGCTGCTGATGAATCCATAAAGTTCAGCCAGAATTTTGCCGCCACTTTCCGGAAACAGCACCAGCGGGGCACTCACCAACAGGATGATTGCGACAGCGGCGCTGAAACTTGGCCAATCGACTTTGTGCTTCATTGCCGTTCCCCGTTAATGTCCGCGCGTAGCGGACCCAAAAGATCGCAAAGCGCCTGATCATGCGCCGCAAGGGCCTCGATGCGATCGCCCAACTCCATCACCATCGGATTTTCAGCCGTATGCAGCGGCCACTCCGGCCGGCCGGGCACATTGGGATCGCCACTGCGGGCAAACTGCACCCAGTAATCCATCACGGCTTCAGTCAAAAAGTGATCTATGGCTTCTGTTGGCAGCCAGTCATCGTGCGTGTCAAAAACGTAAGGGATTTCCGTGCCATGGTAGGCGCCCATCTTTTCACCCCCGGTGCCGGGCCGCTGGCGGGTAAAATGATACATCCATCCGCGACCGCCCAACTGGTTGATCCGGGATGCAAAATACCTTGATGGGCACAGCATTTCCCTTGCCGTTCTGAGACGGTCCATGGCCCGGCGTACATCTGGTTCGCCCGCAACTTCCGCCAGCAGAGTTGCCGCATGTTCCGGCGCATTTTCCTCCACCCATTGCTCCAGGTCTTCCCGAGTGGAGTCCGCGTCAATATACATGTACCACTCATCGGCGTTGGTTCCGATCAGCACGTCTATTGTCGCCACCTTCGCCCGGTCGAGGGATTCTATCGGCCTCAGCTTCATGGTCAGATCATCAAGGACGGCCTCGAAATAATGCCCCGCAAGCTCCTTTTCGGCCGCAGCCTGCAGATCTTCCGCCGGAATTTCCCGCAAGCGTTCCGCACTGAGTTCTCCTTCGATGCCCAGGCTGTCGATCAGACGACGTCCGGTGGCCTGCTCATCCGCCAGGGTGCGGCGTTCACTCAGTGAGCCGCCCGGGCTCTGCGCTATGGAGCGGCGGTACAGTCGGTCTTCAGCCATTTCTGCAACGACCCAATCGGAGATATCTCCAGCACCCGAGGACTCTCCTATTGCGGTGATGTTTTCCGGGTCGCCGCCAAAGGCGCGGATGTTTTCAGCCACCCACTCAAAGGCCAGGTAGGCATCCAGCCAACCGAAGTTGGCGACGGGCTGCCCCTCGCCGTTATCCAGCACAGGGTGGGAAAAAAAGCCGAACGGCCCCAGGCGATAGGCAATGGTGACCACAACCACACCCTTTGCAGCCAGACGAGCGCCAATATAATTCGGTTCATACGACCAGCCACCTTTGTTGCTTCCACCGTGTACCCAGACCATCACCGGCAGCCGGGCTTGGGGATCCAATCGGGGTGTCCACAGGTTCAGATACAGGCAGTCTTCGCTGACGCCATTGGGCCGGCCAACGGCGTCGGGACCGTAACCAAAATCTTCCGCAACACCGGCATACCAATTGGTGATGTGTGGGCCCTGCATGCAAGCCGGGGCGAATTCGATGGCCGCTTGCGGGCCCGAACGCGGCGCGTTGGGCAGCGGCGCCCGCCAGCGCAGGTCACCTGTTGGCGGTGTGGCAAAAGGTATGCCCCTGAATACGGCAATCTGGCCTTCTTCACCACCCCAAACGCCATGCAGTTCCTCCCCGTTCGCCCCCACGACAGGCTCTGATGCCTCTTGCTCCCGGCATCCGGCACAATACAGCAAGACGACACCAAGCAGGATTACAGCCAACATTTTGGACGTCTCGTGCATCACTTCGCGCACGGCCATTTTGGACGCCTCGTGCATCACTTCGCGCACAGCCCGGTGGTAAGCACAACGCAACCACGGAACCCGCCCTGCTCAATCAGTTCATGCGCCTGTACAATCCCGTCAAGTGCAAGCACATGGCCAAGGCGATGCTGCAGACGATCTTCCCGCAGCGCTCGGTCAATATCATTTATCGCAGCCTGTTTGGCAGATTCCGGCATCGCGTAGACGATCACCAGGCGGATCAGCAGATCCATGAACATCATCCGGTAGAACGGCAGCTTTGGCTCGGTCACGATTGTCGAACTGTAGCTGACGAGGGTACCGCTGGTGCGGATCATGTCCAGCACGGCGGGAAGGTTGGCGCCGAACTCCACGTCGATGACGCGATCCACCCGTTGGCCGTTGTTGGCCGCCACCGCCTGTGCCGCCCAATCTTCATCGCGGTGATTGACGATGGATGAGGCTCCGGCCCGTCTGCAATTCTCCGCGTCTTCTTCATTACTGGCCGTGGCAATCACCTGCGCGCCGGCCTGGGAGGCCCACTGCACCGCATAATGCCCGACACGACCGGCGCCACCGGTGATCACCAACGTCTGGCCGTCAACCGGGCCATCGGCGAATACGCAGCGATGGGCCGTCATCATCGGAATGCCGATACAGGCACCCGTTTCGAAAGAAACGTTAGCGGGCAGGATCACGGCGCGGCGGCTCTCCAGCACGATGTACTCAGCCGCTGAGCCGTAGCGGCGACCGTATTGTGCCTCGTAGATCCATACCCGCTCCCCAATCCGCTCTTCAGAAACGCCGTTTCCCACTGCTTCAATGATTCCCGCGCCATCGCTGTGAGGAATGATCAGCCCCTGATCCAGTAATCCGGGGGCAGAACCCATGCGTTTTTTGACATCCGATGGGTTGACCCCGCTGGCGACAATCCCCACCAGAACTTCCCCATCGCCCGGCAAAGGTTTTTCCTGTTCGCCGATGATCAGCACTTCAGAAGCTGGGCCAAATTTCTCGAACCAGGCGGCTTTCATGGTTTGTGTCACGGGACTGTTTCTCCGAAATACTTGCTTTTCAGGTGGTCACATTGGACAGTGATTCGGTGTGACCGTCAACACCTATGGCTTGCCCGGAAATGCTCTTTCCCGAATCGGATGCCAGGAACAGCGCCATGTTGGCCACGTCTTGCGCATCAATAAAACGCCGCATCGATGTCTGACGTAAATAGGCATTGCGGATCTCGTCGGGAGTCCGGCCCTGCTCGCGTGCTTCACGCTCGATTACCTGCTCGATACGCTTGCCCTCAACACTTCCCGGACAGATCGCATTGACCCTGATCCCAAACGGTCCGAGTTCCATTGCCAGGGTCTTGGTTAAACCGATCAAGGCCCACTTGGACGCTGCATACGGTGCACGACTCGGACACCCGAACAAGCCGGCGCTCGATGAAATTCCAATGATGCTTCCGCCAGCGGATCTTTTCAGTAGCGGAATCGCCCGGCGCGCACAGTAAAAATGTCCGTTCAGATTGACCGCAAGGGTGCGGTTCCAGTCTGCCGGCTCAATGTCCTCAAGCAATTGAGTGGGTCCGGCAATACCGGCATTGTTAATCAGAACATCCAGAGCGCCATGGCGCTCTTCCACATCAGCGAACAGTGCATCAACCATAGCGGGGTCTGATACATCTGCGACCGAAGCACTGGCGCCGGGGTTGGCGTCCAGGAAATCATCGATTGCCGACGAGTCAATGTCGCAGACATGCACCCGGCCAGCATGGGACAGGAACGTCTCTGCGATGGTGCGGCCAATGCCGCTGGCGCCAGCCGTCACCAGGATGACCTGCCCCGGATCGATTGAAATGTTATGTGGCATATTGATGAACTATAGGAACTAACGATGGCTGTCTCAATCGATTTATTTGATCCAGGCGGGTTAATATTTCTCATCCCGGACAACAAGAACGCGAACCGGCGATGTGCCCACCCTTCCATCCGGGTGTTTTCCGGGCAGGAATTGATTGCCTTCCAGCCTGTTATATGAATTCACCTGGTTGTTACAATAACTCACTTGGCTGCCAACCTCTGATTCGCGTAACATCCACGGGATTCTTCAGGAATCTCGATGACGGCCAACAAAAATACACCATTTATCTCGATTGGGCCCCGTGTACGCAAATCGCCCTATTTTGATGCCACACTGCGGTACGGGGCCAGGGCCTTTACGGTGTACAACCACATGTACATGCCTACCCTGTACACCAGCCCGGCCGAGGAGTACTGGAGCCTGGTCGACGGTGTCACTTTGTGGGATGTCGCCTGTCAGCGGCAAATAGAAATTACGGGTCCGGATGCGCTTCGATTCGTCCAACAGCTGACGCCGCGGGACCTTTCAGCGTGCAAAGCCGGACAGTGCCTCTACGTTTTGATTACTGATGAAGACGGCGGCATCATCAATGATGCCGTTCTGCTGGTGCTGGGGCCACAGCACTTCTGGCTGTCCCCCGGTGATGGCGACATTCTGCTATGGGCTTCAGGGGCGGCGGTCAACAGCCAAATGAATGTCAACATCGTTGAGCCGGATGTTTCTCCGCTTCAACTCCAGGGCCCTAAGTCGCCACAGGTGGCGCAATCCCTGTTTGGCGACTGGATCCTGGATTTGAAGTATTACCGGCTACAGGAAACCGAGCTGGACGGTATTCCCCTGGTGGTTTCAAGAACGGGCTGGAGCGGAGAACTCGGTTACGAGCTTTACCTGCGGGACAGCCGGCACGGCGAACGCCTGTGGGAAATGGTGATGTCTGCAGGGAAGAAGCATGGCATCACACCCATTGCACCAAACACAATTCGCAGTATCGAAGGGGCATTGCTGTCGCATGGCTCGGACATAACCCTGGAAGACAACCCTTATGTCCCGGGTTTGGGCCGCCTGGTGGACCTCGACAAGGAGGGTGGCTTCATCGGCAGGCGTGCACTGGAAAAAATAGAAACGGAGGGCGCACAACGCCGACTCGTGGGAGTAGAGCTGCAGAGTGCTCCGCTGAGCGAATCAAACCATGAACCCTGGCCTATAAGCTCCGAGGGGGAAATCATCGGTCGAATTACGCGTTGCGCACACTCCCCGCGCTTGAATAAAAACATTGGCTTTGCGAATGTGCCCGTTGAGCAAGCCAATCCCGGAACGAGCCTTTTCGTTTCCACACCAGCCGGTGATGAGAAGGCGATTGTGGTGAAAGCTCCATGGTTCCCGGCACAAAAATAAATGCAACGAAGTGCAATGATCACCGGATTGGCTGTCCGGTGAGCCTACCCTGCTAAATTCTTCACATCGCTAGCCCGCATCAGAATCCTGGTGTAAGGCAGCCCCGGCTGGCCAAATGTCAACTGTCTTTGAGTTCCACCAGATACTTCGACGCCATTTCACGAAGCTCATCCGTTAGCACAAGCCCCTTGCGTTTCTCCAGATCAAAAAGCACATAAATGACTTCCATTGTCGCCGCTGTTTCATTGTTTCCAATGTTGGTCATTTCATAATTGACGGTAATGGATTTCGTGCCGATTCTCGTCAAACCGGCATGGATCTCCAGCAGATCACCCGCGGTAACTTCGGCCTGGTACTCAATCAGGTCCCGGGCATCTACCCAGGCGGTTTTACCCGTGTCATCGCTGGCGCCTGTCCAGCCGAACACGGCATGTAACAGATGGTAGGAGGCATCGTCGAACATGCCGACATAGAATCGGGTCGTCAGGTGGCCCAGAACATCACACATCCAGGGGTGAGCCACACACTTCTGCACACTGATCATCTCAAAATTTCCTTCTGATATTTCCTAGCCGGCCTTTTGTAGCCCGAGTGTTTGTCGTGCCTGTGCTGGCGTCTGCACTTCACAACCGAGTAGCTGAATGATATTGATTGCCTTCTCTACCAGTTGGGCGTTTGAAGCGTACACCCCTCTTTCCAGATACAGGTTATCCTCCAGCCCAACCCGGATGTTGCCCCCAAGCAGCACCGCCTGTGCAACCATCGGCATTTCCATGACGCCCACACCAAAACCGGCCCAGTTACTGCCTTGCGGCAATTGATCAACCATGGTCAGGAAGTTGCGGGTATCCGCGTCAGCGCCCCAGCGAATGCCGAGACAAATCTGGAACAACGGCGGTTCGTCCAGCAGACCCTCGGCCATCAGTTTCTTTGCGAATGACAGGTGACCCAGGTCAAACACTTCCAGCTCCGGCTTGACACCGATCTCCTGCAAACGCCGGGCGCCCAACCGCAACATTCCGGGTGTCGATATATACACATAGGCGCCTTCATCGTAGTTGAAGGAACCACAATCCATGGAACAGATTTCCGGCAACAATTCTTCGACATGCTGCATTCGTTCCAACTGACCCACGCAATCGGTATTGTCCCTGAGTGACAGCGGATCATCATCGGGCCCGAGAAACAAGTCACCCCCCATTCCCGTCGTCAGGTTCAGTACGATATCCGTATCGCTTTCCCGGATGCGATCGACCACTTCACGAAACAACTCGGGCCGCCGGCTGTACTTGCCCGTATCCGGTTCACGCACATGAATATGGGCGATGGCAGCGCCGGCTTTTGCCGACTCGATGGCGGCAGTGGCAATTTCTTCCGGAGTGACGGGAATCGCCGGATGTTTGCCCACGCTGTCTCCGGAGCCGGTAACGGCGCAGCTGACAATGACATTACGGTTCAAAACGAATTGCCTCTAATGTGTCAATTGATTGAAATACCACTTATTGAACGTATCCACGCGGCGTTCCTGATGTGACAGACAGCCGGGTTGATACCTGCTTGAACTGATTCCACGCTGATTGTTTTCGGTGATTACCTTATCCTGTCTCGTCGTAACGTCCCACATCCAGATCATACGATCGACATCGATATGATCAACATCGGCCTTGCCATCGACAAGCCAGCTGATATCGACATCGGTATGCAGTGCGCCGCGTGGCGTGAATACGATCAGCGCGGCAAAATCGTTGCAGGCTATGATGTGATTGAAGGGGCTGAATGACAGGTGCATCCGGCCGTGATCAAACCCGGCTCGTTTGCCCATCAGGCAGGCCACCGGTTCTCCATCCTGTGTTTCACTTTTGATATCGCTTCTGTGCGGGCGTTGCTGAAAGAACTTCATGTGCGCAGTATGTTCATCATCGTCGACTACGCCTGTCGGACGCCCCAGTTCGGCGGCCTGCTGTTCCCATTCTTCAAGCACCGGCGCAAATCTTTCGACAGCGTCTGTGGGCCCTGAATTGGGACCGGCGCCGACCGCGATGAGTGCATCACGCAAGTGGCGCGAACAATATTCCGGGTGCGCCGGGGCGCAGTGATAACATTCGAAGAAATTTTCGACAACCAACTTCCAGTTTGCATCGGTTGGATAGGATTGTCTGTGTGCAATCTTCGCATCTGCAAAACCATGAAAGTCCAGGTGTGGCTCAAACACTGCGAATTCCTGATCGAATTCCGGCTCATCTCCTGGCGACAGGTTCAGGAAAATAAAGCCGTGATGGACCTTGATATGGCATGTGTGCAGGCCGTGTTTCGCCGGCTTGAAGTCCTCAGGCATAAAGCGGGCCGCCTTGAGACTGCCGTCGAGTCCGTAGGTCCAGGCGTGGTAAGGGCAAGTCAGACGATTTTGCTTGCCGTGCTTTTCCAGGCATATCAGGGAACCACGATGGCGGCATACATTGAATAAGGCATTGATCTTCATGTCGTCATCACGAATGACGATGATTGATTCGGGGCCTACTTCGTAAAGAAAAAACTGTCCTGGTTCAGGGATGCGGCTGACGTGGTCAACCAGCAGCCATTTGCGGCTGACGACTTTTTGCATGTCCAGGGCAAAAATGTCGTCATCGCAGTAGAACGGCTGCGTCCGGGTGGAATTCAGCCGCGCACTGTCGACCAAAGAATCAATTTTGTGCTGTGACTCCATCGGCGTGGCCCCAGTTCGGAATGCTCCCGTTATCGGAATCATACATTGGTCTGACCGCTAACATTGGCTTTGAAGATTTCCTGCTCACTTTACCCTCAATTTGTCGTTCCCCGGGTCGTAAGCGGGCTCCGCCAGCACTCTGGCTCCGCAACGATCACCCAGAAGATCAACATCAAAACAAGTACCGGCACCGGCATACGCGATTTCCACGTACGCAAAACCCAGGCTTTTTTGAACGCGATGCCCATAGCCCCCGGAAGTAGTGACACCTATGCAAAGATCACCGTCAAACACCGGCTCACCGCCAAGGATATCTGAATCGACTGCATCAATCTCAAAATAAACGAGTTTCCATGACAGGCCTTGTTCCGCCTGCTTCAGCGTCGCCTGCTTGCCGACGAAATCATCCTTATCGAAACGAATGAATCGATCCATGCAGGCCTCCAGCATGGTTACCTCGTTGGTAAGCTCAGCGCCCCAACCCCGGTAAGCCTTTTCCATACGCAGGCTGTTGACGGCGTACAAACCGAAATCGGACAAGGCGAACTCCTGACCGGTCGCCCATATTGCGTCATAAATGGCTTTCATGTCAGCCATGGCGGCATGCAACTCCCATCCCAGTTCACCGACATAATTGACCCGCAGGGCACGGACTGGTTTCCCCACGACCCTGATTTCCTTGCCGGTCAGCCAGGGAAAACCCACATTATCTAAGGGCGTGTCGGTCAGCGTACTCAGCAAGTGTCTTGAATTCGGTCCTGCCAATACCAGCACGCCACGGTCATTCGTCACATTTTTGATGCTCACCTGCTCATTCGGCAACCGGCCCTGGCTTAGAAAATCAAGATCCCGAAGTTCCGCGCCGGCTGCAGAAAGCAGGTAGAAGCGGTCGGCGGCAAGCCGCGTTACGGTCATTTCTGCCTGGATTCGGCCGGCTTCGGAAAGAATATGCGCCAGGATGATTCTGCCCGGATTCACCGGGACCCGGTTGGCGCAGACACGATTGAGGAACGCTTCGGCATCCGGACCGGTGAGGTCATACTTGGCAAAGCCGGACAGATCCAGGATACCAACCCGTTCGCGTACTGCCAGGCACTCATCACGGATGAGCTCGAAAACATTGCTGCGCCGGTAGCTGTATTGTTCAGCACGGCCATCGAGTGAAAACCATTTGGGGCGTTCCCAACCAAAGGTTTGGGTATACACGCATCCATGGGCCTCCAGGGTTTTTTGCAACGGGCTGGTGCGGCAGCCTCGAGCCGCCGGTAGTTCTTCACCCGGCAATGGGGTGATATAGGTCATGCCGTAATCCTGAAAACCTTTCGCCAGCATGTAACCATCGTCTGCGAATTCACCAAAACGGCGTGGATCAAAGCCCGTCATGTTGATCTCAGAGTCGCCGTGCAGGATCCACTGTGCGAGGTACTTGCCACAGCCGGCACCCTGGGCGATGCCGAAGGAGGAGCCGCAGCACAGCCAGTAATTTCTCAGTCCGGCCACCGGACCAAGCAAAGGCGGGCCGTCGGCACTGTGTGCAATGGCTCCATTGACGATACGCTTGATTCCGGCGGCTTCCAGCACCGGCATGCGCTCCATCGCCCGGGCCAGCCACGGCATCAATCGCTCGAGATCATCGGGAAAATAATTCACTGTCCGATTCCCAGTTCGGAAAACCCCGCGGAGCCCATGCCTGGGTCATCCCTGTCTGCTCGTAAATGCCGATCAACCCGGAATTCTGCTCTTGCCGTATGTAGGCGGAAGCGTAGGGATCCCGTATGACGGGGATTTCCACGTCACCTGCATGCAAACTCGGGTACCGGGCCAGTCACGACATAGTGATGCTCCATGTTGCAGATTGGCAAATCCGCACCAACCATTTTCGCCACTTCCCGCGCAAAGCAGCCCGCCGCATTGACCACGATTTCAGCCTTGACAAGACCTTTCTCGGTGACCACTTCCCATTCGCCGGTGGGCAAGGCCCTGATATCCGTCACCCGGTTATGCCGCACGATGGTGGCGCCCAGGTTCGTCGCCCCGCGGGCCATCGCCTGGGTCAGGCCAGCCGGATCAGCATGGCCGTCGTCCAGGGTCCATGCTCCTGCCAGCACACCCTGCCAGGCTCATGTGTGGATTGATGTTGCGGATCTCATCCGGCCCAATTATCTGCATGCGAAAGCCGATGTTATCGGCAATACCCTGCATGTAATTGAACCAATCGAGATCTTCTTTGGTTCTGGCGATCCGAATGCCGCCCGAGGCATGCCAGCTGACATATTGACCGGTCAGTTCTTCGAGTTTGGGATAAAGGGTGTTGCCGTGGTGGTGGATTTTCGCCAGGTTGTAGTTGCCGACCAGGCTGGGGACACTGGCCCGCCGCATGCCAGGTCGAGCCGGATGTCAGTTCGCCTTTCTCAATCAGCAGCGCATCGCTGCATCCTTCCTCGGCCAGGTGGTACAAAAGACCCACACCCATGATGCCGCCGCCAATAATCACGATTCGCGCGTGGCCGGGTACTTCAATCTCCATGCGCGTACCTTTGCTTACACATTATCGGAAACATGTTGGACATTTGCCTGCCATTTGATCCAAACGGAAGGTGGTAAGTATGGAAGCTTGCATAGGACACTAGCATCATTCGCACCTCGGTCAATTACGCAGCGGACTCCCGTATTCAAGCATATAGCGGATTCGGGCTTTCGTTTCCCCGGTAAGGGCCAGCTGCAGGAATGCCTTTCGTTCCAGGGCAAGTATTTCATCCTCCGCCATCAGCATACCGGCGTCTACGTCTCCGCCCGTGACAATCATCGCAACCCCGGATCCGATGCGTACGTCATGTGCCGTCAGCTGTTCTTTTTCATGTGCCTGTTGCAGCCACTCCTGCATTTCAAGCCACAGTTCGCGCCCCGGCATCACTAAGGGAATGCGCTGTTTTGGAGTATATCCGGGAGCAAGATCCAGCACGGCTTCGATTGCAACGCCCAACAATCGGTCACGGTTCATGACATAGTCGTCAATTCCGTCTCTGAACATCGCCATGGGTGCTGCTTCCAGTGGTGATCCGGCCGTTTTGCCATATGCGGTGGTCGTGAAGGTCTCCCATGCGGCTGCAGTCCCGTCGCCTTTGCGTTCGTGCCAGCGATAAAGCATTTCCTTGACACCACCGCCACCGGGCACCACACCCACCAGGGTTTCCACCAGTCCGGTGACGGAATTGGCGTGGTAGATAACCTTATCGGTATGCAATACCACTTCGAAGCCACCACCCAAGGACAAACCTGCGGGCGCCGCCACCACCGGAACGGGGGCGGTTTTCATCGCTTTGACGGTTTGCTGAAAGTGGTCGAGGAATCGATCCAGACCCGAATAGTCTTCGTTTTCGATGTAGCTCAGAATACTTCCCAGGTTGACGCCACAGGAAAAATGCGCGGCATCGTTGTGAATGACAAGACCCCTGAGATTTGCAGTGGCATGCGCGAGGGCCTCAGCCAGCAGATGCATTGAATCAGAATCCAGGGCATTTGCCTTGCTGTGAAATTCCACCAGACCGATTTCATGATCCAGTTCGAAATAGCTTGCCGACCGGTTTTGCAATAACGGCTTGAGCTTGCGGCGTTCCTCGTTAAACCGGGTCACGCCCGGGTCGCGTTGCAACGCCCGGTAGCTACCATTCGCATTCAGGTACTCCAGTTTCCCATCAGCTACCCGGTAGAAAGACTTGCCAACGGCAGTTTTCAAAAAACTTGGGATTTCGTGTTTCCCGGCTTCAAGCCGTTGGACGAATTTATCGATACCGATGGCATCCATCATTTCAAATGGGCCTTGTATCCAGTTGTAACCGAGCTTCATGGCGTCGTCTATCGACACCAGTGATTCGTTCACATCGGGCACCAGCATCGCCGCGTAGCACAAGGTATTTGAAAGAACGTCCCAGGCGTATTCCCCGTATCGATCACCCTGCTCCAGCAGCATGGAGAGTTCGCCGCTCTCTTCAGCCCTTAACGCCAGTTCCGGTTTGGATTGATCAAAGTCCCGATATTCAAAGCGCTGAAAATCCAGCGTCTGTTTGCTGGTGCCATCGCCCGGGCGCTCGAGCCGGTAAAACCCACCCTTCTTTCCTTTATTTCCCACGTACCCTGCCGAGATCATCCGGGTCATCAGGGGAATTTCCCCCGCAACAGCGTGAAACGGATCGCCAGCGGGGAGGATAGAATCCAGGCTCCTGGCCACGTCACTCATCAGGTCTATCCCGATGAGGTCATACAAACCAAATACGCCGGTCTTGGGCACACCCATGGGGCGCCCGAACAGACTATCGGCTTCTTCAGGCTTCAATCCAAGCCGGAATGCCGCGTGTAAGGCAGTCTGGATGGCGAACACACCCACCCGGTTGCCGAGGAAGCCGGGGGTGTCATGACAGACAACAATGCCTTTGCCCAGACGCGATTCATTGAACCGTTCCAGGCACTCGATCACTTCAGCGGTGGTATCTTCGCCGCGAACGAGTTCCAAAAGCCGCATATAACGCACGGGATTGAAAAAGTGCGTAATCGCAAACTCGGCGCGAAAGTCGGCGGGCATACCCTCCACCAGCAGGGAGATGGGAATGGTGGAGGTGTTGGATGAGACAATTGAGCCAACTTTGCGCACGGCGTCGATTTGCCGGTAAAGCGCCTTTTTGATGTCCAGTCTTTCGACCACGGCTTCGGTGATCCAATCGATGTCGGCGAGCTTATCCATATCGTCCTCGATATTGCCGACGGTGATGTGCTTCAAGCTGTCCCGGTGCAGCAATCCCGGCTGCCGTTTGTCCAACAAACGCTCGAGCGCCCGTTCACAAATTGCGTTGCGATTTGCTCCCTCAGAGGGGAGGTCCAGCAGCAGCACGTCGATACCGGCATTGGCCAACTGACCCGCGATACCCAGGCCCATTGTTCCTGCGCCGATGACAGACGCCTTCTTGATCTCGTACATGGCAGGTCTCAATTTATCTTGATGGGTTGTTCGAAAAAATGAAGTCTTTCAACAATTGGCGGCATTTATTGGGTGCTTCCAATGGCACCATGTGTCCACTTTTCTCTATGATTTCCAGCTGGGGCGCACCGTGACCGTCCGCCAGGGCCTTGACCAGCGCCATTCCGGCTTTGCGCGGCGCCATGCGATCCTGACCGCCCAGGATAACCTGCCTGGGACAGCTAATGCCGGCAGCTGCGGTTTCTCCATTCTGATAGGCATTGCATGCTTTAAGATCGCTCGACAACTCCCCGGGTACGTTGCCGCGCATCACTTTAGTGCCACCCGCCATCATTGAATTACCCGGAATCGGGCCCTGGTGAAAATGGCCAGCGGCGCCGAACCCCCATGACATCATCATGGTGATAGCCGCTTCAGGCCGGTTTTGAGCGCTATCGATCAGGGCAGGATTAACCGGCGTTGCCAGACCGCTTGCAATGAATGAAACACTGCGCATTTTCTCCGGGTTACGCGAGGCAAATTCAAGCGCGACCAGGCAGCCTTGTGAATGGGCCACCACGGAAATATTATCGATATCAAGCACCGTTACCGCATCCTGCAACCAGTCAGCCATTTCCTCTATACCGGTGAGTGGCGGTCCCGTTGAAAATGTGTGGCCGGGCAAATCGGGCGCCAGTACCGCGTAATTTCTGAATGCAAAGAAGCGGGTGTGCAGGCCCCAAAATGAGTGATCGAGTCCGCTGCCGTGCAAGAAAATGACGACCGGTTTGCTGTTGTCGAACGCCTTGCCCCCGGTGGTGGCAAATGCCCGCGTACCGTTTACCTGAAAATACATATTATGTTTTCGCCACTTTCCTGGATGCACGGAATCCATCTTCAAAATCGGCCATGATGTCAGCAACATCCTCCAGGCCGACAGACAGCCGAATCATGTCCTGGGTGATACCCGCATCCACGAGGGCCCCGGCATCCACTCGCGAATGGGTCGTTGAAGCCGGATGAATGATCAGGGTCTTGGCATCACCGACATTGGCCAGGTGAGATGCCAATTGCACATTTTCTATGAATGCTTTTCCTGCATCTCTACCCCCTTTCACGCCGAAGCTGACGATTGAACCCGCGCCTTTGGGCAGGTATTTCCTGGCCAGCGCATGGCTTCTGTGCTCCGGCAGATCGGGATGATTAACCCACTCCACCTGCTCGTGATGCTGAAGAAACTCGAGCAATATGCGGGTGTTTTCCAGGTGCCTGTCCATCCTCAGCGACAGTGTTTCAATTCCTTGCAGCAGCAGGAAAGCGTTCATTGGGCTCATCGAGGGTCCGATATCCCTCATTGCCTCTGCACGTAAGCGCATGGCGAATGCGCTGGGGCCAAACTCTTCCCACAAATTGATCCCGGAAAAGGGTGCATACGGTTCGGTAATGGTCGGAAACTTGTCCGAAGCGCCCCAATCAAAATTTCCGCCGTCAACGGCCACGCCACCGCTGGCAACACCATGCCCGCCCATCCATTTGGTCACTGAATGTATGATGATGTTTGCGCCATGATCGATGCACCTGCACAAATAGGGCGTGTTGAACGTGGCATCGATCATCAGGGGGATCTGCCCGGCTTTGGATATTTCGGCGATGGCCTCCAGATCCATGATGTCAAGGCCGGGATTACCGATGAGTTCTCCGTATATCACCCGGGTGTTGTCCTGAATGGCATCCGCAAAACCCCGGGTATCCGTCGGATCGACGAATGTTGTATTGATCCCGAAACGCGGCAGGGTGTTTTTCATCAGGCTGATATTGCCGCCGTACATTTGCGTCGAAGCAACGATGTGATCACCTTGCCCCAGGATGGCGGTCAGCGCGCAAAACGTGGCGGCCATTCCGGAAGACATGCATACCGCGGCCGACCCGCCTTCAAGCGCCGCAACGCGCTGTTCCAGAACACCGACAGTGGGATTGGTGATGCGACTGTAGGCATGCCCACCCCTTTCCAGGTTGAAAATGGAAGCAGCCGTGTCGGTATCCGGAAACACGTAGGACGTGGTCTGGTATATCGGACTGGCGCGCGCGCCGAATTCATCATCCACGGTCTGTCCGGCGTGCAGGCTGAGGGTATCGAATGAAAATAAATCGGCCATATTGTTACTACACCTTGAAGTAGTTCTAGATTATAAATTTCCAGCCTGGGTCACAAGTAAATTCAATCGAACTCAAGTATTTTGCGGGCTATTGGTGATGATGGAAAGGAATCGCACAGGCAATTCCACCAGTTCTTCGGGGCCGTGCGGTGCGTCGGCGTCAAAAAACAGAGAGTCGCCAGGAGACAAGCGATACGTCGTGTCCGCATGCCGGTAAACGACGATACCCTCCAGCATATGAATGAACTCCACTCCTCCATGCTGAAAGATGGGGAACACCTCTGATCCTTCTTTCAAAGTGATCAGGTAAGGCTCGACCGAAACTTCGCTGTGAATGCTGTGCCCGAGCAACTGGTACTGGTGACCGGCGCGGGTGCCGCGCCGCTCGATCTGCAAACCCTGACCCGCGGGGACGAAGGTTGCGTCCCGCTGCTCTTCGAACTGCCGGAACAATGCAGTCACCGGCACATTGAGTGCGATGGAAAGTGCGCGCAATGTCGCCAGCGAGGGCGAAATATTTCCATTTTCAATTTTGGACAACATACCGGAGGACAAAGCGGCCCGGTCAGCCAGTTCCCGCAACGGTGAGTCCGAACTGCTTGCGGTACCGCCTGACCTGCCTGCCGATGGCTTGCTCCAGTTCATTGACTGCGCGGTTGAACATGAGCCGGGTCGGCCGGTTCGGATGCGATTTGCCTGTTCTTCATGAGCGCTGCTGTTCTTTCTTCAGAAGAAACATACTTTACCACCAGTTCATTCCAGAGTACACTGTCCGGACCAGTCAACGGGCGTAAGCAAGATGTGCGGAATAGTTGGAATTTACTACAAAAACAAAGACCTGAATAAGCATCTTGGCACGATGCTGGCGTCAATGCTGGTGCAGATGAGTGAGCGCGGGCCCGACAGTGCCGGTGTCGCCATCTATCGAAACCCGGTTGACCCGTCCCGCACCAAGCTAACCCTGTATGCCGGTGACGAAGATTACGATTGGAAGCGCTTCCGGCGCTTGTTAAGCAAAGCATTCAGCGTAGATGTTGAAATTAAAATTCGGGTGAGTCATGCAGTGGTCACAACGACCACAGCATTACCGGAACTCAGAGCCTGGCTGGATTCAAGCTGCCCCGATCTGCGGATAATGAGCGCCGGCAGCACCATCGAAATCTACAAGGAAAAAGGAGCTCCGCGTGAGTTCGTAGAGCGTTTCGACCTGCAGGACTTTCAAGGCAGCCACGCCCTGGGACACACACGCATGGCGACGGAAAGTGCGATTACCACCGCGCATTCACATCCTTTTTCCACCGGGCTTGACCTCTGCCTGGTTCACAACGGATCGCTGTCAAATCACAACCGGTTGCGTGAAAAGTTGCAGGGTGAAGGGATCGAATTCCAGACCGATAATGACAGCGAAGTGGCCGCAGGATACCTGATGTGGCAGTTGCACCAGGGCGCCTCCCTGGAACAGGCCCTGAACTGCGCGATCCGTGATCTGGATGGTTTTTATACTTTTGCTGTGGGCACGCGGAAAGGTTTCGCCGTGTTGCGCGATCCCATCGCCTGCAAGCCGGCGGTCATGGCGGAAAATGAAGACTGGGTAGCCATGGCATCAGAGTTCCGCGCCATTGCCCAGTTACCCGGCGTGGAGCATGCAACCGTGTGGGAGCCGGCGCCGGCCACCGTTTACAGTTGGGGAGAGGAATGACCCGGTTCGATCTCAAGCGCGATTCGGTGCGCTCCCTCAACCAACGCCTGCATGATTCTCCCTCCGGGCAATGGATGATCGGCCACCCCGACGGCCGCCACTGTATTGCCGCGGGCCTGGATGCGGCAGTTGACCTTGTTATCGACGGCCATGTCGGCTACTACTGTGCGGGTATGAACCAACAGGCGCACATCACCATCAAGGGCAGCGCTGGTCCGGGCGTAGCAGAAAACATGATGTCCGGTTCAGTACGGGTCCAGGGCAACGTGTCCCACTGCGCCGGCGCATCGGCTCACGGCGGTCTGCTGATCGTGGAAGGGGACGCCAGTGCGCGTTGCGGGATTTCCTGAAAGGATCTGACATCGTTGTCGCCGGGTCTGTCGGACACATGAGTGCGTTCATGGCGCAAACGGGCCGGCTGCTCATCTGTGGGGACGCGGGTGATTTTCTGGGCGATTCGATCTATGAAGCCGTCATCTACGTTGCCGGCAAAACCGGTGAACTGGGGGCGGACTGCGTCGAGAAGAGAAATGACGCAGCACCGGCAAAGCCTCGCCGATCTGCTGTCGGCGTCTGGCGTGGAAGCCGACCCGGACAGCTTCCGGCGCTATGGCTCCGCCGCAGGCTCTACCACTTCAACATAGATCATGCGAGCGACTACTGACCGCCGTCCTTAACCACTCGCGCGTGGAACTGATATGAGCAGGCAAAATCCACTTCGACCTCCGCAACTTTCCCTGGACGTGCTCGCCGAAATTCATCGCGCAGCCGACCAGGGCATCTACGAGATCAGGGGCTTTGGCACCAAGCGCAGTCTGCCCAACTTCGACGACCTGTTGTTCCTGGGCGCATCCATGTCCGCTATCCCTGGAAGGCTATCGCGAGAAGTGCGCCACCGGTGTCACCCTCGGAACCCGGTTCGCGAAAAGCCGATCGAGCTGAAAATCCCCATCACCATTGCGGCATGAGCTTTGGTGCCTGGGCGCCAATGCAAAGGAGTCGCTGGGCCGGGCAGCAAGCGAGATGGGGACCAGCACGACCACCGGCGACGCGGCATGACCGAGGAGGAGCGGCAGTCTTCCAAGACCTGGTCTACCAGGTATTGCCGTCCCGCTACGGCCTCAACCCCGATGATGTCAGGCGTGCCGACGCGCTGGAAATTGTCGTCGGGCAGGGCGCCAAACCGGTGGCGGCGGCATGCTGCTGGGGCAGAAAATTACGAGCGGGTCGCCAAATGCGGGATCTTCCGGAAGGAATCGACCAGCGCAGCGCCTGCCGCCATCCCGACTGGACGGGGCCCGACGACCTGGAGATCAAAATACAGGAACTCCGGGAGATCACCGACTGGCAGATCCCGATCTACATCAAGATCGGTGCAACACGCGTCGGTTACGACGTCGCGCTGTCCGTCAAGGCAGGTGCCGACGTCATCGTGCTGGATGGCATGCAGGGTGGAACAGCAGCGACACAGGATGTCTTCATTGAGCAAGTCGGCATACCGACCCTGCCGGCGCTGCGCATGGCAGTGGACGCGTTGAAGGATCTTGGTATGCACCGCAAAGTGCAGCTCATCGTCTCGGGTGGTATCCGCACCGGTGCAGATATCGCCAAGGCGCTGGCCATGGGCGCCGACGCCGTTTCCATCGGCAGCGCTGCAATGGTAGCCCTGGGCTGCAACAAGT
>PVMK01125287.1_pt1 | contig 68865 bp, 72 predicted proteins | sample 1853481 | NCBI WGS metagenome assembly PVMK01 (sample SAMN08533507, study PRJNA380276) | Marine sediment metagenome, whole genome shotgun sequencing project.
CGTGCCGGCATTGCTGTAACCCACATGCCGGGTGATGGCCAGTGCATAGTCGAACAATTTCTGCCGGGTTTCCTCTTGCAATGCAACACTCGGGGCCATTTCCACCACTTTCTGGAAGCGGCGCTGTATCGAACAGTCACGCTCAAACAGGTGAACCAGGTTGCCCTCGTTGTCACCCAGTATCTGTACCTCGATGTGCTTGGGTGACTCGATAAATTTCTCAAGAAAGACCGTGTCATCGCCGAATGCCTTGAGTGCCTCGCCGCGCGCTCCGCGTAGGCAGTTTCAAGCTCGTCCTCGTGGCGAATCACACGCATGCCGCGCCCGCCTCCGCCGGCAACGGCTTTGAGCATTAACGGATAACCGATGCGGTTCGCCTCGCTCCGTGCTATTTCGACCTTATCCAGTTTCAGATGACTGTCCTCGATCACCGGAATGCCGGCTTCGATTGCATTAGCCTTGGCCTGCACCTTGTCACCCAGCATGGCCATGGCCTCCGGCGTCGGCCCGACAAAAATGATGCCCTCTTCGCGGCAACGGGTGGCAAACTCCACGTTTTCAGACAGGAAAGCCGTAACCGGGGTGGATCGCGTCCACCTGGTTGAGCCTGGCGATTTCAATGATTGCTTCGATATCCAGGTAGGGTTTGAGTGGCTCATCATCCGCACCGACCTGGTAGGCCTCATCTGACTTGTAGCGATGGGGCGAGAAGCGGTCCTCGTGGGTGAAAACACTGAGTGTACGAATACCAAGCTCGGATGCCGCACGCAGGATACGGATGGCGATTTCACCGCGGTTGGCAACGAGGATTTTGTCGATTTTATGCAGCATTGATGCAACTCCCAGGACTGAGAACGTATTTATGCAAGGATAGTAATGCCTTGTCTACCAGCTTATTTATTTTTCTTCTGCTATTAAGGAATTCAGGCCACTTATCTGTCAAATAAGTGACCTGAATCAAATCGAGCCCTGGGCAGGGCCACTCACATAACTATCCACTCACACCTGGTGGAAGCTTTCACCCTTGTCAGCACGCTGACGCAGCCAGTCTGAAACGGCAAATCGGGACCCGTAGGCCTCAGTCATGCGATCGCATACGGCCACAAAGTGTTTGATACCAACGGTATCGATGAAAGAAAGCGTGCCACCTGTCCACGGCGGGAAACCCCAGCCGAATATGGAACCGATATCGGCATCGGCCGGATGGTCCATCACGCCTTCTTCAAAACAACGTGCCGTTTCAAGTGCCTGGCGATACATCAGGCGGTCGATGACTTCCTGTACCGGTGGTTGCTCATCCTTCACCGGGTAAAGCTCTGCTAATCCTGGCCACAGGTATTTTTTCTCACCTTCAGGGTATTCGTAAAAACCCTTGCCGAAGCGTTTACCCTTGCGATCCAATTCCTCCACAAACTTTTTCATCACGGGGAAGGCCGTGGCAAATTCGTAACCCTCACCAAAGTCACTGGCAGCCTGCATGGTAATCTTGTAACCAAGCTCGAGTGTTACCTCATCCATTACTGCCAACGGACCCACCGGCAATCCGGCCATCTTCGCTGCGTTTTCGATCAGGGCCGGGTTGATACCTTCGGCCAGCATGGTCATGCCTTCGTTGGTTGACGTACCAAAAACACGGGAGGTGTAGAAACCCGGGCTGTCGTTGACCACGATGGGTGTTTTGCGAATCTGCTGGATGTAATCCAGACCGCGCGCTATGGCCTCGTCCGAACTCTTTTCGCCTACGATCAACTCAACCAACGGCATCTTGTCCACCGGTGAGAAGAAATGCAGACCGATGAAGCTTTCAGGCCGTTTGGATGCCTCAGCCAGGCCGGTAATCGGCAAGGTCGAAGTATTGCTGGCGAAAATAGCAGTCTCAGGAATAACCGCCTCGGTCCTGGCGGTCACCACCGCCTTGATTTCACGGCTTTCAAATACCGCTTCGATCACCAGTTCACAGCCTTCCAGGTCAGCATAATCCGTGGTCGGATGGATCATGTTCAATAAGGCCCGGGCCTTTTCTTCGGTAGAATAACCACGCTTGATGGCCTTGGTGAGCAAACCTTCAGAGTAGGCCTTGCCACGCTCAGCAGCCTCGATTTCGGTATCAAGCAATACAACCTGAATACCTGCACGCGCGGAAACATAGGCAATACCCGCGCCCATCATACCGGCACCGAGGATACCCAACTTCGTCACCTTTGATTTCTCAATCCCCTTGGGACGACGGGCCAGTTTGTCTGCCGCACCCTTGTTCACAAACAGGCTGCGCATCATGTTGCGTGCAGTGATACCGGACACCAGTTGACCAAAATACTGTGATTCGATATCCAGCCCTGTGTCGATCGGTGTTATGCAACCCTCATAAACAGCGGAAATTGCGGCGATTGGCGCCGGGTAATTGTGTTGTGTGTTGGCGGCCAGTAAAGATGTACCAACCATAAATTGTTGTGCGTTCTTTGGTGTGTTCGCACCCGCACCACCCGGCATACGGAATCCTTTTGCATCCCAGGGTGCCACCGGATGCGGCGTTTCCAGCAACCAGGTCTTTGCACGATCCAGCAATTCATCAACGGGGGCGATTTCGTGCACTACGCCCAGTTCAAGTGCCTTCTGCGGTTTCAGTTTTTTACCCTGCAAGATAATAGGCAAGGCCTTCTCGGTACCAACAATTCTTGGCAAACGCTGTGTACCACCCGCGCCGGGTATCAGACCGATGCTGACTTCAGGCAAGCCCAGCACGGCCTTGGGGTGATCCGACATCACGCGGTAATGGCAGGCGAGACAAAGCTCAAATCCGCCACCCAGTGCCAGGCCATTGATGGCAACGGCAAACGGTTTTCCGCAGGTTTCCATTTTGCGTAATACATGCGATAAATCACGACTCCATTCATAACCCTGCTGCGCGGTTACACGCCACGGTCATACGCAGTGACCAGTTCAGTCAGGTCTGCACCCGCAATAAACGCCGCTTTGCCCGAGGCAAGGATAGCGCCGTTAACGTTTTCATCTGTTGCCACTTTATCAATGCAGTCGGATAAATCCGAAACCAGTTCAGTGCACAGTACATTCATGCTTTTACCCGGCAGATCGATCAGCAGGGTTGCTATTCCGTCATTGTCGACGGTGTATTGAATTGTGTTGTTCATTAATCAGACCCTCTCAATAATGGTCGCCGTGCCCATGCCGCCACCGATGCACAGGGTGATCAGTGCCGTTGACAGATCACGCCGCTCCAGTTCGTCCAGCACCGTACCCAGGATCATGGCCCCGGTTGCGCCCAATGGATGACCCATTGCGATGGCGCCACCATTGACGTTGATCTTGTCGTGCGGGATGTTCAGCACGTTCATGTAATGCAGCACAACGGCGGCAAAGGCCTCGTTCAATTCATACAGATCAATATCCGATACATTCATACCGGCACGCTTAAGAACTTTCTCGGTTGCAGGCACAGGCCCTGTCAGCATGATGCTGGGCTCGCTGCCAATGGATGAAAACGCACGAATCCGCGCACGTGGTTTCAGACCCATAGTCCGACCCGCCTCGGCACTTCCGACCAGCACAGCAGCGGCGCCATCAACGATGCCGCTGGAATTGCCGGCTGTATGTACATGAACAATCGACTCAACTTCAGGGTATTTCTGCAGGATGACCGAATTAAAACCACCCTGCTCACCCATCATCACAAAAGCCGGGTTCAGGTCGCCAAGACTCTCGGCGGTCGCTTCCGGCCGCATGTGTTCGTCATGATCAAGTACCACCCGACCGATATGATCCTTGATCGGTACGATGGAGTTTTTGAACCAGCCCTGGTCCCATGCATGCGCAGCCCGTTTTTGACTCTCTGCGGAGTAAACATCCAGGTCCCAACGTGAAATGCCGTACCTGGTCGCGATCAGATCGGCACTGACACCCTGGGGTGTGAAATATGTTTTGTAAGCGACTTGAGGATCTGTTGCCCAGGCACCACCATCTGACATCATTGGTATGCGGGACATGGATTCAATGCCACCACCAATGGCCACATCTGATTGACCAGACATGATCTGGGCAGCAGCCGTATTGACTGATTCCAGGCCGGATGCGCAGAACCTGTTGAGCTGTTTGCCGGGTACTGATTCGGCGTAGTCTGCATTCAGCACGGCTATACGCGCTATATCCGCGCCCTGCTCTCCCACCGGCGCCACGCAACCCAGGATCACGTCATCGACCAGCGAGGTATCGAGATTATTGCGGTCACGTAGTGAGGCCAATACCTGGGCGGTCAGGTTAATCGGCGTAATGGAATGCAACGAGCCATTCGGCTTGCCGCGCCCACGCGGGTGATCTTACGTGGTCGAAAATATATGCTTTAGTCATTTTATTTCCTCAATCTAAATCGGTAATTCGGTTGTATGCTTGACCTCGGTGAGCGCAATGCTTGAAGTGACCTCCTGTACATCCGGCAATTGCGACAAACGCTCGAAGAAGAATCTCTCGTATGCCTCCAGATCAGGGGTGACAATTCGTAACAAAAAATCCACCTGGCCCAGCAGCAAATGACATTCCATGACTTCCGGAAACTGCCTGATGGTATCGCCGAATTCCGCCACTTTGCTGCGACCGTGCGCGGTTAGTTTAACGTGTGCAAATACCATCGTGTCAAAGCCCAGTTTTCTGCGATCAATGACCAGGCCCTGCGCCTTGATCAGGCCGGAATCCTTGAGTCGTTGTATACGCCGCCAGCAAGGTGATTGCGACAAACCCACCTGTTCCCCGATTGCGGTGGCAGAAAGACTTGCATCCGACTGTAGCAAGCGGAGAATTTTACGATCCATTTCGTCTATCTCTATTTTCTGCATTATTTATTCCCTTTTAAAAGATATTATTGAATATTATATGCGCATAAATAGCACTGTGCAGCTATTTCGCAATACATAACCTGCATATTTACGCTATATTTAATTGGTTAGAAATACCAACATCTTAATTCTGGACAAAGGAGTTTCCAATGAGCTTTTTTGAAAATGCTGCCAACCTGGGACACGAATCAATTCATCAGTTTTACGACCCCCAAACGGGGCTCAAGGCCATAATCGCGATCCATTCGACCGCACTGGGACCCGCCGGCGGCGGATGCCGGATGTGGCAGTACGATGACGAGGCCCAGGCAACCAGGGATGCCCTGCGTCTGTCGCGCGGTATGACCTATAAAAATGCGATGGCAGGTTTGCCGATGGGCGGCGGCAAGGCCGTTATCCTGATCAACCCCGATCACCCGCCATCGGACGATCTGTTCCGGGCCTTTGGCCGCTGTGTCGACACATTGGGTGGCCGTTATGTTACCGCAGAAGATGTCGGTGTCTCTGTGGATAATATGCGCCTGATCAAAGAAGTCACGGATTTCGTGGCCGGCCTGCCACCCGCTGAAGGCTCTGCCGGTGGAGACCCGTCACCATGGACCGCTGATGGCGTTTTCCTCGGGATACAAGCAGCCGTCAAACACCGTTTAAATGCTACTTCGCTGGACAACCTGCGGGTCGCGGTTCAGGGCGTTGGCAAAGTGGGTTATGACCTGTGCCGGCAGTTACATGAGGCCGGCGCCGGCCTCGTCATTGCCGATGTCAATGAACAGAGCCTCAATCGCGTGCAAGCAGAATTTGGTGCTCAAATCGTACCCATCGATCAAATCCTTTTTGAAGATGTTGATGTACTGGCACCTTGTGCAATGGGTGCGGTGCTTGATGCCCAAAGCATTCCGGATATCAGGGCAACGGTTATCGGCGGTGCTGCCAACAATCAATTGGCCACAGAACAGGATGGACAACGCCTGTTTGACAGGGGCATTTTGTATGCGCCAGATTACGTCATAAATGCCGGGGGTATAATCAGTGTCTCCATGGAGTACATGGGTGGCAAAACCGAATCCGATGTGCACGCACATATTGCACTGATCCCGGGACGCCTGGCCGAAATATTTGTGGCTTCGGATACGCAGCAGGTTCCGACCAATGTTGTCGCAGATTCAATGGCAGAAAGCCTTGTTGCCGCCGGTCGTAAGTAAACGGCACCTTTAAAACGTAATACGGAAATGAATGCATGACCCCAAAATCCCGCCTGCATGTCCCACAGCCCTCGGCCCGACCGGGGGATACTCCTGATTTCAGCTACCTTTCCTTGTCAGAGGCAGGTGCTGTGGCACGCCCCGACTCCGATGTCCCAGCCAGGGGTATCGAGAACATGGCCCATGAACTGGTACGGGTGCTGGATGACGATGGTATGGCACAGGGTGAATGGATACCGGACCTGAAGCCGGAGCAATTAATTGAAGCACTCCGCCTGATGCTGCTGACCCGGCAATACGATGACCGCATGCGCCGCATGCAACGGCAGGGGAAAATATCTTTCTACATGGAGTCCCTTGGAGAGGAAGCGGTTTCCATCGGTCAGGGCATGGCGCTGGAAGCCGGCGATATGTTGTTTCCCGGCTACCGCAACCAGGGTCTGTTTATCCTGCGCAATACCAGCCTTGTGGACCTGATGTGCCAGTGCCTTTCCAATACGCGGGACATGTGCAAGGGCCGGCAAATGCCGATCATGTACCACAACAAAAAGGGCAACCTGTTCTCCATTTCCGGTAACCTGGCCACGCAATATCCGCAGGCGGTCGGCTGGGCAATGGCATCCGCCATCAAGGGTGAAGACCATATTTCAGCTTCCTGGATAGGCGATGGCAGCACCGCGGAGGCAGATTTTCATTACGCGCTGACTTTTGCTGCCGTGTACCATGCGCCGGTTATCCTGAACGTGGTCAACAACCAGTGGGCCATTTCTACTTTCCAGGGTTTTGCCGGTGGTGAACGACGACCATTCGCCGCCCGCGGACTGGGCCTGGGTATACCGGGCATACGTGTGGATGGAAACGATTTGCTGGCAGTTTACGCCGTAACCCGATGGGCGGCACAACGCGCGCGCCAGGGTGGCGGCCCGACCCTGATCGAACATGTAACCTACCGTGGCGGAGCACATTCCACCAGTGACGACCCAAGCCGTTACCGCCCCAAAGACGAGTGGGATGCCTTCCCGCTGGGTGACCCGGTCAAACGCCTTAAACAACACCTGATCAAGGGCGGACACTGGTCGGATGAGCAACACGCTGCACTCAACCAGGAATTGAAAGAAGACGTCGTTGCCGCCTGGAAGGAAGCCATCAGCTTCGGCACGATGACCGAAGGGCCCAAGCTGGATGTGCGCGAGATGTTCGATGATGTCTACGCCGAAATCCCCGCTAGCCTCAAGCGCCAGCGTCAGCAACTACTGGCGATAAAGGGGATTTCATAATGAGCCAGATGACTATGATCCAGGCCATCAACTCCGCCCTGGATGCGGTAATGGAAAAAGATCCGACCGTTATTCTCCTCGGTGAAGATATTGGTTATTTCGGCGGTGTATTCCGTTGTACCGATGGCCTGCAGGCCAAGTACGGCGAGCACCGGGTGATCGATGCTCCCATTGCCGAGGGCGGTATTATCGGCTCTGCCATCGGCATCGGCGTGAATGGTTTACGACCGGTGGCAGAAATCCAGTTTGCGGACTACATCTACCCGGGCCTCGATCAGATCGTCTCCGAACTGGCGCGACTACGCTACCGCAGCGGTGGCGAGTTTTTCTCACCGGTTACAATACGTACGCCCTGTGGCGGAGGTATCCGTGGCGGGCAAACACATTCACAGAGCCCGGAAGCTTTGTTTACGCACATCTCCGGTATCAAAACCGTTATGCCTTCGAATCCGTACGATGCAAAGGGCCTGCTGATCAGTGCGATTGAATCCGACGATCCGGTCATATTCTTCGAGCCCAAGCGTATTTACAACGGACCTTTTGACGGTGACCCTGACAAACCCTCGCAGCCGTGGACGACCCATCCTGGCGGCGAGGTGCCGGAAGACTATTACGAAATTCCGCTGGGCAAAGCGGCGTTGGTAGAGCAAGGCAATGAACTGAGTATCATCACTTACGGTACCATGGTGCATGTTGCGCAGGCGGCCGTACGCAAAGCGGGCATCAGTGCTGATGTCATCGACCTGCGTACACTGGTGCCGCTGGATATTGCAACACTAAAACAATCGGTTGAAAAAACCGGCCGCTGCCTGATCGCACACGAGGCCTCAAAGTTCTGTGGCTTCGGCGCAGAACTGGCAGCAACGATCCAGGAAGAATGCTTCTTTCACCTCGAAGCACCTATCGAGCGTGTAGCAGGCTGGGACACGCCCTACCCGCACGCATTTGAATGGGATTATTTCCCCGGTCAGGACCGTGTTCTGGCCGGTATCCGTAACGTCATGGAGGCTGCATGAGTCAATATGTTTTCAAATTACCCGACCTGGGTGAAGGCCTGGTCGAAGCAGAAATTGCCGAGTGGATGGTTAAAGTCGGCGATTTCGTAGAGGAAGAAGATCCGATCGGCGCCATGTTGACTGACAAGGCTGCCGTTGAACTGTCCGCACCCGTATCAGGCCGCGTAGTCAGCCTGGCCGGCGAAATCGGCGACATGGTCGCAGTCGGAGCGCCATTGATTGTTTTTGAAACACAGGGCGAGTCACAAGCTTCAGACGATGTTGCAACCTCGCCGGATCTCAAGCAACCCGTAATAAAAGATACACCGGCCCCCAGGTCCAAAAAGGCAAAGTCCTGACTTCACCATCCATTCGTCAGTACGCCCGTGAAGAAGGCATCGATCTGACACAGATCAGGGGTAGCGGCCCACGTGGACGGATACTAAGATCCGATCTGGATGCGCACGCCGCTAGCGCTAAGCCCGTCACAGAAGTCACCGAGATTAAGGTAGTCGGCCTACGCCGTATCATCGCCGAGCGGATGTCAGAGGCGAACCGGGAAATTCCGCATTTTGCTTATGTCGAGGAAATCGACATCACCGCGCTGGAGTCGTTGCGTCAGCATTTGAACAGCAAAAAAGCAGCGGGTGAAGACAAGCTGACCCTGCTGCCATTTATCGGCCTGGCACTGGCTCGCGTCCTGAAGCAGTTCCCACAGTGCAATGCATTGTACGACCGCGAACGAAATGTCATTAGCCAGCACCATGCGGTCCATCTTGGCATCGCCACGCAAACCCCGGATGGTTTGAAAGTGCCGGTCGTAAAACACAGTGAAATCCGTTCATTAAATGACCTCGCTAGTGAAATGCGCCGGGTTTCTACAGCAGCCCGCGAGAATACGGCAAAACGCGATGAGCTTATGGGTTCCACCATCACCATCACCAGTCTTGGCAAACAGGGCGGCATCGTCACCACGCCGGTGATTAACCTGCCTGAAGTGGCGATTATCGGTGTTAATAAAGCCGTGGAGCGGCCCGTGGTTGTGGATGGGCAGGTGGTGATCCGCAGGATGATGAACCTGTCATCTTCATTCGATCACCGCTTCGTGGATGGCTACGATGCCGCCATGATGATCCAGGGAACTGAAGAATATGCTGGAACAACCTGCGACAATTTTTATAGAGAATTGACCAGTACGAGTCCGCAAATGGCACCGTCAGATATGAAAATACAAGATTCTAAAATGTCCCCGGATTCCGAAGGTAATATGCACGGTATTTTTTATCCAAAGAGTGTCGCGGTTGTTGGTGTTTCTGCAAAACCGGATAACCTGGGGCGGAACATCATGCTGAACCTGATTGACTTCGGCTATGACGGGGTCGTATACCCGGTTGGCCCCGAGGGAGGAGTCATCACCGCGCGGCGTATCTACAAATCCGTAGCTGATATCCCCGATCAGCTCGATATGGCCGTGATCCTGGTACCCGCCCGATTCGTGCCGCAGGTTCTGGAAGAGTGCGGTCGGAAAGGCGTCAAGAGAGCTGTTATCGAAACAGCCGGTTTCAGGGAGTTCAACGAAGAGGGAAAGAAAACTGAAAACGAAGTAGTTGCGATTGCAGAGAAATACGGCATCCGTTTTATCGGACCCAACTGCATCGGCGTCATCAACATGGAAAACGGGTTCTGTGTTCCATTCCCGCGCTTAACGCCCTTTATAAAGAAAGGCGAGGTCTCCATTATTGCCCAGAGTGGTGGTGTCGGTTTGAGCATCATGAACCACATGGCTGCCGAAGGCATCGGCATGAACAAATTTCGCCTCGGTGGGCAATATGCTGAATATCAATGCCGAAGACCTGCTGGAATACTACATCGAGGACGAAGGAACAAAGACCATATTCATCTACCTGGAGAGCATCCGGGACGGGCGCCGTATGATGGAAATCGCAAAACGATCCCCAAAGCCCATCCTGGCACTGAAGTCCAACATCGGGGAACTGGGACAAAGTATTGCCGCTTCCCATACCGCATCCCTGTCCAGCGACGACCGTGTTGTAGACGCCGCGTTCAGGCAATGCGGCATCACCCGTGTTCATGACGTAACAACGCTTTCGCAGTACATGAAGACCCTGTTGCTGCCGCCACTGAAAAACAAGAGACTGGCCATCATTTCACGCTCGGGCGGGCATGCCATCGTTGCTGCAGACGCCTGCGAAACGGTCGGCTTCGAGCTGGCCGAGTTCCCCGAGTCATTTATCAGGGATATCGAGAAGCATTTCCGGGCCTCGGTCATCAAGCTGACCAACCCGCTGGACCTGGGCGACCTGTTCGATCTGGATGTCTACTTCCGCATCGTCGAAGAGACACTGGCGCAGGACAATGTCGATGGTGTGGCCTTCCTGCATACCTCGGTGACCCGGACAGATCACGAAATGACCCGGAACCTGGTGAAACGCCTGGAAACGCTCAGCAGGAAAACCAATAAGCCGATCGCGGTTTACGTTTCGGCAAATTCAGCCGAGATCACGGATCTGAGGCAAAGTATTGATTTCCCGATTTTCACCCAGATCGTTGAAATGTTCCGGGCGCTGAAACTGGATTACGAACATTCACTTAAAATGGCGGAGGTTAACTCAAGCGAGGACATCCCTGCGTTTGAGGTGGACAAACAGAAAGTACAGCAATTGCTTGATACTGCGATGGACACCAACCGCGACCTGCTTCTCAATGAAGCGATGGACGTGATGGAGGCCTACGGCATCCCGACCCACAGGGGAATTATCGCAAGCACTGTCGAAGAGGCGGAAGAGGCGGCAGAGCGTGTCGGCTACCCGGTAGCAATGAAGGTTGTTTCTGAGAACATCTCTCATAAATCTGATGTTGGAGGCGTTCAGTTGAACCTGCGCAACAGGAGCGCGGTCTTTGAGGCCTTCGCGGATATGAACTCAAGAATCCGCAGCGCTTTTCCTGATGCGAAGCTGGATGGCGTCATGGTGCAAGCCATGGCTGTCGGAGGGCGCGAACTGATCCTCGGGGGACGCCAGGACGAACAGTTCGGTCCGGTAATACTGGTTGGGCTCGGCGGTATTTTCGTGGAGATATTTGAACAGGCGACCCTGCGTATCGCCCCGATATCCAGAAAAGAAGCCTTCAATATGATTGAAGAACTGGGTGGTTCCCAGATATTAATGGGCGCCAGGGGGGAGAAACGATTTGATATCGAAGCCATCGTTGATGCCATTCTTCGCCTGAGTCAATTGCTGGTGGATTTCCCACAAATCAAAGAGCTTGATATCAATCCCCCTGCGGGTTTTTCACGAAGGCGAAGGCTGCTCGGCGCTTGATGCGAGGATTATTCTCTAGCAACTTGCCGATCAGTAGCTTGACTTCGTAAACTACTCCGACATATGTCGGTGCCAGGTCTCCAGCACCATCTTTTCCCGCTCGGGTTTGATGCCAATCCTGAGCTCCGCTTGCCGTTCAGCAGGCAAGGTTTTATACCATGCCAAAGTATCGGACACCGTCTCTGCCAAGGGTCGAAAGCTCAGGCCCGATGCGATAGCCAGGCTGTTATCGACAGCTGATAGTGGATCATCGGGAAGCCATATGGGCATATCGGTGTAAGGCTGGACATCGTGTTCCCGCAGGAACGGTATGGGCACCCAGGTAAATTTTACCGGACGTGTGGTCGCGGCCCGGATGCCATAAAGCATTTCCGCCATCGATGGCAGAGATGCAAGACCGACGCCGTTGTAAATACCATAGTCTTCATTCTCGACAAGCCGGATAATCCACTCAACCAGGTCCCTGACATCAATGAACTGTACCGGGTCAGTGCCATCACCGGGTGCAAGTACTTCACCGCCTTTCTCTATCCGCACAGGCCAGTAGGTAAAACGATCGGTCGGGTCGCCGGGGCCCACAATGAAACCTGGCCGGACGATGGTTGTCCGTCCGGGGAATGCAGCCTGGGCCAGCATTTCTGACAAAACCTTGGTTTCGCTATAAGGAAGTTCCTGACCCTCTTCAAAATCATCCGGAATTTTTGCCAGCCTGCTTTGAGTATTAAAGGGTCCCTCTGTCCATTTGTTATCCACCCTGTCGTAACCAAACAGATCATTGGCGTAAGCCGAAATGGATGAGACAAACAGATAGTGTCCCACCTGGCCTTTAAGCAATTCAGTGGTGAGCTTCACCCAACGATAATCACGGGCGTTATTGTCCAGTACCACATCCCATTGCCGCCCTTTCAGGGCCTCCAGATCACCCGTGCGGTCACCGATAAGATGTTCTACGCCGGCAATTTTTGTTTTTGATTTACCACGGGTAAAAATAGTGACCTCATGCCCCCGCTCCAATGCATAGCGAACCATTGGCGGACCAATAAACCCGGTACCACCCAGGATCAGCAAGCGTTTTTTAGCAAAACCCGCCTTTGATAATTTATTTGATGAAGCGGCCATCAACTGTGTGGATGTGCCCAAAGCCAGCCCCAAGCCCATCGCACTGGTGCCTGCCAGGAAGTGTCGCCTGTTTATACTCATATTTTGTCTCCGGTTAGCAATGAAAAAGTTATGCAGCCATAAGTAACCAACAGGAGAACCGCAGCTCCCGCAAATGAACCTGTTCAGGCGCGCTGGTAAGTCCCCACTAATCTGTTCATACCGATCAGATTGGGCTCGATGCGTTCCAGCAATTGCCACATTGTCAGGCCTGCTTCCAGGTCGACCTGCTCGTTGAGTGCCAATATCCAGTAGTAGTACTGGTGGGTACCATGTCCGTTCGGGGGCATGGGGCCGCCATAGGCTTCATTGCCAAAATCATTCTTGCCGTTGGTAAACTCACTACTGCCCTCGTTCAAACCGCTCGTGGAGCCGGGGATATTGTAGAGAACCCAATGAACAAACCCGTAGGTACCGGCAGGTGTCACCAATGGTGCATCCGGGTCATGACAGATAACGGCGAACGCCTTTCGTCCCGTCCGGAGCACCACTCCAGGAAAGTGCCGGTGAGGTATCCACACCTTCCCCGGTATGCTGTGAAGGAATCGATCCGCCATGTTCAAATGCGCTGCTGGTCAGTTGCATATCAGATAGTGCAAAACCCATAACACTCTCCTTTTTCCAGTAAACTTGTATGGACTGATAATAATAAACCTAATGCCAATTTAATTGAATTGAATATACCTACATTATTTCGACCCAAGGATTCCTAATGAAATACGCAAGTTTGATCGTATTCGCCGTGATTTCACTGTTCGTGCAGCCGGTTTTTTCCCAACAAACCCTGTTACTGAAACAACCATCAATTTCTGCTGACAAGCTGGCCTTCGTTTACGCAGGTGATATATGGGTCGCAAATCGCGACGGTTCCAGCCCGCGCCGTTTAACCTCCAGTCCGGCAGAGGAAAACAGCCCGGTATTTTCACCGGATGGAACACAGATCGCATTCAAAGCCAACTACGAAAACAATACTGACGCTTACATTATCCCGGCATCCGGCGGCCAGCCTCAACGTCTGACCTGGCATCCAGGCACCGATACGCCCCACAGGCTGGACCGCTGATGGAACCGCAGTGACAGTGGTATCAGCACGTGAAACCGACCATGGTCGCTCAGGTCAGCTTTATCACGCATCTGTCGATGGCGGCCTGCCGGTCAAACAAATGGAGGCACGTATTTACCGCGGCGTTTATGACGCTGAAGGGAAGAAGCTGGCGTACATTATTCATGGCTCGGGATACAACGGTCTGTTTGGTGGAAGTGCAGGCTGGAAAGGTTATCGCGGCGGCACTACACCGGCAATCCAGATCATGGATCTTAAAAAACAAACTGTCGTCACCGTTCCAGGTGCGGATGTAACCAACTTCAATCCAGTCTGGTTGAGCGGACAACTGTATTTCATCTCCGACAGGGAAAACGAAATTTACAATATCTACCGCTACGACCCGGCCAGTAAGTCAATTACCAAGATATCAAACGAGGCGGTATGGGACGTTCGCGCAGCATCGGGACATGGCTCCACGATTGTTTACGAAGCCGGCGGACATCTGAAAAAACTGGACCTGGGCAATGCTCAAGTCAGCGATATATCGATCAGCATCAAGCCGGATCTTCCACAACTACGAACGCAATGGAAAGATGCCAGCAAGACCATTCGATCCAGTGCTATCTCGCCATCTGGAAAACGCGTAATTATTACCGCCAGGGGCGAAGTATTTACTGTGCCGGTTGAGAAAGGTGCAACCCGGAATATCAGTGCTGATGGCAGCAAACACGAATACACTGCCATCTGGTCGCCCAAGGGGGACCAGGTTGCCTATATCACCGAGTCGAAGGGTGGCCAGAGCCTGGTGATCAAAGATCAAACCGGCAGGGGCAACGATACCCGTTATGAATTAGGCCCGCATTTTTACAGCCTGCTGGCCTGGGGCGGCGGTGATAACTCCCGTATTGTCTACCAGGACAACCATCTGTCGCTTTTTTCCATTGAAACCGCCAATGGTTCGATCAGCAAAATTTCAACCGGCATACGACGCGACCAAATCGACGTATCCATTTCACCAGATGGTAATTGGCTCGCATATACGCTTGAACAAGCCAATTACAACCGGGATCTGGTTCTGCTGAACTTTGCATCAGGGTCGAGTACCGTCGTGACAGATGGTGCAGCAGATATTGCCTCACCCGCTTTTAGCAGCGATGGAAAATACCTGTACTTCGCCGCCTCGACCAATTCAGGCCCCATCCAGATAGGGCTCAATATGACCAGCCAGGAACGTCCATACCGGGCCGGCCTTTACGCCCTGGTGCTGGCCGCTGATGGCAAATCACCGGTATTGGATGCCGCAGGTGACGAGAATGAGGACGAGGGCAAAGAAGAGGACGAGTCCAAAAAAAGCAAGAATGACAAAGATGACAAAAAAGACGAGGCTGATGAAAAAGCACCTGAAACCCGCATAGATTTACAAAATCTCGCCACGCGGATCGTCGCCTTGCCAGTCGCTGAAAACAATTACAGCAACCTTGCAGCTGGCAAAGATGGCAAGCTGTTTTACTTACAGGAAACTCAACCGGGCAGCAGTGTTGAGCCGCCTGGAGCCAAGAGAGGCGCAGGCAACGAACTAAAACAATTCGATTTTAAAGAGAAAGAAGCCAAGACCCTGCTAACGGGTGTTAATCGCCTGGTGCTCAGCGCAAAGGGTTCTCACCTGCTCATTAGCAAGGCTGATGGCTCTCTTGTGGTCGCCGAAGTTGCCGATAAACTTGAACCGGAAAAACTGTCACTGGATGGCTTGAAAGTACGGGTTAAGCCACTTGAGGAATGGACCCAGATATTCAACGAAGCATGGCGCATGGAAAAGGAGTACTTCTATGCCGACACCATGCATGGACTGGATTGGCAAGCGGTCTACGATCGCTATAGACCACTGGTTAATCACGTTGGCAGACGCGAGGATTTATCGGCATTGATAGTTGAAATGATCGCCGAGATGCAGGTTGGCCATAACCGTACCCGTGGTGGAGATGTGCACAAGGAGAAAGGTACCAAAACGGGTTTACTGGGTGCTAATTTCAGGATAAACCAGGGCCGTTATCAGATTACAAAAGTCTACAGCGGCGAAAAGTGGAACCCGTTCATCAAGGCCCCACTTGCCACACCCGGCAATGAAGCACGCCAGGACGAATATATTTTGGCCGTCAACGGCCATGAACTGAGCGCAGACGATAATATTTTTAACGCACTACAAGGTACCAGCGGCAAGCAGGTGACATTGCGTGTCGGACCAAAGGCGAATGGCCGCGATGCCCGTGAAATCGTAGTTGAACCGGTGGAATCCGAACGCATGATGCGTTTATGGTCATGGATAGAATCCAACCGGCGCGCGATCGATAAAGCCACCGACGGTCGGGTTGGTTATGTTTATTTACCTAATACCGCCGGAGCAGGTTATACGTTCTTCAACCGGATGTTCTTCGCCCAGGTCGATAAGGAAGCGATGATCATCGATGAACGTGCAAATGCCGGCGGACAGGCTGCAAATTACATCACCGATGTGCTCAGCCGCAGACACCTTTCCGGCTGGAAGGATCGGGATGGTCAACCCTATAACACACCGGCAGGTGCAATTCATGGACCCAAGGTGATGCTGATTGACCAGGACGCCGGTTCCGGCGGTGATTATCTGCCGTATTCATTCCGGCTTCTAGAGATTGGCAAATTGATCGGTACCCGCACCTGGGGTGGTTTGATCGGGATCTACACCAATCCGCAACTCATGGACGGTGCAACGCTGACCGTTCCGTTTTTCAGATTCTACGATGCGAGTAACAACTGGAGTGTAGAAAACGAGGGTGTCGCCCCGGACATCGAGGTGACGACTTGATCCGATTGCGAGCAACCAGGGGCGGGATACCCAGCTTGAGCAGGCTATTAAAGAAGTTCTGTCACAGCTTGAAGGGTTTGAGAACCCGGTTTCGAAACAAGCCCCTCCACTACCCACTGAACCTGGTCAGTAACCCCAGTGACTATGCAGGCAGATCGGCTGATCTGCCTGCACTTTTCAACACTGGTTTATTTGATAGTTTCAGCTAGGCGTTCGGCTCAATAAGAATTTTGCCATCGCGCCCACCGGCTGCGGCCACCGCAACCGCTTTCTTGATTTGATCAATGGAATAGCTGGCCTGTACCCGTGCAGACAGGCTTCCTTCAGCAATCATCTGCCCCAGTTCTGCAAATACCGCACCACGTTGTTCAGCGCTTGCATCACGATACCATTTGGCCAGCCAGAAGCCTTTCAGCGTGATATCTCTGAACACCAATGATGCACCTGAAAGCTGGCAGGGCTCACCACTCAGCAGCCCATAATTGACTATCACCCCGCCGTTAGCTATCGAGCGCGCAAGCCTTTCTGTAGCCACGCCACCAATGGCGTCAACACCAAGGCGTATCTGACCACCACCGGTCGCCTCGGTTACACGTTTGCGCAGGTCTTTGGTATCGACAAGCACTACATCGCCACCTGCATCAAGTAAGGGCTGAACCGCAGACTCTCTTCTAACTATATTGACCGTCTTAAGTCCTCTTTTACGGGCAATTTGGATCAGGTAACCACCTACCGCTGAATTGGCTGCGTTCTGAATAACCCAGTCACCAGGATCCAGGTCAACAAATTCTGATAACAGTAAAAGTGACGTTGGAGGATTAACAGTCATCATCGCCTGTTGTTGCGCATCCACTCCATCAGGCACTGGCACGAGGTGTTTGGCGGTGGCAAGCAAGTGCGTTGTCCAGGTGCCGCCGGTACCGGATAACAGTACCCGCTGACCCACGGTCAGGTTATCAACGCCCTCACCGAGTTCAATGACCTTACCAACACCTTCCATACCACCAACCGCCGGCAGTTCCGGCAATATGCCGTACTCTCCGGTCAGCGTCAGTACATCAGACGGGTTGATCGGCGCAGCCAGGACCTTGATCAGTACCTGCCCGGCTTCCGGGGATTCCAGTTCAAATTCAACAACTTCGATAACGTCCTGGGGTACGGGGCCGCGATAGCGATACTGGGCTTTTTTCATTTTTCAGTCCTGGTAAGCGTGGTTGTATTAGATGTTATCAGGAACTCGCCAGGCACTGCCCGATTAATTCGCTGGGCGTACCAGAAGACAAAAATGGTATTTAGCCCACCCGGAAGAGATCAAACGACTTTCAGAATGTAGTTAAAACTCAGATTTTATAGGTATCAAGCGATTCGCAATTGCAAATACCTTCCAGCCTTTTGGCATCCAGTATCTCGATGGTCTGTCCTTTACCTGCGATAATGCCCTTGTCCTTGAAATCACTTATCAGTCGGGAAACGCTTTCCGGTGAAGTGGAGATCAGACCGGCAATTTCTTTCCTCGAAATGGTCAGCTTAAACGGGTTGGACGCATACAGAACATTACGCATATAAAGAAGCAATTCCGAAAAACGCGCGTCTATTTGTTTCGTTGTTAAAGAGAACATCCGTTTATATGACTGAATCAAATTGGCATTTAATATTTCAATAATGCCCCTGGAAAACTCTGGATTTTCCATTATTAATTCTCTGAAAACATTAATGTCCTTCAGACATATTTCGGTATCCGTCATGGCCTCAGCCGAGAATGGATATACCGATTCACCATACAATGCCTGGACACCAACAAATGTACCTGGTTTAGCAATACTGATAATGGTTACTTCGCCTTCATTTTCCAGAAAAAGTTTCACAAACCCTTTTCTGATATAAATAATGTGCGACATGAGCATACCTTGCTTGCTCAACAACTCACCTTTTTTATAAGTCAATTCAGCGCGAGCTTCATCTACCCTGTGCATCTGCTCATCTGTCAGCTGCTGAAAGGGTTTTGACTTAATCTTGCAATCTTTACAGTCGATTTTTATGTACTCATTTATTTCTATGTGCTCATTTATTTCTATGCACGAAGCAACCGCTTATGATAACTGAAACCAGCGATTTAGAACATACAGTATCGAAAGCAATAAAATAAAAAATCACTAACCACAGGTGAGACAGTTAGCTAGCCAATAACTGAGTGGCAGTGCCCATCGGCAGAATCAATCGCAGTGGGTGATGGGGCAAACTGGTGAAGCCATAATGCTCGTAAAATCTCCTGGCTTTGGCGTTCTTGGCATCAACAACGATGGCGTACACCCCAACTTCCTGGCTAACCAGACAACATCGTTTGATGGCATCCACCAACAGGATGGCTCCATGACCTTTGCCCTGCTCTATTTGATGAACGCCCATACGGCCAAGGGTAATGGTTGGGATGGGGTGGTGCGGTAGGCGCCGCGCAGACTGCTCATTAATATCGATGCGTGCGATTTGGCTGTTTGAGAGCGTGTAGAAGCCAAGAATTTGTGAGGGTTCGGTATCATCGGTCAATACGAATATGGTGCATACGCCTCGTGTAAGGTGCTGCGAGGCGTGTCGCCTGAGGTACTCATTAAGAGCCACATCACCACAATCAAAAGTCTCGCGGTTATGAATGCCCTTATCGAACCGGACGATCCGGAGCGACATTTACAGGCCGGCAGACCGATGGGCACGCATAGCCCGAAGCAGAGCTGCGTTAGGCGCAGGTGGATTATCCAGTAAGTCCAGAACCTGTTGGTAGGAGTGTTTGCTCAACTCGATACGCTCGGCCTGATCTATCACATGACGGGCTTGCTCCAAGGCAAGTTCCCGAATGAAAGCCGTTGTACGCATGCCTTTAAGAGCAGCGGCACGATTAAGGAGTTCTTTTTCACGCTCTTCACATCGCATTTCAATTCTTGCTGTTGCTTTCATAATGTACTCCGTACAATTGTACGTACTTAGCTTAGACGTTTATCTTGATATATTCAATGTTTGCTGGCAATTACCTTAGCCTGCACCAGAAACAAACCGATTAACATCGGTAGAATCATCGAAATGATGTAGGAAATCAGAAACCCAACGATGGAAGCGTGATGTATATATAACGACGATATTAGTTGGGGAGACTATCTATTCAATAGCATCTTGCCTGCGATTTCTTTTAACAGTTTTGCTGCCACCATAGCAGTCATATCATTGATATCCCGATCCGGGTTGTACTCGACAATATCCGCTCCGACAATCTGGTTGGGTATTCGCTGGATGATGCTCAAAATGTCTCTCACCGAAAGCCCACCGGGTTCATGGTGGGATACGCCTGGTGCAAAGGCGGGATCAAGGGCATCTATGTCACAACTAATGTAAATGGGGCCGTCGAAATCCCAGACCAATTAATGATAGTTTCCCGTCTTTCATTTCGTGGCACTCAACGCCGAAACGATCAATCTGTTCGCGTTGATGCCGGTTAATTGTACGGATACCAACCTGTACCAGGCGGCTCGCTAATCCGTTTTCCAGAATGCGTGCAAAGGGACTGGCATGGGACCAGGGATTGCCTTCAAAGTCGTCATATAAATCCGGATGGGCATCAAAGTGCAGAATATTAACCGGGCCATTGGCATGATTGATGGCGCACATGACCGGATAAGTTATTGCATGATCACCGCCCAAAATCAGTGGCAGAGCACCTCGCTCAATAATCTGATCGATATTTGATTCAATTGCCAAAAAGTTGTCCGCACCGTCTGCAATTTCCCTGTCACCCACATCAATAAAATCAGGGTTATTAGCCAGATCAACTCCCAACTCGGAACAAAGATTAGCTGACCAACTGTGTAAGGCCCGACGGATAGACTCCGGTGCCCTGGCTGCGCCTTTTTTATAACTTGAGTTCGCATCGGACAGGATTCCGATCAAGGCAACATCACCTTTCTTGAGTGCATCTATCGACATAATAACCTGACATCCCTTTACCCGGAGGGAAGCATAATAACATTGATAAATCAGATTGCCTGACACTGCACCGATCTGTTAACTACCGGTGCCGAACTGACGCAAAAAATTGCAGCAACTCATATACAATCAAATTAGAATCACAGCTACTGTATTCGGAGTCAAACTACATGACAGAACTAACCACGGTGCAACTCAATGCACCCTACCTGATCCTGATCGGTGATTTGACCGACCCGACCTATGCCAAGACAGGTTTTGGCATCGTTGACTGGAGACCTGACCAGGTTACAGGGCAGTTGCGCTTCGAAGGTTGCAAGATTGATATGGGTGTGCCGGATATGTCCGTAACTCAGGCTAAAGATGCAGGTGCAAAAAGCCTGTTGATCGGTGTTGCACCAATCGGCGGCGTGGTTCCGGACAACTGGTGGGCGTCCATTGAGGAAGCCGCCCGTGCCGGTATGGATATCATCTGCGGCCTGCATTTCAGACTGGCGGAGTTCCCGAAAGTTGTAGCTGCTGCTGAAGCTTCCGGGGCACGCCTGATAGATGTACGAACTCCGCCCCCTGACCTGCCCGTGGGTACTGGTAAAAAACGCTCCGGCAAACGCGTGCTGATGGTGGGTACGGATTGCGCTATCGGCAAGAAATATACCGCCCTGGCACTGGATCAGGCCATGCGCGAAGCAGGTATGGACTCCACCTTCCGTGCAACCGGCCAGACCGGCATCATGCTGGCTGGTGAGGGTATCCCCATCGATGCGGTGGTGGCGGATTTTATATCGGGTGCGGCCGAGATAATCTCACCTGATAATTTTGAAGACCACTGGGATGTGATCGAGGGCCAGGGATCCTTATTCCACCCCGGTTACTCTGGCGTGAGCCTCGGACTACTGCACGGCTCACAACCGGACGCTTTTGTACTCTGCCACGATGCCACGCGCACGGTGATTTCCGGCTGGGAACACTACGACCTGCCCTCCATCCGGGATGCCATTGATCAGCATGTGTTGATGGGAAGCCGTACCAACCCGGACATCCGTTGCGTCGGCATCAGTGTGAACACATCGAAACTACCTGCAGATAAGCGCCTGGATTACCTGGCAAAACTGAGCGAGGAAACCGGCCTGCCCTGTATTGACCCGATCATTGATGGCTGCGGGGCAATAGTCAACCATATCAAACAACTGTACAGCTAAGGACAAGAGCATGGATTTCAGCATTCACATAGCAGACTGGCAACTGACCGAACCCTTCCGTATTTCCGGCCATGAATGGCTCACATCTGCCTGCCTGGTAGTACATCTTGGTGAGGATGGATTTGTCGGCCGCGGTGAAGCCCAGGGCGTTTTTTACCTGGATGAAACTGCAGAAAGCATCTTTGAACAGGCCCATGCGGTCGCTGGCGAGATTCGAAAAGGCATTTCCCGCCAGGATCTGCAGGATTTACTGCCTGCTGGCGGAGCACGCAACGCCATCGATTGTGCCATGTGGGATCTGGAATGCAAAAAATCCGGCAAAACCATCTGGCAGCTTACCGGCATTGATCCAAAACCGGTTACCACCGTTTACACCATTGGCCTGGAAGATTCACCTGAAGCCATGGCTGCAAAAGCCACTGCGGCCGCAGATGCACCGATACTCAAGATCAAACTCAGCGACCACATGCCTTATGAAAAACTCGCCGCCATCCGCGCCGCCCGCCCGGATGCCGAACTGGTAGTGGACGCCAACCAGGGCTGGAGCTTCGAGTTAATGAAAGAAGTGCTGCCCAAATTGGTCGATCTAAACCTGGCCATGCTGGAGCAACCACTGGCACGTGGCGGTGACGACATGCTGGAAGGTTTCGAATCCCCCATCATACTGGCGGCAGACGAGTCCTGTCTGCATACCGGCGAACTCGAATCAGCCGCCCGGCGCTACAGCATGATCAACATCAAGCTGGACAAAACCGGTGGCCTGACAGAAGGACTGCGCCTGGCATAGCGCTGCGAGGAAAAAGGCTGCAAGCTGATGGTAGGTAACATGGTGGGCACCTCACTCAGCATGGCACCCTCTTTCGTGGTTGCCCAGTTATGCGATTTCGTGGATATCGACGGGCCGTTGCTGCTGAGATACGACTATCCGCATGCACTCAAGTACAACAAGGGCGTAGTGAAGGGGTTTGATCCACGTCTCTGGGGATAACTAACAATCAAGTCAGGGAGATATCCTACAGATATCGACCGGGAATGCCTCTTTTGTACTGATCATTTCTGCGAGACACTGATCACCGGATAAGTACAAAGACGATGAGATCATTGTGTGATGCATAAAACATGCATATACTGATGCACGTTTAATGCATATATGTGAACCTCATGAGAACAACCATCAACATCGACGACCAACTTTTTAAGGAAGCGGCACGCTTGACCGGAATGAAAGAAAAAACAGCACTGGTGCGAGAGTCTCTAAAAGCGCTGATCGAACGCGAGAGTGCCCGACGCCTGGCCAAATTGGGTGGTTCCGAACCTCAATTGGAAGACATTCCCAGACGTCCACGAAATGGCTGACATCCTGGTTGATACATCGGTCTGGATTGACTTTCTACGCAGCGGTAATCCGGAATTGGAAAATTTACTGAACAGTAATCGCGTGGTAATGCATCCCATGATCATCGGTGAACTGGCATGCGGAAACCTGAAGAACCGCCAGTCTTTATTAAAACTATGGAACAGCCTCGCCACGCTCACCCAGGCCAGTCACAAAGAGGTTCTCTACTTCATCGAGCATCACCATCTCATGGGTAGGGGAATCGGATATGTCGATACTCATTTACTCGCGTCAGTGGCCCTGGCAACAAATGTCAGGCTTTGGACCTGCGACAAGCGGTTGGCTGAAGTAACAGCCAGACTGAACGTGAACCATGGTTAATTTCCCGAGTTTAACTAATTCAGACAAAAATACACGTTTTATGTGCGTAAAACGTGCGTATATTCACGTTTTTGGTACATAAAACGTGGTTTCTATGATTCAGAAAAGAAAACTACCAAAGGCTGGAATATGCGAGCTAGTTAGCTTCCTTACATATTTCCACACACTTGCGGGCGAGTATTTCGCCCGGGTCCAGCACGGGGATACTTTCATTACCTTCGCTATTCATATCAATCCGGGCTGACAAAAGCGGAAGCTCGGTGCAGCCCAGAATAACCAGCTCCGCACCGGCGTTGATGATATGGGCCAGGGCCAAACGGAATTCCTCCAGACTTGTGCCTTCCGTGTTTCCGGCTTTCACAGCATAAATTGCGTTCATCACCAGGCCCTGATGAACATCATCAGAAATCACAAGCTTGCGACCGGTTTGTTCGATGAGGTCGTGATATATACGACTTTTCAAGGTTCCATTAGTCGCCAAAAGCCCGACGGTCTTTACCCCGCCATGGTGATCTTCAATGTACTGTGCAGTCTCGAACAGCATGTTGATGATGGGTATGGATAGCTGACATTGAATAGGCTCGATAAAAGCGTGCGCGGTGTTACAGGGTATCGCGATCAAATCTGCACCGTAGGCTTCCAGTCTATTGCATGCAGCAAGAATAGATGCAGTTGGGTCCGTGCCATCACCGAGAAGATAGGCTGTACGATCCGGGATGGTTGGATCGTGATCCACGATCATCCTGATATGATCCTGATCCCTGCTTGCCGGCGTGTAACGGATAATCTTATCCATGAAATCAACCGTGGCGGATGGACCTACACCGCCAACAACGCCAAGGATTTTTTGTTGCTTGCTCATTGTTCAATTCATCATGTGATAAATCATAATCCGCCATAGTACAGGTGTTCGTCAACCCGGGAAAAAGCAGTGGTTTTTTCGAGGTTCTTCGCCACTGGATTTTGCATCAATTTCAGGCCCTGAATCAGGTCCGATTTAAACCACATTTCAGCAGATGTGCGTTACAATCTTGTATACCCGAATGCAGTGGAAACTGAAGACAATGTTTGAAAACCTGAACGCCATACCACCCGATCCGATCCTTGGCCTTATCGCTGCTTATGCCGCTGATTCGAACCCGAAAAAAATCGACCTTGGCATTGGCGTTTATCGTGATGAACACGGCAACACACCAATGCTGGACTGCGTGGTTGCGGCCGAGAAAACACTGCTTGCTACCCAGACCACCAAAACCTACCTGGGCCCGCCAGGCGTAGTCGGATTTAACCAGGCGATCGCCAAAGTAATCTTTGGTGAGGATAGCGAAGCCCTGAACCAGGGCCGTATACGCACGGTGCAAACCCCCGGTGGTACCGGTGCCTTGAGAGTGGCCGCAGATCTGATCAAGGTCGCCAGGCCTGAAGCCGAACTTTGGGCCAGCGACCCGACCTGGGCCAACCACCTGGCACTGTTTCCCGGTGCTGGCGTGGCGATGCACAGCTACCCGTATTTTGATGCAGAAAACAGCAGCCTGCGCTTCGATGATATGACCGCAGCCCTGCAGCAACGCGGACCGGGCGACATGGTGATGTTTCACGCCTGCTGCCACAATCCCTGTGGCGTCAGCCCCAGCCCGGAGCAATGGCAGGTCATCGCAGATATCGCCAGCGATCGTGGTTTCACACCCATAATTGATATTGCCTATATGGGTTTTGAACGCGGTGTGGATGAAGACTGCCTGGCGGTGCGATTGTTCGCGGATCAATGTCCTGAAGTTATCGTCGCCAGCTCCTGCTCCAAGAATTTTGCCATGTACCGCGAACGGGTTGGCGCTATTTCCGTTATCGCGCGTGATGCGGACAAGGCTGCCGCTATTGAAAGTGTGATACACAACGTCACACGCAAGAACTATTCCATGCCACCCAGCCACGGACCGGCTGTGATCGATATCATCCTGCATTCCGATGAGCTGAAGGCGCAGTGGATTTCAGAACTGAGCGGCATGCGGGCGCGCATCAACGAGTTGCGTAAAACGATGGCAGACAAGATTATAGCTGGCGGCATTCAGCGTGATTTTTCATTCCTTGAGCGCCAGACTGGTATGTTTTCATTCATGGGATTGTCAGTGGAACAGGTTCAACGCTTAAAGGATGAATTCGCTATCTACACGGTCAACTCAGCTCGGGTTAACGTGGCTTCGTTTAACGAAAGCAACATGGCTTACTTTATCGAGGCACTGGCCATAGTATTGGATGAATAATCCGGTATTCAGTAGCGTTTAAACACGATACAGGCGTTGGTGCCGCCAAAGCCGAAATTATTGCTCATGATCGTGTTCAGATCAGGGGCGGCTACAGTCTCCCGCAAAACGGGCATACCCTCAGCCTTCGGATCCAGTTCTGTAATATTGACAGAACCCGCCATGAAGTTATTTTCCATCATCAATAGACAATGAATAGCCTCTTGTACACCAGCGGCGCCGAGTGAATGTCCACATAAGGATTTGCTCGAGCTAAACGATGGAACCGCGCTGCCGAATAATTCACGCATGGCATCCAGTTCTGCAATATCACCCACCGGTGTGCTGGTACCGTGGGTATTGATGTAATCAATCGGCGAGTCAACGGTGGCAATGGCCTGTTGCATGCAACGCACCGCACCTTCGCCCGAAGGCGCCACCATGTTGTCACCATCCGAGGTTGCACCATAACCAACCACTTCAGCATAAATTTTGGCGCCGCGTGCCTTCGCGTGCTCCAACTCTTCCAATACCAGCATGCCACCACCGGCTGCACTGACAAAGCCGTCGCGATTGGCATCATATGCCCGTGATGCCAATGTCGGGGTATCGTTATACTTTGATGACAATGCGCCCATGGCATCGAACATCATCGCCAGCGACCAGTGTTCTTCTTCACCACCACCGGCAAAGACCACATCCTGTTTACCCCATTGGATCTGTTCCATTGCAGCGCCAATACAATGCGTGCTGGTCGCACAGGCCGAGGTGATGGAATAATTGATACCGTGGATGTGAAAATGTGTAGCCAGGCAGGCAGAAACGGTACTGCTCATGGTTTTTGGTACCACGTAAGGACCTAAACGACGTACACCTCTATCGCGCAATTTGTCGGCTGCCAAAACAGTGTTGGCGCTTGATGCACCGCCGGAGCCGGCGATCAGCCCGGTACGCACATTTGAAACCTGCTCATCAGTCAGACCGGCATCATCGATGGCATTTTGCATGGAAATATATGCATATGAGGCAGCATCACCCATAAAACGGAGGTGTTTGCGCTCGATATGCTCACTCAGGTCAATATCTACCGACCCACAGACCTGGCTGCGTAAACCCATCTCCTCGAAACTTTTATTGAAACTGATGCCTGATATTCCATCACGCAATGATTCAGTTACAGATTCCTTGGTATTTCCCAAACAGGAAACCAGGCCCATACCCGTTACAACTACGCGGCGCATGTGATTCTTCCTAAAAACTGTCAGTGGAGAGAAACAGACCGACACGCAGGTCGTCTGCTGTATAGATGTCCCGTCCGTCAACGGACATTATGCCGTCAGCGATAACCATGCTCAACCTGCGACTGATGACCCTTTTCATGTTCAAGGTATAGGTCACAGTCTTGGCGGTCGGCAGAACCTGGCCGGTAAATTTCACCAGTCCGGAGCCCAACGCCCTGCCCTTGCCCTTGCATCCGATCCAGGAGAGGAAAAAGCCGCACAACTGCCACATGGCATCAAGCCCCAGGCAACCGGGCATCACGGGATCATCCTGAAAATGGCAACCAAAAAACCAAAGATCCGGTTTAATATCCAGTTCCGCCTTGATATATCCTTTACCGTGAGTCCCGCCTTCCTCATTAATCTCGACAATGCGGTCAATCATCAACATGTTTCCGGTCGGTAATTTTCCGGTATTTGATCCGAATAAATCACCTGTACCACAAAGCTCCAGGTCGTTGCGGGTATAGGAACTTTTTCTGTCTTCTGAATTATCCATATGATTATTTTTAATGTGTTGTTATGAAAGGCGGATTTTACTTGTTAAGTGACCATTATAGCTAGCCGGCGATCACATTTCAGGTGAAAATAATGCCATACTCCAAGGTATGGATTTGCCATGCTCCACTACGTCAATTCCACGTATAGAGCGCTCGTGTAAACCATTGTATATTATCTGGAATAGACAGGCGCAAATTCACATGAATCTCAAGCTTAAGGACCGAAGATGAAAACCCGCATTACTGAACTTTTTGATATCGAGCATCCAATTATTCAAGGCGGAATGCACTATGTAGGATTTGCCGAGATGGCGGCCGGCGTCTCCAATGCGGGTGGCCTTGGCATGATCACCGCCCTGACGCTGCCTACACCGGATGATCTTGCCAAAGAGATCGCCAGGTGTCATGAGATGACTGACAAACCCTTTGGTGTGAACCTGACTTTTTTGCCCGCTTTTACAGCCCCACCTTACGCCGAATATATCGAAGCGATTGTCAAAGGCGGTGTCAAAATCGTCGAGACCGCCGGTCGCAGCCCCGAGGCTTATATGCCGCCATTGAAAGATGCGGGCATCAAGGTGATCCACAAATGCACGTCCGTACGTCACTCATTAAAAGCCCAGAAAATCGGCTGTGATGCAGTAAGCGTTGATGGTTTTGAATGCGGTGGTCATCCCGGCGAAGATGATATCCCCAACATGGTATTACTGCCGCGTGCGGCGGAAGAACTCTCCATTCCCTTTGTTGCATCAGGCGGTATTGGCAATGCCCAGCAACTGGTTGCGGCTTTGGCGCTGGGTGCTGATGGTATCAACATGGGGACCCGCTTTATTGCCACCAAAGAGGCGCCTGTCCATCAAAATGTCAAAGATGCGCTGGTTGCTGCGAGCGAACTTGATACACGGTTAATCATGCGCCCTCTGCGCAATACCGAGCGTGTAATGATGAATCCTGCGGTTGAAAAGATCATCGAGATCGAGAAAGAAAAAGGTGCAGATATCGGTATTGAGGATGTCATTGAACTGGTGGCTGGCGTTTATCCAAAGGTCATGACCGAAGGTGACATGGATGTGGGTGCCTGGAGCTGCGGTATGGTTGCAGGTCTGATTAACGATATTCCCACCTGCAAGGAATTGCTGACACGCATGGTTAATGATGCGGAAGACATCATCAGGGGGCGTCTCGCTGCTTTTATTTAAATGTGGCAACGCCTGCCGGCGTCAGAACATTTCGGAGCTGTCGATATCTTTCTCGCTGACCTTGTTGCGGGTCGGCATGAAATCACCCGTGATCATCTGGTCGTAGGGCAGGCCCGGACCAACCATCGGGTAGACACCGGCATCGCGGTCAATAATCACTTCGAGGAACGCTGCCCCCGGAAACTCCAGCCATTCCCTGATCACCTGTTTAATATTCGCCTTGTTATCCAGCCGGACTGCAAACTTGAAGCCATCGGCTTCTGCCGCCTTGATAAAATCTTTCGAACGTAATGATTTGTCACTACCGGACATGCGGGCGTTGTAATACAGCTTCTGCCACTGTCTGACCATGCCATCGCCATAATTGTTGAGTACCAGGACCTTGACCGGAAGGCCGTAGGTTGTGGCAGTCTCAAGCTCACCGATATTCATGCGAATACTGGCATCCCCATCCACATCGATAACCAGTTGGTCAGGTACCGCAAATTGTGCGCCGATCGCAGCGGGCAACCCAAAACCCATGGTTCCCATGCTGCCGGATGTCAACAACAGACGGGGTTGCCGGAAATCGAAATACTGGGCAGCCCACATCTGGTGCTGCCCAACGCCTGTCGAAATAATCGCATTACCACCGGTGATATCGTTGATGGCTTCAATCACCGCATAAGGCTGGATGAGTTCACTGTCGCGGTCATAATTAAGACCATAGGTTTCTTTCAGGCTGGCAATTTCGCCATGCCACTGAGTGAAATCCAACGAAATATCGTTTCGGTCACCGTAGTCACAGAGATTCTGCAGATCCTGCTTCAATATTCCCACGTGGGACCAGTCGACCGATTTGACCTTGCCGATCTCCGATGGATCGATGTCAAACTGGGCGATGTGCCTGGCTCCGGGTGCAAACATCTCCGGCACACCTGCAACACGGTCGTCAAAACGTGCTCCGATGGCAATCAGGAAATCACAATCATCAACCGCATAGTTGGCCGAGGCCAGACCATGCATACCCAACATATGCAATGACAGGGGCTCCGTTGTATCAACAGCCCCGATACCCATCAGCGTGGTGGTCACCGGGATGCCGAACCGGGAGGCAAAGCGGCGTAATTCCTTCGTGGCATGGCCATTGATGACACCGCCACCCACGTATAACAGTGGGCCGTTTTGAGGCCCGCAACATGCTGAAAAACTGCTCGCAAAGCACATCATCAAGCACGTTATCCCTGGTCGAGTGAATACGCTGGCGGTATCCGCGTACCGGAAGCAGGCCGGATCCCTGGAAGGTGCCGGTCCAGTTCTGAACATCCTTGGGCATATCCACCACCACCGGACCGGGCCGACCGGTTCGGGCGATTTCAAAAGCTGTACGAATGGTGGCTTCCAACAATTCCGGTTTAGTGACCAGGAAAGTGTGCTTGGATACCGGTCCCAGGCAGCTCGATACAGGCGCTTCCTGGAAAGCATCACTACCGATAGCAGCCGTCGGAACTTGTCCACAGATGACAACTATGGGCGTGGAATCGGCCATACAATCGCGTACCGGTGTGACCATGTTGGTCGCACCCGGACCGGATGTAACCATGACCACACCCACGCTGCCGCTGGCGATGGCATATCCCGCAGCCATGAAACCAGCGCCTTGCTCATTGGCCGGCACGATCAATGGCATGGGTTCCTTGCCGTTCTCGTCGCTGTGTTCAGCGTTATAACGAAATACCGCATCATAGGTAGGCAGAATAGCGCCACCACTGTAGCCAAAAATGGTATCCACACCGGTATCTGCCAGTACCTGGACCACCATCTCGGCACCGGTCATGGTTTTGCCGGCCAATGGATGGGTTGGGGTTTCTGATATTTGTGATGAAAGTTTCATATTTTCGAAGTGTTAAACAATTATTCCCGCATTGCAATAGCCGGTGTTCTGCGCGAACATTACAGTTCGATCAACCACAGCGGAAAATAGAAAAATGCGGCATATCATTTCCATCCTGATGTCAAACGAGGCCGGTGCGCTGGCCCGTGTTGTCGCCCTGTTTTCAACCCGTGGCTACAACATCGAATCACTGAATGTTGCACCGACCGAGGACCACGAGATCTCCCGCCTGACCCTGGTTACCAGGGGCTCGGACGAAATCATTGAGCAGATCAATAACCAGCTACTTAAACTCGTAGACGTGGTCAACACGGCAGACATGACCATGGATGACCATATCGAGCGTGAACTACTGTTAATGAAAATTAAAATCCAGGCCGGCGCAGAAAAATCCCTGCCCCGGTTGATAGAAGCTGCCGGTGCCCGTGTACTGGACGACAGCCCCGAGACCTACACCCTGGAACTCACCGGTGTGAACACCCGCATGGACGATTTTATTACACAGGTAAGTGAATGTGCTGAAATAATCACCGTTGTGCGCAGCGGGGCCATGGCGATTGGACGCGGTCAGGAAATCCTCAGCGCTGAGTCGTAGCCATACGCCTAGTCGTAACCATACACCGATTTGACTTCGAGAAATTCCTCGAGTCCGTGAGCACCCCATTCGCGCCCATTACCGGAGTGTTTGTAACCGCCAAATGGCGCCATTGCATCCAGCGAGGCACCATTAATGTGTACCATGCCGGTGCGCATTCGCGAAGCGACCGAACGTGCGCGGTCCAGATCAGCCGAGGTCACATATCCTGACAGGCCATACGGCGTGTCGTTGGCAATGCGAACTGCATCGTCCTCATCTTCATATGGAATGATGACGAGTACCGGACCAAAAATCTCTTCGCGTGCGATCGTCATGTCATTGTTGACATCGGAAAACACGGTGGGCTTGACGTAATAACCCTTCTCAAGTCCGTCGGGCAGACCAGTACCACCCGCAACCAAAGTCGCGCCTTCATCAATGCCGGTCTGGATCAGGCCCTGGACCTTGTCCCATTGCTGTTGTGAAATAACGGGACCCATATTGGTATTTTTATCCTGTGGATCACCCACAACGGTCGATTCTGCCTTGGCTGCAGCAATGGCTGCTGCCTCTTCCATTTTGTCTTTCGGCACCAGCATGCGTGTCGGCGCGTTACAGGACTGGCCGGTATTGTTAAAACATACATCGGCACCACTGGCCACCGCCTTGTTGAAGTCCGCATCATCCAGCAGGATGTTGGCGGATTTGCCACCAAGCTCCTGGGCAACGCGTTTCACGCCAGGTGCTGCATTTTGCGCAACCAGTACACCTGCACGGGTGGATCCGGTAAACGAAACCATGGTGATATCAGGATGACCGCTGAGTGCATTGCCAACCACCGGTCCGTCACCATTAACCAGGTTAAACACACCTGCTGGCACACCTGCCTCATCGAGAATTTCGGCGAAAATCATGGCGTCGAAGGGTGCGATCTCGCTGGGTTTGAGCACCATCGTGCAACCGGCAGCCAGTGCCGGTGCGACTTTCACTGCAATCTGGTTGATCGGCCAGTTCCAGGGTGTAATCAGCGCACAAGGCCCGATTGGTTCTTTCAATAAACGCGTAGTACCGTGGCTTTCTTCAAAATCGTAGGTCTTTAATACTTCGAGTATTGCGGCGATATGCTGTGGGCCGCTGGCAGCCTGCGCATATTTTGCCAGTGCCCAGGGTGCACCCATTTCTTCCATAATGGCCGTGGCCATTTCATCGTGGCGACGCGCATAGATATCGAGAATGGATTACAGTAACTCCATGCGTTCTTCACGCGTGCTCAGGGCAAAACTTGTTGCCGCCCGATTAGCTGCCGCAACAGCTTTGTCGACATCCTCAACGGATCCCAGGCTGATTCGCCCACAGACTTCTTCGCTAGCCGGGTTGATAACATCAAGGGGGTTGGCATGGACTGGATCAACCCATTGGCCATCGATATAAAACTGCAGCATTTCTCTCATGAATAGCTCTCCTGAAGCGATAGGGCCAATGACAGCATTGTGGACAGTCTGCCGTACCTATCAGATTATTGTCGCTCAAAAACGGCTAACATGTCAGTAATGATTTTGCCGCGAGATAGACTATGTTCTCTTTGAAGAGTTGATGAGATAATATGCGGTTCTCAAAGCATGGTTCTACTCAGAAAGAAGGAAGACAAATGTCCCAAATCCCAGGTTTTGCCACCATAGATCCCTTTAATGGAATGACACCGGATAATCCGGGTGTGGCCCGTAGCCTTGTTGCAGGTTCGTGGCTTGATAGTAACGATTTTCTACCAGACGTTCCCGACCCGATGTCGGGCGGTGGTTTCCTGAAGATTCCCGACACAACGGACATTGAGCCGTTTATCAATAGTCTCAAAACCTGCCCCAAGTCGGGCATGCACAACCCGCAGAAAAATCCACAACGCTACGTGGAACTCGGGCAGGTGTGCGCAAGAGCGGCAGCGATGCTTGCCGAACCCGAGGTCAGTGATTATTTCACCAAACTGATTCAACGGGTAATGCCTAAAAGCTGGAAGCAGTGCAAGGGCGAAGTCACCGTTACACGGGTTTTCCTGGAAAATTTTGCAGGCGACGGTGTTCGTTTCCTGGCGCGTGGTTTTTCCAATCCCGGTGATTACCCGGGGCAGGAATCCCGCGGTTATCGCTGGCCCTTTGGCCCGGTGGCCATTATTTCGCCGTTTAACTTTCCTCTTGAAATCCCTGCCCTGCAGTTGATGGGCGCCCTGTTCATGGGCAACAAACCTTTGATCAAGTCGGCTACAACCGTCTGTGTTGTCACCGAACAGTTCATTCGCCTGTTGATTCATGCCGGCCTGTCACCCGCGGATGTGGATTTGATCCATTGCCGTGGCTCTGTCATGGGAAGATTGATGGAGCAAGCACGGGGTGTTCTGCGACTGGTGCAGTTCACCGGGTTCCTCCGGAATCGCGGAACAGACTTCAGAAATCATGAATGGCGCCGTCAGGCTCGAAGACGCCGGCTTTGACTGGAAGGTCATCGGCCCGGATTTCCAGTCTGACTGGTTGGACTATGTGGCCTGGCAAAGTGATGAAGATGCATACAATGCCTCGGGTCAGAAATGCTCTGCACAGAGTATCCTTTTTGTGCATGAAAACTGGTCAGAAGCACTTTTACCCAAGCTGAAAACCCTCGCCGGGCGCAGGTCACTCGACAACCTGTCACTGGGAGCGGTGCTGAGCTGGAACAACCAGGAAATCCAGACCCATATCGATGCGGTAATGGCCATACCGGGTGCCAGCCTGCTGTTTGGCGGGCGCGTATTGGAAGGCCATAACATACCGGACTGCTATGGTGCATATGAGGCCACTGCGGTCCAGGTTCCTCTGAACGAGGTGGCAGGAGATCATTTCGATATCGTCACCACGGAACTGTTCGGCCCGTTCCAGGTGATCGTGGTTTATGGTGATGATGATATCGACACTGTTCTCGATGTCCTTGAACGCATGTCACATCACCTGACGGCAGCCGTTGTCAGTGCTGATGTTACATTCCAGAATCGAGTGCTGGGAGCAACCGTGAACGGCACCAGCTACTGCGGCATGCGCGCCCGCACCACAGGCGCACCACAAAATCACTGGTTCGGACCCTGCGGAGACCCAAGAGGTGCCGGCATCGGTACGCCTGAAGCCATACGCTGCACATGGAGCGGTCACCGGGAAATCGTCATGGACCAGGGACCCATGCCGGAGAACTGGTCTACTCCCGAATCCCAATAGAGCAAAATGGGCCCCGGATCACGTCCGGGGCGACGGTGTGCGTCTACAAATTAAATCATACAGAACTTGATCCGGTATCCATTCTTCACACCCGGACAGACCAATTTATAGCTCCATATAGTCATTTTTAACTTTGACGTAGTGTCGGGCCGAGTAACTGAGATTTTCGATTTCAGCAGGTTTCAACTCGCGTACCCGCACCGCCGGTGTACCTTTGTACAATCCACCGCTATGCAAGATTTTACCCGGCGCAACGAGACTGCCGGCCGCGACCATTACGTCGTCTTCGATAAGCACATCATCCAGCACAATCGCACCGATACCGATCAGGATTCGATCACCCAGTGTACAGGCATGCAGCACCGCCCTGTGAGCGATCGTCACATCGCAGCCAATGATCAATTCACGTCCCCCGGGGGTGTAGGGGCCATCGTGTGTTACATGCAGCACAGCCCCATCCTGTACGTTGCTGCGGTCACCGATGCGGATGCTGTTAACATCACCACGGGTTACTGAAAAAGGCCAGAATGACACGTCATCGCCGACGGTCACATCGCCTATTACCACTGCTGCGGGGTGCACGAACACCCTCTCGCCCAACGTGGGGAGTTTGCCCCTGTAAGCAGATATTTCCATTTGGATTCCCGACCTGTTTGCCATATTTCCCAAAGGATATCAGGGCTTGATGAAAATAAACACAATGGGCGTTTTGGTGGCTAGAAGTACCTGTATTACCTATACTCGCACTGCTACAGTTAAGCTGGTTTTTATCAGATGATAACTATACCGGCGGGTCCACCCTGACCTTCCAGGTATCAAGGAGTTTGGAAATGGGCATTGTCACTGTCGATGTTATTCTTGAAAAGTTCCCCGACCTGGTCAGTTGGCATTCCGGAGACAAATCTGCCATTGCCCAAAGCCCTTGCTCAAGTGTCAGCCCGGTCCGCGACGGCCTGTGCTTTTGCCCGGACCAAAAGGATCTGGGTAATTGCTTTGACCAGGGGGTATCAATAGTTGTCATACCTCCATCAATGGGCGATGAGGCGGAGACCCTCAATCCCGGCAGCAGCGCTATTCTCATCAGCGATGATCTGCAGGCGGCGATGGCAAAACTAAATACCGAATTTTTCCTTCCCCAATGGGGCCGCACATCATTTGGTCAAGAGCGCGTCCACCCTTCGGCGAGCATTCACCCCAGCGCCAACCTGCATGACAGTGTTGTAGTCCAGCCCAATGCCGTAATCGGCCCGGAAGTGACCATTGAAGAACAAACTGTTATTGGAGCCAACACGACACTCGAGGGCAACATCACCATTGGTAAACGTTGCTTCATCAAGTCCAATGTCTTTGTAGGCCATTCTGTGCAAATTGGTGATGATTGCCGTATTGAACCGCAAACATCCATAGGTACTGATGGTTTTGGATATGGGACAGACAAAAACGGGCAACACTTTGCCAAACCCCACTTCGGTAAAGTCATCCTGGAAGACCGGGTTGAAATTGGCTGCGGTGTACATATTGACCGGGGCACCTTTGGCGATTCAGTGATTGGCGAGGGCACCAAAATCGACAATCATTGCCACTTTGCTCACAACACGACCATCGGCAAGGATTGCCTGATCACCGCCGGATTTATCGTTGCGGGCAGCTCAACTTTTGGAGACAACTGCAAATTTGCCGGCCGGGTCAGCGCCAATGGCCACATCAGTGTCTGTGATGACGTCACCATGGGCCCGGTTTCAGTAATCAGCAGGAATATTACCGAGCCCGGGTTTTACGGCGGATTTCCACCTGTGCCTTATAAGGACTTTATTAAAAACCAGACTACCTCGGCGTCTCTTTTTGAGATGCGCAGAAGCATTAATAAAATCCTGAGGAAGATTGATATCGAAAAGTAAGAAGAACAGCTGTTATTCCAGACAAAAAAATGCCCGGATAAACCGGGCATTTTTCAATCTGGCGGTAAAGACAAATCAATCGTCTTTGCCAACCTCTTTCATAGACAGGCGGACACGGCCCTGCTTGTCTACTTCGAGAACCTTGACCTTGACGATTTCGCCTTCCTTGACCACATCGGTTACATTCTCAACGCGCTCATTAGAAAGCTGTGAGATATGCACCAGGCCATCACGGCCCGGGGTCAGTGAAACGAAAGCACCGAAGTTCATAATCTTGATAACCTTGCCTTCGAAGACCTGACCGGGCTCGATATCAGCAGTGATCTGTTCGATACGTTTCTTGGCAGCATCGCCGGCATCCTTGTTGACGGAACCGATGGTGATGGTGCCATCATCGGCGATATCAATGGTCGCACCGGTTTCTTCAGTGATGCCACGGATGGTTACACCACCCTTACCAATCACGTCACGAATCTTGTCAGGATGGATCTTGATGGTGACAAGACGCGGTGCAAACTCGGACATCTCACTACGTGGCTCGCTGATGACCTTGTTCATTTCATCAAGGATGAAATTACGGCCTTCATTTGCCTGTGAAAGCGCAATCCGCATGATTTCTTCATTGATACCTTCGATCTTGATATCCATCTGCAGGGCGGTAATGCCATCGGCGGTACCGGCTACCTTGAAATCCATGTCGCCAAGGTGATCTTCATCACCGAGGATGTCACTCAATACTGCAAAGCGATCGCCTTCCTTGATCAGGCCCATGGCAATACCAGCTACCGGCGCCTTAATTGGCACACCAGCATCCATCAGCGCCAAAGAGGTACCACAAACAGTAGCCATTGAGCTGGAACCGTTTGATTCGGTGATCTCGGATACAATGCGGATAACGTATGGGAAATCTTCAATAGTCGGCAGTACAGCAGTTACACCACGACGTGCCAGCCAGCCATGACCGATTTCACGACGCTTGGGACCACCGGAAAAACCGGTTTCACCCACGCAGAACAACGGGAAGTTGTAATGCAGCATGAACGGGTCTTTGTATTCGCCATTGACCGCATCGATCAACTGCGCATCGCGTGTCGTACCCAGGGTAGTGGTGACGATGGCCTGTGTTTCACCACGTGTAAACAGGGCTGAACCATGTGTACGCGGTAAAATGCCAGGTTTAACCGTAATCGGACGAACAGTAGTCACGTCACGACCGTCAATACGCGGGTTACCGGACAGGATGTGGTCACGGACCAGGAATTTCTCCAGTTTGCCAACAGCGCCGGCAACATCACCTGCAGAAGGTGCGTTCTCATCTTCTGCATCACACAGGGAGGTGATAACTGCATCTTTAACTTCTCTGACCGCAGCCTGACGATCCATTTTGTCCGCAATAGAATAAGCAGACATCAGGCCATCTTTGGCAGCAGCTTCAACTTTCGCCTTCAGATCGGCATCTTCAGCTTCTGCTTCCCATCCCCATTTGGTAACACCGGCTTCGGCGACCAATTCGTTAATGGCATTTACAACAACCTTCATGGCATCGTGACCAAAGGTTACCGCGCCCAGCATAACTTCTTCAGAAAGAAGATCAGCCTCAGACTCAACCATCAGTACCGCATTCTCTGTACCGGCAACCACCAGGGTCAGCTTGGAGTCTTCCAACTGTGTGGTGCTTGGGTTCAGAACGTACTCGCCATTGATATAACCAACTTTGGATGCGCCAATCGGACCACTGAAAGGCATTCCCGAGAGTGCCAGTGCAGCAGAGGTACCGATCAATGCCGGGATATCACCATCCACTTCCGGGTTGGAAGAGATCAGGTTGGCGGTAACCTGTACTTCGTTCAGGAACCCTTTGGGGAACAATGGACGAATCGGGCGATCGATCAGACGGCATGTCAGGATTTCTTTCTCGGTCGGGCGTCCTTCACGTTTGAAGAAGCCACCCGGGATGCGCCCTGCAGCGTAGAATTTTTCCTGGTAATTAACTGTCAATGGGAAGAAAGACTGGCCAGGCTTGGCCTCTTTACGCCCTACAACAGCGACCATGACCACGGTATCAGCCATGCTGACCATAACGGTTGCGCTTGCCTGGCGGGCAATCTCACCGGTCTCGATGGTGACGGTGTGTTCACCGAATTGAAATGACTTTGTCAGTTTTTGCACTTTAGTTTCCTGCTTTATGTGAAGAGCCACCTGGCTCTTTTACGCCTGTTTTCAGGCAATTCTTTCAAATACAGTCAGTCGCTGCCGGACTATTGTTTCGCCAGTTCGTAACCGTTACGTAGTGAACAAAAAGGTTTAACGACGCAGACCAAGACGTTCAATCAGATCACGATAGCGCTGGATTTCCTTTTTCTTCAGGTAGTCCAACAGGCTGCGACGCTGATTAACCAGTCGCAACAAACCACGACGTGAATGGTGATCATGCTTGTGTTTTTTGAAATGGCCAGTGAGGTATTGAATCCGTGCGGTTAGCAATGCGACCTGAACCTCTGGGGATCCTGTATCATTTTCCGAACGTTTAAACTCGCTTACAACTTTACTTTTCGTTTCTGCATTAATAGACATGGTTCCATCTCCATGAATAGAGCCCCTGATTCCTGCAACCTCACACCACATTATTACGATGGAGTTTTACAACAACCGGAATAGCCCCGGGTTTTCGTTAGCCGCACATTTTAACCGGCACAGTTGTGGCAAACAAGTATTACTGAGTTACAAATCAATAAAATAGCGATATTCCAGCCCTCAAGAATCCAAAAAACTAAGCCGGGATACGGGTACCTCCCGTCTGGGACCGTGAGCCGACAGGACGTCGGCGACCGAGTGGCCCAGGGATGGGTTTAAAACGTGTCCCAGGCGGGAGGTACCCGTGTCGCGGCGATTCGGTTAGCACAGGTCTTGAAGGATTCGATTGGGGATTCGCCGCAAGCTGGGTATTCCTCCTGAGACACGCTGCAAGCCCCTCCCTGGGGCGCTCGGGCGCCGACATCCCTGTCGGCTCACGGTCTCAGGAGGAATACCCAACTCCCTGCGAATTGTGCGAGCCTGGAAGAGCCGCTTCGATCCGAAGCCAATTCTCATCCATTGTTCTGTGTCCATTTTCTTACTTAAGGACTCTTCCGTACGGTAAAAATGGATTCCGGATCGAGTCCGGAATGACGGGCTGGGGACTACTACAGGTTAAATACCCTTGCAGGCTGCAATGTACCTTCAACGGATAAATCTGCCAAACCGAGCAAATTCTCTTCGGGGCCATAAACACGAACCTTTCCAGCATTTAAACCATCAGCTGAAAACGGAAAATGATTTCCGTGTTTGAATTTGGCATGCTGGTCTGTATTCAGATCGATACGTGGCCAACTGCCCAACCCAACATCAATCGGTAAAAGATAATCCTGCAATCCGCTATCGTTGTCACGAGCTGCCTGCAGTTGCTCCAGTGTCACCATCGGGTGCTCAGCAAAAGGCTCCACCCATGCACGTCGCAGGCCAATCAGATGCGCACAACTATCCAGGGCCTTTGCGATATCTTCAGCCAGCGTTCTGATATAAGTGCCCTTGGAGCATCGAACATCAAATACCAATTTCGGTGTCTGCCATTCGACCAGCTCAAGTTGATGAATGGTTACCGCCCTCGATGGCCGGTCAATCTCAATACCGGCTCGTGCATACTCGTACAGGGGTTTGCCCTCGTGTTTCAACGCAGAGTACATCGGCGGCACCTGCTCAATTTCGCCTTCGAATTGTTTCAGGGCCTGAGCAAGTTTATCGGAATCAAGGTCCGGGATAGTGCAAGTCTGGATGACTTCCCCTTCAACATCACCGGTGGTGGTAGCTTCGCCGAGACGGGCGGTGGCACGATATTGTTTTTGCGCTTCCAGCATGAAAGCTGCTGTTTTGCTGGCCTCACCGAGACAGATGGGCAACATGCCGGTTGCAAATGGATCGAGGCTTCCCGTATGGCCGGCCTTGCGGGCCTGGAAAATTCCACGGACTTTTTGTAAGGCACGGTTGGAAGTTATCCCGACAGGCTTGTCGAGAAGAATTACACCATGAATATCCAGTCCGCGTTTGCGGCGCATCGCTAATCCTTGTCGGATTCTTCGGCGTCTGCAAGCGTAGCTTCGGGTCCATCCCTGTCAGAGTGCAGAGCTTTTGCAATCAACTCATCGATGTGACTGCCCTGCTCTACGGAATCATCATGTAGGAAATGCAACTCCGGCACATGGCGAAGGCGTATTTCCTGACCTAATCGCCGACGCAGAAAAGCGGAAGCCCGGCGCAAGGCTTTCAGGCTAGTCTTGGCCTGCTCCGGGTCAAATACGGTAATGAAAACCTTTGCGTGTGACAGGTCTCGGGTGACTTCAACATCAGAAAGACTGACGAAGCCAACCTCGGGATCCTTGATTTCCTGCTGGATCAGCTTGGCGAGGTCGCGCCGAATCTGCCCTGCTACACGTTCAGATCTTTTAAAGTCTCTTGGTGGCATAGTTTCTCAACACCTGTTAATCAAGTGTCCTGGCAACCTCGGTACGCTCGAAACATTCGATCTGGTCGCCCGGCTTGACGTCGTTATACATCTTAACGCCAATACCGCACTCCGTACCTGACTGCACTTCACTGACATCGTCCTTGAAGCGTCTCAATGACTCAAGCTCACCCTCGAAGATTACCACGTTATCACGCAGAACCCTTATCGGGTTGGCGCGTTTCACATGACCCTCGATCACCAGGCAACCCGCGATGGCACCCAGCTTGGACGAACGGAAAACATCCTTGACCTGGGCCAGACCGACGATGGTCTCCCTCGTCTCCGTACCAAGCAAACCTGTAATCGCGGCTTTAACTTCGTCAATGGCCTCGTAAATAATGCTGTAATAATGCAGATCCAGGTCATTTTCCTGGATGGCCTTACGCGCACTGGAATCCGCACGTACATTAAAGCCAATGATGATGGCACCAGAAGCATGAGCCAATGAAGCATCGGAGCCAGTGATTGCACCAACACCTGAAGCTACGATATTGACTTTGACGTCATCATTGCTAAGGCTGACCAATGAGTCCTTCAGTGCTTCAACACTGCCCTGTACATCTGCACGGATCAGCAGGTTAACGGACACCTGCTCACCTTTACCCATGTTCTCAAACAGGTTCGCCAGATTAGCGGCTTGCTGCTGGGCCAGACGGCTTTCACGCTGTCGGTCCTGACGCAGGCCAGCGGCTTCGCGGGCCTTTCTTTCATTGGCCACAACCAGCATTTCGTCACCGGCATATGGCACACCTGACAAGCCAAGTATCACAACAGGCATGGAAGGCCCGGCAGTTTCGATAGCAGCACCGGTTTCATCGAACATCGCCCTGACACGTCCGAACTCCTGGCCGGCCAGAACCATTTGGCCACGCCTGAGGGTGCCGTTTTGAACCAGCACGGTTGCCATCGGCCCACGGCCTTTATCCAGGCTGGATTCGATAACCAGTCCCTGGGCACGTCTTTCCGGGTCAGCCTTGAGTTCAAGCAACTCGGCCTGAAGCAAAATGCCTTCGAGCAAATCCTCCATGCCTTCACCCGTCTTGGCAGATACAGAAACAAACAGTTCCTCACCACCCCACTCCTCGGAAATAACCTCTTCCTTGGAGAGTTCGGATTTGACCCGTTCAATATCCGAATCAGGGATATCTATCTTGTTAATTGCCACGATCAGCGGCACACCGGCCGCACGGGCATGGTGAATAGCTTCCTTGGTTTGTGGCATGACACCATCATCGGCCGCTACTACCAGTACTACGATATCCGTTGCTTTTGCTCCGCGTGCACGCATGGCCGTAAAGGCGGCATGGCCCGGGGTATCCAGGAACGTAATAATTCCTTGCTCGGTCTTCACGTGGTATGCACCGATATGCTGCGTAATACCACCGGCTTCGCCATCTGCAACCTTGGTCGCCTTGATATAGTCAAGCAGCGAGGTTTTACCATGATCGACATGTCCCATCACCGTGACTACCGGAGGCCTGATGATGCCCTCTCCTTCCTCCAGGACCTCTTCAGCCTTCAACTCCTGCTCAACACCCTTGTCTTCTGCAGGTTTTGCAGTGTGTCCCAGCTCCTCAACCACGAGGATAGCAGTGTCCTGATCCAGTGGCTGATTGATGGTCACCATCATGCCCATATTCATCAGGACCTTGATGATTTCTCCGGCCTTGATGGCCAACAACTTGGCCAGTTCGGCAACGATAATGGTCTCGGGAATTGACACATCCCGGATGACCGGAGCCGTCGGTTTTGAAAACCCGTGTTCGGTCGGTCGTGAAGAAGTACTTACACGTCGACTTGGTTTGCGCCGCCGTGCTGCGGCACCACCTGCCACATGTAACTCTTTACGGCCATAACGGGTAGATGGCTTGGCACGTTCTTTCTTGCGCCGGTGCTGATCTTCGGCAATTTTTCGTACGCGCTCTTCTTCTTTCTTGCGATCGTCTTCCTCGGCCTTGAGCTTGGCCGCAGCCTCCACTGCTTTCTCTTCAGCTTCGCGTTGTGTTTGTTCTTCCTGAGCTTTTTGTGCCTGTTCCTCAGCATCCTTGCGGGCCACCTCTGCAGCCTCGGCTGCCACAGCCGCCTCGGCCTCCAGTCGTATTTTCTCCGCGGCTTCCTCGCGTACCTTTTCCTCAGAATCGCGCCGTTCCTGGGCTTCCTTCAATGCCTGCTGGGCTTTTTCTCTTTCCGGATCATGCAATCCAGCCTCTTGCAAGGCTTCACGTTTGACGTAGGTGCGACGCTTCCGGAACTCCACGTTGACTGTCTTGGTTGACGCCCGTGGACCGCTGCCCTGAATACGCAGCTCGCTCATAGTCTTACGCTTGAGGGTTACCTTTTGCGGTGCGGTTGCATCGCTTTCAGATTTGCCGTGAGCTGATCTCAGGTGCGCGAGTAACTTTTTCTTATCGTCATTGGATACAGCAGCATCACCCGAGGTGATACTGATGTTGGCTTTAGTCATTTGGGCAAGCAGCTTATCAACGCTGATACCCAGGACTTCTGCTAATTGTGAAACGGTAACTTGGGACATTATTTTGCTCCTTGAAGAACCTGCCGGGTCTTTTTATCAGGCTTCCTGGTTATCTTCTTCAAACCAGGGGGCACGTGCTGCCATAATCAACGCGGCGGCTTCTTCTTCCGGCATATCATCCACTTCCAGTAATTCATCAACTGAAAGCTCTGCCAGGTCTTCCTGGGTACAGGCACCTTTCTCTGCCAAACGATATGCCAGGCGTTCTGTCATTCCTTCCAGGCTAAGAAGATCTTCAGCCGGGCTGTTATCATCAAGCGCTTCTTCTTTTGCAATCAACTGTGTCAACAATGCATCACGTGCACGGCGACGTAACTCGGTAACCATATCTTCATCAAATTCTTCAATTTCAAGTAACTCGGAATCCGGAACATAGGCAACTTCTTCAATATTGCTGAAACCTTCCTGCACAAGGATGTTGGCGACACCTTCATCCACATCCAGACGCTCCATAAACCTGGAAAGAACTTTCCCGGCTTCTTCCTCACCCTTCTTGTCGGCATCTTCAACGGTCAGTACGTTCAGATCCCAACCACTCAAATCGCTGGCAAGTCTCACATTCTGGCCACCGCGGCCAATCGCCTGTGACAGTGATGCCTCTTCAACAGCGATATCCATTATGCGGCGTTCTTCATCCACCACAATGGATGCAACCTCGGCCGGCGCCATGGCATTGATTACAAACTGGGCTGGATTATCATCCCAGAGGATTATATCGATACGTTCACCCGCCAACTCGTTGGAAACGGCCTGGACACGGGAACCGCGCATACCTACACAGGCGCCGATGGGGTCGGTACGGGGATCATTGGAACGAACGGCAATCTTGGCCCTGCGGCCAGGATCACGCGCACCGCCCATGATGGAAATCAGATCCTGGCCGATCTCCGGAACCTCAAGTTCAAACAATGCAATCAGAAATTCCTTGATGGTACGGCTGGCGAATAACTGCGGTCCACGCAGTTCAGTCTTGACCTCATAAAGGAAGGCACGAAGACGGTCACCCGGGCGTACTGTTTCCCCCTGGATCATATGCCGCTGGGCAACGAAGGCCTCCGCATTACCACCCAGGTCCAGGTACACATTGCCACGTTCCACACGCTTGACGATGCCGTTGATCAACTCGCCTTCACGATCCTTGTAAGCGTCAACCACCTGCTCTCTTTCAGCTTCACGGACACGCTGCACAATGACCTGCTTGGCAGTCTGCGCAGCAATACGTCCAAATTCCACGTTTTCCATGGGCTCTTCAATATACGTACCCACTTCTATATCCGGGTTGTGCGTTATAGCATCCTTGTGCAGTATCTGGTGACCCTCGAATTCCAGCTCCGCTTCGTCATCCAGGACTTCCCAGCGACGGAATGTTTCATATTCGCCGGTCTCGCGATCAATGGATACACGCGCCTCAATTTCATCACTGCTGCGTTTGGCAGTTGCCGAGGCCAGCGCCGCTTCCAGTGCCTCAAAGATGATGGTTTTGCTTACACCTTTCTCATTGGATACTGCGTCTACGACCAGAAGAATTTCTTTGCTCATCTGCTTTTAACTCCGTTTGGGGATATATCCCCTTTCCATCATTATTTCGTTTTGTGACCGGCGAGAATTTTCTCGTAATCCGGAATCAACTTTGCCTTGGCGATATTGTCATATTCAAGCGTCACTTCCGAACCGTCCTGTTCTATATTGACGCTACTTTCACCCGCACTCAGAATCGGACCCGAGAACTTGCGCCGGCCATCCTGGGGCGCATACATATTAATCTGCACTTCATAACCGGTGAATTCACTGTAATGCGCCGGCGTGAACAAGGGTCTGTCCAGACCTGGGGATGAAACCTCCAGGTTGTAGTGACTCCTGATCGGATCCTTCACATCCAGCAGCGCAGCGGTTTCCCGGCTTACTGTTTCACAGTCCTGAATACCCACACCATTTTCATGGTCGATATAAATGCGCAGCACTGAATGTTTCGGGTTGGGATTGTATTCCAGCCCGATAAATTCAAAGCCCAGGTCTTCCACCAGTGGCTGCAATAATTCATTCAGTTTCTGCACGCTCAAAACATTATCTCCGGGCACAAAAAAAGGGCATACCTGCCCCCGACGATCAGCTCCGGCATTGCCGGAACCTACCCAATCACGCCCCTCGGGGCGGATGCGACAGCATTATTTCATTACACCATCCAATCGTCGTAAAGACTCACCGGCAATTACCGGTGGCACAAAAAAGGGCCCTGCCGGACCCTCGATAAATATTGGTAGCGGGGGCAGGATTCGAACCTGCGACCTTCGGGTTATGAGCCCGACGAGCTGCCAGACTGCTCCACCCCGCATCAGCAAGGAGGGCATAATAAAGAGTCAATGGACTAATTACAAGACCTGATCACATCGAATTTGGCAGTCTGCCAAAACGGAAAGATCAGAGACCGAAACTCGTCATGCAAATAGCGATCAAAGAGCTCGAAAAAATACCCAGTCCAAGAATCATCAAACCGTTCAATGTCAGTGCGGCACCGAAGTCCACCGGTGCTGCTATTACGGTTTCGTTCTCCGGATCATCGAAGTACATGTACTTGATGACACGCAGATAGTAAAACGAACCAATCACTGCAAACACGACAGCGACAATGGCCAGCCACAACATACCGGCTTCAATTACTGCTTTGAGAACCATCAGCTTGGCAAAGAAGCCAACCATCGGCGGTACACCGGCCATGGAGAACATGACCAGACCCATGATCGCAGCATAAAACGGGTTGCGCTGGTTCAGACCTTTGAAGTCTTCGAGGTTCTCCGCTTCAACGCCACCGGAGCTTAAAAGTATAACCATACCGAAAGATGCGACCGACATAATGCCGTAAACAATGACGTAATACATCGAAGCGCCGAATCCGAATGCGGTACCCGGCAATAACCCCAGCATGACAAATCCCATATGGGAAATGGTTGAGTAAGCCAGCATGCGCTTGATATTGGTTTGCATGATGGCGGCAAGGTTACCCAGGATGATGGACAACAATGCCAGGCTTGCCAACATGCCCTGCCAGTGGACGTGTAAATCACCCAGGCCACTACTCAGGAACCTGTATGCCATTGCGAATGCGGCGAGTTTTGGTACCGAGGAAATAAATAAAGTTACTGCTGGTGGCGCACCTTCATACACATCAGGTAACCACATGTGAAACGGTACAACACCAAACTTGAATGCGATGCCGACCACCACGAAAACCAGGCCAAAGATCAGCAAAATATCATCAGTACCGTTAGTGCGAATGGCTTCAGCAATTTCCGGCAATATCAGGGTGCCGGTAGCGCCATAGATCATGGACATGCCGTAAAGCAACATTCCGGATGCCATCGAGCCCAGCACAAAATATTTCATGGCCGATTCAGAGCCACGACCTGAATCCCGGTCAAATGCAACCAGTGCGTATACAGAAAGTGAGATCAACTCCAAGCCGAGATAGATCATCAGCATGCTGTTCGCGGAGATCAGCAACATGACGCCCAGCAGGGCAAACAGGCTCAGGGTGAAGAAGTCCGCACGGAACATCTTGAAATTACGCAGGTAATATTTTGAATAGGTGAATATCAGACCCATGATCAAAAAACTGAATACCTTCAGCACGTCACCCATCGGATCCCTGATGAAACTGCCCTTGAAAGCAGTCACCGATTGCACACCGTCAACCAGGTAATCTCCACGCAAGGTAATAATGGCAGCAAAGATCACCGTCAACATGGCCAGCATGTGAATGATTCCGCGCCGTTCTTCTTGCAGGAACACGTCAACGATCATGATCACACAGGCCATTATCAGGACCCAGGCCTCAGGAGCAGCTAATAACATTTGGGCGCTGTTCATGTCATAAAACCTTTGATTGAATGATGTGTTGTAACAGGTGATCAACAGATGCCTGCATCATGTCCACCAGTGGTTGCGGCCACAAGCCGACAAACAAAATGGCTACGGCCAGCGTACCCAATACCAGTGCCTCACGGCCGTTGATATCCTGCAAATTCTGTACTTTGGGGTTGGTTACCGCGCCGAATATAACGCGCTTGGCCAGCCACAGGCTGTAAGCCGCACCAAGGATCAGGGTCAGGGCTGCCAGGAATGCGAACCAGAAATTGGCCTGGAAAGCAGACAGGATGACCATGAACTCACCGACAAAACCACTGGTTCCCGGCAGGCCCGAGTTGGCCATCAGGAAAAACACGGCAAACAAGGCAAACCAGGGCATGGTATTGGCCACGCCACCGTAATCCTTGATCATGCGGCTATGCATACGGTCATACAGCACACCCACGGTCAGGAACAGTGCGCCGGAGATAAAGCCATGCGACACCATTTGCACCATCGCACCTTCAACACCGAGAGCAGCACCTGATACACCACCGGTATTGCGATAAATCGAAAAGGCGATAAACAGGCCAAGGGTTACAAAACCCATGTGTGAAATGGATGAATAAGCAATCAGCTTCTTCATATCCTGCTGTGCCAGGGCCACAAAACCGATATAAACCACGGCGATCAATGACAGGCCGATCACCAGCCAGTCGAGGGCGGCGGATGCGTCCGGGGTAATCGGCAGGCTGAAGCGGATAAAACCGTAACCACCGATTTTCAACATGATGGCCGCCAGGATCACCGAACCACCGGTTGGTGCCTCAACGTGTGCATCGGGTAACCATGTGTGTACCGGGAACATTGGAATCTTGACAGCGAAGGCTGCCAGAAAACCAAGGAAAAGCCATTTCTGAGCCGTGAACCCCAGCGGCATTTCGTGCCAAGCCAGGATGTCCCAGGTGCCGGACTGAAGATACAGGTAGATCAGACCGATCAGCATGAACACCGAGCCAAGGAAGGTATATAAGAAGAACTTGATGGTTGCGTAAACCCGGCGCGGCCCACCCCATATACCGATTACCAGGAACATAGGGATCAGCATAGCTTCAAAGAATACGTAGAAAAGCAGTCCATCCAGCGCTGAGAACACGCCGATCATCAATCCTTCCATCACCAGGAAGGCTGCCATGTATTGATTGACGCTCTTTTCAATTGAGCGCCAGCCAGCAATCACCACCAGCACGCCAAAAAACAAGGTCAGCAGTATCAATGGTGCAGAAAAACCGTCGACACCCAGGTAATACTGGATATTGAAGGTCTCTATCCAGGGTCGCAGTTCCACAAACTGCATGGCAGCAGTTGAAGTATCAAATGAAAAGAATAAGGGCAGACCCAGCAAAAACGTTACCGATGAAATCAGTAAAGCCAGCCCCTTCGCCATTGCAGGCCGATGTGCACCGGCCACCATGACAGCCACAGCACCCAATATGGGTAGCCAGATTAAAATACTGAGAAGAAATCCGTTCATTGTCCCATTCATCATCGTGGCACCATCGCTACCCAGACTGCCAAGATACTGATCAGCCCGATAATCATGGCAAAGGCATAGTCATACAGGAATCCTGTCTGCCAGCGACGTACCCGTGCTGCCACCCACTCAACCACCCGGGCCGAGCCATTCACAATACCGTTATCAATAAAACCCGCATCTGCCTTTTGCCAAAGGTTCTTGCCCAGCTTTACGCTGCCATCTGCGAATACCTTCTGGTAGAACTCATCGAAGTAATACTTGTGATCAAGCACACGGTACACAAATGGCATCCGGTTACGTATCGCGTCTGCAATCGATGGCCGGAACAAGTAGATAATCGTCGACAATACCAGGCCGGTGATCATCAGCCAGAAAGGCAGCGTATAAATTGAGTGCAAGGCCATGGCGGTAGCACTGTGGAAATGTTCACCCAGTTCCGCAATAACATTGTTTTTATCAAGTACAAAGATAGAGTCTTCAAGCCACCCGCCAAACAGTACCGGCTCGATGGTCATCCAGCCAATGAAAATAGACGGTATGGCCAACAGGATCAGCGGTATGGTAACCACCAGCGGTGATTCCTTTGGCGCATGAGCCAGTTTTCCGGATGGCAGGTGATCACCAGCATCGTCGACCACCTCAAAACGCTCCTTGCCATGGAATGTGAGATATAGCAACCTGAAGCTGTAGATGGCGGTAATCAGCACGCCAGCAACCACGGCAAAATAAGCGAACCCGCTACCCCAGCGATGCGAATCTGCCACCGCTTCGATAATCATATCCTTGGAGTAAAAACCGGCGAAAAACGGGAAGCCAACCAATGCCAGGGTACCGATCCAGGCAGTTAGCCAGGTAATGGGCATATATTTTCTCAAGCCACCCATGTGTCGCATATCCTGCTCGTGATGCAAGGCAATAATCACCGAGCCCGCACCGAGGAATAATAATGCCTTGAAAAACGCATGTGTCATCAGGTGGAATATAGCCGCCGAGTAGGCTGAAGCACCCAGGGCAACCGTCATATAACCCAGTTGCGACAGGGTTGAGTAGGCGATGACCCGTTTAACATCATTCTGCACGATACCGATCAGACCCATTGAAAGAGCGGTAATGGCACCAATCAGCATCACAAAGCTCAACGCTACGTCGCTTAATTCAAATAATGGCGACATCCTGGCTACCATGAAAATACCGGCCGTCACCATGGTGGCAGCGTGAATCAAGGCAGAGATAGGTGTCGGGCCTTCCATTGAATCCGGCAGCCACACATGCAATGGCGCCTGCGCCGATTTGCCCATGGCGCCGATGAACAGGCTTACGCAGATAAAGGTCAGCATGTTCCATTCCATACCACCGGGAACAGAAAGTGTCTGGTCAACCATACTGCTGGCCTGGGCAAAAACTTCCGCGTAATCCAGGGTACCGAAGGTTAACAGTACCGCGGCAATACCCAGCAGAAATCCAAAATCACCCACCCGGTTCACCAGGAATGCCTTCAGGCCTGCTGCAATTGCGGTTTCCCTGTTAAACCAGAAGCCGATCAACAGGTAGGACACCAGCCCAACCGCTTCCCAGCCAAAGAACAGTTGCAGGAAGTTGTTGGACATCACCAGCATCAGCATTGAAAAAGTGAATAGCGCGATATAGCTGAAGAACCTCTGGTAGCCCGGATCATCACGCATATAACCAATCGTATAGATGTGCACCATCAGTGATATAAATGACACTACACACATCATCAATGTGGTCAGGTGATCTATCAGGAAGCCAACCTGGAAGCGGACACCATCAGCCACCATCCAGGTATAAACTGTCATATTGACCGTATCCAATGTACCGTCGATCTGCTGCATGAGAATCCATGCCGACAGTACAAATGATAGCCCTACCCCGAGGATCGTAACGGTATGGGAGCCCACACGGCCTATCTGGTTGCGGAAAAATCCGGCCAGAACCGCTCCGCCCAATGGTGCCAGCACTATCAGCAGCAAGGGTTGTTTGCAACGACATGTTCATCCTTTCAGATCATCCAGTTCGGCAACGTTGATGGTCTGCCGGTTACGGAAAAGCACGACCAGGATGGCGAGTCCAATACCCGCTTCAGCTGCCGCTACCGTCAGTATGAAGAATACAAATATCTGTCCGTCGAGATTGCCCAGGAAACGGGAAAACGCGACAAAGTTCATATTGACCGCCAGAAGCATCAGTTCAATGCACATCAACAGGATGATGATGTTCTTACGGTTAATAAATATTCCGGCAACACTGAGACTGAACAGTATTGCACCCAGGGTCAGAAAATGAGCAAGTGTCAACATGATATTTCCTTAACCTCCCTGCGGTTTTTCTGATTTCATTTTCACCAGCCGGACACTTTCGTCACGGCGGGTCCTGACCTGTGCTGACACATCCTGGGTTTTTATGCCCGTCCGTGTCCGCAGCGTCAGTGCAACAGCCGCGAGCATCGCGACCAGCAAAATTACGCCCGCTACCTCAAACGGCAACAGGTAATTGGTATATAACAATTCACCCAGTTCCCGGGTATTGCTGTAATCGGCAGGGTTTGGCGCCGGTATCGGAAACATTTCCACACCGAAGCGGCCCCTGCTCCACAACACCATCAGTAACTCAACTGCCATGGCCACTGCCACCATCGCAGCTACCGGCAGATAGCGGGTAAATCCTTCTTTGAGGGGTACAAGATTGATGTCCAGCATCATTACCACGAACAGGAACAACACCATGACCGCGCCCACGTAAACCACCACCAGTATGATGGAGAGAAATTCCGCCTCCAACAGCATCCAGATAGCGGCAGCACTGAAAAATGCCAGCACCAGGAACAATACGGCATAAACGGGATTACGCACCGTAACAACTGCCACGGCGGCAAACACCAAAACCAGCGAAAAAGCGTAAAAAATCAGTTCCAGGACAATCATCGGTAGGCCGCATCCTTGTTACGATCTTCTGCAATCTCTGACTCAAAACGGTCACCGATCGCCAGTAGTTGTTCCTTCGAGACAGTGCCTTCTTCGCGTTTCTCAAAGTGATACTCGAGATAACTGGTCAGTACAATGGAATCAACCGGACAGGATTCTTCACAGAACCCGCAGTAAATACATTTGAACAAATCTATGTCGTAGCGCGAGGTACGGCGACTGCCATCATCCCGCTGGGTAGATTCAATGGTGATTGCCAGTGCAGGACACACTGCCTCGCACAACTTGCAGGCAATGCAGCGTTCTTCACCATTCGGGTAGCGCCGCAATGCGTGCAGACCACGGAAACGGGGAGACTTGGGGGTTTTCTCTTCCGGGTAATTGATCGTAATGGTCGGACGGAACATATGACGCATGGTCAGACTCAACCCTGCCAGCAGTTCGAGCAACAGCAAGCTGCGGAAATATTCGATGATTCTTTTCATCATCAGCTACCCTTTACCACGATGCCAAGAACAGTCATCAGGGCAGCAATCATCACCCAGACCAGCGTTATCGGAATCAGTACTTTCCAGCCCAGACGCATGATCTGGTCGTAACGGTAGCGAGGGAATGTCGCCCGATACCACAAAAACATGAACATGAAGAAAACGGTCTTGGCCAGGAACCAGAATATGCTGCCCTCGCCCAGTAAGGTGTCGCCCAGCATTGGCACGCCCTCAAAGGGTGACAGCCAGCCACCGGCAAACAAAATAGCGGTCAGGCCGGAGATCAGGATCATGTTGGCGTATTCAGCCAGGAAGAAAACCGCAAACGCAGAACCCGAATACTCAACGTGGAAACCGGCTACGATTTCTGATTCGCCCTCGGCAACATCAAACGGTGCACGGTTGGTCTCTGCCAGGCCCGAGATCATGTAAATGACAAATAAGGGCAGCAACGGCAACCAGTACCAGTCAAATATACCACCCTGCTGAGCCAGCACGATTTCACGGAGATTAAGCGATCCGGCGAGAATCAGTACACCCACCAAGGCAAAACCCATGGCGATTTCATAAGAGACCGTCTGTGCCGCGGCGCGCATGGCACCCAGGAATGCATACTTGGAGTTGGAGGCCCAACCGGCAATGATGACGCCATATACACCCAGTGATGTCAGCGCCAGTACATACAAAAGTCCGGCATCAACATCAGCCAATACCATGAAATCGTTAAACGGCACGACCGCCCAGGCTGCGAAAGCCGGTGCCAGCGAGATGACCGGTGCCAATACAAACAGAAATTTATTTGAATTGGTCGGTAAAATGATTTCTTTCAACAGCAGCTTGAAAACATCGGCAAACGGCTGTATCAAACCCAATGGACCTACACGGTTCGGCCCGATGCGGATCTGCATGGAGCCAATCACCTTGCGCTCAAAATAGGTATAAAAGGCCACCACGGTGATCAACGGAATGGTGATAACCAGGATCTTGATCAGCGTCCAGATCAGATACTGTGACTGTATCCATTCGAAAACTGTATTGATCATATCCAACATCATGCAGCCTCCACGCTAATGGGCCCGAAACTATCACCCAATGCACTACCGGCATCGGTGGCGCTTTTAACCCAAACAGCCCCTACAGGCAGTTCATTGCAGATACGAACCGGTAGTGTTGTAAAACCGGAGCCCTGGCTGACCTTGACTTTATGGCCTTCAACAAGACCTTTGCTGCCAGCATCATCGGGGTTCAAGCCTACAAAATCATTTTCGGCATGTACCGTCTGTTGCAGGTATTCAGACCGTCGGCACAAGGCGTCAAGACCGTACATTGCGACTTCACCTACCCGATAGAGATCACCGCCCGTTTGGGGCGTGGCCAGTTCGACATCGGCTGTCGCAAAGCTGGCTTCACCGATTTCGGTAAGCATTTCGTCACGCAGTGAAGTGATATCCACCTGGGAGAAACCATCCAGCTCAAGTTCCGCACCCAGTCGGCGCAGAATTTTCCAACCCGGCCTGGCATGGCCAGCGGATTTAACTGCCGGTTCGGCCGCATAAAACTGTCCGTCGAATGTATAAAACAGACCTTCAGATTCAGCCAACGGAGCCAATGGCAATATCACATCGGCAGTGGCTTTCAGACTATCGCCGGCAAAGGAGGATACGGCCACCACGAACTCCGCTGAATCCAGTGCCAGTTTGGCCAATTCAGGATTAGCTAAATCAAGTTCAGGTTCAACATCCCATAAAAGATAAGCTTTCGTGGGAGAAGTGAGCATTTCCCGGGCATTGAGACCCGTATCTGTTTCAGTGCCACCCGCTGCAAAACCCGGTATCGCACCGGCCATTGCGGCACCTGTGGCATTTCCACCATGTGACACCATGTTCAATGTGGCGCCGGATGCTGTAGCAATCCACGCAGATAATTGTCGTAACCAGGCGGCCTGTTCATGTGCCATGGCGGCCTGTCCCAGGATCAGCATTTTGTTGCCATCGCTGTTCAGCATTTCAGCCATTGCGGTATGAGATTCACCAGCCTGAACATCCGCTATTCCTGCTTGCAGGGATGCCGGAATCTCTTTGCCGGTTTTACTGGATACTGCAGTAGCCAGCGCTGCCAGTTCTGCAAGCATGTGCTGCGGCGCTGTAATAATCTTGTTGGCCAGGGAGAAATGGAAGTTCCAGTCCACCGGGTTCAGTGCGGCCACTTGCGCACCATTACGCCAGGCCTTACGCACACGTTGACCCAGTATGGGTGCCTCGTGACGAATATTGCTGCCAATCAGCAGAATCGTTTCTGCTGTATCGATGTCAGCCATTGGAGACTGGAAGGCAGCGGCCTGGCTACGCGCCGGGTCATCACTGAAATCCTGCTCTCTCAAGCGGTGATCAATATTCGGACAATCGAGCCCGCGCGCCAGGCGCTGGGTGAGAAAATATTCTTCAGTAGATACACTTGCGGACATAAGCACACCAAGGCCGGTACCACCATGTGCGGTGACCGCGCCACGCAATGCCTCGGCAGCAACCCGTAATCCTTCATCCCAGGATACGTTGGTCCAATGGTCATCAACTTTGATCATTGGTTCCAGCACCCTGTCCTCAGAACGGAGGCCGAAATGAGAATAGCGGTCACGATCTGATAACCAGGTTTCGTTGGTGGCTTCACAATCTCTTGGCACCGCGCGCATAACCTGGCGGCGCATTGTGTGGTACCACACGTTTGAGCCCACACCATCGTGTGCTGCCACTGACGGACGGGCCATCAATTCCCAGGCCCGTGCGGAAAAACGGAACGGCTTGTTGGTCAGTGCGCCCACCGGGCACAGATCAATCACATTACCGGATAATTCTGAATCAATGCCCTGTGACAGGCTGGTACCGATTTCCGCGCTGTCACCACGACCGAACATGCCCAGCTCATTGGTACCGGCTATCTCATCCAGGAAACGCACACATCGCGTGCATTGAATGCAACGGGTCAGATCGGTCTGTACCAATGGCCCGATGTCGTGGTCTTTTACCACGCGTTTCTGTTCGCTGAAACGGGAAACAGAACGGCCGTAACCCATAGCCAGATCCTGTAATTCACACTCGCCGCCCTGATCGCAAATCGGGCAATCCAGCGGGTGGTTAATTAACAGGAACTCCATCACGCCGTGCTGTGCATCAATCGCGCGACGCGACTGTGTATAAACCTTCATGCCATCCATGACCGGGGTGGCACAGGCCGGCATTGGTTTCGGTGCTTTTTCAACATCCACCAGGCACATGCGGCAGTTGGCTGCGATGCTCAGTTTGCTGTGATAACAGAACCGTGGAATGCTGATACCAGCCTTATCCGTGGCCTCGATAATCATCGAATTTTTAGGCACTTGCATGGCCTGACCATCGATTTCAATGCTGACCATTTCAACTACTTTTTCCGGCTGCGTGCTCATGCAGCTTTCCCCTTTTGATCATCGACTATGGAATGGCCGTGCTCAATGTAATATTCAAATTCATCCCAGAATTGACGCAGGAAACCCTGCACCGGCCAGGCGGCAGCTTCACCGAATGCACAAATGGTGTGGCCTTCGATTTGCCCGGCTGCCGAGCGTAATAATTCCAGATCCTCTTGCTTGCCGTTACCGTCAACGATTCTCTGCAGGACTCGGTGCATCCAGCCGGTACCTTCACGACAGGGTGTGCACTGGCCGCAGGATTCCATGTGATAGAAGCGAGAAATCCGCGTGCAGGCTTTGACCATACAGGTGGTTTCATCCATGACGATTACCGCACCTGAACCCAGGCCCGAACCAGCCTTGGCCAGCGTATCGAAATCCATCGTCATTTCCATCATCACATCAGCAGGCAATACCGGCATGGAAGACCCGCCCGGAATGACGCCTTTAAGCTTATTACCATTGCGCACACCACCTGCCATTTCCAGCAGTTCACTAAACGGTGTGCCCAGCGGGACCTCGAAATTACCGGGGTTATTCACGTGACCGGAAACGGAAAATACCTTGGGGACCGCCATTGTTGGGTTTGCCAATCTTCAGGAACCAGTCGCCGCCGTTGCGCATGATATGCGGTATCGAGGCCAGTGTTTCGGTATTGTTAATCGTGCTGGGCTTGCCATACAGGCCAAAATTGGCCGGGAATGGCGGTTTGAAACGTGGCTGGCCTTTCTTGCCTTCAAGTGATTCCATCATGGCGGTTTCTTCGCCACAGATATAAGCACCGGCACCCAGGGCGCTATAGATATCCATGTCTATACCGCTGCCCAGCACATTTTTGCCAAGCAGTCCGGCTGTATAGGCTTCTTTCAGCGCAGCCTCAAAACGTTCGAACGGTTCGTGGTGGAACTCACCACGCATGTAGTTATAACCCACGGTTGCGCCCATGGAATAGGCAGCGATGCACATACCCTCGATGACCGCATGGGGGATTAAACCGCAAAATGTCGCGATCATGGCAGGTGCCAGGCTCGGACTCGTCCGAGTTGCATAATATATACTTTTGCACCGGTGCGGAGCGTGGCATAAAGCTCCATTTCAAACCGGTCGGGAATCCCGCTCCACCACGTCCTCTCAAAGCCGAGGATTTAACGTTTTCAATAATATCTGCAGGGTCGGTTTTCTCCGCCAGGATTTTTTTCCATGCCTGGTAGCCGTCAATGGCCAAATAGGTATCCATCGACCATGGCTGTTCAGCATCAAGCGTAGCGAATACGACGTTATGTGATTCCATAATCAATCCAGCCCATCCAGGATTTCGTCATTTTGTCGGTATCAAGATTTTCGTGATAATGGCCATCGACCACCATCATCGGTGCTCCGCAACATCCGGCGAGGCACTCTTCCTCAACCACCAGCGTGATGCGATCATCTGCGGTGGTTTCGCCCAGTTTCACACCCAGTTTGTTCTCCACGTGGCTGAGCAGATCTTCTGCGCCATTAAGCCAACAGGAAATATTGGTACAGATATTAACCTTGTGCCTGCCGACCGGTTTCTGGTCAATCATTGAATAGAAACTGGCAACCTCAAAGGCCCATACCGGCGGCAGATCCAGGTAATCCGCAACTGCCTCAACCATATCCTTGCTAACCCAGCCACCGTTTTGATCCTGCGCAGCGAGTAACGCCTGTATCAGTGCAGAACGCTTTTTGTCCGCTGGGAATTTGGCTGCCCAATGATCTATCGTTACCCGTGTGCCCTCGTTAAGAAGGTCCTTTTTACCGGCAATGAAATCCGCTTTATGGCTCATTAGCGATCCACCTCACCAAATACGATGTCCAGGGTGCCCATCATCGCCACCACATCACCCAGCATATGACCTTTCACCAATTCGTCCATGGCAGAAAGATGTACAAAGCCCGGTGCCCTAAAATGAACACGGAACGGCTTGTTGGCGCCATCTGAAACCATGTAACAACCAAATTCACCCTTGGGTGCCTCAACTGCTGCATAGATCTCGCCTTTCGGCACGCAGTAACCCTCGGTAAACAGTTTGAAATGGTGGATCAGGGCTTCCATGTCATGCTTCATTTCTTCACGATTTGGCGGAATGACCTTAAAATTCTTCAACATGACGTGTCCTGGATTGGCGCGCAGCCAATCAACACATTGCAGGATGATGCGGGCTGATTGGCGCAATTCCTCAATACGTACCAGGTAACGGTCGTAACAATCACCATTGACACCCACGGGGATATCAAAATCCATCTCGTGGTACATGGCATAAGGTTGTTTCTTACGCAGATCCCATTCGACACCTGATCCGCGCAACATGGGGCCGGTGCAACCCAGTTGTTGTGCCCGCTCGGGTGATAACACACCGATACCAACGGTACGTTGTTTCCAGATACGGTTATCGGTCAGCAATGTTTCGTATTCATCGACCTTGGACGGGAAGTCCTTTGCGAAAGCTTCAATGAAATCCAATAACGTACCTTCACGCCATTCATTTCTTTGTTTGAGTTTCTTGCCCTTGGTCCAGGGTGTCTCCTTATATAAGGGCATGCTATCCGGCAGGTCGCGATACACGCCGCCAGGCCGGTAATAATTCGCATGCATACGGGCGCCTGATACCGCCTCGTACATGTCGTTGGTCTGTTCGCGTTCGCGGAACGCATACAGAAAGATGGTCATCGCGCCAAGATCGATACCGCTGGAGCCGATCCACAACATGTGATTGCCGATACGGGTAATCTCGTCAAACATGGTGCGTATATACTGTGCACGCACGGGTGGTTCGATGCCCAGCAGTTGTTCAATGGCGCGCACATAGGCGTGCTCGCTGCACATCATGGAGACATAATCCATCCGATCCACGTAGCCGATAGACTGATTGTATGGCTTGCTTTCAGCCAATTTTTCAGTTCCGCGGTGCAGTAAACCGATATGCGGGTCTGCGCGTACTACGGTTTCGCCGTCGAGTTCCAGCACCAGCCTGAGAACACCATGAGCCGCCGGATGTTGCGGCCCGAAATTCATCGTGTAGTTGCGGATTTCAGACATATTTATTCCGCCCCTGGTGCCAATGAGTCGGCCGCATCATCTGCCGCCTTGTCGATATCGTCTGCTTTGTAACGTGAATCGTCACGAATGACCCGGGGTACCAGTACCCGGGGTTCAATCTCTACAGGTTCATAGACCACGCGGCCTTTCTCCTCGTCATAACGAACGGTTACATTGCCAATCAACGGGAAATCCTTGCGGAATGGATGACCGGTAAAACCGTAATCTGTCAAAATGCGCCGCAGATCCGGATGGCCTTCGAAAATGACGCCGAACAGGTCGAAAGTCTCGCGCTCATACCAGTTGACAGAGTTCCAGATTTCAATCAGTGAAGGCACCACCGGAAAACCTTCGTCAGCGGCAAAAGTTTTCATACGCAGACGCTGGTTATTACTGGTTGAGAGCAGATGCACAACCACGCCAAACCGTTGCTCGATTTCGCTGGATTCAGGACGGTTTTTCCAGTCGAAACGACCGGGACCCATACCCTCAACACCGCGACTGAAGCCTTCGTTTGCCGCCTCGGTCGTTTCCCATTCCACCTGGCCAAAACCAAGATAGTCAACCCCACACAGGTCAGTTAACTGGGCGAAGCCAAAACGGGGATCATCGCGAAGAGTTTGAGCAACTTCCAGCCATTCATCGACCGGTACATCAATGGTGACCATTCCGGGACCTTGCTCGGAAACGGTGATCCGTTCGCCGAAACAATCGACGAGTTGATCGGACAGGCTATTGGACACGTCAATCATTAGGTCACCTGGCAATCGTATCGGTACGGCGGATTTTCTTCTGCAACTGCAAAATGCCGTAAATCAAGGCCTCCGCCGTGGGCGGACAACCGGGGACATACACATCCACCGGTACAATGCGGTCACAGCCGCGTGTGACCGAGTAGGAATAATGGTAATAACCGCCGCCATTGGCACAGGAACCCATGGAAATAACCCATCTCGGCTCGGTCATCTGGTCGTAGACCTTACGCATCGCAGGTGCCATTTTGTTGCACAGGGTACCGGCGACTATCATTACATCCGACTGACGGGGACTGGGGCGGAATATGACACCGAACCTGTCAAGGTCATAACGTGCAGCACCGGCCTGCATCATCTCTACAGCACAACAGGCCAGGCCAAAAGAAACCGGCCACATCGAGCCGGTTCGCGCCCAGTTAATCAGGGCGTCAAGCGAAGTTGTAACCACACCACGGGCCAGCAACGGATTGCTATCCGCAGTGGGCCTCAGAATGTCGTCAATTTCGCCAAGTTCAGTACCCCTGTCCGGGTACATAATGTCCATCATTCCCATTCCAGCGCACCTCTTTTCCAGATCACAAAGTAGCCGATGACCAGCTCAATAACGAATACAAACATGGCTGCAACACCGAACATGCCCAGCGTATCCAGGGCCAGCGCCCAGGGCAGGAAGAATGTGATTTCAAGATCAAAAATAATAAACAGGATCGCTACCAGGTAATAACGAACATCAAATTTTGTGCGGGTATCCTCAAAGGCTTCGAAGCCGCACTCATAGGGAGATAGTTTTTCACTGTCCGGTCTGGTCGGACCCAGCAAACCGCCGATGATCAACAACGCAACGCCGATGACTGTAGAAATACAGAGAAAAATCAGAATTGGCAGGTATTGTGCAAGCATACTGCAATCTCAATTCATTTTCTGGACGGTTGTATACCGTCCTTAGTTAAAATGGTGCCCAAGGCCGGACTCGAACCGGCACGACTTCCGTCACTACCCCCTCAAGATAGCGTGTCTACCAATTCCACCACTTGGGCTATTCTTTTTACTTCCTCAACGACCGGAAGAATCTTCGCCAGATCCGTCACTAGCCGGAACTGTCTCAGCTTCTTCAATCACTGGCATATCACCTGCATTTTCATCAACTGCAGGTTGCGCGATCACTGCATCAATTGAGGGCATATCTGAAGGATCATCAGCCTTGATCACTATGGGCATATCAGGGGTCGCCTGTTCGGTTACTTGTTCGGTAACCGGAGTCGTTGCGACCACACCAAGATCGGTTTCAGGTGTAAGGCTGGCGCGTGAAGCCAACACAGCCATGGTCAGGCTGATCAGGCAAAACAGGGTCGCCAGCACCCAGGTAGTACGCGACAAGAAGTTGCCGGCACCACGGGAACCGAAAACAGTACCTGAAGCGCCACTACCAAACGCGGCACCGGCAGTCGCACCGGCACCTTTCTGAATCAATATAAAAGCGACCATCGCAATAGCGATAAGCACGTGAAAAATATTTAAAACCTGCATACTTTGTTCCGTTTTTCAGAGCACCTATCAAACAGCGGCGCTATAGATTGCAAGGAAGTCTTCAGCTGTTAACGAAGCTCCTCCAACAAGTCCGCCGTCGATATCACTCTGGGCAAACAATTCGGCGGCATTGGATCCATTCACGCTGCCGCCGTATAGAATTCGTAATTGACCGCCTATTATAGCATTGAGAGATGTTATCTTGTCACGTATAAATGCATGTACGGATTGCGCCTGCTCCGGTGATGCAGTCAAACCGGTTCCAATCGCCCAAACCGGCTCATATGCAATAACGGCTCGGCGGAAATTGTCTATACCAACATTGTCGATTACCGCATCCAGCTGGCGCTCAACAACTGACTCAGTCTGTCCTTGTTCACGCTCCTCCAGTGATTCACCGACACAGAGTACCGGGTGCAACCTGGCATCAAGTGCAGCCTTGAACCGCAGGGCCACGTCCTCATCACTTTCCCCGTAAATCGAGCGTCTTTCAGAATGGCCAACCAGGGCATAATGACAACCCAGATCTTTAAGCATGCTGCCGCTGGTTTCACCGGTATGCGCACCTTGTGCATGCGGATTCAGATTTTGTCCACCCCAATGTATATGACTACCGGAGAGAATTGACTCCGTTAGCGACAGGTATGGAAAAGATGGGAAAACGACCAGGTCGGCTTTTCCGTCTGCGGAACTGCCGGCCAACAGGCCTTCGAGTAAAGAGCTAACCATGGTTTTGGAACCATGCATTTTCCAGTTGCCTGCAACCAGTATTTTTCTCATATTTATTATCCTGTTGAACGTGTGCTGCGCTTCGGTGCGCAAGCATACCCACACGTTACTTTTGTCGCAAGTCTAAAACTGGAAAGGATGATGCAATACATGACTGCAGAAACAAATGATGCAGGTCAATTATTGTGGTTCGAGTTTACTGGGTAAGCGGCGATCCACCAAACATCAGGTGGTGCGTATACAGGAACGCCAAATAAACCAGGACACTGAACACCACCAGGGCAACGTCTTTTTTGATCGGCGCAGTGGCCGGTTTAACCCATTCACCATCCCGCCGGTTGATCAGTATTATCTCGATAATTGCCCAATAGCCCAGGCCGGCAAACAATACGATAGCCCGTGCGTGCCAACGGCAAACAAATGACCCACACTAAAACTCACCACGCCTATCAACTGCGGATGACGCAGGATGCGCTTGAAGTTATTCGGTGGATAAGGCGCCAGGAACAGGATGAAACCAATCAGCACCAGCAAACCTGCTGCGTACACACCCCATTCGGGCGGCGTAAAAATCATTTCGAGGACATCGGGCGCCACCGGCGTCATGGACTGCCAACCGGAGATAATCAGGTAAAGAGCGACAAACATCAGCAGGGCGAATATGCCCTTGTATGGGGTTCTCGCCAAAACGATCAATCAAATTCTTTCTGAAATCGACCGCCATGCCGGGAATAAAATGAACAACACTCCAGAGTAATAAACCCAATACAAGCCGTGTCATAGCGCTAGTGCTCCTTTAATGCGTGTTTCATTCTCAAATCATCCACACCAAACCGGGTATGCAAATCACCCTTAATTAAAGTGTAGTAGCATGGCCGTTAATTCGTATTGATACAGGTCAACATTATGGGTCAGGACAACAATACTGCCAATAGTCAGAAACCATGGGCTCTGGTCACCGGAGCATCTGCTGGCATTGGCGCTGAATTCTGTCGGCAACTGGCCGCACAGGGTTATCAACTTGTTTTGGTGGCTCGACGTGCGGATAAGCTTCAAGCGGTTGCGGGTGAACTTCGGGATTCTCATGCTGCAAATAGCCTGATTATTACGGCGGATCTTTCTCAAAAGGACGCCTGCCAGGCAATAGTTAAACGTCTCGAGGAAGAAAATATCAGCGTCGAATACCTGGTAAACAATGCAGGTTATGGCTTGCCTGGAAGTTTCCACGTGCCGGACTGGCAGGAGCACGCAGATTTTATCCAGGTCATGATGACCGCGGTATGTGAGTTGACCTGGCGCTTGCTGCCGGGCATGCAGGAGCGTGGCCGGGGGTTTATTGTCAACGTTGCATCGGTAGCAGGACTGGTTTCCCCGAGCGCCGGTCATACCCTCTACGGTGCCAGCAAATCATTCCTGATCAAATTCAGTCAATCCCTGGCGCTGGAAAACGCCAGCAAGGGTGTGAAGGTCACGGCACTGTGCCCCGGTTTTACCTATAGTGAATTTCACGATGTTAACAAGACCCGCGAAATGATCAGCCAGCTTCCTGATTATTTATGGTTGGATGCCAAAGATGTAGTTGCAGACACCTTAAAGACACTGTCTGCAGAAAACGTTGATCCGGTCGTTATCCCAGGCAGGCAATATAAATTTATCGTGTTTACCAACCGTTACCTGCCCTGGCTGGCGAAAATATTAACCAGGAGAAATGAAAAGCACTTCCGCGTGACTGACTGAATGTTGGAGAAAATGAGTTAAGAACGGGTAAGGTCAAACCCGACAGTGCACTAGGTATTTGAGCCATTACATTGGATAATACCTGCTGCAAACCATACCGTTAACCGAGGTTATTATGACTGACACGCGTGTCGACACTTCCCGCATCATCCGCGCGCCCCGTGGCACTGAAATTTCCGCCAAAAGCTGGCTGACCGAAGCACCTCTGCGGATGCTGATGAACAACCTGGACCCTGATGTGGCCGAAAACCCACAGTCACTGGTGGTCTATGGCGGCATTGGTCGCGCCGCGCGCAACTGGGAGTGTTACGACAAGATCATTGAGACCTTGAGGGAGCTTGAAGATGACGAAACACTGCTGGTTCAATCCGGCAAGCCGGTGGGGGTGTTCAAAACCCATACCGATGCACCGCGTGTATTAATCGCCAACTCCAACCTGGTGCCGCACTGGGCCAACTGGGACCACTTTGACGAACTGGATAAAAAGGGCCTGATGATGTTCGGCCAGATGACCGCCGGTTCCTGGATCTATATTGCCAGCCAGGGCATCGTGCAGGGGACGTACGAGACCTTTGTAGAAATGGGACGGCAACATTTCGACGGCGATTTAAGCGGACGCTGGATACTCACGGCCGGATTAGGTGGCATGGGTGGTGCCCAGCCACTGGCCTCAACCATGGCCGGTGCTTCCATGATCGCCATCGAGTGCCAGGAAAGCCGCATCGACTTCCGCCTGCGTACCGGATATATCGATCGCAAAGCCACCAGCCTGGATGAAGCATTGGCGATGCTGGAAGATGCGCGCGAGGCTGGCAAGCCGGTCTCTATTGGTCTGCTGGGCAACGCCGGGGAGCTTTTGCCCGAAATGGTCCGGCGTGGCATCAAACCTGATGCCGTCACCGACCAGACCTCAGCCCATGACCCGGTTAACGGCTACCTGCCCATCGGCTGGACGGTCGAGCAATGGGAGGAAAAACGCGAGACCGATAGAAAGGGTGTCATTCGGGCTGCCTGCAAATCTATGGCGATCCACGTGCGTGCCATGCTGGATTTCCAGCAACAGGGCATCCCGACCTTCGACTACGGCAACAATATCCGCCAGGTAGCGCTGGAGGAAGGCGTGGAAAATGCCTTCGACTTCCCGGGTTTTGTACCCGCCTACGTGCGCCCGTTGTTTTGCCGCGGTATCGGCCCATTCCGCTGGGTCGCGCTTTCCGGTGATCCGGAAGACATCTACAAGACAGATCAGAAAGTCAAAGAACTGATTCCCGACGACCCGCATCTGCATAACTGGCTGGATATGGCCCGTGAGAAGATCCAGTTCCAGGGCTTGCCCGCACGCATCTGCTGGGTCGGTCTGGGACAGCGACACAAGCTGGGCCTGGCTTTTAACGAGATGGTCGCCTCCGGTGAACTGAAAGCCCCGGTCGTGATCGGTCGCGACCACCTTGATTCCGGCTCCGTCGCCAGCCCCAACCGCGAGACCGAGGCTATGAAAGACGGCTCCGATGCAGTCTCTGACTGGCCCTTACTCAACGCCCTGTTAAACACCGCCAGTGGTGCAACCTGGGTCAGCTTCCACCACGGCGGTGGCGTGGGCATGGGTTTTGCCCAGCACGCCGGTCTTGTCATCGTTTGCGATGGCACCGACGCCGCTGCAAAACGAATTGAGCGCGTACTGTTTAACGACCCGGCAACCGGCGTCATGCGCCATGCTGATGCGGGTTATGAGTCAGCGATTGATTGTGCACGGGAGCAAGGGCTCAACTTGCCGATGATAGATACAAAAGGGTGAGAAGATGCCCCGGGCAACTGCATGCCTGACAATGATAATTTAGAATAAATTCATGGCTTCCGAAATTGCAGACGCCATCGTCATCGGTGCAGGTGTCATCGGCCTGGCAGTAGCCCGTCAACTGGCACTGGCCGGGCGCGAGGTACTCCTGCTGGAGAGCAATGACTCGATCGGTCTGGAAACCTCCAGTCGTAACTCAGGTGTCATACATGCAGGCATATACTACCCGCCCGGATCACTCAAGGCGCGTTGCTGCGTACGCGGCAATCAACTCCTTTATGACTACTGCGAAAAAAAACGCGTCTCCCATTCACGCTGTGGAAAACTCATCATCGCCAGCAGTGCAGACCAGCAGGACCGGCTAAAAGCATTACAGCACAATGCGATCAGATCGGGAGTTAAAAACCTTGTATGGCTGGACCAGGCTCACATTCATGAGCTGGAGCCTCACGTCAGGGCTATTGCAGGCTTTCTCTCACCCTCTACCGGGGTGTCGATGTACACGAACTGATGCTGGCGCTGCTCGCTGATATGGAGGCTGCCGGTGGCACACTGATCACCCACTGCAAGGTGCTGGGTGGAAGAACAAACGGTAAAGAACTCGAACTCAGGGTGGACAACGGTGGTGAATACAGCTTCACCGCAACTACCGTGATCAACTGCAGCAGGACACGGGGCGAGCCGACATAGCCAGCAGGATTTCGGGTTTTCCAGTCGACAAAATACCGGCGGTCTACCCTGTGCGGGGCCACTATTTTGAGCACAGCGGCAAGCTGCCATTCTCCCGGCTCATCTATCCTTTACCAGGAAACACGGGGCTGGGTATCCACGCCACCATCGACCTGGCCGGCCAGGGCCGTTTCGGGCCGGACGCCGAGTATAACGATACGGTTGATTTAAGCTTTGATGAATCCAGAAAACCCGCATTTATAGAAGCCATCCGCAGTTGGTATCCAGACCTTGATGAATCCCGTCTGCAACCCGGCTTTGTCGGTGTCCGCCCAAAGCTACAGGGTCCAGGTGAAGATTTTGCAGATTTCGTGATCTCGAGACCCGCAGATCACGGAATAAACGGTCTGACCAACCTGTTTGGTATCGACTCGCCAGGGCTCACTGCCTGCCTGGCGTTAGCCATCTTATAACCAGCTGATTTCAGCCGCCGTCCTGGCGCCAATCAGACAGGAATTCAAAGTGGCTGGCCGGCGCCAACGGGTCGCGGAAGTGGCAATTCGCCCGCCCATGATCTCCGCACGGTTTTGCGGGTACAAGGGAGATTGCTCAGGGTTTGCCAGGCCATCGGGTGCAAAGGGCTGACCGGTGTGCAGATCGTACTTGTCACTGGCACCCAGGATATGCAGCAGTTCGTGGGTGATGACGATGCGGTTACGTGCTGCCATTTGTCGTGACGCCACCGCATTGACCACACCGTAGCTGCCATTTTGAATACCCACCGAACGCTCAAGGGGGCCATTGGGTTTACGCTTCTGATAGAGCACGAATATCCGGATGTCATCGGGCGCAAGACCGTCCTGCCCGCCATTTCTAAACGACCACCAACGCATTTTCAGACTCCACAGCGCAACGCTCAAACCGGAATTCTCAGCTGGCAACTCCGGCGGCAGGTTTGTCAACGGCCGGGCCACCTGGATAACTACAGGGTTTTCAAGCTTGCGGCCATGGCGCGCTGCCTGCTGTTTGATAAATACCCCTATCTCCCGAAATGAATCGGGTTTGAGGTTTTCCGCATAACGCCGGATATCCACACCGGGATCCGCCAGTACGGGATAAATGCTTATCCACAACGGCTTCTCCCAACTGCTAAACCGGCTCCCGGTCAGAAATTGGTTACCTGCCACCACCAGCAATATGGTCAGCAGGACTGCAATCCGAATGAAACGAAACATCTAGAAGTTGACCATGGCCATCAAGAACCAGCCACCGTCATTTTACCCATCAGGATAGACCCGGTCTGGATACTGGAACGATCATCAGAATCGATACCAACCGCTTTAATACCCAAAAACATGTCTTTCAGATTACCTGCAATGGTCACTTCATCAACCGGGTGCTGGATTTCACCATTTTCAATCCAGAAACCACCAGCACCACGAGAGTAATCACCGGTGACGATACTGACCCCCTGCCCCATGACCTCGGTAACCAGCAGACCGGTACCCATTTGTTGCAGCAACTCTTTCGCCGAAAACTGACCCGGCTCAACAATCAGGTTATGCACACCACCGGCATTACCCGTTGTTTCAAGCCCCAGCCTGCGGGCCGAATAACTGCCCAGCACATAACCGGTCAAAATACCACTTTCTACCAGGTCCCGTTCGCAGGTCTCCACACCCTCAGCATCAAACGCCGTGCTGGCCACACCGCGTGGAATATAGGGACGCTCTGACATTCTCATCCATTCAGGAAACAACTGCTGGCCGGCAGCATCCTGTAAAAAAGACGCCTTACGATAAAGTGCTCCACCTGATATCGCCGCCAGCAAATGTCCCACCAGTCCCCGCGCAACCTCCGGAGTAAACAGTATCGGTACCTCGCAGGTCGGTATTTTCCGGGCACCAAGGCGTCTAACAGTACGGCGGGCCGCCTCATGGCCGGTATCTTCCACGCTCTCAAGATCAGAAAACGCACGCCGCGAGTCGTACCAGTAGTCGCGTTGCATGGATTCACCCTCACCGGCAATCAACACACAACTTTGCCCGTAACGGGTACCATCCCTCCGGCCCACAAACCCATTGGAATTGGCGTAAACATTCAAACCAAAACTCGATGACGCGGAAGCACCATCCGAATTCGTTATCTCAGCATTCTCCAAACCCGCCGCTTCACAGGCCAAGGCCCGCTCCATGGTTGCTTCAGCATTCAGGGGTTGCGGATGCCACAGGTCAAGATCCGGAAAACTGGTGGCCAGCCTGTCGGTCGGAGCGAGCCCATTACACTTATCCGCCTGGGTAAAGCGGGCAATATCAATCGCTTTTTCTACACAGTTACGAATAGACTCCGGGCGCAAATCCCCACTTGATGCGTGACCCTTACTGTTACCAAGATAAACACTGACACCGAAGCCGCTGTCACGCGAATGCTCCAGGGTCTCAACTTCACCCATTCGGACATTCACATCCAGGCCATAGTGGATACTCGCCGATACTTCAGAACTATCAGCGCCCAGACTACGCGCGTACTCTATCGCCGCCCGCGCACTATCGGCCAGTCCGGACAATTCCTGATCGCGATCAGGCACAGCCTGGGCTACCATACTCGAATCTATCATCAAGTAACTCCCTTGGATAAAATACCGGCATGAACGAATCCAGTACCGAAAATGACACGCTTGAAATCAGTAAAAGCCAACGCAAACGCGATGCCCATGAACTGCTGGACCTGGCCAAAAAGCTGATCGCGATGCCGGAATCCCGACTCAAACGCATGCCGATGGATGACCACCTGCGCGAAGAAGTCGAATTTGCCCGCAGAATCCGCGCACATGGCGCTCGCAAAAGACAGTTGATGACCGTCGGAAAAATGCTTCGCAATC
>PVMK01188237.1_pt1 | contig 68861 bp, 68 predicted proteins | sample 1853481 | NCBI WGS metagenome assembly PVMK01 (sample SAMN08533507, study PRJNA380276) | Marine sediment metagenome, whole genome shotgun sequencing project.
GGAGAGGGCGGGTGTTTCAAGGTGAAGTATTCCGATGTGGGCAAAGAAGCCATCTACGCAATGCTCCAAAGCGACGGTCAATCGTCGCAATTCGGGGATTTGGTCGGAAGTGCATGCGTCATTAACGGCGTATTCCCTGACTGTCCACCACCGATTGAGATTCTGGAGATCCCGCAGGGCGGTGCGATCACAGAGGTCGCTACATTCGGTCCGGTTCGGCTCAAACCGGATTCGAGACTCGAGATTTGCGCCACTAACGCTCTGAATGCAGACAGCGTAGCAATCTCGGTTAGTTTTTACCGGGCAAGAAACTCGAGCGAGCCATTTTCCACCAGGTCAGGAGTGCTTGAGCCTGGCAAGGGGAAGTGTGTATCAGTAAGCCACAATCGAGTAGGCGACAGGCCGATCTTTGCAGTGCTGACCTATGAGGTGGAGGACGTCGCCGGTCCGGCGGCTACGCTGGTGAGCGGTGCGGCGATAATTAACGGAGTCTTTGAACACTTGCCAGGTGAACGGCGCTTTTTTGCTGTTTTGTAGGCCGGCTAAGAGGACATCCCAATATATGCACTCTTTGTAGCTCCAGTCTGACCCACCCTTCAAGCTCGCGCTGGCAGATTTCAAGCTCGCACTGGCAGATATTGTGACTTTCTGCCTGGTAGGCATTGATCACCATCCCGGCTTGCTCTTCGAGTATTCCTGAAAGCACGATCGTGCCGCCCGGCTTTACGCTACCCAGCAACACCGGGGCCAATTCCACCAACGGCCCAGCGAGAATATTGGCCAGCACAAAATCCGCCGAATTTTCAGAATATGCCTCCGGCGCCAGGCACTGGACCAGATCCGTAACACCGTTGCGGGCGGCGTTTGCCAATGTGGCTTCCAGCGCCTGCGGATCGTTGTCCACACAGACAACCCGTTCCGCCCCTTTCAGGGCCGCAGCGATTCCCAGGATGCCGGAGCCGCAACCATAATCAACGACCCGCTTCCCGGTGATATCCTGCCCGTCCAGCCATTCAAGGCACAAGGCAGTCGTCGGATGCGTGCCGGTGCCAAAGGCCAGGCCGGGGTCCAGCCGGATCTCGATATTATTTGGGTCGAAAGGAATTTCCATCCCCGTGGGAACAATCCACAGGTGGTCACCGAATTTCATGGGTTGGAAACGATCCATCCAGGCGCGCTCCCAGGCCTGGTCACCGACCTCGCGCCAGCAGATCAATTCGGGCCGGCTGACGCCCGGTACAATCTGCAAAGCCCGCGTGATGCGGTCCCGCGCCGCGTCCGCCTCGAACAGGCCCCGGATGTGAACCGAAGGCCACAATGGTGTCGCACCCGGAGCAGGTTCCAGGACCGAGTGTGATCCATTATGTTCACGGGCATTTTCGAGGGCGTCTTCAAGGGTAACCGCCAAAGCACCTTGCTGCTCCAGGACAAGTTCCGCCAGCGGAGCCTGCTCACGCATGACACTGACGCTGACTTCGGACCAGGGCAAGGCTAGGCCTGGCGCTCTTCCAGGCGTTTTTCGAGATAATGGATGTTGAAACCACCCTTGAGGATTCCGCGGTCTCTCATCAGCCACTTGTGCAAAGGCACGTTGGTCCTGATGCCGTTCAAGACCATTTCATCCAGCGCCACCCGCATGCGGGCAATAGCTATTTCGCGGGTTTCTCCGTAGGCGATGATCTTGCCGATCATGGAATCGTAATTGGGTGGTACGCGGTAACCGTCGTAAATATGGGACTCCACGCGTATACCCGGTCCGCCCGGCGCGTGAAAACCTTCAATCAGGCCGGGAGACGGCATGAACGTTACCGGGTCTTCCGCATTGATACGGCACTCAATGGCATGGCCCCTGATCTGTATATCCTCTTGCTTGTGAGTCAGCTTGTTCCCGGCTGCGATGAGTATCTGCTCACGAATCAGGTCTACACCGGTAATGCGCTCCGTGACCGGGTGCTCTACCTGGATGCGTGTATTCATTTCGATAAAGTAGAAACGGCCTCCGTCGTACAGGAACTCGAAGGTACCGGCGCCCTGGTAAGCAATTCGTTTACAGGCCTCAACACAAACTTCACCCATTTCACTGCGTTGCTCAGGCGTGATCCCTGGCGCCGGCGCTTCTTCAAGCACTTTCTGGTGCCGGCGCTGGGTGGAACAGTCCCGCTCACCAAGATGGATCGCATTGCCGTGCTGGTCGGCCAGCACCTGGAATTCGATGTGCCGGGGATTCAGCAGGTATTTTTCCAGGTAAACGGTGGCATCGCCAAAGGACACTTCAGCTTCCTGGCGGGCCAGTTGGATCGCATTGCCCAGGTGGGCTTCGGTATGCACTACCCGCATGCCGCGGCCACCACCACCCGGCCGATGCCTTGATAATGACCGGGTAACCAACCTCGTGGGCAATCCGGATACATTCCTGAACATCTTCCGGCAACGGCCCGTCGGAACCTGGCACGCAAGGCACTCCGGCATCGCGCATCGCCTTGATGGCCGACACCTTGTCACCCATCAGGCGGATGGTCTCAGGCCTGGGGCCAATGAAGATGAAACCGCTCTGCTCCACCCTTTCCGCAAAATCAGCGTTCTCGGCAAGGAAACCATATCCCGGGTGAATGGCGACCGCATCGGTCACTTCCGTGGCCGCGATGATGGCCGGGATATTAAGATAACTCTCGGCGGCCGGCGCGGGACCAATACAAACAGATTCATCCGCCATTGCAACGTGCTTGAGGTTGCGGTCCACGGTCGAATGCAGGGCTACTGTCTTGATGCCCATAGCCTGGCAGGCGCGCAAAATCCGCAGCGCGATCTCCCCGCGATTCGCAATGACAATTTTATCCAACACGGCCATTGCGATTACTCAGCGAATGACGAACAAGGGTTCATCGAATTCAACCGGCTGGCCGTTTTCAACCAGGATAGCCACCACCGTGCCGGTGATTTCCGCCTCAATCTGGTTGAACATCTTCATGGCCTCGATGATGCACATGGTATCGCCTTCCTTGATCTGCTGCCCCAGGGATACGAACGCCTCTGCCTCCGGGCTGGGAGAGTCGTAAAATGTGCCGACCATGGGTGAGCGAACCAACTCACCTTCCGGTGCCTGTTCTTCCTGGCTGTCTTCCACCGGTGCCGGCGCTGCAGCGGGAACGGCTTGCATTTGTGGAGTTGCGCCTGCTGGCGCTGGCCAGCCAACTGCCTGTAGCTCCGGCGATATGGGTCCGTTCATGGGCATGGCGCTGACCATTGTTCTACCACGGCTCAGACGAACAGACTCCTCACCCTCCACGATTTCAAGTTCGGTCAGGCTGGATTCTTCCAGCAACTCGATCAGTTTTTTTATCTTTCTGATATCCATACTGAGTGTAGTGTCCTATATTATGTGACGATTAAGCGGCACGAGAAGGTATTAGCTGTAAGGCGCGTCTCGAAGGGAATGGCTGGTCCTTTCCAAGAGGCGCAACGCAGCAGATGATGCCTTCTCGTTTCGCCCACAGGGAGCCCCACAAAAGCTTCAATCCTGTGTTACAGCCTTTGTTAAGGGGGCGGCCATTAACTGCAGGCTGCGCCTTGACTTGAATCTTTTGTGGGGCTCTTAATCGCCACATAATATAGGACACTACACTAAATTTGCTCCTTCACCGGCTGACACCGGGCATTGCAATCTGTCATCCGCAGATCAGGAATCTTCCAGGTTGACGATGGCCTGCAGGGCAAGCATGTAACTTTCCCCCTGGAATCCGCTGATTACGCCCATGGCAATATCCGAAAAGTAGGATATTTGCCGGAAGGGCTCTCTTGCCGCTATTGCCGACAGGTGAACCTCCACGAAAGGAATATCTCACCGCCAGCAGTGCATCCCGCAAAGCGATGCTGGTATGCGTATAGGCAGCGGGATTGAAGATGATGTAATCGATCCGGTCGTTGGCCGCTTTCTGAATGGCTTCGACCAGCGCCCCTTCACTGTTGTTTTGCGCATAATGCAGATCATGACCACAGGCGCCTGCGAAGCGATCCAGTTCTTCCATGATTTCATTCAAGCTGCGATGTCCGTATTGCTCAGGTTCCCTGCTGCCCAGTAAATTCAGGTTGGGGCCATTCAGAACGAGTATGTTTGCCATGGAGACACCTTTGCGTCCGGGGTGAAGAAGTTTGCACGATTCGGTGCATTTTGTCCACCGTTCGCTACCGTATTACCGCAGATCGAGGCAATTTCACAGCAGAGCCTTGATTTGCGCTTCCAGTTCTTCCTTGTCCAGAGCCCCCAGATAAGCCCACCTGACAATGCCATCGGCGTCCACCAGGACACTGTACGGCAACATGCCGGAACGGTTCCCATAGCGGCGGCCAACCAGCACCGTATCGATCGAACCGACCAGGATCGGATAGTTAATGGCCAGCCCTGTTGCAAATTCTCGTGCCTTGCGCGCATCATCCAGCGCGATCCCCACCACCTGGACACCATGACCCGCATAGTCATGCTGCAGCCGGGTCAACATGGGCATTTCCTCGATGCACGGTTTGCACCAGGTTGCCCAGAAATTAAGCAGCATGATTTTGCCGTCGAACTCTGCCACAGACACGGTAGCGCCATTCATGTCACCGAGTTCAAAATCCGGGCGGAGCTGGCCCAGCAAGTCTTCCAGTTGGTTGACCGCGAGGGCCCCGGCCCCAGGTAGAAATCCTCGTTGTCCTGCTTCCGGGCTCAGAATCATGGCCACGAAATAACCCCCCGATGCCGCCATGATGGCCACAGCGGCCATGATGATGATCTGTTTTCTCACTGGGCCGCGACGACTTTTTGCAGATGAGAGACAAACTTTTCGGGTGTGAAATAGCCCACCAGGCGGTAGGCGCGCATTTCCTCGCCCTGCCGGTTGAAAAACAGGATGGCGGGCGGGCCGATGATTCCAAATTTCTTCATCAATTCCTGGTCGAGATCGTCATTGGCCGTCACGTCTGCCTGCAACAGCTGCAAACGGCCAAGCTGCACCTGAACGCCGGCATCCCTGAAAGTATTCTTTTCCATGCGGATGCACTCGACACACCAGTCAGCGTAGAAGTCCAACATGGCGCCCCTGCCGCTTGAACCCGCCTGCACCAACTCCTCCTCCAGGTCTTGCAACGACTTGATTCGCCGGAATTCAACCTGTTCACCGGCAGAGGTTCCTCCCGTTGACGCAGCAAAACGCTCCAGTGGCCTCAACCAGTAATCTCCGCCTGCAGCAGCGCCGACAATTTCTATGGCGCCCAGCACCAGCAACACCATGCCCAGGGACTTCCACAGCCGCTTCCAGCCCGAAGCTCCGGCCTCAATCCGCTCCAGGGCGCCCAGGTAGATTCCACAAGCGATGGCCAGCATACCCCACAGCAACATGATCAAACCACCCGCCAGGATCCGCTCCAGCATCCAGATGGCCACTGCCAGCATGCCCACGCCAAACACAGCTTTTACAGTATCCATCCAGGCGCCAGCCCGGGGTACCAGCTTGCCTGCCGATACGCCAAACAGAATCAAGGGCGTACCCATCCCCATGGACAATGCGAACAGTGCGGTTCCACCAAGCATGGCGTCGCCGGTTTCACCAATCACGATCAGCGCAGCCATCAGCGGCGGCGCCACGCAAGGCCCGACGATCAGTGCCGACAGGAAGCCCATCACGGCCACACCCCAAAGCTGTCCTCCTTGTTGCCGGTTGCTCGCCTCAGTCAGACGGGTCTGCAGACGTCCGGGCAATTGCAATTCGAAAAAACCGAACATCGAGAACGCCAAAGCGATAAAAATCAGGACAAACCCGCTAATGATCCAGGGATTCTGGAAAGCGGCCTGGAGATTCTGACCAAACAGGCCGGCCAGCACACCTGCAACGGTGTAGGTAACGGCCATGGCCAGCACGTAGACCAGGGAAAGCCAGAATGCCTTCATCGTGGTCAGGCTTTCTCCCTGGCCGGCGATGATACCGGACAAAATGGGCACCATGGGAAACACACAGGGAGTAAATGCCAGCAACAGCCCGGCTATGAAAAAGGCCAAAATGGCCCGGGTGGGGCTGTCCGTCAAATAAGAAGCCAGGTGGTCCTGCTCGCTGACCGGGACCGCCACTGCTGGTGCTTTCATGTCCGTATCGACAGTAGATGCCTTCCTGGATTCAGTAACCGTTTTTCCAATTGCCTCTGCAGCCGCCGGCATCTCGAATGTCACCACGCGTGACATCGGCGGATAACAAATATCACCGTCCTTGCAGCCCTGGAAATCGGCCTCCAGTGTGATGTTAACTGCAGGGCCGGCCGGACGATTGAATTTCACGGGAATTTCGATCTGCCCGTAATAGACCGGCACGGACCCGAACTCGGGGTCGTCCTTTATCACGCCATCCGGCAGCACGACTTCGCGGATAACGAAGCCATCATCACCAATGATCCGGAAATCGAATTTATCCAGGTATAGGTAATAGCCGGGTTGAACAGTGAAACGGACCAGTGCGGTGTCAGCACTTTCGCCGATCGACTCATAGACAAACGCCCGCTCGGGCGGCAAAGCCTGCTCATCGAACAAACCAAAGACAGGATCCGCTTCACCCATCCCGGCCATCCCGGCCATCCCGGCCAGCGGATCTTCAACCAGACCGGTGAGCGGGCCGGCAGCGGCCAGGTCCGGTGGCAGACTGACCAGCAAAATCTGTTCAGTGGGGGGGTAACAGAGTACTTTTTCCCAACAACCCTGGGAACGCACATTGAGCTGCACCGCCTTGACACCCGGTGCGACGGAAACCAGCGGTATGGTGACCGTCAGGCTGTCGTGATATTTCTCAACGTCCTCACCAAGTAACTCGTCAAACTCGATTTCACCCTTTGGCACCCGGGGTTCGCCCAGCACCACTCCGTCGCTTGCCGATGTGAACCGCAGAAACTTATTGTTGTAAAGATAGTATTCGTCTTCGATCTTCCAGCTGACTTCTACCCGGTCCCGGCCTGGCGCCTTGGCGGATATGACAAACACGTCCTCGAAGTCCCGCACCTCGTCGAACTCAACGGCGGGCAGTGCTGCTGACAGCAACAGGCCAGATGTCGTGATTAAAATGGTCAGTAGTTTATTCATCATTGATTTTTGACCGGTCATTTTCACACAATCATTCAATTTATCTCACCGCCGGTAGATAGACCGGATATCCGGCAGGATGTTCCACCAGCACTTCAGAGGAGCTATATAGTCCGCTAATGACGCTAAAGACGCAAAATTTTTCCCAGAGCCAGGATCAGACCACTTTCTTCTTCAGGGCCGCGGGGAAAACGGACCGGGGTCAGAGCACTTTTTCCTTGTTTGCGATTGGGGCCGTGCCAGGGGGAGAGATCGGTTAGCTGTTTGCAGGACACGCTCAAGACATCCCTGTGCGCTAATCGGCTGTTCCCGACAGCCCGATTGTCCTGCAAACAGCTAACCAATCCCTCCCGCAAGCACCTCAGGGCAGCATGCGCATGACGCAACCCAGCGTTTGGAAGCGGAAGCGCTGGAATACTTGCTCCAGATCATAGTCCGATTGGGTGGCTTGGAATAAACTTGAAAGTGGGTTATTGACGATGCTCGAAACCGGGAGGATTTGAGAGATGCAAAGCCCAGCCAAAAAATGCCGGCTGATTGAGCTGGATGTCGAAGAGCCCATCTGGGATCAGTTTTTCTGGGTGGCGCCACTGGTGCTGATCGGGACCCGTGAAGCCGATGGCAGCCATGATCTTGCGCCGAAGCACATGGCCATGCCGATGGGGTGGCAAAATTACTTCGGCTTTGTTTGCACGCCCCGTCACCATACTTACCAGAACATCAAGCGCAACGGTGTGTTCACCGTGACCTACACGCGCCCGTCCCAGTTGGTCCTGACCAGCCTGGCGGCCTCGCCTCGTTGTGGTGACGAGGATAAACCCGCCCTGGCTGCATTGCCGGTATTTCCAGCCAGCAAAGTGGATGGCGTGCTGGTTCAGGGTGGTGCGGTGTTTCTGGAATGTGAACTTGACCGGTTCGTGGATGGATTCGATGTCAACAGCCTGATTGTCGGGCGCGTGGTCGCGGCACGCGTAGATGAATGCTCGGAACGGATGGCGGACCGGGATGACCAGGTGCTGGTGCATGATTCTCCCCTGTTGGCTTACCTGCATCCGGGCCGTTTCACAACCATTGACCAGAGTTTTTCATTTCCTTTCCCCCGGGGAATGAAGAAGTGATGGGCGCTAGTGCTCCTTCAAGGTGATAATTGCGGGTTCAGAGGCACCCAGATGTTCCAAGACAAGGCGCAGACCGCAAAGAATGGCCCAGTCCTTCTTAAGGGCTGTAACACAGTATTGGGACATCTGGGTGCCTCCCTTCGGGCGAGCTGGGAAGCGGTCGTTCGCGGTGTTACGCCTCTGGGCAAGGACCAGCCATTGCCGGCGAGACGTGCCTTGCGCCCAACCACTTCCCAACTCGCTGAACTCGTAATTATCACCTTGAAGGAGCATTAGAGGTGAGCAGGAAGCCTAAAAACCAGCGGTTCAAGCCAACGGCCGGCGATATCCTGAAATACCTGCAGGGCAAGCGCCAGGTCATGATTGAATTGCTGAAACACACGGCCGAGGCGGAGTCGCCTTCGGATGTGCCGGACGCCCAATACGCCATCCGGGAAATCATCATCAAGCAATTGAAAATACTGGGCTACCGGTCGCGGAGAATTCCGGGCCGGGACAGCGGAGGGATGTTGTATGCCGTACCCATCAACAGGCGGCGCGGCGCTCCCGCCCAATTGCTGCTGGGCCATTACGATACCGTCTGGCCGCTGGGCACTTTGCGCGACATGCCTTTTGAGGCGGAAGGTGACGAAGTGCGCGGGCCGGGTGTCTTTGATATGAAAGGCGGTATTGTCCAGGCTTTGTTAGCCCTGGAGGCGCTGCAGCACTTCGGCAGCAATCCAACGGTCACACCGCTCATATTTCTGAATTCCGATGAGGAAATCGGTAGCCGCGAAAGCCGGCGTTATATCGAGCGGCTCGCCCCGCTGATGGAACGTGTACTGGTGCTGGAGCCTGCTCTGGGGCCCTCCGGCCTGCTGAAGACCGCACGCAAGGGAATCGGGCGTTTCACTGTGACCGTACAGGGCGAGGCCGCCCATGCCGGTCTTGACCCGGGCGCTGGCGCGAGCGCTATTCTTGAGCTTTCCCATGTCATCCAGTCACTGTTCGCGCTCAACGACCTGGACCGGGGGATCACCGTCAACGTGGGAACGATAGACGGGGGTCTGAGGCCGAACGTCGTTGCGCCGAAGAGTGAGGCGGTCGTAGATGTACGGGTTGCAACACAGGTAGACGCCGGGGAAATTGAATCCGCCATTACCGGGCTTGAGTCTGCAACACCGGGCACAACGCTGCAAATCGAGGGTGGCTTCGGGCGGCCACCGATGGAACGAACCCCCGCCAATCGCCGCTTGTGGCACCTGGCCTGTCAACTCGGCACGGACCTGGGACTGGAACTCGAAGAAGGTATGGCCGGTGGCGGTTCAGACGGAAACACGACCAGCCTTTACACCGCCACGCTGGATGGCCTGGGTGCGGTCGGTGACGGTGCGCATGCGCATCATGAACACCTGTTTCTCGGAAAAACCCTGGAAAGAGCCGCATTGCTGACCCTGCTCTTACTGGCGGAGCCGCTAAACGCCAGTCAACACGGGAGCGAGCCGGTGTGAAGCCACATTATTTCTTCAGCTCAGTCACACGTAAATCCGACTTATGGCAGGCTCCGTTCGACACGGAATCACTGGGACGGGAAAGCTGGTCTACCGGTGATTTTATTGTCGGGCGCACCGTGGGAAAACGTAACCGCCTGTATCGTTGCGAGACAAAGTCCGGCCGCATGGCTGACATGGTGCGCGGAGACCTGATGATCGGCGCACTGGGCCGGCGTGAGGCGACCCTGGAAGGTGTCGGCGACTGGCGGGATGTGGGGGATAATCTCGAGCTTGAGGCACTAACCTGCGCCGGACTGATTGGCAAGTCCACGTCCATATCACCACTGCTGCCCGAACTCATGCGCCTTGAGTACCTGGGACACGTAATGCGCAACGGCAGCAAGCTCGGAATGCAGGACTTTGTTGAACCCATCGCTCCCCGGACATTCGACAAACCGGTCATCCTGCTGATCGGCACCTCCATGTCGGCTGGCAAGACCAGTTCCGGCCAGGTCATTATCCGGGCCCTCACCTACCTGGGCCTCAATGTGGCAGCAAGCAAGATGACGGGCGCCGCACGTTATCGTGACATTCTGAAATTCCACGATGCGGGAGCCCGCTTCGTGATTGATTTTGTTGAGGCAGGTTTACCTTCAACAGTCTGTCCCGAGCCTCGTTTTCGCGAGGCCCTGGAGTGGATGCTGTCGAAAATCGCGGCAAGCGATCCGGACGTACTGGTAGTCGAAGCCGGGGCCTCTCCCCTTGAGCCCTACAACGGCGCACTGTTGGTCGAGTACCTGAGCAAACTGACCTGCATGACGGTCCTGTGCGCATCCGACCCGTACGCCGTGCTGGGCGTGCAGACGGCTTTCGGCGATCACCTCAGGGCCGACCTGGTCTCGGGACCCGCAACCAACACTACTGCCGCAGTAGAACTTCTCAAGCAACTTATTGACCTGCCAGCCCTGAACTTGCTGGACCGGCGCACCTATCCCGAACTGACAGAACTACTAAAGCGGGCTCTGGATCTGTAAGAGCCCGCTTGCGGGCGAACCCATTCACAAGCCTGATCAGATCGTGGTGACAAGCAACAGCGCCACGATATTGATGATCTTGATCAAGGGGTTGATCGCGGGACCGGCCGTGTCTTTGTACGGATCACCCACCGTGTCGCCGGTGATCGCCGCCGCGTGAGCTTCGGTTCCTTTGCCACCCAGGTTTCCATCTTCAATGTACTTCTTGGCGTTATCCCAGGCGCCGCCGCCAGTGGTCATCGAAATGGCCACAAACAGACCGGTCACAATGGTCCCTACCAGCATGCCGCCAAGGGCTTGCGGACCCAGCAGAAAGTAGACGATGATCGGCGCCAGTAAGGGCAACAGTGAAGGAATGATCATTTCCTTGATGGCGGCCTTGGTCAGCAAGTCTACCGCACGGGAGTAGTCCGGCTTGCCGGTGCCTTCCATGATGCCTTCGATTTCGCGGAACTGGCGGCGGACTTCTTCAACCACCGAGGCTGCAGCGCGTCCCACGGCTTCCATCGCCATGGAAGCGAACAGGTAGGGCACCATACCGCCGATAAACAACCCGATGATGACGAGGTGATTGGAAAGATCGAAAGAAATGTCGGATATGCCGGCGTTTTCCAGGCTATTCACATAATCGGCAAACAGCACCAGGGCTGCAAGCCCGGCGGAACCGATGGCATAACCCTTGGTGACGGCCTTGGTGGTGTTACCCACGGCATCCAGCGCATCGGTGGTCTTGCGGACGTCTTCGGGAAGCCCGGCCATCTCGGCGATGCCGCCGGCATTGTCCGTAATGGGCCCGAAGGCGTCCAGCGCGACGATCATACCTGTCATGGACAGCATAGCCGTGGCCGCGATAGCGATGCCATAGAGACCGGCCAACTCAAAAGCACCCCAGATGGAAAGGCATATGGCGATTACCGGCAAGGTGGTGGCCTTCATGGAAATCCCCAGGCCGGCAATGATATTGGTCGCGTGGCCGGTGGTGGATGCAGCCGCAATTTTCTGCACCGGGCTGAATTCGGTACCGGTATAGTACTCGGTAATGACAACCATGGCGGCAGTCAGTGCCAGGCCGATCAGCGCTGCATAATAAAGGTTTATCGCACCTTCACCCATCATGGCAATAGTGACCGGGTAGAAGGCGATAGCCGCCAGGACACCGGAAGCAATGACACCCTTGTACAGGGCGCTCATGATTTTGCCGCCTTCTTTGGTCCCTACAACGAAGGTACCCAGGATTGAAGCGATGATGGACAGACCGCCCAGCACCATTGGGTAAATCACCGCGTTTGGTCCCAGTGCGCTGGCTGTCAGACTGCCCAGCAACATGGTAGCGACCAGTGTGACTGCGTAGGTTTCGAACAGGTCAGCAGCCATGCCGGCGCAGTCACCCACGTTATCACCCACGTTATCGGCAATCACCGCCGGATTACGCGGGTCATCCTCGGGGATGCCGGCTTCAACTTTACCCACCAGGTCGGCGCCGACATCGGCGCCCTTGGTGAAGATGCCGCCGCCCAGACGAGCGAAGATCGAAACCAGTGAGCCACCGAAAGCCAGGCCGATCAGTGCATGAAGGGCATGCTCCTGGCTCATCCCCATGCTCTGCAATACAGCGAAATATCCGGCAACGCCCATCAGGCCCATGCCGACTACCAGCATTCCGGTAATGGCTCCACCCCGGAATGCAATTTTCAGTGCGGGGCTGACGCCGGAACGTGCTGCTTCAGCAGTGCGCACATTGGCCCGGACGGAGACGAACATGCCGATGTAACCCGTCAATGACGAAAGTAGGGCGCCAATCGCAAAACCAATGGCCGTCGGCCAGTTGAGCGCCCAGCCCACCACCAGGAACAACACCACACCAACGATGCCAATGGCGGTGTACTGCCGGTTCATATATGCATTCGCGCCCAGCTGTATCGCAGCGGCAATCTCTTGCATTTTTTCATTGCCTGTGGGCTTTTTAAGCACCCAGCTCGTCATTCCCAGCCCGTAAATCACGGCCAATACCGACGAACCCAGCGCTAGCCACAGCGCCATCTCATTAGTCATTTGATTCTCCTCACAAACCCCGAAAATTCCTGTGGATTAATTTCGATTTTCCCGCACCATAGAACGGTTTAGCTGAACAGGCCCACCGGAGCCTGTAAAACCGCCGTATAGTAGCAAATTTCCCAATAAAACGCTGCCTGTCCTTGCAAATAATCCCGGAAAAATCAGACTTCAAATGCCGGCAGCTTTTTCTTCACCAGCACATTGTGCAGACGAACGTACTTCGGCAGACCGTTGCGGTCATAAGGCGGATAGTCTTCGCCCCGGATCAATGGCTCCAGGTAACGTCTCGCAGCAGGTGTAATACCAAAACCATCGGTAGTGATATAGCTTTTCGGCATTTTCTTTTCGCGGTTTGCGACGCGACCCAGTGAAGCCTCGCTAATCTTCCAGCGATAAGGATTATTGGAGATCCGTTTGATCACCGGCATGACGCCACTTTTACCTTCCAGAGCAAACTTCACAGCCGCCTCACCCACCGCGTAGGCCTGGTCCACATCGGTTTTCGACGCCACATGACGTGCGGAGCGCTGCAGGTAGTCTGAAACAGCCCAGTGATACTTGTAACCGAGTTTTGACCGGACAATTTCGGCAACAACCGGGGCAACCCCGCCCAGTTGCGCATGTCCAAAGGCATCCCTCAAACCCGTATCTGCCAGGAACCGGCCACGCGAATTGCGCACGCCTTCTGACACAACAACCGAACAGTAGCCGTAATTTTCCACCGCATCTTTTACTTTTTTAACGAACTCGCGCTGCCGGAACGGCACTTCAGGAAACAGGATAACGTGTGGCGGGTCTCCTTCCTCCCGGGCCGCCAATCCACCCGCGGCAGCGATCCAGCCCGCGTGCCGCCCCATGACCTCCAGGATAAATACCCTGGTTGAACTGGATGCCATGGATTCGACATCCAGGCTGGCCTCCATGATGGAAACCGCCACGTACTTGGCAACCGAACCGAAGCCCGGACTGTTATCGGTCACCGGCAGGTCATTGTCGATGGTCTTGGGCACGCCGATGCACTGCACCGGGAATCCCATCTTCTTGCTGATCTGGGAGACCTTGTAGGCCGTATCGGCCGAGTCACCGCCGCCGTTGTAAAGGAAATACCCGATGTCGTGCGCCTTGAGTACTGCAATCAGGCGCTCGTATTCCCTTTTGCTTTCTTCAAAGCTTTTGAGCTTGTAGCGGCAGGATCCAAATGCACCTCCGGGCGTATGACGCAGGGCCGTTATATTGGCCTTGCGCTCTTTCGAAGTATCGATCAGTTCTTCGCGCAAAATGCCGATAATTCCGTCTTTACCGGCAAAGACTTTGCCGATCCGGTCGCTGTTGGCCCGAGCAGTTTCAATGACACCACACGCGCTTGCGTTAATGACCGGCGTAACGCCTCCGGATTGTGCATACAGTATATTTTTCTTCATTGGTCAAAAGGCTCTTGAATGGCCCAAAAGTCGCATTGACTTGCGACAGGTGAGCAGTTAGCGTTAGCCCTTATTCTAGTGGACGGGAAGCGTCTTATGCGAATTGTATTGCTGGGGCCGCCGGGATCGGGAAAAGGCACGCAGGCTGAACTACTGGTTGAAGAACTGGAACTGCCGCATATCTCCACCGGCGAACTGTTGCGCAGCGCGGCTGAAGCCGGAACCGAACTGGGTCTCAAGGCCAAATTGGTCACAGACCGGGGCGACCTGGTTTCAGACGATATCATGCTGGACCTGATTACAGAGCGATTGTCCCGGGACGATGTAAAAAACGGTTTTATCCTGGATGGCTATCCCCGCAATATCACCCAGGCCAAAGCACTGGATGAAATTCTGGAACGCCAGGGGCAACCCATGGCAGATGTATTGCACATAGACCTGGACGCCGATGTGGTCGTGCAACGGATTGCCGGCCGAGCCGAACAGGAGCACCGCAGTGACGATGTCGAAGAGGTTGTCCGTAACCGCCTGCGGATCTATACGGAACAAACAGCGCCCGTGGTCGAATATTATGCCACCAGGGGCGTGCTTTCCAGGGTGCTGGGCCAGGGAACCGCTGAGGAAGTTTTTCAGCGCATCATGAGCGTGCTGTTAATGCACTCAGAGTCCTGATCGTTTTACGAATATTCGATATTCTCCGCCTGCGCTCAGGCCCCCAGGCCCTGCCGGCAGGCTGGGCGCTTGCGGTCGGGCTCAGCATAGCCTACATCGCGCAAGGTCTGTTCGCTGACCAGCTACTCGGGGAAGAAGATTCCACACCACGCAGCCTGATCGCAATCACCGTCCAGTTTTTCGTCATTGCGACACTGCTTCAGTTGAAGAAATTTTCAGCCCGGCTACCCCAAACCCTTTCTGCGTTGGCAGGCACGGGCCTGGTTTTCGGTTTCCTGTCGGTATTTCTCATCTCCCAGGCGGACCCGGAGAGCAATCAACCCATACTTGCCCTGGTTTGGTTCGGGGTTTTCCTGTGGAGCATTGCCGTCGATGCACATATTTACCGCCACGCTTTGTCCATCAAGATGAATCTTGGCGTGCTCCTGGCCGTGTTGATTTTTGCGGCCAATTTCTTCCTGTTAGAAACTGTTTTAGGGTAAAAGGAACATGCATATTCATATCCTCGGCGCTTGCGGCACTTTCATGGGCGGCGTGGCCCTGCTGGCCAGCCGGGACGGCCACCGGGTTACCGGCTCGGATCAGCACAGTTATCCCCCGATGAGCACCCAACTCGAGGCGGAAGGAATTGAATTATTTGAGGGATATTCGGCGGAGCATCTCGAGCCCGAACCCGACCTGGTCATCATCGGCAATGCACTGAGCCGCGGCAACCCGGCCATAGAACACGTATTGAATACAGGAATGAAATATACCTCCGGTCCGAGATGGCTGGGCGAAAACTACCTGCGCGGCAAATTTGTTATCGCGGTGGCCGGCACGCACGGCAAAACCACCACCTCTGCCATGGTGGCCTGGATTCTGGAGCAGGCCGGAAAAAACCCCGGTTTCCTGATCGGCGGCGTGCCCAACAATTTTGGCCACTCAGCCAGGGACGGTAAACAGTATTTCGTCGTAGAAGCGGATGAATACGACACGGCATTTTTCGACAAACGTGCGAAATTTGTTCATTACCGCCCCAGCGTCGCCATCCTGAACAATCTTGAGTTTGACCATGTGGATATCTATCCCGATCTCACGGCCATTCAGACCCAGTTTCACCATCTCGTGCGCACCATTCCGGGCAATGGGGTTATTGTCTGCAACGGACAGGATGCAAACCTGGAATCCGTCATCGAACAGGGCTGCTGGAGTCAACTGCAGCACTTTTCCATGCTCGAAGGGACGGACTGGCAAGTGGAACAACTAACACCGGATGGCAGAGAATTGGCGTTTTTCCGGGATGGCGGGAAGGTCGGCAACATTAGCTGGGATTCCTGCGGTCAGCACAATGCAATGAATGCCTGTGCTGCCCTGGCAGCCTGTGTCGCCGCCGGCGTTGAACCACACGAGGCGCTGGAGGGGCTGTCGACCTTCAGTGGCGTGAAGCGGCGCATGGAATTGATCTCGGAGATCAACGACATTCATGTCTATGATGACTTTGCCCATCACCCCACCGCAATTCGCCTTACCCTGGAAGGATTACGACGGAATGTCAGCAACGCCCGGGTGCTGGTTGCACTGGAGCCGCGCAGCAACACGATGCGCGCCGGGGTTCACATTGGAGAACTCGGCCCGGCACTGGCAGCTGCAGATCATGTCTGGCTGATGGCCGGCGATGGTATCGAGTGGGACCCCCAGGAAGAACTGCGTATTCTGGATGACCGCAGCCGCATCGTAACCCGCAGTGAGGACCTGTTACAGCAGATGCTGGACATGGTTAAACCGGGTGACCACGTCGTGTTCATGAGCAACGGGGGCTTCGATTCGGTACCCCGCCGATTCTGCGAAGCACTGCCCGGGCACACAGGTCGTTGACAGGGAGCCATTGATGAAGCCGCCTACCGAAAAACTGACATACGTCCACATCCTTGGCAATTGCTCCTGCATTGCTCTGCTTCAGTCCATCCATGGACATATGATCCTGGCCATTACTTGCCTCGTGATGATGATACCCGGATTTTCGATTGCGCAGGAGCCGCCAGCACCCGCTGAAAACAACCCGACCATCGATCAGCTTATTGTCAGGCATGGGCTGCGCCAAAGCAGTGTTGCCTCGAGAGACAGTGAGGGATGGCAAAAACCCCAGCGTATCCTGGTCCGGGTTGACAGCCCTGAACGTCTTCAGTGGATGCAGCAGGCAGTACCGGATGTGGAGTTGGTGGCATTCGACACGATCGAAGCAGCTGCCCGCGAGATTGATTCGTTTCAGGCAGTTGTAGGCTTGTGCCACCCGGACCTGCTGGCTTCCAACATTCACTGGGTGCAAATTTATTCAGCCGGTATCGAGCGTTGCACCGCTATACCTGCTGCGCAGAAAAACCTGAGTATTCTGAGTAATGCCCAGCGCCTGCAAGGACCGGAAATTGCAGACCATGCTATCGCACTCATGCTGGCCCTGGTGCGCAGACTTGATGTCTATTCCAGTCGACAAAGCTGGATTCGGGAGCAGGATCCGGGTGAGGAAGATATTTGGGAGCTTGAAGGACGAACCCTGCTGGTGGTTGGTCTCGGCGGCATTGGTACCAATATCGCCAAACTGGGATATGGCCTGGGCATGCGCGTTATCGCCACACGCAACAGCCGGCGCGAGGGACCCGATTTCATCAGCTACGTAGGCCTTGCCGATGAATTACTCGGCCTGGCCAGAAAGGCAGATGTCATCATCAATGCAACGCCGCTGACGACTTCCACCACCGGTATTTTTAACCGTGAATTTTTCGCTGCGGCGCCAGATCATGCCTATTTCATAAACGTAGGACGTGGGCGCAGCGTCGTGACTGATGACCTGATCATGGCCCTTGAAAAAGGTGACATAGCAGGTGCCGGACTGGATGTCACGGACCCGGAACCACTCCCCGACGGCCATCCGCTGTGGTCGGCTCCAAGGGTAATCATTACGCCACACATGGCTGGCGTTTCCGACAAAATCATGGGAAGGATATTCCTGGTCGCACGCGAAAACATCCGCCGTTATTCTGCCGGTGAGCCTTTGCTTTCTGTGGTCGACATGGAAAGAGGATATTAACAAGCACACCCGCAAGCATTGATTTCCTGAAAAAGCGATTTATCCTACTGACGTTATGATCACGCGAATCGTAAGAAAGAAATGGTGGTAAAAGGAAAGTAATGGTGAAATCCCTGCCTGTTGATTACTGCTTGCCGCTTTCTTTACGCCCGATCCATTTCGCCAGTGGATTTGCGGAGATTCCGTGGGCAACCAGGCTCATCAATACCGTGCAGATCACGACCAGCGCAATCTTTTCAGCTCCGGGCACTTCCGCATTGATGACGATGATCGCAAAAACGATACTGGCCAGGCCCCGCGGCCCGAACCAGCCCAGGAACAAGCGGCTGGAAACGCTTTCCCCGGTCCCGGCCAAGGACAGAAAGATAGGCACAACGCGTATTACAGTGAGACTTAACAGTGCGTAGACCACAACCTCCCAACTAAATAATTTCAGCGCCGGACCGATAACCATTGCCCCAAACAACATCCACGTCACCAGCGCCAGCGTCTCGCCGGTGCCTTCAGCGGCCAACACCAGTTTGTGGATGTTGCCTTTTTTGACCAGGTAGCCGAACAGCAGCCCACCGGTAAACGCAGCGATGTAGCCGCTGCCATGCATGCTTTGCGCGATGGCGAAAGAGGCGATCGCCAGCCCTACCACCGTGACCTGCATCCAGATTTCAGTCACCCAGCCCTGCTTCCAGCACCAGCGCAGCAGCGATACGCCGGCCAGGGCCAGGCCCAGACCAACGGCCATTCCGATCCCCAGTTCTTCCGCAAGCAGTAGTAAAGCAGACGTCTCGCCTCCACCATGCTCCCCGCCAACGCTCAGGGCGATAAAAAACAGCAGGATGGGGACACAAATACCGTCATTCAGCCCACTTTCCACGTTCAGGCCCTCACGTATCCGGGTGGGTACGGCTTTGTTGGTAATAACGGCTTTGCCGAGTGCCGCATCGGTAGCGGCGAGCATGGTCGCCAGGATTGCGGCCTCATACAATGACAAACCGTCGAACATCAGTACGGCGAAACCGAATCCCAGTGCAATCACACCGGGCAAGCCGAGTAGCAACATTCGTGAAGGAATCCGGAACTGGCGTTTCAGGACAGACATGTCCGCGTTTGCCGCATCAATAAAAAGGATCAACGCCAGGGTCAGATCCGCAAGCGTCCGCAAATCCGAGCTTGTCGCATCACCGTCGAACCAGCCAAAGCCAAAAGGCCCCATAAGGAATCCGGCGACAACAAACACCATGGGCCCTGAAATCGCCGAGCGCTCAATACGGCCGGCAACCATGCTGTAAATGAAGATAAACAGGGCAAGAATTGCCAGCTCTACATACATATCAGTAAGTTACGTTAAAATTTCTGCGGTACGTAATTATACTCGTAATCCGGCACCTGGTAACCATCACTGCTCTGGCGCGGGCTCAGTTCCGGCTTGTCGTAAGGAATATCCTCATAGGGGAATTGGCTGAGCAGGTGTGAAATACAGTTGAGCCGTGCGCGTTTTTTGTTGTTCGAGTTGACCACATTCCACGGCGCCCATGTGGTGTCAGTGGCCATGAACATGGCGTCCTTGGCCCGGGAATAGTCATACCACTTACTCTGCCCTTCAAGGTCCATGGGGCTGAGTTTCCAGTGCTTGCGCGGGTCGGTCATGCGGCCTTCAAAACGTTTGGCCTGTTCATCCGCACTTACTTCGAACCAATACTTTATCAGGATAATGCCGTTATCCACGATGGTCCTTTCGAACCCGGGAGCGGTGCGCATGAACCGCTGGTATTCTTTGTCCGTACAAAAACCCATCACCCGTTCGACCCCGGCCCGGTTATACCAACTGCGGTCAAACAGGATAATCTCCCCCGCAGCCGGAAAGCGTTCGATATAACGCTGCAGATACATCTGTGTCTTTTGCCGCTCGCTTGGCGCCGGCAAGGCGTTCACCTGGAAAACCCGGGGACTGACCTGCTCAGTAATACGTTTGATCACGCCCCCTTTGCCCGCTGCATCGCGACCCTCGAACACGATAATCGCCCGCCTCCCCGTTTCTGTAATCCACTCCTGCAGCTTGCACAACTCTACCTGCAGCTTGTAAAGCTCGGCCTCGTACTCTTTGTTGCTCAACTTGTTTTTCTTTGCCATGTCTTGTGTCCTGCTTATCCTGCGTAATGAATTGTCCATGTTACGGTTTCTCGCGCAGCAACAACAAGTCCCCTTGCTCGATTTTCTGATCCAGTTCACCAAGGGCTTCGCGCACCCAACTCATGTCACTGTCGCTGCCGGGTACTGAGCGCCAGTAACTGAACAACCCGAAGCGCTGAACCAATTGTTCTTCCGACAACTGACCGAGGTACAGAGCCTGGTGTTCCGGAAGCAAGCGTACGCCAGAATCCCACATGCGAACCGTCAACATGCTGCCCTTTGCGTCCAGGTCTTTGCGCATCAGCAACTCCTCGGAACGCCCCTGGTATGCCCGGCCCAGCAGGGGAAGCGAAGCCTGGTCCGGTTCGGGATTCAGGGCCTGCAGAATCCAGCGCCAGTCTGATTCAGGCACGCGCTCCCAACCGGCTTGTTCCAGCAGTCGAGCGATTTCGTCCGGATTGACCCCGATCTGAGCATTGAACTGCCTTGATGCGACTGACGCGAGCCTCGTCCGCTCGGTTGGTAAATTCCGGTATTCACTGTTCCACCAGTGCTCTTCCTCAATTTCACGCTCGGGAATTGCAGCCTGGAGAAGACCCAGGTCTGCGCCCGAGTGCTCCTGTACTTGCCAGGCAAACAACACCAGGAAGGCGCCGTAAAATATCAGGCTGGCAATTCCGCCGGAAAATCGCCGCTTGGCTCGCTGCCGGTAGGCAATACCCACCACCGTCGTCCAGGCAAGACCGAACCCGATACCGATCAATGCTCCGCTCAACCACTCCATGCCCAGGTAAATTCGCGACAGGGTAAGTAAAATCAGTATCAGTGCGGCGGCGATGTAAGGCCACTGCCGGTACCGGCGCCTGAGTTCCCCGGCCTCCATCACGGCAAAGAACGTCAATACCACTGTGATCAGGTTCATGGCTGCACTGGGCCCCTTTATGGCCTGGTCCGCCAATTCAATTACCTGTGGCGTATTGCGCAGGCTCCAGGACAGGAGCAAATGAATCAGGGCGCCGCCGACGATGGCAATGAACCAGTGAACTGCCGCACTGTAACGCCGCGCACCATAAAGCCACAGCAGCAGGGCTATCGCAGAAAAAACTGAGACCGGCCACCGGGACAGTTGTGCAATGGCGACCATCACCGGATCCGTCAGGTGATTGCGCAGAGACAACGCCAGGTTTTGCACCGCCTGGTCCATTGCCTGGGGCTGCGCTGAAAACGGCGACAGAAACAGCAACATCAGCAGCCCCCAGAACAGCACAACCAGCAGGATGCCCAGCATGGAGACAGCCAATACGTCAGGTCGCGACGGGTCCAGCAACGGCCCGGCAACCCTGCCCAATACCGGATGCCGGCGCCCCCAGCGAATTGCATGGCGCAGCCAGCGAGCCGAGCGACTGGCCAGGGGTTCATAGACCAGGCGCATCAGCCACCAGGTCAGCCACAAAACCGCGACCAGTATGACCAGTATGACGGTCAGCCGGCCGGTGTACTCCGATGCCACTTCCAACGACGCACCGAACAGCATACCCGGCAGCAGAAACGAAGGCGCCCAGCTAATACAGGCCAGGATATCCACGGCCAGAAATCGGGTTGGCTTCATGCCCATCATGCCTGCAACTGCCGGGATGATGGGCCGCAGTGGGCCGATAAACCGGCCAGCCACCACGCTCTTGGCGCCGTGTGCATTGAAAAATAGCGCCCCGCGTTCCATCAGAACCGGGTAACGGGAAAACGGCCAAAAGTCCAACAGGTGGCCACGAAAGCGGTGGCCAAGCAGGTAACTCGCCGAATCACCCAGCAAGGCCCCGCAGGATGCTGCGATCCAGATCGGGACCAGGTCCAGCAGACCCAGGCCAATCAAGGTGCCGACACCAAACAAAATCATGATGCCCGGGAGGAGGAGACCAACCAGCGCCAGGGATTCAAAAAATGCGATCAGGAATACAATGGCGACACCCCAGCCCGGGTGGGCATTGAGCCAGCCAAGCAGTTCCTGTGTCCAGCCTGATTCCACTGCGCTCTACACCTTAAAAGCCGGCAAATGCCTCGCTGGCCGCTGCAATTGTCGCCGCAATGTGTTCATCCGTGTGTGCTGATGAAATAAAGCCGGCTTCAAAAGCCGACGGCGCCAGGTAGACACCACGTTCCAGCATGGAGTGAAAAAACACCTTGAATGCTTCTGTATCGCAGCCGGCTACTTCGGCAAAATTCACGACCTGGCTCTCATTGGTAAACAGGAGCCCGAACATTCCGCCGACACAAGTGGCAAGAAACGGTACACCTGCATCATCGGCGGCCTCCTGGATGCCGTCGGTCAGCCGTAAAGCGCGGGCGCTGAGATCATCGAAGAAACCAGGCTGGGAAATCAACTCCAGGTTGGCCAGGCCGGCAGCCATGGCGACCGGGTTGCCTGACAAGGTACCGGCCTGGTAGACCGGGCCGCTGGGCGCAACCATCTCCATGTATTCCCGCTTGCCGCCGAATGCGCCAACCGGCATTCCCCCGCCAATGACCTTACCGAAGGTGGACAGGTCCGGCGTGATGCCATAAAGACCCTGGGCGCCTTCCAGGGCGACGCGGAACCCGGTCATCACCTCGTCGAAAATCAGCAGACAGCCGTGTTCGTCACAGGCTTCCCTCAGGCCTTGCAAGTACCCTGCTACCGGCAGAATGCAGTTCATGTTTCCAGCAACCGGCTCGACGATGATCGCGGCAATTTCATCTCCGGCTGACTCAAGGCATTCACGTACTGCTACCAGATCGTTGTACGGCAAGGTCACCGTCAGATCTGCCGTTGCCCGCGGCACACCCGGTGAATTCGGCACGCCCAGGGTAAGGGCGCCACTGCCGGCCTTGACCAGGAAACTGTCGGCGTGGCCATGATAGCAACCCTCAAACTTGATGATCTTGTCACGCCGGGTGGCCGCCCGCGCCACGCGAATTGCGCTCATCGTAGCCTCGGTGCCCGAATTGACCATTCGCACCATGTCCATGGCCGGTATCATCGCGCACAGGCGCTCCGCCATCTCGACCTCGGCGGGGCACGGCGCACCAAAACTGAGGCCCCGGGTTGCGGCTTCGCGTACGGCTGCGATGATCCCGGGGTTGGCGTGTCCGGTGATCATCGGTCCCCAGGAACCTACGTAATCGATATACTCCCTGCCCTCCACATCATAGAGACAAGCTCCCTCGGCACGCTCAAAAAACACCGGGTCGCCGCCAACGCCGTTGAAAGCACGAACCGGTGAATTGACACCGCCGGGAATACAGATGCGGGCGCGGGAGATTAATTCCTGGTTTTTATGCATGGTATTGATGCTCACTGGATGATCAGGGACAGAATATCCATTTTAACCCGCATATTGTATGTTTGCCGGAATTGCCGGTTTATTGTGCCTGGAAGACATGGCAAACTACGTATCTTTTCCGACAGGAATTTCTTAGAGTGAATGATGACGGCTTCAAAGTCTGGATGTGTATCATCTGTGGCTGGATCTACGATGAAAAAGAAGGTGACTCCGAGGAAGGCCTTGCACCCCGGCACCCGCTGGAAAGATGTGCCTGAATTCTGGGTATGCCCGGATTGTGGCGCCGGCAAGGAAGACTTTGAAATGATCGAAATGTGAAAGCGAGGTGATGTAATGAGTGACCGGGGCGGAATCAGGCGATCCAGGAAAAATGCCATGATTGGCGGAGTCTGCGCCGGCATTGCCGGGCATTTTGGCTGGTCCGTCACCGGCACACGGGTCGGGTACGTGCTGCTTTCCATCATTTCCGCGGCGTTTCCCGGTATCCTCGTTTACCTGATTCTCTGGTTGGTGCTTCCACAGGACGACTAGGATAAATATAGGAGCCCCGTATTCACCTCCCCCCGGGCCGACAATTCCAGCCAGCGGCATGCCGGCCCCGCCGTATCGAGCGTGAAGCGCTGCGCCCCTGGGAATGCTGTTTGCCACCGTGGACGGCGCTCCCCAGCAAGGTTACCCCTTTTCTTTGCGCCTGAAAGTCGTGGTGCACATGTCCCCCAACTGATACACCGGACCCGCGGTGACTGGTCGATAACTTCGAAAAATCGTGCCGGGGATTCAAGCATGTAACGATCAATCCACGTCGCCCCCACCTCAACGGGCTGATGGTGCAGAGCTACCAGCGTATGTCTCCCGCCGTTGTCGTGCAGGCTGGCGCGAATCTGCTCCAGATAAGTTGCGGAAAAACTACCGGAAATACGACCCGGTTCGGTAGAGTCAAGTAAAAGCAGTTGCCAGTTTTCGATTTCCATCACGTGAGGCCCGTCCCAGGGCCCCAGCCGAAAATACCGGCTCATTACTTCAACAACATCGTGATTACCCGGCAACGCCAGTACCGGCACACCGGTCCGGGCCAACAAACCGGAGATTCGCTCATACGACTCCCGGCTGCCATCCTCGCTCACATCACCGCTAAGCAATACCAGGGCAGGATTCCACTGCCCGGCCAGGTGAAGAACTTTCTTGAAATTCGCATCTGCGCTCTGGCCGCGGTACAGGGCATCAGGATCAGCGGAGACATGGCAGTCGCTGATCTGGATAATACGGAGGGTTGCGGAATCACCCGCAAACGAATTCCTACCGGTCAAGGTGAAGCTCCAACACGTCACCGGCCTTCACACCCAGTTCCGCAGCCTTGCCTGCATTGAGCTCCAGCACGTATTTCGCCGGACCATCGCTGGGATAAGCCGGGCACCTGCGGGTGCGGCACGGCGGTGTATTTTCCGACACGCTGACCAGCGCAAGATTACTGTCGAAATAAAATATGTCCAGCGGTATCCGGGTGTTTTTCATCCAGAAACTACGCCTCGTCTCACCCGGGAAAATAAACAGCATGCCCTGATCATCAGGCATGCTGTCCCGAAACATCAACCCCAATGTCCTTTTTTCTTCCGTGTCCGCCAGCTCAACGCCGAACCGCTCATTATTGAGTTCGACGTAAGGCCCCTGGGCCATGCAGGAACTGCAGACAAGAATAATAGGAAGAAAAAGGTTAAGCCGCATGGGGAAAGTTTGAGCGTAGCGGGAATTTTTTGCAATCACATCCACCCACCCAAGCCGCATATCGCGTGAAAGTTGGAAAATGCTGCAAAAATTCCGTCATCGTCTATGCTTACGTAACACGACAAGGAGTTTCATCATGGAAACATACGTAATCCTGCGCCGCAGCGCCTGGGAAACCGGCCCGGATCTTGATAAAGCAGCCGCAAAGTCAACCCAGGTAGGCGATGAGGAGATGTCTGACCAGGTCAGATGGATCAGGTCATATGTTCTTGATGAGGAAGACGGCACACTGGGTACGGTGTGCATTTACCAAGCGGTGGACGAGGATGCCATCATGGAGCACGCGAAGCGGTCGGATTTACCGGCAGACGAAGTGATACGGGTTGCCGATACCGTGTTCGTCAGGGACGATCCCTGAAAATTGGCCTGTCTCTTGTCCTTTAGCCCTCGCCGGTTTTCGCAACCTGAACGTCATCCACTCCGGGTGCGTCCACTTCCAGCGCTACCATCACCTCACCAAACTGCTCTGGCCTGATTTCACCCATCAGGTTGACGATCACGGCTTCTGATTCGCCGTCTGATACCAGCACGGTCATTCCACTGATGTGATCGTTATCCATGCGCATAAGCATATGGACTTCCTCGTCTTGTTCCCGCACCAGCAAAACGGGCTCCCAGCCATCTTCCTGCAGGTGCTCGCTCATTCTGTAAATGCGTTGGGCGACCCGGCTGGAATCACCATCGATTTCATAGATCCGTATCCGCACACCGTCCAGACTGCGCAACAAGTCGCGTGTTTCGGGATCGTCGTCCATGTACCGGGCAGCGAAATGCAGCAGCGCGGGCCCGATGGAAATATTCATGACACGATCCGTGTCACGCATGCCGAGTGACTCCAGATCGGCATAGCCGTCGTTACTCCTGGGCGCGGTAATACCACAGGCGCTAATGAACAGGATCATACAGGCCAATACGAGCAAACCCGTACCGCGCGAGCGGCCTGAACATATTTTATTTGTCCGGGCCCTACTCGTCGTCATCATTATCGCCATCGTCGCTGCCGTGATTACCCATATCGATGTCAAAATTGTCCATCACCTTGCCCAGTTCATCCGGTTTCAAATCACCGATCACGTTGACGAACACGGCCTCATCTTCCTCCAGGGCCATGACCGTGATTCCTTCCACATTTTCTCCATTGAATTTCATGAAAATCCGGACCTGTTCATCGTCCGAATTGACCGTCACCACAGATTCCCAGCCCTGCTGGATGAGTTTCGAGGAAATGGCCTTGACGTAATCCACCGCATCTTCAGTTATTAAAGGATTCTCAAAGACACTGACGCGCACACCGTGCAGACGCTTGAACAACTCAGCCGCCTCCGGATTCTCTTCGGCACTGAGCGCACTGACAAACCCCAGCAGCGCCCCACCCACAGCAATCTGTACGGAGGGTTCACCGAACATGCTGTTAAGCTCGCCAAAATCTACATAGCCAGGAAAATCCTTCAGTGCATCTTCCTGTGCCATTGCAGGCAGCGCCAGCATACTTATCATGGCAATTAACAAAAGTTTGAATTTCATGTGTTTTTCTCCTTAAGGGATTGTTCGGTAAAAGGGATATGCTTCGATATGTTGTCGGTCACGCCATGACTCAGTTCTGAACCAAGTACGCTGTGAATTCGGTCACCGGTCATGTTGCCAATCTTGTCAATGTAGTTGAATGCCACTGCCAGGTCCTGTCGCGCCTGTTCCACATCGGCCTGGGATGGCTGCCGCGGCTGCATCAGCACGAAACCAATGGCGAGCAACCCAATGGATGCCATCGCGGTAGTCATGACCCAGCGGCGCGGCCGCTCGTTTTGCCTGTTGTTGCGGGGTATGTCGCGAAGCTTACGCCGCAGGCTGGCCGGCGCCTGTTCGATACCGATCGAGTCCATGCTGCGCTGCAGTTGGTATGCCTCGATAATCACCCGGGCGAGTTCGTGGTCCTCACCGGCGGCCTGTTTCAACGCATCGGTGGATGCCTCGTCCAGCTCGCTATCGAGTAAAGCATTGACCTGTGATTCCCATGCGGGCAGGTCCTCGTGTTTATTACTTGTCATGGTCTTACCTCCGCCAACTGCTCTCGCAGCTGTTTCCTCGCCCGATGCAGGTAAACTCTCACCTGTGACTGGCTCAGTTCCAGCACCACCGCGACTTCCTTGTAGCTGTGCTGATGAATATCCCTGAGCACCACCAGTGAGCGATAGGGCTCTTTCAGTCCGCCAATAGCCCTTTTCAGCCACTGGCCGGTTTCGTGTTGCTGCAGACCCTGCATCGGGCCCGGTGATTCGTCTTGATGGCGCCACTCCATCAACTCTTCAGTGGGGCGTCGCCGGCGCAGCCGGTCCAGGCACCCATTACGCGTTACCCGCATTAACCAGGGCCGAATCTTGTCCTTGTCGATCGAGTCCTGGTGATGCCAGAGCTTGACGAACGCCTCCTGGCAGGCGTCTTCCGCTTCCTGTGCGTCTTTCAACAGATAGCGCGCCAGCGTCCAGGCCTGGTTCTGGTATTCCTCCACCCATTTTCGGTAACGCCTGCTCATCTCATTACAATATACGCATCAGCGGCAAAATAGTTACATGTTGAAGCGTACTTGTTGTAAGAGCCTGCTTGCGGGCGACTGGCTCTGGAATAGTCGCCCGCAAGCGGGTTCTTACAGCATGCGACCTCCAACAGGGTAGAATCAGGCTATATGAATCACTACAAGGAAAAACTACTGGCCCTGAAGCAGTCCCTGCTCAAGGCCCAGGAAACCGGCGATGAGGCTGAACAAACCGTTGAGCTCGACCAGGCCTGCGTCGGCAGGCTTTCGCGCATGGACGCCATGCAAGCCCAGGCAATGTCGATTGAGACCGGACGGCGGCGGCGTGAAAAACTCCGGCAGATTGAGGGGACCTTGCAGCGAATGGAAGCGAATGAATATGGCTACTGCCAGGAATGTGGAGAGGATATCGCACCCGCGCGACTTGATTTCGACCCTACAGCCTTGCTGTGCATCCAGTGCGCCTCGGCAAGAGAAATGCAGGAGTACTAAACGCGCCCCTACTTGTTTCGATAGGCTTTTAGTTCCACCAGCAACCAGTCCCGGCTAAATTCCGGTTCCTGGCCAATACACAAGACCTCATACAAACGGCCGCTCCTCGTGCTTTTCGTGCCGGCGAATTCGATAAACTCCTCGGTGCTGGAAATTTCATCCCTGAAATAATTGTATTTTCGCCGCATATGTTTTGCGCCGTCTTTAGCGCTATGGGACTTGCCGTTACGAATCATCCGGCAGTCGCTGTCAGCCAGGTAATTAAGCAGGTGTTCGACTTCCGCCACCTGATCTTCAGGAACATCCGCTGGGACACTGGACAGGAACATGAAGAAAAAAACGCTTGCAAGGGTTTGTGTAACGCGCAGCTGCGACATGCTCCATTCCTTTCGATCAATGGGTTTTTTTAGTATGCCGCAATCCCAGCCCGCATTTTGCATTTCATTGAAGCTCATTCAATATGCAGCTTGGCTAGCTGTTAATTCCAAGAGCGTTGTTTACAACAGGCATCAACTCCCACATGAACGCGCCAGTCAGAAATTGTAAGAACGAATCTTGTTAGTGAAAAACGCCGTGCCATAAAGCGAAGGCGGTCATCGGCGTTTCAGGGAGAGATTGGCTGGCTGTTTGCAGGACAATCGGGCTGTCGGGAACAGCCGATTAGCGCACATGGATGTCTTGAGCGTGTCCTGCAAACAGCCAGCCGATCTTTCCCCCTGGCACGGCCCCAATCACGCAAAATGCGGGTTAGCTCCCGAACATCTCCTTCAGTTTATCCAGGTGTACTTTCGCCCGTTCCCGGGTGTGCTCATGATCCCGTTCGGCATCCCTTCCGCGCCATTCCACCAGGCCCGAAGGTAATTCATCCAGAAAGCGGCTGGGTTCACAGCTGATATGCTCACCATAACGCCGGCGGCTACCCGCATAACTGAGCGTCAACGATTCCCTGGCGCGCGTGATTCCCACGTACAACAATCTGCGCTCTTCTTCCTCACCACCTTCATCCAGGCTGATGCGATGCGGCAGCAGTTCTTCTTCCACACCCGCAATGAATACGTGCGGAAATTCCAGTCCCTTCGAGCCATGCAGTGTCATCAGCCGGACTTCCTGGCCGGCTTCCTTCTCATTATCCAGGCTGGTCAGCAGTGACAGACGGCCCATCAGGTCGATCAGGCCCAGCTCCGGGTTCCCCTCGTGAAGGCGGCCCAGCCACGCCAGCAGTTCCCTCGTATTTTCAATCTGGCGTTCCGCCTGGGCTGGATTGTCCGCCTGGTCACGGAGCCATTGATCAAATCCGATCTTTGCAAACAGATCAGCGACGGCCTCGACCGGGTCGGCTCGTTCGCCCTGGTCACCGGTCCCGATTATCAGGTTATTGAACTGGCGCAAGTTTTCCGCGCTGCGCGGTTTCAGTGCCGCCCGGCAGTCCGGCGTCAGGCTGGCCTCGAACATGCTGATGCGTTTTCGGCCGGCGTGCTGCGCAATGATTCCCCGTGATGTGACCCCAATTTCCCGGCGCGGTGTATTCACGATACGCAGGAATGCCGTGTTGTCATCCGGGTTCACCGCCAGGCGCAGGTAGCACATCAGGTCTTTGATCTCGGTTCGCTCGAAAAATGAGGTTCCCCCGGACAAGTGATAGGGAATCTGCTGTTCGCGCATGGCCTGCTCGATCACCCGTGACTGGTAATTGCCCCGATACAGTACGGCAAAGTCTCCCCAGCCGGCCCTGGTCGTGTACTGACGGTGCAGGATTTCAGCGGTGATCATGCCGGCCTCTTCCGTCTCGTTTTCGCAGGGAATCACACGGACGTACTCGCCTTCATGCAGTGCGCTCCACAAGCGCTTCTCAATTGCATGCGGGTTATTGGCGATTAATGCATTGGCCACTTTGAGCACACGGCCGCAGGAGCGGTAATTCTGTTCCAGCTTGATGATCTTCAGCGCCGGGAAATCCTCAGACAGTTGCTGAAGGTTTTCCGGTTGCGCGCCACGCCAGCCATAAATGGACTGATCATCGTCTCCCACCGCCGTGAGCCGCCCTTCATTGCCTGCCAGCAGGCGCAGCATCCTGTACTGAGCTTCATTGGTATCCTGGTATTCATCCACCAGCAAGTAGCGAATCTCCTGCTGCCATTTGAGTTGGACCTCTTCTATACGCAGGGCACGCAGCGGCTGTAACAGGAGGTCATCAAAATCCACTGCGTTCAGATTCCTCAAGTGCTCTTCGTATTGCTGATACAGGCGCCAGATCGAAGCTTCACCTTCGCTGCCAATTTCGCCCACTGCTTCATCAGCTACCCGGGCGCGGCTTTTCCATCGTGAAACCTGGCCTCGCGCCAGCCTCACCATTTCCGGCGCTGTTCCTTCGGGCAACAGGTCCCGGACGACAGTCAGGCTGTCCTGCTCATCCAGGATACTGATGCCGGGGCGGTAACCCAATTCTTCGTGATGGGTCCGCAGGATTCTCCAGCCCAGGGAGTGGAAAGTCGATACCGTAATTTCTTTGGCTTTTTCAGCTCCCAGCCGTTTGGCCAGGCGCTCTTTCATCTCCCGGGCCGCTTTGTTGGTAAAAGTAATGGCTGCAATTTTCTGTGCCGGCAGCCCCCGCTGCTGAACCAGGTGCACAATTTTTTCGATGATGACGCGGGTTTTGCCACTGCCGGCGCCGGCCAACACCAGCAACGGACCCTTCGTGTAGTGAACCGCGGCTCTTTGCTGGTCGTTAAGTTGAATGGCGGATACAGGCATGAAGGCGCGAATTCTACACCTTTCTCTTGAAATGGTTTCGCCTCAACCCCATTTGCCACGCAGGCTTTGTGAATAGTGAAAACCACTGCAGACAGAGAATGTAACGGGCTGGCACCGCCTGCCCGTTTCTGATCAAAATTGTTTTAAATTATTTGGGAGATTTTAAATGAAACTTCGTCCTTTGCATGATCGCGTAATCGTAAGGCGCGTAGAGGAAGAAAAGATGTCCTCCGGTGGCATCGTGATACCAGACAATGTGGCCGAGAAGCCGATTCGTGGTGAGATGCTGGCCGTAGGAAACGGCAAAGTACTGGACAACGGGGAACAGCGCGGACTGGATGTGAAAGTCGGTGACAATGTGTTGTTCGGAAAATATTCAGGCACTGAAGTCAAGGTCGATGACGAGGAACTGCTCGTCATGCGCGAAGACGACATCATGGCCATCATCGAAGGCTGATCAGCTTTCAGATATCAGAATTTTGAGGATTAGATAATGAGTGCAAAAGACATACGATTTGGTGAAGACGCTCGCACTAAAATGATGCGGGGACGTTCACATCCTGGACGCTGCGGTCAAGATCACACTGGGGCCCAAGGGTCGCAACGTAGTGCTGGATAAGGCTTTTGGCGCACCTACCGTGACCAAGGACGGTGTATCTGTCGCCAAGGAAATCGAACTCGAAGACAATTTCGAGAACATGGGCGCCCAGATGGTCAAGGAAGTCGCTTCCAAAACTTCCGACGATGCCGGCGACGGCACGACTACCGCTACCGTTCTGGCTCAGGCCTTGCTGCGTGAGGGCCTTAAGGCCGTTGCCGCCGGCATGAACCCGATGGACCTGAAACGGGGTATCGACAAGGCTATAACGGTCGCCGTTGAAGCCCTGAAAGACCAGTCCACACCGTGTACAGACAGCAGCGCTATCGCCCAGGTTGGCTCCATCTCCGCCAACGCAGACACCGAAATTGGCGACATCATCGCCTCGGCGATGGACAAAGTCGGCAAGGAAGGCGTCATCACGGTTGAAGATGCTTCCGGCCTCGCCAACGAACTGGACGTGGTTGAAGGCATGCAGTTCGATCGCGGCTACCTTTCTCCCTACTTCATCAACAACCAACAGACCATGGGCGTCGATCTGGAAGAGCCCTACATCCTGCTGCACGACAAGAAAATCAGCAATGTGCGCGATCTGCTGCCGGTGCTGGAAGGCGTGGCCAAGTCAGGCCGCTCCTTGCTGATCATCGCCGAGGACATTGAAGGCGAAGCACTGGCAACGCTGGTAGTGAACACCATCCGCGGCATCGTAAAAGTTGCAGCCGTAAAAGCTCCGGGTTTCGGCGATCGCCGCAAGGCCATGCTGGAGGACATCGCAGTCCTGACCGGCGCCACGGTGATTTCAGAAGAAGTCGGCCTGAGCCTCGAGAAAGCATCGCTTGAAGACCTGGGCTCCGCCAAGAAGATCAACATCACCAAGGAAAACACCACCATCATCGATGGTGCAGGTGACCACGATCAGATCGAAAGCCGGGTCGGCCAGATCCGCGCCCAGATCGAGGAATCCACTTCAGATTACGATCGCGAGAAGCTGCAGGAACGTGTGGCCAAACTGGCCGGCGGCGTGGCTGTGATCAAGGTCGGTGCGTCCACCGAAGTGGAAATGAAAGAGAAGAAAGCCCGTGTTGAAGACGCACTGCACGCGACCCGCGCCGCTGTCGAAGAAGGCGTGGTACCGGGCGGTGGCGTCGCACTGGTTCGTACCCTGTCCGCCATTGCGGACCTCAAGGGTGACAATGAGGACCAGAATGTCGGCATCGCCATTGCTGGCCGCGCCCTGCAGGAGCCGCTGCGCCAGATCGTGGCCAATGCCGGTGAAGAAGGCTCCGTAATCCTGAACAAAGTTCGCGAGGGCGAAGGTAACTACGGTTACGACGCGGCCGCGGGCGAGTTCACCGACATGATCGAAGCCGGCATCCTGGATCCGACCAAGGTCGTGCGCGCTGCACTGCAGAACGCAGCCTCGGTTGCCGGCCTGATGATCACCACCGAAGCCATGGTGGCTGAACTGCCCAAGGATGAAGCGCCTATGGGTGGCGGAGACATGGGTGGAATGGGTGGAATGGGCGGAATGGGCGGCATGATGTAAGCCACCGTTCTTTCCCGCAGTATCTGAAAAGCCCCGCACAGAGCGGGGTTTTTCTTTATGCGGGCTAGTGATTACTGATATCCAAAACGCTTTACCCATGGTTGCAGGAGCGGCAAAGCGGGTTCAAGCTGTTTTGAGTAAAGCCGCCATTTTCCAATCGATCGGGTATGCAGCGGTTGTGATACCTGCTGATAACTGGGCGTATTGCTGGTTTGGTTGCCGCCCTGCTGCCGGTATTCCAGCATCGAATCGTTCCATTCCAGAGCGAAGAAATTAAGCAATGCCTTGAGCTGGTCTTTCGGGAAGGTCACCAGATCTTCGTAACGCAACTGGTGTAGTGGATTGCCGACTTGATCGATGGACAGTGCCGCCACCTGCATAACAGCATTGTAATACTGCGCCATGTGCTGGATATCGAGAAAGTAGGCCATCGATGCTTCAAGCTCAAAAGCCTGGAAATAACAGCTGATGCAGACATCCAGCGGGTGGCGCTGCAGAAACAGGACCGGTGCTTCCGGAAACAGCCGGTGAATCAGGAAAAGATAGGCCAGATTCAGCGGCAGTTTGTCAATCACCAGGGATCGCTGCGGCTGACGCCGGTGGTGTGACATTTCCCGCCGGTAGATTTCACGGGCATCCGTGATCTGCGCTTCGTTGATGTCGGCCAGCGCCTCCAGCGTACCGGGTTCCGACCAGTCCTGGTGAAGGAAGGAGAACAGGCTTTTTTCTTCCAGTACTTCGATATCCGGATGAGCCGACAGCATGCGATCCAGCAGCGTTGTGCCAGACCTTGGAAAGCCGACGAGGAATGCAATACCGCCCGTGTCATGTATGGCCGGCTCATTCCACCCCGCCATGGGATTTCCCTTCAGCCACGCCTGAATCCGGGCCAGGGTCTGCAAACCATGCGGGCCTCGCGGGTCGGGGCGGGAGCCTGGATGATGCGTCTTTAAAATCCGGTTGGATTCACTGAAGGCACTGAAGGCCTCATCCCAGTCCCCCTGGCCTTCGAAACACTGACCCAACTGGTTCCAGGCAATGCTGCGGTTGTTAGGGGTTGTCAATTCCTGTGATCAGACTCCGCAATCGCTGGGCTGCCTCCGCGTATTTTCCGCTACGCCGGTCCAGCGTGGCGCGCGTTATTTGCGCCGTCTCATTGACCGCTTCCATCAACAGCGCCTCGTCTGTCCAGCTTTCGGCTTCATCCAGTCGGTTTTCGCGTTCCAGCAATGACGCCAGATTGGCGGCCACCTGAGCATTGCCAGGCTGTAGCCTTAGGATGGCCTGGTAGTGATTGATGGCCTCCGGTCTACGCCGCAACCGGGCCAGGCAGGTGGCGAATTCGTAGCGGGCAGGCACTTCGAGTTCGCTCTCGCCCAGGGCAGCTTGCAACGGCGCCAGCGCCTCTTCGAGCCTGCCCGCCGCCCGCAAGGAGCGGCCTAAATAGTAGGCCGCGTGCAAGTGCTCCGGATGGTTGCCATGGACGATTTCGAGATCATTGACCGACTGAGCGATGTCACCGGTCTTATATGCGGCACAACCGCGCAGATACAGTGCCTGGATCAACCCCGGGCTCTCGACCAGGATTTCATTGCACACAGACACACACTTTTCCGGTGGGCCGGATTCCAGGTAGTGCAAGGCTTGTTGCAGCGCTTGTGGCAAGTCCATGCTCATGCCCTTAAAGGTCTATGGAATACCGCTGCCGGACCTCCGGCCCCAATGCTTCCTTGAGCGGATCGAGGTGCGTCTCGAAATTTCGCCACTGTTCCAGGCCCTCTTTGTAGATCGGCTTGCGAACCTGTTCCGAGCTGGGAGTGCGCACAGCCCGGTCGGTTTCGTAAAACTTCAGGCACTGTTCTTCGAAATCCAGTTCGCAGTAGTCCAGCAATGCGCGGATTTGTACTTCGGTGTCGGCCACCATTTCTTCGTACTGTACGCGGTGCACCCGGCCGGGCAACACCGCGTCCCAGTGGTCCATCAACCTGACATAGTCCCGATAGTACTTGCCGATATCCTGGAGACCGTAGGTAAAAGTCTGGCCATGGGCGAACAACTGCTTGAACCCCGAAAAACAGCCGCCCATCGGGTGGCGTCTCGCATCAATGATCTTGCTGTTGGGCAGGATCAGGTGAATCAACCCAATGTGCCGGAAATTATTGGGCATCTTGTCGATGAAAAATGGCGTGTCGCTGCGCTGGATGCGGGTGGTTTCCAGGTAACTTTCACCCAATTCACGGAATTGCTCGGGCTTCATTTCGGCCAGGCACTCGGGGTATTTTCCCGATGGGTTTTCGCGGGACTTGCCGCCAAGCTTTCGTGAAATTCCGATGATATCCTGCAGTTCAGACGTTCCCTCAACATGTGAATGGCTGGCCAGTATCTGTTCCAGCAAGGTTGAACCGGCGCGCGGCAGGCCCACAATGAAGATTGGATCGGGGGCCTGACAACCCCAAGCCCTGCGTTGCTCAAAGAACGCCCTCGGCAAGGCCCGAACCTGCCGAATCGACTCCAGGACATTGACTTTGGGGTTGTGGCGATGCTCGATTCGCCGGATGCCGTTGCCGCGCCTATAGAACTTGAACGATTCGTCGTATCCCCCGCGATCCTCCAGTGCTTTCCCGAGTGCAAAGGCCAGATGTGACTGATCATCGGCATCGCCACCCTCGGCCGTCACCTGCCTGCGCATGTTCTCGATGTCCTCGTCACTGAAGCGGAAGGTTTTCAGGTTGGCCAGGCTCCAATAGGCTTCGCCCACCTCGGGGCTCAGGCGGATGCATTTTTTGTAGGCCTCGATGGATTCATCCAGCCTTCCCACCGTTTTTAGCGTGTGGCCGTAGCTCATCTGGGCCCTGGCCTGATTGGGGTAGTTCTTCAGTACCTTTTGGTAAATCTCGAGCGCCCCAGACTGGTCCCCGATTCGAACCAGAATGGAGGCCTTGAGGATCAGAAAATTGGGGTTGTTTGGTTCCTGCGCCAGTAATTTATCAGCCTCATGTATTGCAGCCTCCGGTTTCTGCCGGCGTATCAGAATCAATGCGTAGCTGTGTCTTGCCGCATGAAAATCCGGCACCAGTTCCAGGCAACGCTCCAGCAGGTGACTGGCGTCTTCCAATTGCCCCATCTTGGAACCGATATCGGCAAGCACCCGGATTGCGGTCACATCGACGGGAAATTTTTTCAGCAATTCGCGGACAATGCTTTCCGCCTTGCCCAGTTTGCCTTCGCGCAACAGTCTGGCGGCCTCGACCAGCTCCGGATGACGGGTGGAGAGTTCGAAATGCCGTTCAAAAGCCTGTCGACTGCCTTCGTCGTCGCCGGCGACCGCCAACTGGTGGCCGAGGCTTTGCCAGGCTGCCGCATGCTTCGGCTCAATCGTGACCGCTCTGCGCAGGGCCTTGATGGCGTCATCACCCCGCCCAACGCCACCCAGGCACTGCGCAATCTCATGCAAAAAACCCGGAGAATCAGTGTACCCGGCAAGCAGTCGCTCTAATACATCCAGCCCTTTTTGCGGCATTTTCTGCAGGCGAAAAGCAGAAGCAAGTATCCGTTTGGCCTCAACAGTATCGGGATACACCTTCAGAATCTCGTGCGCCTGCTCTTCCGCCAACTTCGGGTCACGAGTGAGCAGATCAGCCGCATTCTTGAGGGCGGTTTGCAGGTCACCGTTGCCGGTTCTGTTGGCCATTGACATGGGCAATATTATCCACGATTACAGCCCGAATGTGTGTAATCTCTATTTGCGGGATGCATATAGCTTTTACGCATTCCCCCATCGCTTTATTAATTTTTTACGACTCAAGTCAAGGAAAATGTCCTGAACAAACTGTTACGATGTTGTGATATAGATGTTAAAAAAACGAGAAAGCCAGTACAGGCTTCAGTCTGCGGGGAAAACAATCAAAAAACGAATTGAGGAGATTCAAATGAAGAAGTTCTACCGAACTCAATTGACCAAATCAATTTCCATGGCGCTGGCGGGTTCTGTCGTTGCCGTTACGCTTGTGGTGCCGGTGCAGGCTCAGGACGATAAATCAATGATGCCTGATGATTCAATTATGCCTGAAGATTCAAGCATGCTTGAAGAAGTTATCGTCACCGCACAAAAACGCGAACAAAGTTTGCAGGACGTGGCCCGTTTCAATCCAGGTACTGGGTAAGAGCAATTGGAAAACCTGAATGTACGGGCATTCGGGGACTACATTCAATTCCTGCCGACCGTTGCACTTGCCGCCGGCAGTGCCGGTACTGCCCCTGGTTGGGGCCAGATCTACATGCGCGGCATTGCCAGCGGCGGCGACGGCAACCACTCCGCTTCCATGCCCAGCGTCGGCTATTACCTGGACGAGCAGCCGGTTACCACGATCAGCCAGATCCTGGATATCCACATGTACGACATCGCCCGGGTTGAAGTTTTGGCCGGCCCGCAAGGCACGCTCTATGGCCAGGGCAGCCAGTCGGGCACCATTCGCATCATCACCAACAAGCCGGAGATGGGCGTATCCACCGGCGGCTATGACCTCGAAGTCAATACGGTAAAGAGCGGTGATCTGGGTTATGACCTGAGTGGCTTCTGGAACTTCCCTCTGGGCGAGCGCGCCGCAGTCAGGCTGGTGGGCTGGCACAAAAAGATAGGCGGGTATATTGATGTGGTGCCGACCACTATGACCTTTCCAGGGCCGCGAACCCATATCATTGATAGTGTTGCCGAGAAAGATCAAAACGAAGCGACGACCACGGGACTGCGGGCATTGCTCAGGATCGATCTGAACGACAACTGGTCAATTACGCCGGGTATCATCGTCCAGAATTCGGATCAGGACGGCTATTGGGAGAGCAATCCGGAGCTCTTTGGCGAACTGGAAACCGGCAGATTCTGGGAAGCCAACGGCACAGATGATTGGTATCAGGCCTCATTAACGCTGAATGGCAGTATCGGAGATGTCGACCTCGTTTATGCGGGGGCTTATCTGGACCGGGACCAGGATTACGAATACGACTACAGTGATTACACGGAATATTGGGCCTTTCAAGGGGCTGATTATGAACCAGCGGACCAATGGTGTGCTTACTACAGTGATCGCTGGGACGAAAACACCGACTACTACGAATGCGCTATCGGAACGCAATACGTAGGCGCCAGAAACAGATTTTCACGCAGTAGCCATGAACTGCGCATCCAGTCCTCAGCGGACCAGCGCTTCCGCTGGATAGGCGGCCTGTTTTATCAGAAACAGGAGCACAACTTCGACCTGCAGTGGATCGTTCCTGATCTGGACCCGGCCAGAACGGTGGTCCTGCCCTCCTCTGACCCTGGTCGCTATGGAGGCACCACGGTGTGGCAGACGTACCAGATCCGTGAAGATCGCGACACAGCCGTTTTCGGAGAACTGACCTTTGACTTCACCGAGAAATTGACCGGAACTTTTGGCGCCAGGTACTTCGAGTTCGATAATACACTGTACGGTTTTAATGGTTTTGCCGAGCATTGCACCGGTCAATACATCGACGGTGAGTTTGTCCAAGGGGACCCTGACAACCTCGGTCCAGACGACGTAATGCAGTATCCCTGCTTCGACACTCGGATTCTCGATAGCGTGGCCAAAGGCGATGACTGGGCCTTCAAGGGCTAATCTCGAATACCGCATTGATGATGACAAGATGATTTATGCCACCTGGTCCGAAGGCTTCCGGGCCGGTGGTGCAAACCGCGCACGGGTAGAAGGCCTTGAACAATACGATCCCGACTTCACCACCAACTACGAATTCGGCTGGAAGCTGACCCTGGCTGATGGCGCCGTTCGATTCAACGGTGCAGCCTATCTCATTGACTGGGATAATTTCCAGTTTGGCTTCCTCGACTTCACCGTTTCCAACCTGACCATCGTTCAGAATGTCGGCGACTCCAGAACCAAGGGTGTGGAATGGGATCTGACCTGGCTGATAAATGACCGCAACTACCTGACTTTCTCGGGCTCCTATAACGACGCCAAGCTTACTACTGATTTCTGGAAGAATCCGGCCGATGAGGGAACCGACGTCCCGTTTAACGCCCCTAAGGGAACACGCATGCCTTATATTCCAAAATTACAGCTGACCGGCATTTGGCGCAGTAATTTTGAGCTTGGTTCCATGCCCGGCTTTTTCCAGGCGGCGGTATCCTACACCGGCAAACGCTGGAACGATCTGGACACGCTGACTTTCTTCCCCTCAATCAATGCTCCCGCCAGGCGGGAGATGGATGATTACACGCTGGTGAATCTCTCCACGGGCATCGACAGAGACAACTGGACGCTCACTTTTTACATCAATAACCTCCTTGATGAACGTGCAACACTCGATATCAAAGACCCGGGCTATGGTGACGAAGTGCCAGGTTATAACCATCCGCCTGGGAATAACTGGACTACCGCGTACAACCGGCCACGGTCGTTTGGTGTCCGCTTCGGTCAGAGATTCTGATCCCATCATGGAAGACCGCGGCTGGCCTCAACCAGTCGCGGTTTTTTCATGTGTGAATAACACAAAGCGAAGCTCAACTGGATTCATATAAAAAATCCCTGGTCCAGTGCACTTTAACCATCCAATCGACCGGGGCAAATAAGCTGTCACACATGACGGGATGTGAGTAACTGTCTCAATCAGGGTAAAACCGCCTCTAATGACTGTATAATCCCTCCATAATCAGTACTGATCCCAAACGAGAAATGTAATCACATGGATAAACCGGACAACAGAAAAAACGCCTACAACCGGGACGAATTAGAACTATGCGGCGTGGGCCGTTTATTCGGTCCAGGGCGCCGCAAAACTGCCGACGGGAAACATGTTGATGTTTGACCGCATTTCCGAAATCTACAGTGAGGGCGGGCTTCACGGCAAAGGCTTTATCACCGCCGAGTTGGATATCAAGCCGGAGTTGTGGTTTTTTGGCTGCCATTTTGACAATGACCCGGTCATGCCGGGCTGCCTGGGGCCTCGATGCGTTATGGCAGTTGTGCGGCTTTTTTCTCTCCTGGTCCGGCTGCAAAGGCAAAGGGCGGGCGCTGGGTTCGGGCAAGGTCAAATTCACCGGCCAGGTCTTACCGACCGCTCAAAAGGTGACCTATAAACTGGACGTGAAAAGATTGATCATGCGCAGATTGAGCATGATCATTGCCGACGGCACCCTCTCGGTAGACGGGCGAACCATTTATACGGCCGATGATTTAAAGGTCGGGCTGTTTCTTTCCACCGATAACTTTTGAGGAAAATCACATGCGGCGGGTAGTTGTAACGGGTATGGGTATCGTTTCCTGCCTGGGAAATACCAGGGAATCCGTGCTTGAGTCACTGCGCTTGGTAAATCAGGCATCACTTTCAATGAGGATTTCAAGGAAATCGGTTTGCGCAGCCATGTCTGCGGATCGGTGGATATTGACCTCACCGCACATTGATCGCAAGGTTCGCCGTTTTATGGGCGACGCGGCCGCTTACGCATACGTGGCGATGCAAAAAGCCATAGACGATGCAGGACTGACTGATGACGAGGTTTCGAACACACGCACCGGGCTGATTGCCGGATCAGGCGGGGCATCGAGCGCCAGCACAGTCCTGGGTGCTGACAAGCTGCGGGAAAGGGGCGTGCGCCGTGTAGGCCCCTACGTGGTTCCAAAAGCCATGAGCAGCACCGTTTCCGCCTGCCTGGCCACACATTTCGCCATTCGCGGCCTCAACTATTCCATTACCTCCGCCTGTGCGACCAGCAGCCCATTGCATCGGCGCTGCAATGGAGCAAATCCAGTGGGGTAAACAGGACATGATCTTTGCCGGAGGCGGTGAAGAAGAACACTGGTCCCTGGCAATGATGTTCGACGGCATGGGCGCCTTGTCTACCCATTACAACGACACACCATCTGTTGCATCACGCCCCTATGACACCGGGCGCGATGGCTTCGTGATCGCAGCCGGCGGCGGCATGCTGGTACTGGAAGAACTGGACCACGCAAGAGCCCGCGATGCGAAAATTTATGCCGAAATCATCGGCTACGGTGCGACGTCAGACGGTTCAAATATGGTTGCGCCTTCCGGCGAAGGAGCAGTGCGCTGCATGCAACAAGCCATTAGCACTGTCGATGCACCGATAGATTACATCAACACCCATGGTACCAGTACCCCCGTAGGGGATACGGCCGAACTCGAAGCCATGCGCGAAGTATTCAATGGAAATATGCCCCCGTTCAGTTCAAGCAAATCCCTGTGTGGACATTCACTCGGCGCTGCGGGTGTACAAGAGGCTGTTCATTGTCTTCTCATGCTTGAAAACAACTTCATGGCGGGCTCTGCCAACATTTCAGAACTGGATCCGATGGCCGACGGCATGCCCATTTTGCTGGAAAGTAAGGAAAATGCCGATGTGAACACGGTGATGAGCAATAATTTTGGATTCGGTGGCACCAATGCCTGCATCGTATTCAGTCGTTTCGATCAATAGGAAAATACTATGAGAAAAAGCTTGATAATTTTAGCCGCTGTCCTGCTGTGCAATGTAGCCGCCGCCGATGATTTTGATGCAGTAGAGACAAAGCTCAAGGCCGCCATGACCTCTGATGTACGTACCGAACGCGAGCTTGAACGTGATCGCAACCGCATGCCGGTGGCGACCTTGCGGTTTTTTGGTTTGCGCGATGACATGCGCATCGTTGAACTGTTACCGGGCGGGGGCTGGTACACCCGATTGCTGGCGCCGGTCATGGCGGAAAAAGGTGAGTATTTTGCAGCACTGGGAACCGGGCGTATAGAAGAATCCCTGGCCGGCAAACCGGGCTTTGAAAACATCAACATCATTGCCCAGGATGCAAAAATTTACCGGCCGGAAGGATCACGCTTTTATATGCTGGAATTTGACGGGCTGGGTGTGCAGAACGCCGACATGGTGCTGACTTTCCGCAACTACCACAATTTTGCGGCGGAAGGCCGCACAGCCATGAACAAGGCGGCGTTTGAAGCGCTCAAACCCGGTGGAATTTATGCCGTGGTCGACCATACCCGCCGCCACATGGAAGCCGATGACAACGAAAACCGCCGGCGTATGGACCCGGTCCTTGCCATCAAGGAAATCCAGGCCGCCGGTTTTGAATTGGTGGACTACGCTACGCTGCATTTCCGCCCGGATGATGAACTGCGTTACGAGGTTGGGCGCAAGACCGTAACCGGCAACACGGACCGGTTCACGCTGAAATTCCGCAAACCGGATTAACCCGAATATTGCTTGAGTTGGCGGAGTTGCCAGTGATATGTATATGCCCGCCAGAAGTGTCGGAAAAACGCTCATTCGCCGGCAACTCAAGCAATATGCGGGCTAGCTGCAGGTGTTTAACAGATGAAGCCAATCCACATTCTGCTGATGATCTGTACCGTCGCAGTATGGGGCTTCAATTTCGTGGCCACCCGGGTTGTGCTGGAGGTTTTCTCACCCGTGCAGATGGCTTTTGCACGCTCCATATTGACGCTGGCGATCCTGCTGCCCTGGTGGAAGCCATTCAAACCGATTTCCCGAAAACTCCTGGCCGCCGCCATGTCCATCGGAGCCGTGGCGTTCTACCTGTTTTATGAAGCCATCGGCATAACCGAGAGCCTGACGACGGTAGCCGTTGGTACCCAACTGTTACCCCCATTGTCCGCCCTCCTCGCCCTGTTGTTTTTTCAGGAACGTATTTCCCCCAGGAAGTGGCTTGGAATCCTGATTGCCACGACCGGCGCTATCTACCTGGCAGGCGCCACGACGTCCATGCTGTCTGTTACGGCGCTGGGTCTGACCTTTCTTGCCATTCTTTTTTACTCCGGTGGCTCGATCATCATAGGCAAGTCCGTATCGGTGAGCGTGTGGCGTATGCTGGCCTGGATCTCGGCCATATCGCTGATCCCACTGGGCCTGATGACAGCTACCACCGGGCCGCTGTACCCGGACCTGGGCCTGATGCAGGTCCAGCACTGGCTGGCGCTCCTGTTTATGGTAGTTCTCTCCGGGCTCCTGGGCCAGGCCGCGCTATTTTATCTTTACGGCAAGTACCCTGTTTCCGACGTCGCACCCTGGGCTCTGCTGATCCCGTTTTTTGCTGGTTCCTCTTCAATCCTGATTTATGGAGAGTCCATCTCCCTCAGTTTATTGCTGGGTGGCGCCATCGTTCTTTTCGGCGTGTGGGTTCAAAGCAGGGACGTCAGGACAACTACGGATAGACCTCCGTTCTGATCCTGTGCCATATCACCGTGATTCCGTAACGTTTTTCATTTCCTTCATGCAATATGCGGGTTAACCGGTTTCTTGGATAAGGAAATCTTCATTGGGTGCCTTACTGGATGGTTAGCGCGTTGTCCAGCATCAGTTCAGCGCCGTTCATGAAGCGCGATTCGTCACTGGCCAGGTAAAGCACCAGGTTCGCCACATCCTCAGGCCGCCCGATACCAACGGGATTGGCGGGATCTTTCTTGTCGGGATCCGGTGGTTCCATGCCCAGCTCGGCGAATGAGCTGTGCACCATGGGCGTGTCGATCGCCCCTGCATGGATTGAATTGCAACGGATGTTGTAGCCGTTCATCTGGCAATGAACGGCGATCGACTTGGTCATGCTGCGCACGGCGCCCTTGGCCGCGCCGTAGGCGAAATACACCGGGAAGCCGAGATGCGACGCCACCGATGCCATGTTGATGATCGATCCGCCTCCTCTAAGTTTCATGGCCCCAATGGCGGCCCGGCAGCCCAGGAAGACGCCTTCGCTCATGACTGCGTTGGCCAGTCGGAATTGTTCCAGGGTGGTGTCTTCGGGAGTGGCGATGAATGCGATGCCCGCGTTGTTGACCAGCACATCCAATCCGCCAAATTCATCCACCACAGCTGCCATTATTTCCTCCCACCGGCCTTCATCCGAAACATCATGGTGGAAGAATCGGGTTTCCTGACCGGTGGATTCGCTGATTTGTGCAGCAAGCGCCTGCCCTTCGTCATTGATGTCAGTGAGAATGACCGTGGCGCCTTCTTCGGCCAAGCGCCATGCATCGGCTTTACCCAGACCGGAGGCTGCTCCGGTGATTAAAACAATTTTTCCTGACATGCGTGGCATCGGTTTGCTCCGTGTTGATTGACCGGCATACATGCTAACAAGCAGGGCTGCTTGTTTCAAACAGGCGTGACTTTTTTCTCTGACATTGCGGTACACTAGTGCTCTGAACCCACAATTAAGGCTTGACAGAACACTAGGCGCTGTGAAAAACACCCAAAAATGAATGGAACCTGTAAACGCCGAATCGATGGACAATCCCAGAGCCCAGAGAGGCCAATCAGCCCAAAAGAAGAAACTACGGAAGAACCGGCCTGCCGGGCCGGGTGAAACAGGCTGGCAGGCCCAGAAAAGTGCGGCGACCCGTAAGCAGATAATAAGCGCGGCCATTCGCTGCATCGTCGAATCCAGTTACTCAAATACCACGATGATGAAGATCTCCGAGAAAGCCGGCCTGTCACGTGGCGCCACCCTGCATCATTTCCCATCCAAAATGGATATCATCCGGGCGGCCGTGGACTACCTGCATGAAAAGCGTCTGCAGGCTTTTCGCCGTTCCATCAAGGAAATTCCGGAGGGTGCGGATATGGCGCACATGGCTGTCCAGGCCTACTCGTCTCACCTGGATCATCCGATTTATGTAGCGCTGTTTGAGTTGTCGGTTGCTGCCCGCACCGATAATGAACTCAAGGAGATTCTGGTTCCAGCCCAGTTGGCGTTTGATCGCGAGTGGTATCAAACGGCATGGGATCTGTTCCCAGAGTGGCACTCGGATCGAAAGAGCTTTGACCTCGCACTGAACCTCAGCCAGCAATTGATGGAGGGGATGACGATCAGCAATTTCACACATGCCCGCCAGATTGACAAGCAACAGTTGCTGGATTATCTCAAAGAGAAAGTGCGGGAATTGAAGCCCACAGGCTGATCATGTGATAAGAGTGAATCGGGATCGCCATCCACCGATCATACAAAAAAACCGGATGTCTTGCTTTTTTCTTGCTTTTTAATTTGAATTAAGTTTAAACTCTGGGCAGCCGATGCAAAATTCGGACTCACACAATGACATATAGAGAGGCACCATGAAGACTTCAAATGTTTTTAGAGCCTTCCTGCTCACCTGCGCAGTTCTATTTAACTATTCGCTTCAAGCGCAAGATTTGCCTGAAGTAGATCCCGATTCAAGGGTTCTGGAAGAAGTGACTGTTACTGCGACGCGTCGTGGTGAAGCCGATATCATGACTACGCCAGTCTCCATGACAAAGCTCGTTGGAGATGAGGTGACAAAATACGCCCTGCGGGACCTTAACGACATCGCCGTCTCGATTCCCGGTCTCTCGGCCGGAACTGTCTCGGCATTCAAATCAGCGCAATTTGCGATGCGTGGCGTATCGGAGACCACGATCATTCTCTACAAGGAGTCACCGGTAGGGGTAACCCTGGACGAGTTTGTGGTGCCTCATATTCAGACCTCAAACCTCGAAGTATTCGATATCGAGTCGATCGAGGTATTGCGTGGCCCACAGGGCACCCTGTTCGGTAAGAATACAACCGGTGGTGTCATTGTTGTACAAACCAAGCGCCCGGTGCTTGAAGAAAACAGCGCTGAAGTACAGTTGCAGTATGGCAGCTTTGACACCAGGAAGGCCAACATGGCGCTGAACTTCGCAGCCGGCGACACGGTGGCTTTCCGCTTCGCCGGGATGTACCTGAAATCGGATGGCTATTACAAAAACCGGGCGCCTTACGGACCGATCGGCGAAACCATAGCGCCCTTCAATACAATAAAGCATCTGGGTGCTACAGGGGCGGGAGACGGGAGCACCATCGGTGGTGACGATGTGTTCTCCGGCCGGGCCAAGCTGTTGTGGAGTCCCAACGACGACGTAAACCTTCTGTTCCAGTACGAGTATGTGCGCGACAAGGGTGATTCGCCGCCCATTGTGCAGGAGTCAACTGCGGGTTATGTGGTCCCCTTGTGGAGCTTCGTTCCCGCTCCCCCGGACGAAAACCCACTCAAAAACGCCGGCAGTACGCTGCGTGACGACGGGAAGTTTCTGGACATCCCTGGTGGCCATAAAGTCGATATCGATGGCTATTACCTGAACGGCGACTGGGCCATCAACGACAACTACACGCTCTATTTCAACGCCGGTTCTAGCGCAAGCAGGAATCTGTACTGCCCGAGTTCCTACGGAGGCCAAACAGGGCCCGATATCCATTTTTGACGCGTCCCGAGATGACAATCGCAAAACCAAACAGGTTGAAGTTCGTCTCGGTTCAAACCTCGATGGCCCCATCAATTTTGTGCTGGGTGGGTTTTTACCAGAAGGACGACACCGAATTTTGCGTGCTGCAGTACGTGGGTTTCCTCGATGGTTTTTCTTTGCAGTCGCCCCCCGATTTCTTCAATGATAATCCCCAGGATCCTTTGTAACACCCAGGACGCCAAGGCAAAAGCGGTATACATCGATGGAACCTGGCAAGTGAATGATAAATTCAATGTTACGGCGGGATTTCGCTACACCAACGAGAAAAAGGCCTGGGCCGGCCGGCCGATGCGTTTCGCCCTGGGTGGCGAGTCCCTCTTTGACGCACTCGACAAAGTCGTTGACGGGGCCGATTTCGAGAAATACCCGGAAGGCGTGGTTTACAACGATCACAAATGGACCGAGCCCACCTACCGCGTGATCCTGGGTTACGACTTCACAGACGAGTTGTTCGGTTTCTTCGGGTACTCACGCGGCTTCAAGAGTGGCGGCTACAACGACCAGCTGGGCACCCAACTGGATCCGATTACAGATCTGGCGGCACAACCCACCGAACCTGAAATCGCCGATTCCTGGGAGGGCGGAATCAAGTCCACGTTCGCCGATGGTGCCGCCAACATAGCGATTAACGCCTATTGGGTCGAGTACACCGATGCGCAAAGAACCTTTAACGTGTCTTTCGAGGACGGAGGGCAGGAGACCCTGTTTTTCAACGCGGCTGAAATGACCGTCAAGGGTGTGGAACTCGAAGGCGCATGGGCAGCCACTGAGTCATTGTTGTTCAACTACAACGTGTCTTACATGGACGCCAAATTCGACAAGTTTGAAGCGGATACCAACTTTGACGGTGAGATTGATACCATTCTGACCGGGCAACCCGTTACCAGGGCACCCAAGTGGATGGGCAGCGTCGACGGGACTTACATGCATCCCGCCGGCAGTGCAGGCAACATGGAATACAAATTGCGTTATTCCTATGAAGGTAAATCTGTATCGAGTTATTCTGATGTTGACCCGGTTTTCCACACGTTCCTGGACTCGAGAGCCTTGTTGGATGCGAGCATCACGTTTTACGATGCACAGAACAGATTTTACTTCAGGTTGTTGGGCGCGAATCTCACGGACGAGCGCTATAAAACAGGAGCCCTGTCTGTAGCAACCTTATGGATCATGAGCGCTTACGGTTCGCCGAGGTATTTTGGACTTGAGTTTGGTGGGAAGTTTGATTGGTAAATACTGCCCTGGCCGCGATTTCTGATTTCGAAACGGACCGGATTCCAATGATCAAAGGCCGGCGTCTCACGCCGGCCTTTTCATTCCGGCCTGGTCAGTGGCTACAAAAAACTTCGCTGAATAAACCAGAAAACCCCTGCCCCGCAAACAACCGCCGAGACCAGATCAGCGGTGGGAGCGGCAATTCTCATCCTGCCTTGCATGAGCACGCCTGGTGACAGCAACACGGCAAGCAGTGCAAGCTGGCCCAGTTCTACCCCGATATTGAAACCGGCCAGCGACAGAAACAGCGTGTCACTGCTCACGTCGCTGGCCAGGAACGCGCCGGCAAAGCCCAATCCATGTATCAGCCCGAATAAGGCCGTGATTAGAACCCGGAACCCTCCTTTGCTGCCCAGTTCCCGGGCCAGCAGCAGGTAGCAAAAAGAGAATAACGCCAATCCCGTAAGCAAGCTTGCACCGAGCGGTGCATCCCGCATGGACGCCAGCGGTACCATCAGCAGCAGAAGGACTGAGCAAACTCCCGCCAGCGGCAAAGCATTGTTCAGTGAACTGGCGGTGCGCTCTACGGCAACCAGCGCAATGGTGAGTCCAATGGTCGCCTCGACCGCGGGGACGTTAGGATGCGCCATACCCAGCGCGGCCAGCGACAGGGTGATGCTGTGGCCCAGGGTAAAGCCGGTGACAGCCCAGACAATGTCGCTGCGGCGGCGGCAAATGAGCAGCAATGCAAGCAGAAACACGATATGGTCGAGTCCACTGAGGATGTGGCGAAATCCCCGATTGAGGTAGACCCTGAAGATATTGCCGCCGGTTTCATTGACATTGGCCAGTAAACTCGAGCCCAGCAACCAGACCTGCTCTTCCCCGGTTATGAAACGCTGGTGCAATTGACCGGCAGACTCAAAACTGGCGAGGTGGGAATGTTCGGCCGCCAGGTCAAAGAATGCATGAATTTCCAACACAACGGGATTTTCCCGGCACTTCCACACAGCTTCTGTTTGCAGAAAACCCGTGCGCGCGGCAACTGGAAGAAAATTCTGGATGAGCCTGCAATTGGCGTCCGGCGAAGGAACGGCTATTTTATTGCCAAGGTATTCCGCCAGCACCTTGTCCAGCGATTCGGCGTCGTTCAGCCTGGAAATACGGGTAGCTTCACGCGCATTGACGGTGAAGCGCATGCTAAGCGTCTGATCTGCGTACTGCCAGCGGCTGAAGGATTCGCTGCGAACGTGGGCCGGGGCCGGGCCGGGGAACACCAGGCCTGCTAATAAAATGAATACGAGACTCAGGCGGCCCATCAGGGCTGGTTGACCTTTTCCCGGACCACGACGACCTCGCTTTGCTGGCGCAGCCGTTTCAGGTATTGACGCAAAGCTTCGTCACCCGCCCGGCGCAGGTATTCCACTTCCAGGACCGGCCGAGCCTGTTCGAATGAGGGAAGCACCTCGGGCCGGTAATCCAGCAGTTGGAGTATATGCAAGTCGCCGTTGTCTTCTATCGGCCTGGAAAATACACCACGCTTGAGCATCGGAACCTGGCCGGCCAGAGCGGGCCCCAGGTAATCCCTGATTTTGCTCAACGGCAATAAGGCATCAGGCAGAATGGGCACCGGTTCCAACCCGGTTGATCGCCTCACCTCCTCCAGCTCCACGCCGGTACTGAGCTGCCGGTAGGCACCCTCGGCTTTGTGCCGCGCTGCTTGGTCGCTGGCCTGCAGTCGCAACCAGCGCAGGCGGTAGCGGGCCGTGGACGTAAAAAAGTCCGGGTCCGATTCATACAAGTGGCGTAGCGCTTCCTCGTCCGGCGAGTTTGCTTCTGCCTCGGTCACAAGCTGGGCGATAACAGCGGCTACCATGGCTTTGCGAATTTCCGGAGAGGATTCGGCCAACCCCAGGTCCACGCCTCTTTGGATCAATAATTCTTCGTCAACCAGGCGGTCGATTACAAATTGCCGGTCATCTTCACTCAGTGGCGCACTCCGGTCAGCAGCCAGGTCATTCAATACCTGGAGATAGCGTTCCCTGGGAATGATTCGCCCACCGACCCGGGCAATGGCGTCAGCCGGCAGTTCAGCCGGGGATAGTGACCAACGCTCGACCAACCCCGATGCAGCCATGATCAGCCCCCCGCTTGCCCCCAAGGCCAGCAGAACCACTCGCATCCGGCCTTTATTTTCAGATTCGGACATGAATCACCTGCCGCAGTGTGGGACCGGCCCGCTCAGGTATCTGGAGTATCAGCCAGAGTGAAATCGACAAAAATCGGTGACGACCAGGCCCGCGCCCGGGCTTTTGCGGCACAAAGGTCTTCCGGGCCTGTACGGTCATCGCCGTAACAGGCATTGACCTTGATGCATTGGCCCTGCTCGTCCAAATCGCAGCGCAGGCCGCCAGCGTTAATCGTTTCCTGCGAGACCTGCAGCGCCCGTACATAGTACACAGCATCCCGGCCCGCTGCCGTAAAATCAGGATCTTCGAATTCAATCTCGCAGCCATTGTTGTCGGTGATGTCGCATTCAAACGACCTCCATGGGTCCTCGATCAAGGAGTCTACCGGTTCTCCAGGCATACTCTGCGGGCGTATCCGGATCACCTCGATACGCCTGATGGGGATTCGATCGGAAGACGGGTTGTAGCATTCACCGCGACAAAGCAGTTCAAGGCGTTCCGGAGTAAGGGCGTTGATGCTGTATTGCGGGCACCCGGGTATCTGCTTGAATGCACCCAGCGCCCTTACCCGGAATCGTGGAGTAGCTGACATTACAGTTTCGGTACCCATGGGCAGAATCGCCGTTTCATCATCTTCGGCATCGCCGAGCAGATCAAACCACAGAAGCATCCGCTGGCCCGATGTACCATAGACCTCTTTGTTTTTCAGGGCTTTCCATATAGCCTCGCGATTGCGGCCGCGGGCGTGGACGGCAACCAGGCCACCGGTGACGAAGTAACTGGCCTGGCGCTCCAGTTCCAGGATATTGAAGACATCGAGTTTGCTCACATCAACGTCCACGCTGGCTGGCTCGGGACGTCCGCGGTCGGTGGAGTACAAGCGCCGGGATCCTTCGTCCCGGTAGCCCCACCAGTCCACCATGGGATGACGTCCGTATTGCTTGTAACCGGTGCCCGGGCGAGCACTGTGGTTGTCGCTTGAGGCAACGAAGCCAAAGCGGAAGCGTACCGGCTTTTCGGGCTCATCGAAATTGGTGATCGCAAGACCGTACTGGGCCGATCCCCCCGGACGGTAATTGAAGGCCGGCAGGAAACAATCACGGCACTGGCCTGAGTCCAGCCAGTCCTCGAGCTTTGTCCCGGGAACCGTGTGCCAACCCGTTTGGCCGTATTGTAAATATTGCGTACGGGCGTGCTGGGCACGCCCATCGCATTCCCCGTCATCCATGCCGGCTGCCAGGCAGCGTTGCCGTATCAGTTCCCCGGCCTGCCAGCAGGATGGCAGGTAATCGCTTCGGGATTGAGGGCAGACCAACTCACCTTCGGCAGAGTGCTCGACCGCGCGCCAATCGCGATGCACCTCGGAACTGCCATGACCGGAAAAAACTTCAATCAGGGTCTGGCGCTGGGGGTCATGCATGTTGCCGACCAATTGCTTGTCCCATGATGTGCCGGCCGGGGAGTAAATGCCCCAGGATGTTCCATGCGGAATCACGATGGTGTCGAGTTCCCACTCGGCCAGCTTGCGAAACAGCACATCGGGCGTTGGTGCTACTTCTGCACAATCTACCGGAAAATCGCGTACGTGCCCTTCTTCCGGGCATAGCGGTTGTGCTGAAATAGCCTGGATCAGGCGGCTGAAATCATAGTAGCGCTGTCGATTGGGCAGGTCCCGAAGTGGCGGCAGGAGCCGCAGATTGAGAGGAATGCTGCCAAAAGCAGCACGAAAAAGTGAACCGATGGGCCGGCTTGGCAGATTTTTCGGTTCTGTATCTCTGAAGATGACATTCTTGTGGCCGTAGTGCGTTTCCGGGGTGCTACCCGCCTGGGTCCACTCGAAGCCCATAAACGTGACCATGTCCGGGTTGTTGCTGTCACCGGCTACTGCGTTGCACTGCTGAACGTTTTCAATTGATGCGTTCCAGTGCTCCGGGGTCAGGCTCTCGGCGTGGTCGGTCAGTGCCCAGAAATCAAGCATGGAACAGACTCGGGCAAAATCACAGGCATCCGCCGGCGGGTGGGCTCCGTCGCCCTGCACCATGGGCAATGCCATCCGGAAAGCATCGGATGAAAACGTGGTGTGGACGTGCAAATCGCCGAAAAGGATCTGTTTGGGATACGCAACACCACTTTCTGTTATGGCTTCGCGTTGAGCAGAGTCCTGCTCATGACGAAGTTCCTTGGGGATCGAGGGTGCTTCAATCAAACCGGTATCTTCCAGTTCACCGTACCAGTTGAGGGAGATACCGGCTGTATAGATCACCGGCACCGCCAGCACGATGATAATTGAAATGATGATGACCGAAATTCGGGGCAAGAACTTACTTTTCTCCGTCCAGGTACCTGTTCAGCTCCTTGTGGAAATGCCGCAGCCGCTGTTCCTGTTCACCCCAGATCGCACCGTCAAAACCCTTCGAGCGGATGCCCTTTTGAAGCACAGGGAGCAGCTCTGAATCCTGGTCAAGCACCTCACCGAGATTAGGCGGTTCGCCGATTGCCGTGTACTCGGTATCCGGCCTGATTTCGCCACTGGTATCGGTACCCTCGGGTAGGCCCATCCAGCCCGGCACGGAGTAATCCGGATCATCCACCGGGCGCACCAGGGTCATGGTGTCGTAATAGAACTTCTCGGGGTCCGTAGGGTGGGGCATGAAGCGCATCAGGAAAGCACCCTCCGGATGCAGGCCAATCTGTACATTCGGAAAAATGCCCGTTGCCCAGCTGTCCGTCAGCTGTCCGTCGGTGAATCGCTCGTAACCCAGGCCGAGCCGGTCGGAACGTTCCCGTTTGGCCCGCTGTATTGCCTCTCGCACTTCACTGGCACTGCCCTTGAACTGCGCTGGGTCGATGCTCGCCTCCGTCATCATGTATTCCAGGCTGGGATTCATGGCTTCCTGGTCGGCTTGCCGCTTGGTCTTGACCGCAATGGGCACCAGCATGCGGCTGCAACCGTGGGGATAGAGATCCACCTGCACACCCATGTCATCCATCACATCCTGGGTTTGCGGATGTACCGCGTGCAGATGATAGGTCTCATAGAAGGCATCAATCCCTGTCTTCCAGTTGGCCGCCCATTCGCTGACGGTGTGCCGTACACAATGCACCTTGTCCAGTTGGTAAGCTTCCAGGTAGCCTTCGGGCAGGCCCAGGCGCTCCTTCAATGGAGGCGGATTGTCGTCCATGTTGATGAAGATCAGGCCGGCATGGGTCTCGCAATGCACTTTCTTGATCCGCGGATTCTCGCAAACCAGTTTCGGATTTATTGTTTCCTTGTCCGTGATATGTGTGCAGACCCCGTCCAGGCCGTATTGCCAGGAGTGAAATGAGCAGGTGAACTGCACCAGGCTGCCCCGGTCGTTGTGTACGAGCTGGTTGCCACGGTGTGCACATACGTTATACAGCGCTTTCACCGAGCCGTTAGCCTGCCGCACAATGATAATGCTCTCCCGCCCAGGGCGGAATACCGAGTAGTCGCCTGGTTCCGGGATGTCGGTTTCAATGCCGGCTATCAGCCAGGTCCGGGTCCACAATTTCTCCCATTCCTGTGCCATGAATTCCGGGCTGTAGTAACGGGACGGATCGAGCACATCCAATCCGTTGTCAATGAACGGTTGCTTGGCCTCGAGATCGTCCCTTTCGGCTTCCGGATTGATCTGCCAACTTTCAACGACATTTGTACTCATCGCAAATTGCCTCCTTGTCCGTAGTACTTCTGCAAAGTGATCTTACCCGCTATTGCGTGCCAAACTCGCAATAGTCTTCTTTTTCCACCAGGCCAAAAGTGAACGACAGCTTGACGAGTCCCACGATAATGGCAAGGCACAGGCCCAGTTCCAGAATTTCCTCGTCACTGAAATGCCGCTTAAGCCTGGCATGAAGTTCAGGGGTCAGTTTGCCATGGGCATTGTTCAATGCCAGTTCATCTGCGAGTTCCATCACTGCTTGCTCATCTTCAGTGAAGCTGGAATAGTCTTGCCGCCACATCGCATCGATTTGCTCTTGCGAATAGCCCAGGTCTGAGACGCCGGTCAGGTTTTGCAGGTTGCAGGTGCGGCAACCATGATTCATGCTCAGGCGCAGCCGTGACAATTGTTTGTGTTTCTCGCCCACCCGTCCATCGAAAAAGATATTCTGGTAGAACTGCACCATCGCAAAATCCAGCAATTCCGGGGCCTTGGCGAATACGTCGACAAAGGTGGGCGTTCCGGTCAGATCATTCAGGGCATCCCAGGCCAAACGTGCACCTTCGGGTAGTTCATCGCGGGGAACGCGGGTCAGTAATGTTTCGCTCATGGTTACAACCTCATTTTTTAAGAATAAATGGTCCAACAGCACCGAAAATATCGGGCAAAGCCTTTGCTTCCGCTCTGGTTCCAGCAATTGGGGATCGATGTAGCGCTCCCCGGAGATCGGCGGCATACCGCCTCAAAGCATTGCTATTAAAGGAATTTGATTATAGGCTTTAACGCAGAAAAATAAAACAATCATGATTGTTTATTTCATAAGAGGATGGAGGCAGTTTAAGCATATTGGAATTGATTGATTTTCTACATTCAGATTAGAGGGGCAAATTCCCGTGTTTCCTTTCCGGACGCGTCACCGCCTTCTTTTCCACAATACTCAACGTGTCAATCAATACAGACCGCGTATCTTTCGGATTGATGATGTCATCAACCATCAGAAGAGAGGCCGGGCATTTTGGAGAATCAAAGTATCTCTTGGAAAACCGTTCAATGTCCGCCTGATCGATATCTTCCTTCCCCTTGTCATATACGGCTTCCAGTGACTCATCAAAATCGGCAAAACGAATGTCCGCCGTCGGCCATGCCATAACCGCATCAGCACCCATCAATCGAGTGCCCATTGCCATCTGTCCATTGTTAAAGCACCTGCCGACATGAAGGACAATCTTGGGAACCGTGGCTTCACATACGGCATAAGAGGCCATCGCTGCATGTCGCTCAAGGCTCTCGTGGTCCTGCCCCAGTTCTGAGACAAAACCTGGTGTATCTACCAGAAATACCAGCGGGATATTGAACGCATCGCAATAACGGACGAATCGCGCTTCCTTCTCGCTTGCCCGGTAATCCAATGCACCGTCCAACACCGCGGGGTTATTTGCCACGATCCCGGTGGATCGTCCTCCCAACCTCGCAAATCCCACAATCATATTCCCGGCATATTCGCCTTTTAATTCGAGAAACTTTCCACCGTCAACGATTCTCATTATGACTTCGTGCATGTCATAGGGGTTATCGCTCTCGCAGGAAATCAAGTCGAAAAGGCCCTCATCCGTGCGGCGGGGATCGTCCCCCGTGTCAAGCATTGGCGGTTGTTCTCGACAATTGGAGGGAAGATAACTGAGCAGTTCCCGCGCTCTCAGCAACACGGCCTCTTCAGATTCACCTAAATAGTCACAGGAACCTGTCACCTCGGCATGGAGTTTGGCAGCGCCTATCTCATCGCGAGTCACATCCTGAGAAGTGATCGACTTCAAGAGTTCGGGGGACGCGAGCGACATATGACAATTGGGATTATCCACCATGAAGAAGACATCGGCCAAAAAGGGAGAGTAGGCTGTGCCAGCATATGAGGCACCAAGCACAAGGCTGATGCTGGGTACAACTCCCGAAGTTACGGAAGAAGAATACCAGAGATCTGCATTCCTGCTCACCCCTGACCCGGCATTGATGCCAAACGCGTCTTGAATACGAACACCACCGGAATCCACCAGGCCTATGTAAGGAATACCAAGCCTTACGGCCGTATCCATCACCTTACAGGTTTTCCAATACTGAACAGATGCCTGGGTTCCCCCAAGGACTGAAAAATCATGGGCATATATGCAAACAGGACGTCCGTCCACCCGGCCGTACCCAGTTACCATGGCATCCCCTGGATTGTCCCTGAGATCAATATCAAATCCCGTTCGCGTGGGCTGTGCCCACAGGTTGAATTCTCTGAAACTTCCCGGATCAACCAAGCGCTCAATACGTTCTCTGGCGGTGAGCTTTCCCCTTGCGTGAAGCTTGTCAATCGCCTTCTGCCCCCCTCCAAGTTCGTATTTCTTTCTCAGCTTCTCCAGTTCTTCTGTCTTTTGGCGCGCACTTATCATATTTCCTTTCACCTGTGGCCAAAGCCTTATGCAACCTTCATCAGTCCTACGTTACGGGTCTTATAACGGCATGTTGTCATGTTTCCTGAAGCTGATTTCAGCCTTCTTGCCTTCGAGTAGCTTCAGAGTTTTGATAATCTTCGATCGGGTCTCTTTCGGGTGTATATAATCCTGGCCCGACCAGCCTTCCCACTCGTTTTCCACTGCTCCCAACTCTTTGAACTGGGCAACCCTGTCTTTGTATTCTTTACCGGGATCAGCCGCTTCGGCAATCTCTTTTCGATAGATGATCGATACCGCGCCTTCAGCATGCATGAGCAGAACTTCGGCTGAGGGCCACAGGAGTCCAATGTCTCCCCCCAGGTTATTGCCTGGCATGGCCAGGTTCCCACCGCCATAGCACTTCCTTAAATAGACCTGCATCTGGGGGGTGGTGGCCATGCTGTTTGAAAAAACCACCTTGGCTCCATGCCTGATGATCGCCCTACGCTCCTGTTTAATGGCGGGGAGAAATGCAGGTGTGTCTGCCAAATAGACCAGAGGAATATTGAATGCGTCACAAAAGCGAACAAAACGGGCCATCTTGTCGGCAGAGTTAACATCAAGACATCCCCCCAAAACACTCGGATTATTGGCGATTAAACCAGCGGACTTTCCTCCAAACCGGGCAAAGCCCACAACCAAGTTGTCAGCCCAACCGCCTCTTGTCTCAAAAAACCGCCCATTATCCGCTATTGCGCAGATCACCTTCTGAATTTTATAAGGCTTCCTGATGTTTCCAGGTACAATGTCAAGCAGTTCAGGCACTTCCCGGTTGATGTCATCTCCATTGTCAATCGGTAGCGGTGTATCCCTGTTATTCGAAGGCAATAAGCCCAACAGTTCCCTGGCCTTTTGGATGCATTCTTCATCGTTTTGAGCAAGCACATCACAACATCCGGTCTTTTTGAAGTGCGTTGCAGCCGCTCCCATCTCTTCCAGGGTGGTCCCGTCTGGAGGCCTGGACACACACGCATAGCTGCCGTCACGAACCATGAAAACAAAATCACTTAGCTGTGCAGATATTGCTGCGGCCCCTTTGCAAGGTCCCATGATCAGTGATATCTGGGGAATAACTCCGGAGGCCGTGGCCTGCTCATACATTATTCTGTCGTAGGAATAATTGCTGGGGGTGCTAATCATGTCCTCAACCAAAATGCCCTCAGAGTCAATCATTCCAATGCATGGGATCCTCGCCTTCACCGCACGCTCGATCACTTCAACAATCTTGCGCGCATGGACAATCCCGACTCTACCGCCAAATACCAATGCATCCTGGGCCCACACACAGACAGGTCGACCATTCACATCACCGTATCCGACCACGACACCACCACCCCGTGTAGATTCTTTATCCTTCGGAAAACCTGTTTCTATCGGCTTTGCAAACAAGTCAATCTCATAAAATGTCCCCGGGTCGAACAATTTCTCAATTCTCTCTCTGGCGGTCAATTTGCCGGCACGATGGCGGGATTCAATTGCCTCAAGATTAGTCCCTGACAGCAAATCCGCCCTCAGTTCGTCAATTCTTCTTATCTTTTCATGCATGATCAAAATCACTTTTTCGTAAATCAACCTGCGATGGATGGCCACAGGCCATCACCGCCCGCGGCGATGGCTTTCTGCCCGAGCCGCTCGGACCACCAGAACTCACTTCCTGCATCGCAACGCCACTGCCAAAGGCGTCGAGTGAGATAGTGCAGGCTGTGCTCATCGGTGAAACCAATGGCGCCAAATACCTGGTGGGCGATTTCAGCTCCCCGCCCCGCAGCCTGACCTGTCCGGATTTTGGCGATCATACCACCGTGCTCGGCGTTGTCGGCATCAATCTGGCGGCAAGCGTACTGGCCAGCAACCTGTGCGGCCGCGGTCTGTGACGCAAGTTCGGCGATAGCGTGCTGAATTGCCTGGAACTTGCCAATGGGGCGACCAAATTGCTCCCGGGTATTGGCATATTCGACGCACAGGGAAAGCAGTTCTTCGAGGGCACCTCCGATCTGAACAGAGCGCAGACTGGCGAGATAAGGGAGCAGACCAAGCCCACCTATTGTCTTGGGTGCGTCAGCTATTGCCAACGGGATAACGCCGTCAAGGTTTAGCGCCCCGGTTGGCTCCCGTGCGAGAGTTTCCTGGGGCTCGACCTGGCATTGTTTCTGTGACAACAGGCACACGTATTTATTGTCACCCCGTTCGGCAATGGCAACAATGTTTTCACACAGAGGTGCCCAGGCAACGTCGCTGTCACTACCGTGGAGTTTATCGTTGGCATCTAGCTGATATAGGGCGGTGCTCACGGTCACAAGCCCCGTGGGCAGGGCCAGGCCACTAGCTGCAAGCACCCAGTTGGCCAACAGTGCTTCTGGAAGTGGTACCGGTGCCCACATGGCGACCACAACAGCGCAGTGTCGGCTCGACATCTTCCCAGTTAAGGCCCGAGCCACCGTTTTCTTCGTCCACCAGAGCCAGTAAAAATCCCAGTTCGTCCAACGTTTGCCATAGCGTATCGGCTGCCCGACCATTTTCGACACTGATCAACAGCTCGCGGGAGACACAGTCGCTTAACAAACGATCCATCTGCTCGGCAAATAATTCTCCAATATTCATTTCAGTACTCATTATAAACCCAACCCCTTAGCGATAATGCCGCGCAGAATCTCCCTGGTACCACCCCGCAGAGAAAAACTCGGTACGGTCTGCGTCAGGTAAGCCTGCAGCTCACTGAAGCGGTCACCCCTGGTCATGACAGCCGGTGTATCAAAGAGCTCGCGCACCATGTTGGGTACTCGCTGCTCGTAACTGTTGCCAAGATCTTTCACCAGTGCGGCTTCCTGGGATGGCGTGCGGCCCTGCTCCAGCTGACCGAGGATAGACAGTGACATTTCACGCAGGATCACCAGTTCTGACAGGGATTGGCCAATCTGACGACAGGCCAGGCGGTCCTCACTGCCTTGCAGGGCATCAATGGACAGGGGCAGCAGGGGGAAGCAGCTCATAAAACGATCGGGCTGGCTGCGTTCAAAGGTCAGTTCAGAAGTGACTTGCTGCCAGCCATTGCCTTCGCTACCCACCAGCATGTTGTCCGGCACAAACACATCTTCGAAAAGAACTTCGTTGAAGTGGGCTTCACCGGTCAGATCTGCGATGGGTCTTACCTCGATGCCGGAACTGCGAATATCGATAAGAAATTGTGACAGGCCTGCGTGTTTTTCCTTGCTACGGTCACTGCGAAAAAGACCGATCATAAAATCGCTCAAGTGGGCGTAAGTAGTCCAGATCTTGCGACCATTGAGACGCCAGCCACCGTCGACTTTATCGGCGCGGGAGCTAATTGACGCCAAGTCGGACCCGGATCCCGGTTCACTGAGACCGATACAGAAAGCGGCACCACCGCGGACGATCATCGGCAAAATACGCTGACGTTGCTCTTCGGTACCGATTCGCAGCAGCAGCGGGCCACTTTGCCGGTCACCAATCCAGTGAGCACCCAAAGGTGCACCAGCTGCCAACATTTCTTCGACAACAACAAAGCGCTCCAGGGCAGATCGGTTGTGGCCGCCGTATTGCTCAGGCCAAGTCATACCGATCCAGCCGCGTTTGCCGACTTCGCGGCTAAATTCGGGATCGAAACACGTCCACGAATGGCCGAGTTCCCAGCCAGACCAGTCTCTGCTTGCTTCACGCAGAAAGCTGCGAACTTCCATGCGCAGGGGTTTTAATTCATCGGGGATCTGCAGAGGATTGAATTTAAAGGACGGTGCCATGTTGTAAACTCCAAGTGGTACCTTACATTGCGATGGTATAGCCACCGGTTACTATAACTGTGTGGTCCTCAAGTGACATTGGATTATTCATATCTCTAACTGGTCCCAAATAAATGTCAATATATCAGTATTAGCTATGAATTATTTGTCGCATCCAGAAGATCAATATTGCCAGTGCGTTGATCGGCCGGCACTTCAACCAGCGGGCTTGAATAATTCAGTTTGCCGTTGTCAGGTCCACTTCGATGATGCCGTCCACGATGCGCAGGGGGAATGAACGGATGGGCTGTTTGGCCGGTAAACCGGTGACGGACCCGTCACGGATGTCGAAAGTGGCGCCATGCAGGGGGCACATGATGCGGTAACCGCGCATTCGGCCCTCATCGAAAGCACTCAGGGCGTGGGAGCAGCGGTTTTCGATAGCGAAGTACTGGCCCCGAAAGTGGCAGATGACGATTCCGATGCCGTTTACATCGAAGGTGGAGAAGCTTTTTTCCTCGATATTCCTGGCTTCTGTAACGGCAGTGAAGAGCTGTTCAGACACAACGCAATCCCCGCAAAAAGAAACGCGGATTCTAACAGCCTGCAAGGTTTCTTTCGAGCAAGCCGGATGTTAATATAACTTGAAACTTATTCAAAATAGTTCCTACGGAGGTTTGGCCATGATGACGTTTCTAGCCCGCATGAAGGTCAAGGAAGGCAAAGAAGAAGATTTTGTGCGCCTTGCAAATGCGCTGACAGAAAAAGTACGCGCAAACGAGCCTGAAACGACGGCTTATGAATTCTTCAAGCTCCGGGATGAACCGCTTGGTTATGCAGTTTTTGAGCAATTCGCCAGTGAAGCAGCCGAAGAAGCCCACCGTAATACGCCTCATTTTCAGGAAATTGCGCCTGATCTCATCGAGTGTATTGATGGCACGTACGTCAGGGAATTTCTTGATCCATTGGAATAGGGGACTCGCCGCATGAGCACTGATCTGGCCACGGTCCGGCTACGAGCGACCACACTGGGTGACCTGCTGTTGATGGCAGTGGATGGTTACCCTGACCGCACGGCGATCATTCTGCCCGATCAACGCAGCAGCTATGCAGAAATTCGTGATGCAGCCTTCCGTAAAGCGCTGAGTCTGCAGGCTTTGGGAATCGGGCCGGGTGATCATGTTGGCCTGTTGCTGCCTACCGGAATGGACTTTGTCGAAACCATGTTTGCCACGGCCTTGCTGGGTGCGGTGACCGTGCCCATCAATGCGAGATATATGCCCCCGGAGCTAGCCTACGTGGTGGAGAATGCAGACCTGAAGATCCTGTTGACCACCGACAAGATCGCGGAGGCCGTGAATTTTGTCGAAAGGTTGAACCTGGCCTTCCCGCAATTGGCGCAGGCAGATGCCCGGAGCCTTGATCTTCAGGATGCGCCACAGCTACGCAATATCGTCCTGTACGGCAAATCTGAAGCGGGTGGGACGCTGACTGAAGATCAATTCAACGCACTGGCGGAACAGGGCGACATGGAACGACTGCACCTGAACCGTCTCCAGATTCACCTCGGAAGCACGGCGATGATCCTTTACACATCAGGGACCACAGCTAATCCTAAGGGCTGTATGATTTCTCACGAAGCCATCGTGCGCAACGGTGCAGCGCTTGCCGACCGCTATGAACTGACGGGCGAGGACAGTTTCTGGTCGCCTCTGCCGATGTTCCATATCGCAGCCATTCTTCCGCTCACCGCCATATTCGCCAAGGGCGGCACTTACGTAACGACCGGTTACTTCCAGGCGGGTGAAGCGCTGAGGATGATGGAAAAAGATGGGGTCACTGCGACCTATCCCTGTTTCTGGACCATCATGTCCGACCTGGTCGACCATCCTGATTTTGAAAAGACCGATCTCAGCCGGATCAAGCTGATGAATGCCAATTTCGCGGTTCAACCACCTGAAATCGGCGAAAAGATGAAGAAGGCGCTGCCCAATGCCGTGTTTGTGGGCACTTTCGGTATGACAGAGACTGCCGGCACCGTGACCACCAGCCGCCTGGACGCGACAGAGGAACAGCGTTTCACGCGCCTGGGAACACCACTGTCAGGGATGGAGGTCAAAGCCATCGATCCGGAGACGGGTGAAGAGGCGGCTTTGGGCGAGAAAGGCGAAGCCTGGATTCGCGGTTACAGCACATTCACCGAGTACTACAAATCACCGGAGAAAACCGCGGAGGCACTTGATGACGAAGGCTGGTTCCATTCAGGTGACCTGATTTCGATCGACGCGGACGGCCAGTTGATGTTTCATGGCCGCCTCAGGGACATGCTCAAGGTGGGTGGCGAAAACGTCGCCGCGGTAGAGATCGAAACGTTTCTGCAGCAACACGATGCGGTCAAGCTGGCGCAGGTGGTCGGCATTCCCGACCGGCGCCTGACCGAAGTTCCGGCAGCCTTTGTCGAGCTGGAATCGGGCGGGGAAGCCTCGGAAGAAGAATTGATCGCGTTCTGTAAAGGTAAAATAGCCGGATTCAAAATCCCCAGGTACGTGCGCTTCGTCGAAGAGTGGCCGGTCTCGTCAACCAAGATCCAGAAATTTCGCCTGCAGGACCAACTCACTGAAGAGCTCGGCCTATAGAACCAAAGCAGGACCTCAGACAGGATCAGGACATGATCGTATTCATCGCAACACTACAGGTCGCCAAGGGCAGCGAAGCTGATTTCGAACGATTGCAAACCGAGCTGTCGGAAACAGCACATTCCAGTGAACCCGGCCTGCTCGTGTATGACGTCATCAGGCACGCCGAGAAACCGCGCACCTACGTGGTTTACGCAAGGTTCAAGGACCAGGCAGCATTTGACTTCCACCAGGAAGCGGACTTTCATCAGCGCCTCGTGCCGTCCATCCTCGACTGCGTCGAAGGAGAGATGGACCTGCAGTTTTTCGAATGGGTAGGCTAACAATCGATATCCATATCGAGAATCTCAACAATTTTAAACAAAAAATTATAGTTATGAACTCCTGTAAGACAGATGTTGTTAAACGATTTCTACAGACGGCAATCGACTGTGACTGGCAAAAGCTTGGTAGCTTTTGCCACGAAAAATTCGTGGTAAGGGAGTCGGATGCATTACCCTTTGCGGGTGTGTATCAGGGCGTCGATGGCTTCAGACAACTTGCGAAAGTGATTTTCATTGATTCGTTCAGGGATTTTAAGGTTGAACCACAATATTTTGCTGAAGGTGACAATCAAGTGCTGTTAATGGCAGCTATAAGTGGTATTGGCAAAGAGACGGGGATCCCGTTTTCCAGCCGGGTCGCAGAGATTTATCTATTTGAAGATGATCTGATTAAAGAGATCCAGCCATTTTATTGGGACACCAAACTTATTAATGATGTCCTGGCAACGAACGCCTGATCGCTCCCTCAGCCCAATTGCCAGTAAGACATTTCCTGCCATATAGTTATACCCATAGCTGCTAGAGTCAGGACACCCATAACCTTTGTATTTTAAGTTGTGGGTGTCTCAGCTTTTGCTCCTATTATTTGGGTCCAATCGCCAGCAGTACGTTCCCGGGCATATGGAAATACATGCCGTAGCCTGAGTTTATATAGATCATGCCGTTGGCCACCATCGGGCCGCCGCCCATGAAGGAACCGCCCCGGGCTTTTTCACCGGAAACCGTGTCGAATTCCCGCAGTGTGTTCAGCTCCCACAGCAGTTTACCGTCCTCACCCGAGTAGATCCGTAAGCGACCGTCAAAATGGCCGGCGATGACTGCTCCGGGGATCGCGGTTATGGCCTGGCCGATGCCAGGGTCGCAGTATTCGAGGTCACCGCATACATCAAGCGCCGGTGTGGACCACAACAAGGCTCCAGTTTCTGCACTGATGGCATAGAGACCGGGTTTGGCCGGAGTCTTGAATTTGTAACGTGTGAGATCTTCGGGATAGAACATGTCACTGATCGGCACGTAGACGCGGCTGCCCTCGGCTGCCATGCCGAACAGTACGCCGCCCTGGACTCCGCCACGGCCCACAGGAGTCTTCCACAGCGTCTGCCCATTTTCGGGATCGATGCCGGCGACGCGGCCCGATTTCTGGCCGGCGACCAGGAACTCACGCCCATCTTCCAGCGTCACCAGGATGGAGGAAGCCGCAAAATCATAATCGGGCCCGTCCTCGGCCGGGCAGTTGGCGTCGTCTTCGGTATAGTCGGACAGGCAGGCCACGTTCCAAGCATCGTTGCGGGTTTGCTGGCTGACCCAGCGTTTCTCGCCCGTTTCCATGTCGAAGGCAAAAATGGCATCGGAGTTTCCATCCGCCGGCGATGTGTAATTTTCGCCGCTGCCCACGTACAACTGCCCGCGTTTGATATCGATGGTCGGGCTGTTCCAGAACGGCGCCCCGGAAGGAGCATAAATTGGCGTGCCGACCCGATTGTGGCCAACCACTGCGGGTTCCTTGTCGACCGAATAGTTCTTCCAGATCATCTCTCCGCTGCCGGCATCCAGGGCGACGACAGACCCCCTGAAAGTGCAGCAGGGATATTGCGGGTCGACCGCGGGCACCACTTCCAGCGCTGAGACCGGCACGAATAAGCGGTCACCCACCAGCGCCAGTGCGCCGGTGATGGTGGCATTGGGGTGGTCGTCCACTTTGCTCTTCCAGCGCAGTTTGCCGGTGATGGCGTCCACCGCATAAGCGCGGGCCAGGAGGTCACCGAAATAGATCGTTGGAGACGGATCGTCGCCTTTATTCCACGGGGAAATGATGATGGCATTGCGAACTTCGGCATTGGCCTTGAACGTCCAGCGTAGGCAGCCCGTCTTGGCGTCCAGCGCCCGCACGGTTCCATCCTGGCTGCCAAAATAGACGGCGCCGCCGGCCACGGTGGGCTGAGAACGCGCCTGCGCGGCATTGGGGTAGGCAAAGGCCCATTTCACTTCCAGGGTGACTACGTCGTCAACCGTCAGGCCGCCCACTTCAGCGGGCTGGAAACGCGAATTCTTAAGGTCGTTGCCCCAGCCAAAGGACACAGGCGTCTGGTTGGCGTCGAAGCCGTGCTCATCGTCGCAGGCAGGCGGTGCTTTGGGTGCTCCTCCTTCAAACAGGCTGCGGCCGGCAACGTACTCTGCAATGGCGCGGCGCTGGTCCGGCTCAATTTTGGCCGCGTAGTCCTCCATTGTTCCGCCATTCATAGAGTTGAGGATATTCTCCGGCCCGATCATGCCCAGAAACATTCTGCTTGGCGTCTTGTAAACGCCCTGGTCATGACAGGAGGCGCAATACTCCATGTAGGGCGCTTCACCAGGGTGGGTTTCTTCTGCCATCTCGCCTTCAGCAAGTAGTTCAGCGGATGAAAGCAATGCAATGATCAACACGTACCAGCAAATTCTCATTTCAACACTCCGGGTCTTAGTTGTGGGCCTATTGGGGTAGGCAAAGGCCCATTTCACTTCCAGGGTGACTACGTCGTCAACCGTCAGGCCGCCCACTTCAGCGGGCTGGAAACGCGAATTCTTAAGGTCGTTGCCCCAGCCAAGAGACACAGGCGTCTGGTTGGCGTCGAAGCCGTGCTCATCGTCGCAGGCGGGCGGTGCTTTGGGTGCTCCTCCTTCAAACAGGCTGCGGCCGGCAACGTATTCCGCGATGGCGCGGCGCAGTTCCGGCTCAAGGGTGGTCGCATACTCCGTCATCGTTCCGCCATTCATGGAATTGAGAATGTTCTCTGGCCCAATCATGCTCAGAAAAAATCTGCTGGGCGTTTTATACACGGCCTGGTCATGGCAGTCGCCGCAATACTCCAGGTAGGGTGCTTCACCTGGGTGGGGTTGTTCTGCTGTTTCGCTTTCCGCAAGTGTTTCAACGGATGAAAGTAATGCAATTATCAATACGTACCAACAAATCCTCATTTCAATACTCCGGGTCCTTGATGTGGGTATTCTCCAGCCATCCTTTCAGACTGTCGAAGGGTAAATATGGTCATCATCTTGTGCTCGCCTGCGCAACCATTCAGAAGGATTGAGCTCAGCACTGGTCTGTGTATTTAGCTTTTCGCAAAGCGCGATGAATGCTTTCAATCCCATGGTATCGATATACGACATGACGCCGCCGGTAAAACTGGGAAAGCCCCAGCCCAGCGTTGAGGCCAGATCGGCCTTGACCGGGTCTGTACCTGCTTCCCAGCATTCGGCCGCCGCAAGCGCCTGGGCGCACATCAGCCGTTGTTTTACGATCTCGACATCTGCACTCTCCTGGTTGGAGGAGTGATTGTCTGGACTATCATTTGCCATGGCCAATGGGCCTGTCGCCATGCCGGCTGCATGAGCAACATTTTCAATCAATGCAGGGCTTACTCCTTCAGTCGCCATTTGCAGCCCCTGTTGAATGTAGGCTTGTTCGCACCGTTGTTTCAATTGTTGCGAACTTTCATCAGACATGATCTCTTCACGGGTGGTTTTACCGCGGTTCAGAAACCCGGTTCGAATCATGTTGCGTGCCACTGGATCGCGGGTGAGTGCAGAGAATTCACGGGTCTCGATCTTCAGTGCCGCATCCATTGACGAGACCGTCGTGCCGTTGAACAGACACCTCAATGCGGCGATTGGCGCTGGATAGTTATGCCGGTGTTCAGCACTGACTTTGGCCGTCTGTATTTGGAACAGCCGGCCGATATTCATATTGTTGAGCCCGGATCCGCCGGGCACCTTGAAACCCTTCTGATCCCAGGGCTGCTGTGCATTTTCTGCTCCGAGCACCCACTCCTCCGCCGTTTCAAGCAGATCGTTCTCGCTCACGACCCGGTCGATGATTCCGAGTTCCAGGGCCTCGGCCGGATCCAGGCGGCGGCCTGAAAGAATCAGGTCTGCAGCCGCTTTCAGGCCGATGAGCCTGGGTAGCCGCTGGGTTCCGCCGCCTGCCGGCAACAGGCCCAGGGTGACTTCCGGCAGGCCGAGCAGGATTTTGGGATTATCGGCCACTACCCGGTAGTGGCAGGCCAGGGCCAGTTCCAGGCCACCGCCCAGTGCCGTGCCATTGACCGCCACCGCGACCGGTTTTCCGCAGGTCTCCAGCTGTCTGAGTGATTCCGTGTAGGTGCGTGACTGCTCATAGGCTTCAGCAGGCGTTCGCTGCATATCGTAGTAACGGACAATGCGTTTGAGATCACCACCCACCATGAACGACTGCTTGCCTGAGTGAATGACCGCACCGACGGCTTGTTCATCCGCAGCCAGGTGTTCCGCCACTGTGCCAATGGCTTTATGCAACTCCGGTGTCAGCACATTGACGGGGCGGTTTTTCACATCGATCGTGATAAAGGCGACACCACTGTCTGAAAGCTGGTAGCTCAGGGGTTCAAATGAGATCGGCTCCGGCATCTTGGTTTCCTCGTTGATCAAAGCTGTTCAAATTCGCTCGATAATGGTAGCGGTGCCCATACCGGCACCAACACAGAGGTTGACCAGGGCTGTGCCCAGGCCCCGTCGTTCCAGTTCATCCAGCACGGTTCCCAGGATCATCACGCCGGTAGCACCGATCGGGTGGCCCATGGCGATAGCCCCGCCGTTGACGTTTATCTGTTCGTGCGGAACATTCATCTCTTCCATGAACAGCAGCACAACCGATGCAAAGGCCTCGTTGAGTTCGAACAAGTCGATATCCGATCTTTCCATTCCGGCTTTATTCAGTGCAATCCGGGCCGAAGGTGCCGGGCCGGTCAGCATCAGGGTCGGATCGGTGCCAACCGAAGCGCAGGAGCGAATGCGGGCACGCGGCTTCAGCCCAAGCCGCTCACCCATTGCAGCGGAACCGATCAGGGCGCCGCCAGCACCATCAACAATGGCACTCGAATTTCCCGCCGTGTGAACATGTTCAATTTTTTCGATCTGTGGAAATTTCAGAATGGCTTGCTGGTTGAATCCCATGTCTCCGAGGCGGGTGAACACGGCTGGCAGTTTGCCCAGGGATTCCACTGTTGTGCCCGCACGGATGGCCTCGTCTTCGCGGAGCAACGGCATTCCAATTTCGTCGACTACAGTGATAACGGAGCGGCCAAAATAGCCCTTATCCCAAGCGGCAGCTGCGCGCTGCTGGCTTTGTGCAGCGTAGGCGTCGACATCTTCGCGCGAGTGGCCATGCAGCGTGGCAATCAGGTCGGCGGAAATGCCCTGCGGAACAAAGTGAATTTTGTACGCCAATGACGGGTCGGACGACCAGGCACCTCCCGAAGAACCGATCGGTATTCGTGACATGCTCTCGACGCCACAGGCAATGACCAATTCGCATTGCCCGGACATGACCTTGGCGGCCGCGAGGTTGACCGCTTCCAGCCCGGAAGAACAATAACGATGGATCTGTTGCCCCGGCGTTGTGGATGCGTAGTCGGCGGCCAGGCAGGCGCTGCGTCCTATCGCACTGCCCTGCTCGCCAATGGGTGAACCACAACCGGCAATAACGTCCTCGACCAGTGAGGTGTCGAGCTCATTCCGGTCCCTGAGATTGATCAGTACCTGCGCCAGCATATCGACCGGTGAAACCGAGTGCAGTCCACCGTCAGGACGCCCTTTGCCCCTGGGCGTTCTCAGGTGGTCGTAAAGGTACGCTTCAGTCATTGACGATACCTGCTTTCGGTGCCGCAGTGTCTGACCCGTATATTGCACGAAGACGGACTGGTAAATAGTTAGATTTATTCATATTTCGAGACTTTTGGTCAGATGCACTCCAAAACATAAAGTACATTTTTTCCTGGTATGAAATATACATATGGCTGCTATTGGCAGATGGATAGGATATTATACATTTTGTATTTAATTCAAAAACCAATTTTTTTATGGAATTACAAAATAAAGTGGCTGTAATTACGGGTGGCGCTTCGGGACTGGGGCGTGCTACTGTCGAGAGGTTTGCCGAACAGGGCTCAAGCGTCGCCATTTTTGACCTGAATGAAGAGGCTGGAAACGAATTAGTCCAGGATCTGGGTAGCCAGGTGATGTTTTGCCGGGTCAATGTTTCAGATGACGACTCGATTACCTGGGGTATCAACACCGTTATGGAAAAATTCGGCGCCATTCACGTCAGTGTGAACTGTGCCGGCCGCGGCGGTGGTGCGACCAAGACCGTGAGTCGAAAAGGAGCCTTTCCGATGGAGTTGTTCCGGGATGTCATCAATATCAACCT
>PVMK01170036.1_pt1 | contig 68834 bp, 62 predicted proteins | sample 1853481 | NCBI WGS metagenome assembly PVMK01 (sample SAMN08533507, study PRJNA380276) | Marine sediment metagenome, whole genome shotgun sequencing project.
CGTTGAAAGCGCATGTTGTCAGACTGGGTGGATTCAGCGCCCATGCCGACAAAAATGAAATGCTGCATTTTCTTAAAAAGTCCAATTTAAAAATAAAAAAGATCGCCCTAGTCCACGGGGAAGAAGATCAGATCCTGTCATTTGCCGAGTCTTTGAAAAAAGAGGGTTTTACAGTGATTGTACCCAAACTTGGTGAGTCGATAGAAGTAAAGTAAAACTTAGTTGACTTCGCTGCCAATTAGAATAATGGAACAATTTACTGGATCAACGTTTTGGCCGCCTTTACAGCGGATCCGGCATCCGGGGCATAGCCGTCTGCACCGATTTCATTTGCAAAATCCGGCGTGACCGGGGCACCGCCGACCATGATTTTAACACGATCGCCCAGACCGGCCGCATCTCCCGCAATTAATCGTTCCACCATCAATTTGGTATCCAGCATGGCCCCCTCCCCTTTATTTTCTATTATTGATTGATCCGTTTTGCCCCATTTTGAATATGTTCATGCAACCGATATGCTTTCAGGATCTTTAACGAGAAGATATATGCACCAACTGTCTGTTCTTATGCGAATTAAAAATCAAGTAGGATATTCTCGCTGATTTAATTTTGTTGATAGATATGCTCAATATTTCTTGACCACGGTTTATGACTTGTAATAATAGAAAAAAAGTTCCAAATTATAAAAAAAAGAATATATTTTCTAATTTTTCGAAATTTTCCCCCCTCACCAATTGAGTACTTATTATTGGGGCTATTTAACTCGTAACAATCAACCTTAGTGGTTAAAAATGAAAAAAGAGAGGGAAAGATTCCATTCGACGCCAATTGCGTTTGCAGTTTTGGAAGAAATTAGAAAACGACTCGATGAATTTACGCCACGTCTTAGAGCTCTTGCTGAATATATCCTGCAAAATCCGGAAAGTCTCGCGTTTCTATCTATTACGAATATTGCCAAGGAATCGGGCGTCGCACAGTCCACCATCGTTAGATTTTGTAATGTACTTGGCTATGATGGTTATGCGCATCTGGTCCGTGAGGCACGCCAGGCGATTTAGTCGGAGCGGTGGTTGGAGTGATCGATCGTACGTCCAATGCTGTGATCCGTAACGCCGAGTCGGGCGGTTTCATTTTGCATACTGAAAACGGCCGAAAGGAATTTATTTCAATGCACGCGGCGATAGAAGCCGGCAGACAAAAGTTAGAAATCCACGCTCGGGAACGCATGAAAAAAGATCACGTAGTTGAACCCTTAATTAATTTTTCGATTAATAAGAAAACAGCCAAGGCTGCCTGCGGTGAAAACATTTATTTGGAGACCCGGCTGTTTTCCAAGAAGATCTACTAGATATTTCCAGTGGAGACCCTCGAGCCGGGTTGGAGCTGAAAAAGGAAGATCTTAGATTGCTATTTAAAGGATGCCAAATCACAAAGATAGCAAAATAGTCAGATACCCCATGTTGATTTGCGCTGGATATTTCCAGGGAGGGTATATCTCAGAGTCCCCATCGATATGATTCTTTGCCCCAAACCGAATTGCAGTGTAAAATCAAAGTGCATGATCAACGACAAATAAAATTCCCGTTTTTTCTGCCTCCTAAGAGACTAATATCATAAAAAATACTTGTAAAAATGGTTTTATTATATATATTACGATTTACCTGCCTCCGGCATGGGCTCTTTTTCCTCTCTATTTTTTCACACGGGGTAGATTAACCTCCCCCGTGTGATTGCTCGATCGAGTTTCGGACCAGCGCAGCATAACGATAAATCGCATGGACGAATTTGCCGTACGGCAGAGTAATGAATAAACCCACTACTATGCCTAGATGCACTGTGAGTAAAGTCCCCATGGCCGGTGTCTCGCGAAATGCCAATAATAACAAACCTGTGAGACTTGTCAGAAACAACAAAAAAAGGAATCCGACGTCCATGCCGAATGAGCTCGGGGCGGAAGGCACTGCGTCCATTCGCCACTTTAGACAAAGCAACCCCACCGTACCTATCAGCAAAGACACACCACCGACAGTTCCCAATGTGACGGGCCAACTCCAAAACGGGTACGGCGCGTCCCAATGTAATAGGTGATGGTAGAATGCGCCAACGGTTGTCGATAAAAAACAGGACATGAACCCGTAAAATATAAAATGGTGTAACCGCCGCTTGATATAGCTGAAACGCTCTCCCGGATAGTTGCATCCGTAACCACCACCACCCAGGTATCTTAGCTGCAAAGTATCCCACATCGCACGTACGTTCGCCCGAGGGTCTATTAGCTGGTTCCATTTCCCACCCGTTCCCCTCCAAAAGCTAACGATCCCTATTATCAGAGCTGCAAGAATGTAGAAACCTATAACAGAAATCACTGCGACTATGAATCCATAAGGAATGACCGAGTAGAAAGCACCCTCGCCGAGTTGAGTTGAGAAAATTATGGAGGGGCCACGAAAAACGAACACCAGTAACAGAGCCAGCACTATGCTTAACACCGTAACTACGGTTATCGACAAACCATTCCGTTGAAACAAACCCGCGAAACAACTCGGCCAGGTAAAGTCCTTGTAAGTTTCCACCCTAAGCTCGGCCAAGGTTTTCGAAACATTGACGGAGAACTCGTGCGGCGGGGCATACTGGCAAGCATAATAGCATCCACGGCAATCATGGCAAAGGTTGGCCAAATATATCAAATCTTGATTAGAAAAAATCCTTCGAAGCTCCATAGCTGGAAAAACCGCACAGAACCCCTCACAGTAGCGACAGGAGTTGCAAATTATCATTACCCGTTCAGCTTCATTAATTAAATCGGTTGATGGCATAACGTGCTGCTTCCTTTCCAGCGACCCGGCCGAAAACGGTACCGATTGTCATTCCAAATCCTGCCAAATACCCTTGGCCCAAGATATTGCCAGCCATGATCTCTCCTGCCGCAAATATATTCGGCACCGGTTGGTCGGTTTGCATGATGACTTGAGCCCTCTCGTTGACAGTAACTCCGAGATAGGTGAAGGTCACCCCGGGCCGGAGCGCATACCCGTAAAATGGAGGTGTATCCAGCTGCAACGCCCAGTGGCTCTTAGATGGCTCCAATCCAATCGTTGCGCAGTCATCCAGAATCGACGCGTCAAACGTACCGGAACGCACCGACGTATTGAATGTATCTACAGTCTCCCCTAAAGCAGACGGACAGAGTTCCAATTTGGCAGCCAACTCACTGATCGAATGCGCTTTGATCGGTGGGAAGACCGAAGGCATAAACTCTCTTATAGATTTTGAATCAATTATCGAATAAGCAACCTGATCCGGTTGCTGGGCGATAAGCCGACCCCAGATCGCATAGCGTTTTGGCCAAAAGTCCTGCCCTTCATCATAGAAACGCTTAGCGTGCTTGTTGACGACAATTCCAAATGGAATGCAATCCAGACGGGTAACAATCCCACTATCGAACTTCGGTGCCCGGGCATCGATTGCAACGGCATGACATTGGCGCGGGTTGCCGACGGGTTTCGCGCCGCGATCAAGCAACACGCGCAACATTCGGCCCTGATCGTATGGCGTGCCGCGGATTATAAAATTATCCGCAGCCTCCCCCCAGTATTCCTTCAACCAGGATAGGTTCGCCTGGAATCCGCCTGAAGCGACAACGACAGCCTTCGCGCGGACCTTTTTGAAAACACTGCTGGCTATAAACGCAGCGGAGAACTTGCCGTCGTCAATCACGAGATCTTTGACCTCCGAATCATAGGCGATCTCAACCCCTAATTTGATAGCTGTGGCATAGTAAGCGTTCATTAAGGCTTTGCCACCGCCTAAAAAATGGGCATTTGTCCTTGCCAGATGCAGAGTCCCTCGTAAAGGCGGTTGAAAATGGCAACCCTGTTTCTCCATCCATTTTCCTAAATCTGCAGATTCGGTGATTGTCAAACGCGCTAGCTGCTCGTTCGTCTTGCCACCGGTCACTTGCAGCAGATCGTCCCAGAACTCATCTTCTTTGTATGGTCCTGTCAGATATTCATTTTCGTGTTCGTGAACGTAGCGCAGATTCCGCGTGTGGCGACTGTTGCCTCCCCGAAAGGCTTTGGGCGCGCTTTCAAGCAGTAGCACTTTGGCACCGGCCTGCCGTGCCGTCATGGCTGCACAAAGTGCGGCATTACCCCCTCCGACAACCAGCACATCAAACCGCTGGGACAAATCGACTGTAGGCTGTCCCCTGGAGATCACATTATTTACCTTTAAACCAATGGCATGATAAGTAAGCGGCTACTTAATATAGCGAAAATAAATATAAATTATTTGAAAAATATTAAGGCGCCTTGTTTTTCGTTTTTTTGTAAACGCAAGCCCTGTGCATTTTGCACATCTCACTCGGGAAATGACACGCTTCAAAAGACTCTGGAGTGCCGCTGATGCCTTGTCCTTTTACCGACGAAATGATCTCAAAAGCCTTCTCGACTTCTTCCTTTTCTCCTTCAATGATCATCGTTGTGGCCCCCTCTGCGCCAAACACCCCCCCCATTCCAATAACGGTACAATCAACCGCTGCCAAAGCAGAGAGTGCGGTTGTCTCAGTCATGGTCATACCACCGAAAAGTGGCGTCAGTCCTACGGCTGCACCCATTGCCAGATCCACATTCTTGCGGCCAGTCCGTGCCACGATGTCACCGACAGGAAGCGGAACGAGTTTCTCCCAGCCGACAGCAATAATAAGATTCTTGATTTCGGCCATCAGCCCCGAAATGATTTCACCGGGAGGCCCACCCAAAGAGACCCCGTACATCAGAGCAGCGGCGCCATGGATGTCAATTGCGTTCGCGCCAATAATGGCCACGTCATTCGCCCCCAATTGGCTGACGACTTCTTTCAGATCGCTGTCAAGCCCGATGAAATGTCCCTTGTCGATCAGACCGCAATGGGAACCGCTTTGGGGGTTATCAGCCGTCTTGGTCCCATCAGGAGATATGCGCCCTGAAATCCTCAGGTTCCGACCGCTCAATTCCTCACAAACTGCAGATACGGTGGTTCCTCCTTTAAGAAAGATTTTACCATTCTTCAGGGCTGTTCGCACTGCAGCCAATTGGGCAACACCCTTTGCAATAACACGTTTCGCTTCACTAACAGTTAGGGTCGCTTGCAGAATCATTTTCACCTCACTCTCCTGTCCCTTTAACCGGGGAATAATTTATAACCGATTTGCTTTTCATTGGATGAATGTGCATCCTCGAGGAGGATAAAATCGATATAGAATTTACCAGCTGAATACCAAGCCGAGGCCTAAAAACGATTGATGGAAAAAAGGATATGCAAAAGTATTATTGTGATGAAGTGTTAAGCGATGACCTCGCTAATGAAACCCGACCGGAATTAGTGGATGACCCTAAAATAATTAAGGCTGCGCTATCGTATCCATCTTTTCCTGCGAAGCGGTCTCTTGTTCAAGTATTGCCCTTAGATTGGCCAGCACATTTTTAAGGTGGTTTTGCATCGCTAATTCAGCTTCATTCGGTGCTCTCATTTTTATCGCGTCCAAGATGGTACAATGCTCATCAAATGCCTGTTGTGCTCTTACCAATCCATGGCCAGAGCGGGATCTCGCTAGCCGCAATTGAGAATGAACTTCCATGCCCTTTTCGATCAAGATCTCATTTCTGGTGGCGTCCAATAGCTTTTCGTGAAAATCTAAATCCAGTGGATAGAAAGGATGATCATGCGTGTGCAACAGCTGGCGAGTTAAATCTAAGGTATCAATAAGCCTCTGAATGTGAAACCGGTCAGCTCTCTCAGCAGCAAGCCGGGCGGCAGCACTATCTATCGCTTCCCGAACTTCGAACAGGTATAAAATTTCATCGTATTCAAATTTTACAACATATGCCCCTTTTCGCGGAATTATCTTGACAAGTCCCTCGCTGGCTAATTGCTGAAATGCCTCTCTCAAAGGGCTTCGACTTGTACTCAACTGTTTAGCCAGTTGGACCTCATTTAAACGCTCACCGGGTTTATAATGATTCTTAAAAATTTGCTCTCTTAAGGTGTTTAAAACAAAATGAACTAATCGAGTTGCTTCAGTAGGCATTAGAAAAAATATATTCCTCGCAAAAAAAGTTTTCCCAAAATATTACCAGAATTTGATGGGATAAAAAATTGTGCTTTCAGATACAAATTAATGCGACCAAAGAAACATATACATTAATTAAACTTAATTTATGTGCCAAACTTAGATGCCGTTTATCATCATTGCATACGCATCGGAAAATGAAAAAGCGGTTATGAAAACTATATAGGAGTTGATATGAATCTTTCAATAGTGTGTTTGCAGCATTAAGAAAATAAATTGAAAAAAACCCTTGACTTAATACTTTGAGCACTATAACCATATTGTCGACAATAAGCAATATTATTAATAAAATTATATAAGCTATTAAAATTATTTATAATAAAAAAAATCATCCTAATTATTGTCGACATTAAACATTTATAGCCTGCATGCAAGAGGGAGGTATCTGGTTTATGAATGGGACTTCCAATGACACGGCCCAAATCGATACCATTGAGGTCCCCATACTTGCAGAAAAAATCTTCGAGTCTATAAAAGAAGGAATCCTGAGCCATACCTATCTGCCGGGGCAACGGCTCAACGAAATGAAAATCGCTACCGCACTGGGAACTAGCCGAAGCCCGATAAGAGAAGCGCTGCAGCGCTTGGCCAGCGAAGGTTTGATCAAACTCATACCCCGCAAAGGTGCCTTCGTAAACACCATTGACCCAAAGGAAATCAGAGATCTTTTTGAATTACGAGAAGCGTTGGAGGTCTTGGCGGTACGGTTGTCGACAATTCGGGCCCAACAGAGCCAGTTGGAAGCATTGCGAAAAATTCTAGATAAAACCGAAGCTTTCCTCAAAAATAATCAAGTTCTCACCGATCCTCATCATAAACCTTCAGTTTATCCCTGGAATATTGATTTTCACAAGCAGATCTTCAGAATGACCTTCAATCACAAGCTCGAGGAAATGGGATCGGAATTGTGTACAAGACTTCGGCTGGTAAGATCGCATTCTAGCTCCAAAGGCGCCCGCGCAATGGAAGCATTAAGCGAGCATAAGGAAATTTATGCAGCTATCAAGAGCAGAAACCCAGACATGGCCATGGAAGCTACAAAACGCCATATGCGAAATGCCCTGGAAAACTTGGTCCAAATGATATCGGTTTCGGAATCAAAAGGACTCTGATGGCTGAGAATTTCAACCACACCTTGAAGACAAGGATTGACGCACGGGACACGCTACTGGTACCGGGAGCCCCAAATGCACTTACTGCAAAAATTATTCAGGATCTTGGCTTTGATGCGGTTTATTTGACCGGTGCTGGAATTGCGAACTCATACCTGGGAGTACCCGATTTGGGGTTGCTCACCTTAACCGAGCTTGCTGACCATGCTGCAGCAATTCGCCAGGCGGTGGACCTCCCGATAATCGTAGATGCAGATACTGGATTTGGTAATGTATTGAATGTCGTCAGAACCGTCAAAGTTCTCGAAAGAACCGGGGTAAATGCGATTCAACTTGAGGATCAGATCTTTCCGAAACGGTGTGGCCATTTCGAGGATAAGCGAGTGATTCCTGGAAAAGAAATGATCCAAAAAATATATGCTGCAGTAGACGCCAGGGCGAATGAAGATTTTCTAATAATAGCTCGTACGGATGCCCGTGCCGTCTTAGATTTTGAGGAAGCCATTGAAAGAGGCGCTATCTATCACGAAGCGGGAGCGGACTTGACATTTATAGAAGCACCCCGGACTCGAGAAGAGATTGCTGCAATTCCGGAAAGGATTAAGGCTCCCCAGGTAATCAATATGGTGGCCGGTGGGATGACGCCTCTGGTTGATCTGGATGAATTGAAAAAATTTGGATACGCCCTGGTCATCTATGCAAATGCAGCGATGCAGAGCGCCATTTTGGGTATGAAAAAGGTACTGCACCACCTTCACAATACCGGTTCGCTAAATGGCATTCTCGATTTAGTCGAGTCCTTTGAAGAACGTCAGCGTCTCGTCGACAAAGATGTCTATGACACTTTGGAAAAAAAGTACGCCCCGAAGGATGAATGAATATGGAAGTTTGTGATCTGAGAATAAGCGGTGGCAAGGCCGTTCTACTTGGCCTTGGTGTGGTCGAGGTGGATATCCTCGTCAAGAATGGGAAAATAGATGGATTTTGCCAATCTGAAAGTCTTATCAAGGCCAAAGAAACCGTGTCAGCAAAAGGATTGACCATCCTACCAGGAGCAATAGATGCGCATGTGCACCTCTCTCAAGATCTAACAATTCCCAAGTCGCAAGAAGATATTTTACCGGAATCTGCTGCGGCAGCAGCAGGCGGCGTGACGACCTTTATCGCCTATCTTATGAGCCCACAGCAATACGAGCAAATATTTCGTCAGGTTGTGGAAAAGATGGAGGCAAATTCCCTGGTGGATTTTGGACTTCATTTTTGTATTTGCACGGGTGAGCAAAAGGCATCGATCCCCTCTTATACAAAGAATCTTGGTGTATCCTCATACAAAATTTTTATGAATTTCCGCACAGATGAGGGGAAATATCTCGGTATTCCCGGAAATGACGACGGTTTCCTTTTTGAGGTCCTTCAGACTATTGCGGAAACCGGCGGCATGCTTTGTCCGCATGCTGAGAATATTGAATTGATCAGAGTGTTCAAAGAAGACGCCATGAATGCCAAAGGTAATCCGCTTCTTAAGTGGCACATGAGCAGACCGGCAGTGGCCGAGTCAGAAGCACTTCAACGAGCCGCCTATCTGGCTGGTGTCACGAAGGCATCGTTTTACGCCGTACATGTGACCTGCAAGGAATCCCTGGAGGTCATCCGTGGCTTCAAAACATCGCGCGAGAGGGTTTTCATTGAGACATGTCCGCACTATTTGACCCATGACGTTGAGTCGGATTTAAACGCATTGGGCAAAGTTAACCCCCCCTTGCGTACTTCGTCGGATCGCGAGGCCTTATGGAAGGCAATCGAGTCTGGACTGATTGACACCATCGGTTCTGATCACGTCCCAAGGGTCAAAAGCGCGAAGGATGGCAATATCTGGGAAGCCGCGGCTGGGTTTCCGGGAATGGAAACCATTTTACCAATTTTTGTGTCTGAGGCTCACGTCAAGAGACACATACCACTCGAACGCGTCGTGGGTCTCTTGTCAACCAACCCGGCCCAAATCTTTGGTCTGGCGCCCCAAAAAGGAGCGATTCGCATAGGAGCTGACGCGGATCTGGCTGTGGTTGATCTAAAGGGTTCTCATCGAATTGAGGCGGATAAACTCCAGTCGGTTGCGGGCTATTCTATTTACGAGGGCTGGACGGTTAATTGCAGGCCGGTTCATACGTTAGTCAGGGGTCACTTTGTTCAAAAGGATGGAGAGTTACAAACGGCTGTGGGACATGGAAAATACTGTCCCCGGCCGAATACATGCAATCCAATGGAGGTAAAATCAGAATGAAACCGTGGGATGGCATCATCAGCGAAGAGGAACAGAAAGCCTATCGAGCTGCGGGTTTTGGCAAACCATCCGGCATGGGGGGCCGTCCGGCACTGCTCATAATTGACGTTCAATACCGCACGGTGGGCACGACCTCAAAGCCGTTTTGGGAGGCAATAAAGGAGTTCCCCACTAGCTGTGGCGAAATAGGGTGGAAGGCAGTCGAACACATCTCTCCTTTGCTAAAAACCTTTCGAGAGAAGGGCTATCCTGTCATGTACCCCCACGTAGCACCAAAGCGTAGCTATGATGCTGGGCGGCTCGCGGACAAGGTGCCCACTATAATGAATATTCCTGAGCACGGCTACGATTTTGTGAAGGATATCGCTCCCGAAGAGAATGACATTCTCATTCCCAAACGCCATCCCAGTGCGTTTTTCGGTACATCCTTGTGCAGCTATCTTATCGACAAGAGTGTTGATACCTTAATCATCGCAGGCTGCACAACGAGTGGATGCGTAAGGGGCACAGTGGTGGACGCCTTTTCTTTAAACTTGCGAGTGGTCGTTCCTGAAGAATGTGTCTACGATCGGAGCTCAGTATCACACGCAGTAAATCTCTTCGATATGTCGGAAAAATATGCTGACGTCCTTCCGGTAGACGAAGTTATGGAGAAAGTGCGAAGCCTGTAAGGCGGCAAAAAATGAACGGATTACCCTAAAGAAAGGAGACTGAAAAAATGATTTCCCTAAACACGAAAAAGAGAGGAATGGGTCGAAATGTTGTTCGGACCGCGATCGTGTTGATCGCCGTAACGGTAACGACCCTGCTGATGACCAGCCCAATTGGCGCAGCGGACTCCTATAAGTTTGGCCTGGCAATGCCCATGACAGGCAGTCAGGCGCTTTTCGGAGCGGACCAAGTTCAGGCAGCGCTTTGGGCTATCGAGGATATCAATAAGGCAGGCGGAATCAAAGGGACTCCCCTGGAGGCGATTGTCCTTGACACACAGGCCAATCCCAAGCTGGGCATCTCAATGGCGACAAGATTGGCCACGGTGGAAAAAGTGCCCGTGTTTGTCACGGCCTGGAGTGCTGTCGTAGCTGCTGTGGCACCCGTAGCCAACAGGCACAAAGTGCTCTGCCTTAGCATTGGAGCCAATTCGCCCAGAATCGCCAGTCTTGGTGAATATGTGTACACCGCATATCCGCTTTCAAATGTAGACATCACCGCCATTGCCAAATATTCCTATGATAAACTGGGGAAGCGGACCGCAGCTGTGATGTATATTAATAACGATACTGGGTTGTATGCCGCCCGACTCTATCAGAAAGTTTTTAAGAAGGTGGGAGGAAAAATCGTCTCCGTCCAAGCCTATGAGCCCACATCTACCGACTACACGGCAGCCCTTTTGCAAATCAAAAAAGCAAAACCGGACATCATTCACCTGCAAGGCCTTGTATCGGATTCCCCCCAGGTTATCGCCCAGATGAGACAGCTGGGTATTAACCAGATGGTCACGTCCTATCAGGGTTTGTACAACCAGAAGTTCTTAGCTGCGGTGGGGGATGCCGCCGGCGACATCATCGTCCAGGTTCTGGCGCCACCAGAGAAATTTCATAAACCCGTAAAGGCCTATCTCGATCGCTGGCAGAAGCGCAAAGGCAGAGTTCCCTATGGGTTACCGTATACTCAATATGTGGGCGATGCGCCTTATATCATTAAGGCTCTCTATGAGTACTGCATCGATAATAAGCTGGAACTTACCGGAGAAAATATGCGAAAGGCTTTATTGGCGATCAGAAAGTTTGAGACACCGCTGGTTGGCGAGACTGTCATTAATGCGGATCATACTGTGGATAAGCCAGTCTATCTTATGCGGGTTGTTAATAGTAAATTTACACTTATGGACAAAATTAGCGTCGAGTACTTTCAGGACGCGAAGGTGGGTATCAAATAGATCTCTTATTTCCGGCGTGGGACTTAGTCCCACGCCACCTATCTAAGAGTGCGAGGCGCGTCGAGTTGGTACAAACTTAAGCGTGAAAGGGGACCATCATTCTAGGACAAATTCTTTGGACAAGTCTGGCGTCTTCTTCTTATTATATCCTTTTTGCGGTTGCGTTTTCCCTGCAACTTAAGGTGACGGGTATTTGGAATTTTGCCCAACCGGGTCTCATGACCATATCCTTCTATGTGATTTACTGGGGGGTGAACGTACTGAAATTGCCGGCTTACGCGGCATTCTGCCTGTCTCTTGTGATCACCATAGTTTGCGGTTTGGGGATAGAAAAGCTAGCCTTCCAGACTTTGCGAAACCGGAAGGCGTTGGGATTCACCTTTTTCATCTTTACGCTTATTGTTTCAGAATTCGCAGCATATTTGATCACATTACTTTTCGGTACGGAACCCTTCACTGTTTTTCCTTACATATTTTCACCTGTTACGCCTTATGCCGGAATTATTATCAGCCAATGGGACATCCAGGCCATTTTTATGACAGCTATCGTGATTGCTGCCGTTTATGGACTCTTGCGTTGGACAAAACCCGGAAAGTTCATGACTGCCGTGGCAAACAACAGTCGCCTGGCAGAGTTATATGGGATTAGCAGCGCGAATGCTTACGCTATGAGTATTTGTGCGGTCGCGATACTTTCCACTTTCGGAATGTACATCCTCGGGACAAAGATCGCCGTGACACCACACTTCTCGCTGGGTATTATTATTTTTGCTGTGGCAGCTACAGTCATGGGAGGTATCGGCAACGTCTTTGGCGCAGCTATGGCCGCAATCGTCTTAAGTTTGGTTCAGGGCTTTAGTGTTCTGGTGATTCCCTCGCAGTGGCAAAATCTGCTTCTGTATATTTTCTTTTTTATAATCATAATCTTCATGCCCTCAGGATTTGGACAATTTGTCCGAGTTTTGCGTGGAAAGAGTGGGTAGCGAAACATGGAATTCATCTATTCGATCTTAATTTTGATAGGACTGTATATCATCATTGCGGTGAGTTTTGACCTCATACTCGGTCATGGCGGTTTGATAAGCATCGCCCATCCCATATTCGTTGCCTTGGGAGCTTACACGTCCGGGATGCTTTCAATGTATTTCGGGGTTCCGATACTGCTCAGTATTCTTTTGGGTGCGGTCTTTTCTACACTGGCTTCCATCGCTTTGGCTCTTTCTTCTTTGAGGGTCTCGGGAGACTATCTGCTCATTGCCAGTATCGGTTTCCAGCTGGGAGTTCTGCAAATTATTAAAAATCTGGATTTCACAGGGGGCCATACCGGGTTAATCAATATCCCTTCACTGATTGAGGGCCCACATCGCTCTCTTTACTACCTGCTCTTCGTCTTAGCCGTGGCCGCTTTGGTGCTGATAGGGGTGAGAAAGATTACCTACGGGGATTATGGACGAGCGATTAGAGCAATGAGAGACGATGAAGTCGCCCTGGTTGCCCTCGGTCGCAATATTGCCAGCATAAAGCTGACGCTGTTTGCCGTTGGCTGTGGTCTCGCGGGCTTAGCGGGCGGGTTATACGCGCACTACTTTTTATATTTGACTCCCGAACAATTCGAAATCCTCGAATCGGCCGCCATCTTGACGATGGTTGTGGTGGGGGGGATAGCTTCAACCTGGGGCCCAGTGGTTGGTGCATTGATTATAACGGCATTGCCACAGACTATCCAGTTTCTCAACTTGCCCCCATCTATAAATGCTCCATTGCAAGGCCTTTTGTACACCACTTTGGTGATGGTGTTTTTATTTACCAGACCCCAGGGGCTTTTGGCAGCAAAGGAAATGGGAACACAGGTCAATCGAAAAGCCCCGCCAACCGATTCTGTCGAATTCAACAGAGGTGCAAGTGTCTGAAACAATCAGATTAAAAAATGTCAACAAGAGTTTTAGCGGTGTCGCCGTTGCCCGCAATATCAACCTTAAATTAAGTCCCGGGGAAATCCTCGGTCTTATCGGCCCAAATGGGGCGGGGAAGACCTCTCTGTTCAATTTGCTAACGGGTATCGTTCCTATAGACTCAGGAGAAATTTATTTTGAAGGTGAGCGGATTGACCAAACCAGCGTATTTCAGAGACCCAGGATGGGTATGTCCCGGACGTGGCAAAATATTCGATTGTTCCCAACACTGACAGTGATGGACAATCTTCTGCTTGGCGCTCGAGAGTATCAGGGTGAATCAATTTGGCGAACATTTTTTAAACCAAAGGCGCTTAAGGACTTCAGCGAAGCCAGCCGCAAAAAGGGAACGAAACTTCTTGAACGGATTGGTTTGTTCAGTGACCAAGACAAGAAAACGACCGATTTTCCTTACGGCCAGCAAAAACTCATCGCGTTGGCCCGTGCCTTGATGAATGACGGGGGATGCCTTTTGCTCGACGAGCCGATGGCCGGGGTTGAGGCCGACGTCTACGACACCATGAAGACCATAATTCGGGAAGAGGCTGAATCCGGTAAGGCAATCTGCGTCATAGAGCACACGATCTCTTTCATCAGGGATCTTTGTAACATCGCCATTTTTATGTTCAACGGAGAAATCATTGCAACAGGAACTGTGGAAGAGCTTCTAGCAAATAAGGAACTATCTGATATCTATTTCGGTTGATGACGTAGTTCGTCCTGGAGAAAAACAATGTTTACTTTTCAAAATATGTATGCACGGTACGGCACCCTTGAGGCCCTTAAAAATATCACGCTTCAATTCGGTGAAGGTGAACTAACAGCAGTGCTCGGCCACAACGGAGCTGGGAAGACGACACTTCTTAAGTCCGCAGTTGGTGAGCATCCTGATATAACGGGTGTAGTAAAATTCGAAGATGCCACCATTGTGCCGGGGGCAGTACATCGCAATGTGAAATTAGGGATTGGTTTTGTGCCCCAGGAAAACAATGTTTTCGGCGACTTGGAAATTGAGCAGAATCTCAAGATCGCAGGATTGAGATTCGGCGAATCCAACCTGGCCATGGTCTATGAACTGTTTCCACGACTGGAAGAACGGAGCAAACAAATGGCCAGGTCGCTTAGCGGCGGGGAGCGGCAAATGCTAGCTGTGGGAATGGCGCTCATGACCAACCCGCACGTCTTGTTCCTCGATGAGCCGACGACCGGTTTGGCTCCCTATCTGGTACGCAATGTCCTGGAAGCATTAAGGCATGTTAATGAGACGCTGTCTATATGTACGGTGATCGTTGAGCAGAACGTTCAGGCGGTTCTGGAAATTGTCAATCGAGTTATTGTTTTAAAGCTGGGGGAAGTAGCCTTTGACGGCTCGACGCAGGAGGTTCATGCGATGGAAGATCTCTGGGCGTTGTTCTAAGTACAATGGTGTGTAAATCGAAAGCGAATCGACCATCTGGGGTTAATCAACGACTCCGATATCCTATCTGAATGTTCCTCACTATCTGGCACAGGCTGGATCTCAAGATGATGCGTTATTCTCTGTAACACATACAGAAAGAGGGTGTGGATGGATAAAGAAAGTCACGAGACTGAACAGGGTCTTCGCCACCTTGTAAACTGGGCGGCAAATATGCAATTGGCTGATATCCCCTCCCCGGTAGTGCATCGGGCAGCTTTGGTTATCGCCGATGACTTGGCGGCCGTCGTCGCCTCCCGAAACGAGCCGGAAGTAGCATGCGTTCATCAAGGGTTGTTGAAAAACGACTCCAAGGCTGAAGCTACGGTGTTTAGGGGGGGGCGCCCCAGGACCGACCGGTATTCGGCTGCGGTAGCAAACGGTGCTGCCGCTGATTGGGCAGAACTGGACGAAGGCTATCGCAAAGCAGTCTGCCATGCCGGTCTGTATTGCTTGCCGGCCCTGTTGGCGGAAGCGGAGGCAGTGGGTGCAAGTGTCAATGAAGTCTTGCGTTGTTGCGTGGTCAGCTACGAAATCACGACAAGATTTGCGCGTGTCTGGAAATTTCCTGCGCTGACGCTTCACCCGCACGGCATCTTTAACGCGGTTGGCGCTGCCGCTGCGGTAAGTTTACTCAGAGGATTGAATCCGGCCACCTTCATGAGCGCATTGACTTCCAGTGCTACCCTCATCGCTGTCGGACCATTCGACCATGCCGTAAAGGGGGCCCTCATAAGAAACATGTGGCCGGCGGCCGGCGCCTGGAATGGGATGCGGGCAGTTGACTGGGCTCAGTGTGGTATCGGGGGTTTACCCAGCACGCCGAATGATGTCTATGCCGGAGCATTGGGCGCGCAGCCTCACCCCAAGGAACTGACAGATGAACTCGGCAAGGAATGGGCCATTAGTGACGGGTATCACAAAATGTTTGCTTGCTGCCAGTATTCGCATTCAACCGTGGAAGCGGCGCTGTCATTATTGGCGAATATGTCTGGTGATCGCAGCAGCCGGAATATCAAAAAAATTATTGTTGAAACGCATCCGTCAGGATTAACCCTTAACAATTATGATCCGCCAACAACTTTGGCTGCCAAATTCTCCATACCTTATATCGTCGCCGCCACTTTTGTTACCGGCCAGGCCGGTGCAGATGCGTTCAGCGCAAATCGACTGCATGATCCCGAAATCACGCGACTCAGGAAGTTGACCGAGTTGCGATCCTATGAGCCGATTGGGGAGTGGCCCAATGACCGGCCGGCAAGGGTCAGCGTGGAGTTCCAGGACGGATCGACAATGAATAAAGAGTGCTTGAGTGCCGCAGGCGGGCCCGACAAGCCATTCAGCCAGAAAGAAATAATCGCTAAAATCCGCCTGCTCACCGGCGAGATCTACCCCGAATTTGCAAACACATTGACTGAACTCATTGAGCTCAAACCATCGGTAGCCTCATTAAGCTGGGATCAAATTGTTGCCAAACTCGTTGGAGAAGGGTGAAGAAATGCATTCGGACTGGGATATGGAAATTGATGTGGGGGTTGTGGGTGCGGGCGGTTGTGGTCTGACTGCCGCCCTGGCTGCCCATGAAGAGGGCGCTCAGGTCGCTGTCCTTGAAAAATTCGATAAAATCAGTGGTAACACCGGCCTCAGTACAGGATCGGTATTGGGGGCCGGAACAAAGTACCAGCGCATGGCCGGAATAGAAGATTCTCCGGAAAAAATGATCGAGGACCTTTTGAAGCAAAGCGGCCCTCACGAGGTGCCTCATTTGGTTAAAGTCCTGGCATATGAATCGGCCTCTCTGGTGGAATGGCTGATCGAGGACATCGGAATCAGGATGCAGCTCATTACAGATTACCGCCATGTGGGACATTCGGTTCCGCGTCTGCACGCTCCGGCTTCCCGTAAAGGTTGCGATCTGATTGACGATCTGGTGAAGGCCGTCAAAGCCAGGCAAATCCCCATTGCGGTCGGCAACCCCGTGGCAGATCTGGTGGCGGATGACGCGGGCGGGGTTATCGGGTTGGTGGTTCGCGGCGAGCGCACCGCAGAGTCCCGCATCCGAGCCCGCAAAATCATTCTATGCAATAATGGCTTTGGCGCTAACCGCGAGATGTTGCACCGGTTTTGTCCCGAGATTGCCGAAGCCCCCTATTTCGGAGCGGAAGGCTCCACAGGTGAAGCCATAACATGGGGAGAAAAACTAGGTGCCGGCCTGGCAAACACCGGCGCTTATCAGGGTTACGCGGCGGTCTCCTATCCTTATGGGTCAATCGTGAGCTGGACCAACATCGAAATGGGCGGCATCATGGTCGACGGCGATGGCAAACGCTTCGGCGATGAATCAATCGGATACTCCGGTTTTACACCGCTGGTGATGGCAAACAGCATCAGCACGCCCGAGCATCCTCATCTGGCCTTTGTTATATTTAATTCAAAAATCAGGGATTATTGTGCGTCACACGAAGAGGAGTTCCGCGAACTCATTGAAGAAGGTGGCGTGAAAGATTGGACGTCCGGGGAAGACCTGTCCCGTCTTTTCAATTGCAGTTTCACACAGATAATGAAAACAATCGACGTTTATAACGCCGCTGCCAGGGGTGAACGTGAGGATCCGTTTGGTCGAACAGACTTTGGCTTTGCCCCTTTAGAGCCCCCTTTTGTTATCTGTCAGGTTACACCCGCGCTATTCCATACTCAAGGCGGATTATGGATTAATGAGCAGGCTCAAGTCGTAAAACCCGATAATCAGGCTGTCAATAACCTTTTTGCCGGCGGTGGCGTCGCAGCAGGCATCAGCGGGCAGACGGGAGCTGCAGGATATTCCTCCGGCAACGGGCTTCTGACTGCCATGGGCTTGGGTCGAATTGCAGGCCGAACTGCAGCCCAACAAATCAGAGAAGGGATCTAATTGCAAGAGTTGAACATGCAAAAGCCGCTGAGTATGATCATCGCCGAATTCTGTCGCCGGCTAAAATTTAACACGCTTCCGGACGAAGTCATTCAAGCGGCCAAAGACCATCTATTGGACGCTCTCGGTGTAGGTCTGGCAGCTTCTTCTACCGGTGAGTCAGTCGGCCTTAAAGCAGCCATGCGTCATTTAGGAACCGGCGGTCAGAGCACGGTTTTAGGTTCTTCAGCAGCGATGCCGGCACCCTCGGCGGCGCTTCTAAACGGGGCTTTTATTCATGCCCTGGAATTCGACGACACCCACATCCCTTCGGTGATGCATGGCAGTTCAGCTGTGGTTCCAACCGCTTTGGCCATGGCTGAAAAATTGGGCTGCTCCGGCGAAGACTTTCTCAAAGCGATTGTCATTGGCTGGGAGGTACTAATTCCCCTTGGGCTGGCATCACCAGGTCGATTTCAAGCTGCCGGTTTCCAAACCACAGCCGTCTGTGGGCCTTTTGCGACTGCAAGCATAAGTGCAGCACTTCTGGGGCTTAATGAGAAGCAGATCGCCAATGCACTGGGCATCGCCGGCAGCCAGGCCAGCGGCGTATTTGAGTTTCTCAGCGATGGCTCGACGGTTAAATCGCTCCATCCTGGTTGGGCTGCTCATGCGGGCATTGTGGCTGCCCATCTGGCTCAAGGAGGGATGTCGGGGCCGGCAACGATCCTGGAAGGAGAATTTGGCCTTTACAACACCTATGCCCGCGATGAATCCGCAGGAGATAGATTGCGCGAACTGGTTGCCCGCCTCGGGAAGAAATATTACCTGCCAGAGGTGTCGTTAAAAGCTTACCCCTGTTGCCATTACAATCATTCTTTTTTGGAGTGTCTGCAGAAATTAATGGGTGAGGGGCTTACACCGGAACAAATTGAAAGCATACAATGCGTGGTTCCTGTGGAAGAGGCCCCGATCATCTGTGAACCCTGGGAGCGCAAATTGATCCCGGCCTCAGGTTATGAGGCCAAGTTCAGCCTCCCCTACTGCCTGGCAGCATTGTTAATTGACGGGCAAGTTTCATTCCAAACTTTTGATCGACCCGATCCTGATCCCGCCGTTATAAATTTCGCTCAAAAAATTTTTTATACATCGCTCGACAATTCGAGTTTCCCCAAATGCTTTCCCGGCTATGTGGAGGTGCAGCTCAGGTCGGGTCAGAAGCTTACAGCTGCTGTTGAAGACGTCAAGGGCTGTCCCAGGAGGCCTTTAAGTGATGCCGAGATACAAGCAAAGTTTGAAAATAACGCCGCCAGGAAACTCAAACCAGAGGCGGTATCCAAGGTTGCGCTTGCAATCACACAGTTGGACAAGGCCGCTGCTTTAAAAGACCTCACGGGGGCACTCCGATGGGTGCTCGACTGATAATTCCGATCCATCTCTCAGACTGACATTATGTCGTGGCAACATGGTTTCCGGGGCAAAAACATCAAGGATCTGACATGACGGCGACAGGCGCAGACATTGCGGTTAAAGGAGGGGTGCTGGTCAACAGCCAAGGTATGCAGCTGGCTGATCTCTTTCTCAAAGATGGCCGGATTGATAGTGTCGAGCCGACCGGAAGCTCTCGTTCCGCAAACAGGGTCATTGACGCTACACACAAGTATGTACTGCCGGGTATTATTGATGCGCATCTGCATCCTGTTTATGCTGACCGTATTGACACCCTTTCCAGGGCAGCCATCCATGGTGGTGTCACCACCTTGATACCCTTTATTGGTGGGGTGAAAGCCTGGGGTGCCGGGGGGTCACTATTGGATGCTATTCAGGATTTCATAAAAGAAGGGGAGGCATCCTCGTCTGTCGATTTTTCTTTGCACTGCAGTATCATACACGATGACATGTCAAACATTGACGAGGTCATCCCCAAGGTCATCGCGTTAGGGATTAATTCCTTTAAAGCTTTTATGGCTTATTCGAAACGAGGGATGATGTTATCTGATACAGAACTGCTTAAAATTATGGAGATAATTGCCAGAGAAGGGGGTCTGCTGGCAATTCATGCAGAAAGCGGAACAATTCTTGATTATCTTGAAATGAAGTTTGAAACTCAAGGCAAAAAGGGTCCAGAGTTCTACGAGCCGGCTCATCCTTCCATCTCCGAAGCCGAAGCGCTCTTCAGGATATTGAGCCTCGCGGCTGTCACAGGCTGTCCGATGTATTTGCCCCACCTGACTTGTTGGGAAGGTCTGGACGTCGTCAGATTATTTAAGTCCTGGGGAACTCCCGATCCGATTTTTACCGAAACCTGCCCCCACTATCTGACGCTTACCGATGAAGAGATGACCCGGCGGGGTTCTTTGGCCAAGGTCGCACCGCCTCTCAGACGGCCCAAAGATGTGGCGGAACTGTGGCGTGCAATTAATGAGGGCCTGATTGACGTCATCGGTTCCGATGCGGCTGGATACTATCGCAAGAAGAAAGAACCCTTCTGGGACGAAGTTTTCAATGCCCCATCCGGGCTCCCGGGACAACAAACGATGTTCACAGTGCCCTACGATGAGGGCGTCAATAAGGGAATCACAACACTGCCCAAGCTAATTGAGCTCACATGTGAAAACCCGGCCAAAATCTTTGGGCTTTACCCGCGCAAGGGTGTGATCGAACCCGGTTCAGACGGAGATCTGGTTGTGTTTGCGCCCTTTCGTCCCCATACCATCACTGCTGAAAACCAGCACACCCATGTCGACTACACAATGTATGATGGCAGACAATGCCTGGGAGGACCCATAATGGTTATACAGCGGGGCCAAATCCTGTTGGAGGATGGTCGGCTTTTGGCACGACCCGGCCAAGGGCAATTTCTGCCCGGAAAGAACAATTCAAATAAATAAGGAGAGCGAATTATGTCAGATCGAGTAATCAAAGTTGCCATTGTCCAGACAAAAACCATGCCCGGCACCACTCGCGAGGAAAAGGTCGATCATGTACTGCCACTGATCGAGCAAGCCTCTAACGATGGAGCGAATATCATTCTGCTGCCCGAGCTTTACACCACCGATTACGAAAAGTTTTACACCAAGGACCCGGAGTACTTCGCCGAGGCTGAGCCATCAAACGGCCCTACCATGCAAGCGGTGGGAGAGCTAACCCAAAGGTTTAAAAATATTGTCATTGTTCCCTATTTCGAGAAGAAAGCGCCTGGAATTTATTACAACTCAGCGGCTACGGTAGGCCCTGGGGGAACGGTGATTGCGAACTACCGTAAAGTGCAGGTGGCGAGTGTTCAGGTCCTGGAAAAACTCTACTTCAGAAGGGGAAACGCTTTCCAGGTCCTGGAAACTGAATTTTCGCCAAATGCTAAATTTGGGACGATCATCTGCCATGATCGCCGCTACCCGGAAACCTCAAGAATAATGGCGATGATGGGCGCCGAGATTATGTTCTGCCCCACCGCGGCACCAGGTTACGCCGCAGGCGTTCACTGGGACATTGTCAACCGGGCTCGCTCTGTGGACACCGGCATGTTCACTGTCTACTCAAATCGAGTGGGCGTGGAGTGGGAGAAACACTATTTTGGCGATTCAATGATTGTTGACCCCTTTGGAGAAGTGATTACCCGCGCAGGTGATCAGGAGGATACGATCATCTCGGCGGAGTTGAACCTGGACGATGTAGACAAAGCCCGTATCGCCGTACCGACCCTGCGTGATATGAGAAATGATCTCTATGTCAAATACTATTCCAACCCCTCTTATGATGAACTCCTTTAAGGGCTAATGGTACCTTCTGAGGCGGGGACAAGCACCTTTCTCCCCCGCCTCGAGTCGCCTTTTTCAAACAGTTGCTAACGAAAGTCAATGAGAAACACGCATGTAGTGACCCTCTCAGCATGCCGGACACGCTGAGTGCGGAACGGTGTATCTCAATTTGGACTGCTTTCTGGGAGGTAAGCGCAAACAGACAAATCGGGTGCGCACGACGTTTTTGAGGTCGTTGCATCTGCCGACTGGCAGAAAACAAACCGTTGCAACTGTAAAGTGATGGCCATGCTTGGATGCCGTGAGCCCTCGCATTGTTCTAAAGTCGTCAATTGCCGCCTAATCGAGTATGAATCTACCGTGCTTTTCAATATGGGGGAGCAGCCCTCCGTCTTTAAGAATGTTAACCATCACCTGGGGTAAGGGTGGAAATGCAATATCCGCCCCTGCCGGGAGACTTCTAACCACCCCACCTTTTAGGTCGATCTCGAGATCATCTCCTTCTGCAATTTGATCCGTATTGCATATGACCAGCGGCAACCCCACATTTATCGCATTTCGAAAAAAAATACGGGCGAATGATTTTGCCAAGACGGCACTTAAACCTGCCATTTTCATGATCGCTGGGGCGTGTTCACGGCTGGAGCCAAGACCAAAATTTCTGCCAGCGACAATGAAGTCTCCGGTTACAAAAAGGGTCGGAAAATCTTTCCGGGCACCTTCAAGAACGTGGTTGGCATATTCAGAGAGATTGCTGCGCAAATGGAAATATTTACTCGGAGCAATGTGATCAGTGCTAATGCCGTCACCGAATTTCCACGCCCTTCCTTTAAGAATCATCTCACACCTCATTCTGTAGTCATGCAAACCCACCATCTATTTTTGATTCTGTTTTCGTTTTGCCTGTATACCCAAGCCAAAACGCGGAGCAAATGCCGACTGGTAGTGGCATGAAAGCCTAACATGCTGGATTATAGCAATCCCCTTGGATCAGTTATCTCTCCATTCAGGGCTGTTGCGGCAGCCGTAGCGGGCGAAGCCAAATAGATAAAACTGGCCGGGTTGCCCATGCGCCCCTCGAAGTTTCTATTTGCAGTTGAAAGACAACGTTCGTTATCTCCCAGAATACCTAAATGTATTCCGCCACAAGGGCCACAACCCGGTGAGTCTATAACGGCGCCCGCCTTAACCAAGGTTTCGATTATGCCCTCTCCAAGACACTCGATGTACGTTTGGTGAGAGGCCGGGATGACAATCAGCCGCGTGTGTGGGTGCCTTTTATGACCTTTCATAATATCAGCCGCTACCTGCAGATCACTTTCCCTCCCGTTCGTGCAGGAGCCGATAAAAACTTGATCAATGGGTGTGCCTATGAGCTCCTCCACGGGCTTAACATTATCCACTTTGGGTGGTTCAGAAATCATCGGTACCAACTGGGTGGCGTCAATACGCGTTAACGACTTGTAAACTGCTTCTCGGTCGGACCGCACCTCACGGAAGGAAGCCTCCCGGCCTTGGGTCTTCAGGAATTCTCTTGTTTTTCCATCCGAAGCCACGATACCGAATTTAGCACCCGCCTCAACGGCCATATTACAGAGAGTCAGACGACTGTCAAGACCCATAGCATCTACTGTTGAACCACTGAATTCCATCGCGCAGTATGTGGCGCCATCGGCAGTCAGGTTTCCTATTATTGAAAGGATGAGGTCCTTGGAGAATACTCCACAGGGCAGCTCCCCTTCGATAAGGAACTTCATTGTCTCAGGTACTCGCATCCAAGTTTTACCAAGCGTGATGGCAATGCCCATATCAGTGGCTCCCATTCCCGTCGCCAAGGCGCCTAATGCACCCCCGGTGCATGAATGAGAATCACCACCAACCACAACCGATCCGGGTTCGATATATTTTTCCACTACGACTTGGTGAACTATGCCCTCCCCGACATCATGGAGTTTGGCCTTTGTTTGCTTGACGAAGGAACGAATTTTCTTATGCCAGTTGGCCATCTCCATTCGAGGCGCAGGCGAACAATGATCCAGTATGAAGATCGTTTTCTCAGGATGTTTTACCTTATCAAGGTCGAATTTCCGGAGCTCATCAATAGCCAGAGGCGCCGAAGCATCGTGCATGAAAATCAGGTCAAGCTCCACAAGGACGTAATCTCCGGCAGTAACTGATTGGCCGCTATGCTCGGATAAAATTTTCTCGGTGATGGTCTTACCCGTAGACATAAAGTTTCCTTTGATTGATCTCAGTTTTCCAATCTAAAGAATGGCCCTCAAAAAAATTCTTTAATTTTTGACAATTCAATGAGCTATGCTAAGTTTTCTAAAATATACAAAACCGGTGTCATAAAGGCTTTACTTTGCACTTACAGATTTTTGTTGAGATAAGATTGAAAGCCTCTTAATATTCTCTAAATGTGAATTTAAAAGAACTCAGTAAGCAACTAGAAGCCATTCAGGTATTGGCATACCATATCCAAATGTGATTTGAAAGGTTCCACTACTAAAACATTTTGGGACGTTATAATGTATTCAATATCATATACTAACTCTATCTTCTTATTCTCACATTAAGTTTCCCTTCAGAATATTTTTATCATTTTGGGGAAAAGATTTTTGTTTGAACCTTTATTTTAATAGTCTATAAACATCGGCTTTAAAATTCTTTATATCACGTACTCGATTAGCTATGAATTTCTGGTTGATTATAATCGCTTACACATTTTATTACATACAGCACGGCATAATTTTTCCGCTTATTCCGTTGCTGGCTGAAGAGTTGGGAGCCACGCCATCAATAATTGGTTTTACCGTTGGAGCGTTTAGTCTAATTGCAGTGTTTCTGTCGATACCCCTTGGTGGCTTAGTTGATAGGTTCGGAATAAAGCGGCTGTTTTTATTAGGGGTAATCTGCAATATTTTAGTCGCCGCTATTTTGATAGTAACAGACACTGTTTCCAAGCTCATTGCTGCTCAAATGGTTGGAGGGGTGGCCTTTTTACTTCACGTCATCGCCAGTCAGGCCTTTTTTTCCCATCTTCCCAATCCCGCTGAACGAGAGAAGGGCTTTGGGTCTCTTAGCCTTGGTGCTGCAGTCGGGCTGAGTATCGGTCCGGCTCTGGGGGGTTTTTTGGTAGTCTGGTTTGATTACCAGGCTGCATTTTTAGCAGTCTTATTGTTATCTGGCACAGGGATAATTGTTCTTGGATTGCAAGGCACAAAGGAATTACACCCGACGAAGTTATCATATAATATTGTTCAAGACATTCGGCAGGCGGGAATGCTGACCATGGATTCCCGGGTCTTAACGATTCTTGCATTTACATTTGTGATCATTTTTGCAGTCAATCTACGTGCTTCATTCCTGCCAGTACATCTGAGAGCTCAAGGATTAACGGAAGCCACCGTTGGACTTTTGATATCCATTTTTGCGGTAACATCCACCGCCATCAGACTTTTATTCGGTAGGCTTCTTGAAATATTCAAGCGAAAAAATATGGTCGCGTTATCCATGTTAGCCATCGTCTTCGGTATCGGCCTCATACCTTCCACGTTTTCCGTAACCGGACTCGCAATAGTCCTTTCAGTACTTGGCCTTGGATTTGGGATCACGCAGCCGCTTTCCATGGTAATGATAGCTGATTTGGCCGATTCGAACGTATCTGGCCTTGCGATGGGGCTTCGATTCACGTTTATCATGGCTGCAAATTTACTAAGCCCGATCTTTTTCGGATTTTGGGTTGACATGTTCGGTTTAAATTCAGCTTTTTACATTGCCGCTTTCTTGGTGGTTCTCGTCGGTTTTCAAATACTTCTGATAAGGCCGGAGCTCATACCCGATAGAAGAGAGTAAATCATACGCAGTCATTTCTTAATCACCACTTGTTCTCGCTATGATTCATACATAAATTAAAGGTCGCGGCTCTGTCAAAGGGGACATCCTATATGACGCCCATAAAATTATAACTCAAGTTTCGCACCCTATAATCGGCGTCGATTTTTTTAGAGTCTGTGTAATTGAATCCAAATAGGGCTGAAATTCTTCTTGAATGCCAAACAGGTCAAAGATCTTTGAAAAACTGCCTTTGAAAAGGCCCTGGGAAAAATCCCAAAATCTTTGTGCATAAGTGCTTACCGCCGTGTCATCGACAAGGGTTTCAAACAGGCTGCCAAATGTGGCATAGCGTTCGGCTTCATTTAAGTAGCTGATATATATTCAGCTCATGGACTCTGCCGTCAGTGATTGAAACCACTGTGGGTATAGCTCCACGAAGATCTAGTAATGTGTGAAATTTGACGGCACCTTTGGATTCGCGAAGTTTCGCCCACGGAAACACTAATAAACATAAATCGATAATGGTAGCATCCAGGGTATAAACTGTTTCCTCGAGCTGAACACCAAAGTCCTCATCGGCATATAGCTTTCTGGCATAGCCGATAAGTACATGGGCAAAATCACGGTAAATGCGCCAATCTCTTTTCTCATTTGCATCGGCTAATGTGCTGCGCGAGATTTTGCCGCGAATGCCCATGTGGTAGAGTTTATCCTTCATTGCCCGCAAACAGCATTCGATGTCCCGTAAGCTGTCCCGGTACGTCAGCTGGGCAAAAGCCATGCACAGAAACTGATCAGAACATATAAAAGAGCCAACGCGGCGATTGCCTTGATATCGGGCAACACAACGCCGCAACCGGTTTGCTTCATCAATTTCAACAGCTCTTCCAGAGAACCGAACTGCGACGGTTTACCGGTTATTTCGGGGCACAGTTGAACCTCCCATTTGTTTTTGGAGATGGTTTGCTGGCTTTCAACAATGGCTTTTTTGATCAAAGCATAGGTTTGCCCGGCCGTTTTCTGCTGATAAAACCCGGCATGAAAAACCACACTGCGGGCGCCAAAGGCGCCGGCCCTTTCGCAGGAATCCAGGATGCGCTGGTTACTGGCCAGCAGCAAGAAGCGAGAAGCTAGCCGCTGACAAATTATATATCTTGACAGGTATTGATAATTTGTAATAAAAAGAAAAAAAATTCCGATTATTAAAAAAAGGTAATTAATTTCTATAACATTAACAAATTTCCGTACTTTGTATTCATTCAACGCCCATCATTTTATGGCGAATAAGTAAATTGCAATCAACTACAGTGGTTAAAAATGAATAAAGAGATTGAGAGATTTGAATCAACTCCAATTGCCTTTGCAGTATTAAATGAAATTAAGAAGCGACTCGATGAATTTACTCCGCGTCTTCGAGCACTGGCTGAATATATCCTGCAAAACCCGGAAAGCCTCGCGTTTCTGTCCATTACAGATATTGCCAAAAAATCGGGTGTCGCTCAGACCACGATCGTTAGATTTTGTAATGTCCTTGGCTATGATGGTTATTCGCATCTGGTCCGTGAGGCACGCCAGGCGATTCAGTCGGAGCTGGGGGCGGCGGGTCGCTTCAAAATTGTCCGCCGCATGCGCAAAGAATCCAACAAGAATCTTTCTTTAACGACCTTTGAGCGGCTCTTTGAACAAGAACTGGAAAACATCGAAAACCTGGCCAAAAGAATAAAGTCAGCAGATTTTTACCGTTGTATCGATTTGATGACCAAAGCGGATGACATCTGTATCATTGGATGTATGAGTTCTACCAGTCTTGCTCAATTCTTTGGAGATATGCTGTCTAAAGCGTTTACACGCGTTGCTGTTTTACACGGACACAGTGTGACGACGTCAGCTGTTTTTCGGCGCTTGACGAAAAAATCATTAGTTTTCTTAATTTCTTTCCCACAATACGCGACCTCAACAGAACAGCTGGGAAGGCTGGCAGCATCAAACGGATCTCATATTGTTGCCATCACCGATAATAACAATTCGCCCATTGTGCCGTTGGCTGACATCTCCTTTTTAATTCCGGTTAGTATAAAGTCATATATGGAATCCTATTCGGCGCCTATCGCGCTTATCAGCATACTGGTGAATGCCTTCAGTGAAAAGGATCCCCAAAAAACCGAGGCGGCACTGTCACGGTACGACAAGTATACATCTGAGATGAATTTATATAAGGTGTCTAAGGAGCGGCTGAAGAGCAGGAAATAAGTATCTTACAGGCTAAAAAAAATGAGCCAGAGTGAACCGTCACAACAGCTGTTTTCTAAAAAACTATCTGAAAAAATATACAAAATTCGAGATGCCGCGATCAGCGATGAGGCGCTTGAGGCTGCCACGTTGTGCGTTTTGGATTTTTTCGCCAGTGCCATAGCAGGTGTCCAGGAGCCCACCACCGCAGAGACCGTAAGCGCAATTCAAAAATGTGGCGGAGACTCGCAGGCATTGGTTTTAGCTAATGGTGAAAGAACCTCCGTACCGCTGGCAGCACTGGCAAATGGGATACTGGGACACATTCTGGATTATGATGATACGATCTGGACCTACATCGGTCATTCTACGGCTGTTATTTTCCCGGCGGCTTTAGCTGTTGCTGAAGCGGCAGACTGTACCGGTGAGGAAATGCTGGCTGCTTTATCCTTGGGTGTTGAAACCGCCCATTTAATAGGATCTCCGATAACACCGCTGCTGGGTCAGCATGGATGGCATGCTTCTTCTGCCGTCGGTATTTTTGGAGCCGCTGCCGCTGCTTCAATATTGCTTGGCAGTGACTCGGATCATCTATCAAGGACCCTTGGTTTGGCAACAAACATGGCTTCGGGGATCAAACAAAATTTTGGCTTCAGCGCAAAGCCTTTTGGGCTCGGCTGGGCCGCTCATGCCGGCGTTATGGCAGCCACGTTTGCATCCGAAGGATTTTCAGGCGCCGGCGATGCATTTGAAGGGCAGCAAGGATTTTATGAAAATTTCGTTAAAGGGGTGCCGCCGTCTATGGACAGGAAAACAGGTGCAGAGCTGGCGATGGTCAATCCTGGCGTCAGTTTTAAACTATATCCGAGTTGCACGGGTTCGCACCCATCCATTGAGGCCATCATTCATTTATGTAAAGAAAATAAAATTCCAATAAATACAGTGTCATATATTAAAGTCCAAGTTACGCCTGAAGTTCCCAAAGAGCTAATTTACACAATTCCTGCTACGCCGGCCCAGGGAAAATTTTCGCTGCCGTTTTGTGCTGCGATTGCCCTTGTTTATGGCGATGTTGAGCTCAAGCATTTCAGTGAAAACTATATTAATGATGCCGACGTAAAAAATCTTATGGAAATCGTTGAGGTGCTGCCGGATGAAACACTTGAACGCCACGGCGGTCCCAATTGCCCGGCCTCCCGGGTCACGATCGGACTTGATTCCGGAGACGTATTCGAAAAGGTGGTCAATGTCGCCAAAGGGAATCCCGGACATACATTGACACCTGCTGACTTGAGGGAAAAATTCGATAAATGTGCCCAGTGGGCAGGGTTGGCATCGAATATATCCGAAAGGTTCATTGAACAAATATTGTCGATTCGTTCAATCCCATCTATTGCAAACTGGATGGAAAAAGAAGTCGCACCAATATTTCGCAATTTAAATGATTAATTTTATGCAATAAAAATTGGCTTCAATTTAAATCATAATTGCAGCGAAGTCATCGATAAAGGGGGGCAATATGGATACATGGAATCTAAAAGGCGGCCAGCTCAAAATCCTGACGCAAAGTGAAATCGAAGAGATCCACCAGAGAGCATTGGACGTTCTGCAGCAGGTGGGCTGTTTTTTTGAAACCGAAGATGCACTGGCTGTTTTCGAAAAACATGGGGCGGTTGTGGATCATTCTACGCGTGTCGTAAAATTACCGCGCAATTTGGTTGAGGAAGCCGTACGTCTATGCCCTTCTTCCATGCTGCTGGCTGCGCGGGATCCTGCCCGGGATATCCATGCCGAGGGCAACCGCGTTTATTTCGGCCCGGGGACCCTGCCGGTCAAAGTTCGCGATCTGGAAAGCGGCGAAATTCGAATGGGAACCTTGAAAGACTGCGAGGATTTTGCGCTGCTTATCGATGCCCTCGAGTATATTCATTTTTTTAAGGGCATGATTACCCCCAGCGATGTCAACAAGAAGGCTCCGGAACTGTTTATGGTCAATGCCGCCTATAACAATACCACCAAGCAGATCAGCTCAACCGCACTTTCGGCCGAAAGTGCCATGGATTTGTATCGCATGGGAGTGGCAGTTGCTGGCGGTAAAGAAGCCTTTATTCAGCGGCCCATGATCATTATCAATATGCTGGCGGTGTCTCCGCTGCAGTGGGGCAAGACCAATCTGGATGCCATTATGGGCCTGGCTAAAGTTGGCTGCCCTATTATTGTCGGCTCAGAACCCCAGGGCGGAACGACCGGGCCGACGCCCCTTGCCGGACAGGTGATGATCAACGTGGCCGAAACATTGGCAGGAATTACCCTGGCGCAACTGGTCCAGCCCAACGCGCCGGTTATGTGGGGTAATGTGGGATCGATCAGTGATATGCGCTCCGGCTTGTTTGCCTCCGGCGCAGTCGAACTGGGGTTGATCAATGCGGCCACGAATCAGATGGCCAAATTTTATCGACTGCCGACTTACAGCACCGGTGGCATGTCGGATTCAAAAGTTTCCGATGCGCAGGCCGGGGTCGAAAAATCCTTGCAGGCACTCACCGTGGCCCTGGCAGGTGGCAACTATATTCATGATGCGGCCGGTCTTATGGAAAGCTGTTTGCTATGCAGCTATGAACAATATGTTATCGACAATGAAATGCTCGGCATGGTGGCCCGTGTCCTGGAAGGGATTCGCGTAACGCCTGAAACCCTGAGTTTTGAGCAGATCAAGGAAGTCGGACCGCGGGGCAACTTTATGGGATTGCGGCACTCCCTTGATCATATCCACACGGAACATTATTTACCGGGTCTCTTTGACCGATCCACCTATGATACATGGGAAGCCAAAGGCGCCAAGGACATTCGTGAAATTGCACGAGAAAAAGCCCGTGAAATTTTGACAACACACAAAGTTGAACCATTGCCGGCCGAGGTCCAAAATGAGCTCGAGGCAATACTGAAAAAGGCTCAAGAGACATACGCAAAGTGAAGGAGAATATAAATGTCTGAAGAAAATTTAAGCGAATTACGCGATGCGATTTTTGAACTGGATTCTCAAAAAGCCGAAGACGCAGCCCGCAAGGGGCTTGAGGCCGGTTTGGATCCCCTGGATTTGATTAACAATGGAATCAGGTCGGCCCTGGATGTTTTAGGCGAGCGCTTTTCGGCGGGCGACCTTTTCCTGCCGGAGCTGGTGCTTTCGGCAAAAGCTGCCGATGCCGCCGTTGCCATTATAGAACCGGAGCTTTTAAAACAGGGCGGTTCCGACGACAAACTGGGAAAGATTCTGATCGCAACTGTAAAAGGTGATATTCACGATATTGGCAAAAATATTGTCACCGTATTGATGAAATCTGCAGGGTTTGATGTCATCGATATCGGCGTGGACAAGACCGTAGAGGAGATTATCAACGCCGCCAAAGATAACGAAGTTAGTGTGATTGGTCTTTCGGCACTGCTTACCACAACCATGCCGCAGATGCAGGAGTTTATCGAGCATTTGCAGGAAAGCGGGATTCGTGATCAATATAAAGTTATCATTGGCGGGGCACCGGTGACTCAGGACTTTTGTGATCAGCTTGGTGCGGATGGTTACGGCGCCGATGCAACGCGTGCTGTCGAAATTACAAAAAAACTGATTTCCTAGGGGAGAAACGATATCATTATCTTTATGTTAGATAAAGCAATGATCACATTCACATGAAGTCTTCATATGGTTTGGGCATAGATGCTGGTGGAACTTACACGGATGCGGTGATTATAGATTTCTCCAGCCAGCAGGTGGTTGTTAAGTGCAAGGCGCCGACAACGCAGCCGGATCCTTCCGGTGGCATTCGTTTAGCGCTCGAACCACTAGATTCAGCATTATTGCAGAAGGTATCGATGGTTTCGCTGGCCACAACGTTTGCCACTAATGCCATCGTAGAGGATCGTGGCGCAGAAGCCGGACTGATTCTGGTGGGTTACGATGAACGGCCTCCTGAAATTCCGCGTTCAACGCGTGTGCTTATGATAAACGGTGGTCACACGGTATCCGGCGAGCAAAAAACCCCTCTGGATGTGGCCGGCCTGAAAGGTGAATTGGATAGCTTCATCCAGGATCTGGATGCGGTGGCCGTGGCTGCGTTTTTCTCGGTACGCAATCCCGAGCACGAGAAACAGGTGGCCAGAATCATCCGCGATCGGTATGACTTGCCGATCGTGCGCGGTCATCGATTGTCCACGCGGCTGGATGCGATTAAACGCGCCACGACCGCCTGGTGGAACGCACGCTTGATTCCGCTTATCAGTGAATTAATCAAAGCCACCGAAAACGTTCTTGCCGAAAATGGAATCGAGGCACCGCTGATGGTCGTTCGAGGCGACGGCACATTGATGTCCGCCCAGACGGCCTTGGATCGACCGGTGGACACGTTGCTCTCGGGCCCGGCTGCAAGCATTCTGGGCGCCAAGCACCTTTCGGGATTAACCAGAGCCCTGATCGTAGATATGGGGGGCACCACAACGGATATGGCCTTTTTGGCCGGAGGAAAAGTTACCATCGATCCCCAGGGCGCAAAAGTCGGAAAGTGGCGGACCCATGTTGAAGCGGCCAAGGTCAGGACCATCGGTGTCGGCGGCGACAGTCTGATTGCCCTGACACCGGAACGAAAACTTACGGTGGGGCCCAGGAGGGTGATTCCGTTATGTGTTATCGCCCAGCAGCATCCGGAAATCATCGATATGCTCGAGACGGTTTTAAAAATTATCGATAAGGCACCTTGCGGTCGCGTAAACCCTTGCTCATTTTATTTCCCAACCGATGCCGAGTCTGACGGAGAGAGCGTGTCCAACCCGGTGAATCAAAACGCCAGCCCGTTTAACGAGTATTTACAATTTAAAGATACCTGCAACTGGTTTTCAGCGTGGGAAATCGACCGCCATGAACGCAATGGAAAGGTTTATCGCAGCAGTTTGACACCGACCGATCTTCGTGTGGCGACCGGTCGATTCGAACTCGGCGAAAAGCAGGCCGCCAGGCTGGGTCTGGCTGTTTTTGCCAAGCATATGGAAGTGGCAGAGGCTGACTGTATTCAGAGGGTAGAAGCGGAGATTAGCCGCATACTCTGTCTGGAAGCGGTCTCTCTTTTGGGCGATCGATCCGAAGCTGCCCTGCTTGAGCTTGTTGATTACTGGTTCGATCCATCTGTCGGCGCATCCAACGGGGTCGGACTTAACGTAAAGGTATCCTTAACTGCCCCGGTTATCGGGGTGGGTGCACCGGCCGCCCAATGCTTGCCGCAGACCTTTGAGCGTCTCGATAGTAAATGCATGCTGCCCGAGGCCCACGAAGTGTCCGTTGCAGTCGGGGCGGTGGTTGGGGTGGTCGATCGTACCTCGAATGCTGTGATCCGTAACGCCGAGTCGGGCGGTTTCATTTTGCATACTGAAAACGGCCGAAAGGAATTTATTTCAATGGACGCGGCGATAGAAGCCGGCAGACAAAAGTTAGAAGTCCACGCCCGGGAGCGCATGAAGCAGGATCACGTAGTTAAGCCCTTAATTGATTTTTCGATTAATGAGAAAACAGCCAAGGCTGCCGGCGGTGAAAACATTCATATAGAGACCCGGCTGCGCGTACGCGCCACCGGCAGACCCAATGTTGGACAACAACCCTGAATCAGGATTTTTACTTTTTTGGGTGGCACATACAACATTTATCGTATTTTATCATCTGTTAATTTGTTTTACCGCTCGAGATATAATGAAAAAATGTACATTGTTAGGTGTCATGGGAAAGACGGGTGCAATTGAGAACTCGCTGGATGAATGCGGTTCCTACGGGAAGTTTGAACACTTGAGAAGCAGTAATAAATGCGGGTTACGACGATATGGGCAAAGCCTTAGACTTGACAGGTAGTCTCGATTATGCTTAATAAATTCAAACCCACAGACCTCCACATTGTGTTACCTCAAATTGGCCTAACCACAGGCCTTATGTTGCGTTATCGAAGCCTAACCACAGGTCTCTTTTCGCGAAGGGTTTTACTCGCTAAAGCATCCCTCTTCTTTCGGTGTGATCAGATAAATTTCGGTGGGAGTGATATGAGAGCGGCTTATGTGTGATTTTTATCGATCACTTTTTTGTTAACCTTAACAATTTAAGGAGGATATCATCATGAGGCGAAGTCTTTTTATCATTGTTTTTTTATCTATGTTTGTCATGGCTGGAGTCGCCGGGGCCGAGTCAATCACCATCTGCGCCTACGGTGGAACCTATAACACCGGAATCGAGAATATTTTTGGGAAACCGTTTACCGAGGCCACTGGTATCGAAGTTATTGTCACGACACGTCCGATTTACTCCAAGATGGAGGTTCAGGTGAAAAGTGGCAATATTGAGTGGGATATTGTCGATGCCGAAAGCAGAATGTTTGAGCGCGGTGTTAAGCAGGGGATATTTGAAGAACTGGATTTAAACATGATAAATACGGATGGATTTGTGGAAGGCGCCGTTCACAAGTATGGTGTCGGAGGAATTTACTATTCGTACAATATCAGCTACAACTCCGATAAATGGCCGGGCGATACTGGCCCCAAGAATATGAAGGACTTCTGGGATGTTAAGAAATTTCCCGGCCCTCGGGGGATGAAACTTACCGCTTTTTCAAACCTCGAAGCCGCAAGTCTGGCTGCCGGCATCCCGGCAGATAAAGTCTACCCCATCAATGTTGAACTGGCATTAAAGAAAATGACCGAGCTGAAGCCTCATATCCGGACGTTTTGGAAAACCGGCGCCCATGGTCAACAGCTGATGCGGGACAAGGAGGTGGATCTTTGTTATGTGCCGGCCGGCAGAATCTACCAGTTGATAGACCAGGGATTTCCGGTCAAAACGATCTGGCAGGACAGTATGATCATCCTGGACTACTGGACGATTCTCAAGGGCACAAAGCACAAGGCCGCGGCAATGAAGTGGATCGCTTTTGCCTCTGACCCAAAACGTCAGGCGGCCTTTGCCGAGTGGACCAATTACGGGCCCTCCAATCAGAAGGCCTATCAGTACATCAAAAAAGAAAAGGCCGTCCGCATGCCGACGTACCCCGCAAATTTCAAAAAGGGTGTGGCCACGAATGCCAAATGGTATGCCGAGCACGAAAAAGAAATTGAACGACAGTGGGAAACCTGGAAGTTGCAGTAGGCACTTTAAACATTCAGGATTAATTGGGTTAACCCTTATCAACCGCAATCATCGGGAAATAAAGGTTCAGCTGTGAACTTATCATTAGTGAAAGATTTGAAGTTGAATGGGGATACTTGGAGACATATTTTGCTGCTGGGGCCTCTGGTGGTGTATTTATTTATATTTTTCATCTATCCCCTTTATGCCGTTCTGATCCAGAGCCTGTTCGATCCGAAATTTACCCTTGAGTATTACGTGGAGATCATCAAATACTCCGTCTATGCCCGGATGTTATGGAATACCCTTGAAATCTGCACGGTGATTACCCTGCTCTGCGTCCTTTTCGGATATCCGGTTGCATATTATTTGACGGTCAATCAGTCCAGTTGGGCCATGATCCTGATGATTGCGGTTGTAACACCTTTCTGGATGTCGGTTCTCGTCCGAACTTACGCCTGGATGATGATTCTGGGCCGTTATGGCGTCTTTAACGATTTTTTTATGTATTTGGGTTTTATCGACAGCCCCCTCAAATTGCTGTTCAACCGATTCGCGGTCTATGTGGGGATGGTTTATGTCATGTTTCCCTATGCGGTTCTTCCCATGGTCAGTGTTATGAAGGGGATTGACCGCAGCTTAATACGGGCGGCTGACAATCTTGGGTCTACCCCGTGGCAGTCGTTTAGAAATGTGTTTTTGCCATTGAGCCTTCCCGGTGTCGGCGCGGCAATTTTGCTCACCTTCATCAGAACCGTAGGTTCCTTTATCACGCCTGCTTTAATGGGAAGCACACGGGATACGATGCTGGCCCAGGGTATTCAGAACCAGATAGAGGAGGTTTCCAACTGGGGTTTGGCCAGTTCCTTGAGCATTTTACTCTTCGTGGTTGTTATTATTTTGTTTTTTATCTACAACCACTTTCTGGGCATTGATATGCTCTGGGGCGGTCAGAGGAAGGGGCAAACCAAAGCTGCCGATGGGGTCCGGGGGTCCGGAATCATTGCGCGAATCAAAAATGCCATCTGGAATGAAGACCGGGCCGTCGTGCTGGAACGGGTTATCTGGAGCCTCCAGGATCGTATAGCTCAGGTTCGTGCCGCCCTCGAAAGATGGGTTCCGGCATTCCTTCAGAAAATTAGTTTGAGCAATTTCGGGCTTAATTCTACCTGTGTTCTGGCTTTTTTATTCCTGATTTTTCCCATCTTGATTATTGTACCGGTCGCCTTCTCCAACGATCTGTTCCTGCAATTTCCGCCTCAAAAATGGGGTCTGGGACTTTTTAAATCTTATTTTGCCTCAAAACTTTGGATGAGTTCTACGAAGGTGAGTCTTATCGTGGCCGTTCAGGTAATGATTTACGCGACGGCCCTTGGCACCCTGGCCTCGTTAAGTCTTGTCAGGGGAACTTACAAGGGCAAGCCCTTCTGGTATGCCCTGATCCTCTCGCCGATGATCATCCCGGTGATTATTAGTGCCATCGCCTGTTATTTTTTCTTTGCCAAGCTTCAGCTGATCGGTACCATCACCGGTCTTGTTCTGGCCCACACCGTTCTGGCAGTACCCTTTGTCGTGATCGTTATGACCTCCACGCTCAAAGGATTCGACGAGGATCTGGAGCGCGCCAGCATGAACCTGGGAGCCGGAAGGGTGCGGACCTTTTTTAAGATCACCTTTCCGATAATCCGGCCCGGTATTTTTACGGCGACATTATTTGCCTTTATCGCCAGCTTCGACGAATTGGTGGGCGCCATGTTTATTTGCGGGGTCAGGGCGACAACCCTGCCGAAACAGATGTGGGATGGAATTCGAGATGAAATAAATCCGATTATTGCTTCGGCTTCAGCCCTGTTGATCTTTTTAACCATCATATTGATGGTGTTGATAGCTCTTGTGCAGCGCCGTCAAGAGCGCCTTTTTGCTCAAAAATTGAATTAACCCCACAAGACTTCTTTTTCCGATTCGGGATGGGAAAAACCTGTGCCGGGTGCGGTTTGAGGTCGGATGAAGGGTTTAAAAAATGGGACACCGTTATTCCGTTATTGTCACTGAAGCGCCGTATTTTTCAGAGTCCATGCAACAAATACTGAATGCGGTAGATGCAGAGCTTAAACTGGCTCCTTGCACAACCGCGGCTGAAGTTATATCCCAGGCGTCGGAAGCGGATGTGATAATCACGACCAAGGCCGATTTTTCAAAACCGGTCATTAAACGTTTAAATCGCTGCCGATTTATTCTTCGCTGTGGAATCGGAATGGACAACTTCGATATTCCAGCTGCGACCGCAAAGGGGATTTTGATTGCCAACCTTCCGGAGTGGTACGTCGAAGACCTGGCCAATCATATCATGGCCTTTATCCTTGACAGTTCAAGAAAGATTACGCTGATTGACCGGTTGGTAAGGAACGGCGAGTATTCGCTTGACAAAATTAAGCCGGTCAGACAACTCAAAAACCGCGTGCTGGGTTTTGTCGGTTTTGGCAAAAATGCAAGAAGTTTGCTGCCGAAATTGAACGCCTTTAACTTTCGTCTTCTGGTTTATGATCCTTATGCATCGAATCTGCCACAGGACGTGGAAGGCGTCGATTTGAAGGCCCTGTTGAGCCAGTCGGATTTTGTTGTTGTCAGTTGCCCGCTTACAGAAGAGACGCGAGGCATCATCGGGGATGATGAATTTAAGTTGATGAAACCGGAAGCCTATCTCATCAATTCAGCCAGGGGCGCCATCGTTGATGAAGACGCCTTAATTCGTGCGCTTCGGCAGAAAAGAATTGCGGGTGTTGCGACGGATGTATTGGCGAATGAGCCGGTAACTTCACGCGAACCGCTTCTTGAGTTTGATAACGTCATTATCACGCCGCATATTGCATGGTATTCAGAAGAGTCTATTGAGGAAGCACGCATTCGGGCGGCCGAAAATGTTGTCCGCTTTGTAAAGGGTGATTTACCAAGCCATCCGATTAATCCCGAAGCTTTGAACTCTCAAACAGCACCATAATGTCCATTGCTCGATGTCTTTCGTCAATAATATCCTCGCTATGTAACCATACGGATTTATCTTTTAAAAGCCTGGAAGTTGTCGATTTAGGAGGAAAAAATGGCCGCAGATGAAAAAATGGTCTACACGACGTGCCGTTGCAATTGCGGCAGCAATTCGCAGTGTGTCTTAAAAGCGCATGTGCGGGATGGCGTCGTGGTTGCCATTGAACCGGACGATCGCTACAATACGGGTGTCGGCCGCGAGGACGAGGTGCTCACCAAAGACGACATCGTCAAGGTCAAACTCCAGCGAAGACCGTGCACCAAGGGGCTGGTCTTTCATAAATACATCTATCACCCGCAGCGCATCCTCCACCCCCTCAAACGGGAACCGGGAAGCCAGCGCGGGGAAGGCAAGTATGTTCGCATTTCCTGGGATGAAGCGCTGGACACCATCGCCGGGAAAATGAAGGAAATGCGCGCCCGCCACGGGCCTTATTCTATCATCACACCGTACATGCCCAACGGAACCCTGGAGCGGCTTTTTTCTTTCTGGGGGGCCGGGGTGGACAGCTGGGGGTGGTGTTCCTACGATGGCGCCCGGATGATGGCGCATATGGTTGCCGGGGAAAAAGGGTGGGACTACCACGGCTACATGTCGGGATCGGCGCCGGATATGCTGGCGCACTCCAAGCTGATTGTCATCTGGGGCTACGATCCTGCCGTCGGCTCGTCGGGCCCGGCGCATCAATTCGGCTGGTTTGTCAAACTGTGTCGCGAACGCGGTATACCGGTGATCATATTCGATCCCCGATATACCGTCGGAGCTGAGGTGCTGGCGGATCAGTGGATACCCATCAAGCCGGGAACCGATCATGCCATGTTTCTGGCGCTGGCCTATCTTCTCTTTAAAAATGAGTCCTGGAACAAGGGCTTTGTGGAGCGTTACGTTGAACCGAAAGGGTTCCAGTTGTGGCAGGACTACGTGCTGGGACACACCGACGGGCAGCCCAAGACACCGCAGTGGGCGGAAGCCAAATGTACGGTACCGGCCGAGACCATTTCCGCCCTTGCGGAGCTCATCGGGACTGTCAAGCCGGCTTTTCTCCTGTGTCACTGGTCGGTAAGTCGAAAGAGCCGCGGCGAGTCGGTCGTGCGGGCATTTGCCGCTCTTCAGGCCATGCTGGGCTACTGGGGCACACCTGGCGCGGGACCGCCCTTCATCCTCGGGCCGCGGCGCAATATTCCGGTTCAAGCGCCTCTTGGCCCCCAGGGGGATTACGAGGTCCCCAAGATGTACCGAAGCCACCACTGGGCACAGGCTGTGCTGCTTCTGGACGATCTGCGCAATGGTAAAATGAGCGAAAATGAGTACATGCGCCGAGTGGGATGGCGGGCTGACCCGGCTCTGGTGAAAGAATTCAATCCCAGGATGCTCTTTTGGGGGGGCGGAGATAAGCCACACGCCTCGGACCACGTGGTCACCGCCTGTGAGTCGTCGAACTACCAGGTTAAAGCAACCCAACGCATGGAATTTGTGGTTTCCATGCACAGTATCATGACCGCCAGCGTCTCATTGGCCGACATCATCCTGCCGGCTCAGGACTGGATGTGGGAGGAAAAAAATGTCTTTCAGACCGGAGCGTACGGGGGCTTTGAGGCGATCAACTATTGCCCGGGGGTCGTCGACCCACCCGGTGAAGTTCGTCCCTGGCTCTGGGTCTACACCAAGCTTGCTGAGAAGCTGGGGATCGATCCGCAGAAGTTTTTTTCCTACTATACCACTGACGAAAACTGGGATGAAGACTGGGAGCGCTACCAGCGCGATGGATACAAAGGTGTAGAGGCATACTACGATAAGCGCGGCGTTGAAATCCCTTCCTGGGAGGAATTTACCCGGGGGCAGTTTATCAACTGCGACGAACTGGACAGCACCCCCTTTACCGGTTGGGACGAGCAGATCAAGGAGGGCAAGCCCTTTAAGACCGAATCGGGAAAGATCGAATTTTACTCCTCCCTGGTGGCGGATGAGAGTAAAAGGGGCACGGGTCAGCACCTGGATTATCTGGGCCGGGTTTACGACAATCTGCCCTCGGAATGGGGCCCCCTGACGCCGCTGGCCAAATATGAAGATACTGTCAGAGGCATGGACGATCCGCTGGTAACAAAGTATCCTTTGATGCTGCTGGCGGCGCATGCCCGCTACCGGGTTCATTATCTATTTTGGGAACACCCCTGGCTAAAAGATCACGTTTATCGCCATCGGGTCTGGATAAGCTCAGCTGATGCGGAGGCAAGAGGAATCAAAGATGATGATATGGTAAAAGTTTACAATGACCGTGGCACGGTGGTAATGCCTGCCTACGTGACATCGCGAATCATGCCGGGCCTGATCCTTATCCATCATGGCGGCAAATATCTTCCGGATAAATCCGGCGTGGATTTCGGCGCATCACCATCGACGTTGCTGGGCGGTGACAATAAAAGCTGTGTAACACCGGCCAAAGCAACGAACCTGGTGCAAGCCGAAAAATATCAAGGAGTTTAAAATGACCCAGTATGGCTTCTTTGTTGACCTCAGTCGCTGCATTGGCTGCAATGCATGCGTTATCGTTTGCAAACAGTGGCACCATATCCCCCCGGGTCCTGTGAAATGGATGCGGGTCTATCAATGGGAAGAGGGCAATTTTCCCGATACCCGCATCTTTCTTTTGCCGATCATGTGCTATCATTGCGAGAGGCCGGTTTGCGTTGAAGCTTGCCCCAACAGCGCGCTAACCAAGGAAGATGCGTATGGTGCTGTGCTGCTAAATCCGGATAAATGCAGTGGTGAGCGAAAATGCTATCGGGCCTGTCCTTACGGGACACCTCAGTTCGAGGACGATCAGCCGGGCAGCCTCATGTCAAAGTGCAACATGTGTGTGGATCGTCTGCAGCAGGGGTTGAAGCCGATATGTGTCTTGAGTTGTTCGCTGCGAGCGCTGGAGTTCGGTCCTTTAGATGAGCTCATGGAGAAATACGGCATTAGGCGCAGCATGGACTTTCTACCCAAAGAGCGCATCACCCGCCCGGCGGTCATCTTCAAACCACCGGATCCAAAGAAAAAGGTTTTGCCCTGGGATGCGGATAAGGCACTGGCGCTCTGGCAGAAACGGGTACCCGCGGATGGTCGCAAACTGCCGGATGTATTTCAGGATAAAAACCAGATCACAGAAGCTCCCCAGAAGATTGTGGGTCGTCACAAACTCGTGCTCAAGCCCAAAACCACATCTGAATTGATGTATTACACCACAGATGACGAATAGCCGAAGTTGACGGATTGCGTAACGGTCACAGAGGCTGACTGAGGTCTGTTTTGCCGAATCACCTCGGTCCGGCGTCAGACAACGCCGAACCAGGTGTGAAATTGCTGCCTATCAATCTATCGCTTCGGCTCCCGGCTCCGTTTTAAAGAAGCTCGTCGTATTTTGGACTCTGGTAGTATTTCATCCAGAAGTCGTTGCGTATATCGCGCAAGGTGGGCACGGCGATGCGGGCCGCGTCCACTTTGTCCAGATCCAGCTCTGCCGAGACCACCGCATCTACGGCATCCCCACCGTTGGCGAGGACTTCACCGAAGGGGTCGACGATCATGCTTTCGCCGAAATAAGCCTTTTCCCACTCGGTGCCGATCCGGTTTGAGTAGACGGTGAACATGCCGTTATCCACGGAGCGCGCCACGTTGATAATATCCCAGTGCACCCCACCTGCGTAACCGGGTGCGGCCGTGGGGCAAAACATGATTTCGGCACCCATTATGGCCTGGATACGGGCCGTTTCGGGATAACGCCGATCATGGCAGATGATGGTGCCGAATTTGGCCTGGGGAGCAAACTCGGTCTCCAGGACTTGGAACTCATTGCCGCGACGGAAATACAGTTTTTCGAGGACCATGACCGAGGCGACCTGTGTTTTGCGGTAATTTCCAACAACCGTTCCTTCCGGACCCACTGTGGCTGCCGAATTGTAATATATACCGGGTGCTTTCCGCTCGAAAAGCGGCATGATTACATAATTCTTATACTTTTTGGTCAGCTTACCTACGGCTTCGGTACTGGGACCAGGGATCGGTTCGGCCTCTTTAAAATACTCGGGATCCTTGGTATAGAATTTTTCGTAATCTGTGGTGCAAAGTTCCGGCGGCAGGATGATCTGGCATCCATCTTCAGAAGCTTCTTTGATCAGCTTGAGAATGTGTTCAACTTTTTCTTCCCTCGAAGAGCCGGGCATGGTTTTAGCCTGTAGTGCTGCTACCTTGATCTTTCTTGCTCCCATTTGCAATCCTCCTAGTTTGTTGGTATTGATTCAGCGGCGAGATAACGGCCCTGGCCTGCTTTCGCCGTTATTTCTCCGTCTTGAGCAATGATTTCACCCCGTTGCATGACAATCTGCGGCGCACCCAGACATTCGCGGCCTTCGAACATGCTGTAATCAACCTTTGTATAGGGTTGCTGGGCCGTTATCTTGGTGGTGCGGGTGGGGTCAAAAATTACCAGGTCAGCATCCGATCCTTTCTGAATCGTTCCTTTGCGCGGAAACAGACCGAAAATTCGGGCTGGATTCTCACACAATATTTCCACCAGGCGCGGTAGCGTTATTCGACCTTTATTAACGCCTTCGTCGTACATAACGGCCAGCAGCGTATCAATGCCGGGCAAGCCCGATGGAGCTTTAAAAATGTCTTCAAAGCGGGGTTCCTGTTTTTCTACCAGATGACCGGCCGTGTCTGTGGCGACAACATCGATCAACCCGTCGGCCACGGCTTTCCACAAGTGCTCGATGTCTTTTTCCTGTCGCAGGGGCGGGCCGACCTTCGCCAGAGAACCCATTTTTTTCATCTGTTCATCCGTCAGGGTCAGATAATGAACACATGTCTCGGTAAATAAAGGCTTTGGGCCCTCCCATTCCTTGAACAGGCGCACGACCTCCAGGGCCTGCCAGGCGCTGAGATGTGGCAGATACATCGGACAGTTCATGACCTGAGCCAGCGAAAGCACTCGAAATACGGCTTCGGCTTCGGCAATGTTGGGATGGGTCCGATAATAGTACTCGGGACCCACTTTGTCCTCGGCGATGCATTTGTCCTCGAGAAAATCCAGCATGGCGCCGCTTTCGGCATGCACGGCAAACAGAGCGTTGTGCTCGGCGAAAAGTTCCATGACGGTCATTAATTCGGAATCACTGAGCATCATCCCGCGCTTGCCATAAGCCATGAAGGCTTTGAAGGAAATCACGCCGCGCTCCACGATTCGGGGCACGACCTCGGCGATGGTTTCCATATCATCATGACAGAGGCTGCAGTGCAGGGCAAAATCGATGATGGAGTCACGTTCGCCTTCGGCGATGAAGTCTTCAACGGCATCGTATAAGTTACCGCCCTTGCCCCAGGCCTTGATGGCGCCGATAAAAGGAATGAGCGTTGTTACACCGCCATAGGCGGCGCCCTTGGAAAGGGTGTCGATACGGTCGCCGTACACCGGGTGAAGGTGGGCATCGATAATTCCCGGCAGCACGTATTTCCCGGAGGCATCGATGGTCTTGTCGGCCTCCGTCGGGCTCTCGGGTGGCTCGAGAGCCTCAACCAGGCCCCCTTTTACCAAGACATCAACTCGCTGCAATCCACGGCCGCTGACAACGATTCCGTCCTTTATTCTGATATTTGCTTTGTTTTGCGACACAGTGTCCTCCTATCTTTTAAGTTTTATCTTCGTTTTTATTTCAGCCCTTGGAATCATCGGTTGAGTTTTTTTGAGTGACGGACAGACAGGCGCCCACTATCCGTTGATAGGCACCGCAACGACAAAGATTGCCTGAAAGAGCTTGCTTGATCTCTGCGGCACCGGCTTGGGGGTGGCGATCCAAAAAGGCCTTTGCGGTGATGATCATTCCCGGTGTGCAAAATCCGCACTGGATGGCGCCCTGTTCAACAAAGACCTGCTGGAGCGGGTCCAGGTCCCCGTTGCGGGTCAGCCCTTCAATCGTTGTAATTTCCTTGCCCTCTGCTTCTAAAGCCAGCACCAAACACGAGCTTACGGGCCACCCGTCCATTAAAACGGTACAAGCGCCGCAATCTCCCGTATCACAGCCCTTTTTTGTACCTTTGAGCTCCAGGTCGTCCCGCAGGAAATCAAGCAGGGTTTTACCCGGCCAGACATGCGTCGCGATACTTTCACCGTTTACCTTTAAGGAGATCGGTTTCATTGCCGTGACGTCAATTCACGTTTTTCCGCGTCTCTTCCCAGGCTTTATTAAGGACACGGAGGGTTAATACCGATATCATTTCCCGGCGGTAATCTTTACTGGCCCGAATATCCGATAGGGGCGCGCACTCCTCGGCGGCAACACGGGCGGCCTCTTTTGCCCGCTGCGAACTCCATTTCCGCCCCGCAAGTACCGATTGCGCTCGAGTTGCCCGCATCGGTGTCGGCGCCACCGCGCCCAAGGCGACAAAAACATGGCCAATCTTATCCGGCTCGTTGACCTCCGGGATCACGGTTGCCGCGACACTAACAACGGAGCACTGCAGGGCTTTGCGGAGGCCGAGCTTGAAAAAAGCCTCTCCGCTTTGCTCCGGCGGCGGGGTGACCTGGATTTCGACCAGCATTTCGTGCGCGGCCAGATCCATTTGGCCGGGACCCTTGAAAAATTCTTGCAGCCCCAGGGTTCTCTGACCAGTGGGCCCCTGGATCACCACGCGGGTGTCATAGCTGAGCAGCGCCAGGCTTAGGTCTCCGGCGGGTGACGCGGTACATAAATTACCTCCGATCGTCGCCCGGTTGCGGATAATCGGGGACCCCAGGCGACTGGCGGCGGTCTTGAGGTTTTTGAACTTACCGATGTCTTCACACCACTCGATGAGTTCTCTGGCCGTGGTCAACGGACCGATAAGGCCTTGACCCTTGGCGGCGACTTTGAGTCCGTGAAGTTCTTTGATCGTTTTGATGTCCAGTACGGCCTGGGGCCGAATGGTTTTTTGTTTTACCCAGACCAACAGATCGGTTCCGCCCGCCAGAATGTGCATTCCAGGTCCGCTCTTTTCCAGAAGACTCAGGGCCTCTGGAAGGGTACGGGGTTGATAATATTCGAATTCAGCGGACATCGTTTTTATCCTCGGATCGTGCTTGCAAAGCCCAATACAGTTTTTCCGGTGTTATGGGCAGTTCTTTAACACGGGCGCCGGTGGCCTGAAATATGGCGTTGGCAATCGCCGGCGCGGTGGAATTCAAAACAAGCTCGCCGTGGCCTTTGGCACCGTACGGGCCCTCCGGGTGTCGCGTCTCCACCAGCACGGGCACAACCTCGGGAGAATCCTGTATCGTTGGAATCTGATAACCATGGAGGGAGGGGTTCAACACTTTTCCATTTTTCAGCAGCATTTCTTCGCTGAATACGGTGCCCAGCCCCTGAACGGCTCCGCCTTCAATCTGACATTCAGCTCCCTGGGCGTTAATGGCTTTGCCCAGATCGTAAGCCGACACAATCTTTAAGACTTCATATTGTCCTGTCTCTTCATCGACCTTTACTAGGGCAATCTGGGTGCCATACATCCAAAAGGCAGAAGCCCGTGGCGTTTTGCCTGTCTCGGGGTCTCCTAAAATCGCTTTGGAAGTATATATCCCTTTGCCGACCAGACTGGCTTTGCGAGGTTCAAAATGTCTTTGAATCAGTTCTTCAAAGGGCAGCCCGCACTCATCTGATCCCATGGGTTTTATATATCCCCCGATGATTTCCAGGTCTTGCTCGGGCAGTCCGTAACACTGCGAGGCAATCGATTTAAGTTGAGCTTTGATTTCCTCACAGGCAGCCATTATTGCGTTGCCCATCGTAAAGGTGCTGCGGCTGCCGGTAGTGGACTGGTCGTAGGGCGAGTAGTTCGTGTCCGGCTGGGAAATGCTTATTTTCTGATAAGGTACGCTCAGCGTTTCGGCCGCGATCTGAATAAAGGCGTTGTTGGAACCCTGACCCAATTCAACGGTGGCGCAGTCGATCTGTACACTGCCATCCTCGTCTATTCGTACGATAGCCGAAGCCGTGGCCGGGCTGAAGCTGAGTTTGTGGCAACATCCAATTCCCAGACCAAAGCCCTTTTTAGATTTGTGTGGGTCATAGCCAATGGTTTTGGCTGCCTGGCGAAGGGTCTCCTCGAGACCCACGCCTTTTAGGATTTCCCCGGAAGGTGTTTCGTTTCCCTCCTGGATGCAATTCTTGATTCGGATTTCCAGGGGATCTATTCCCAGCTTGTGAGCGATGGTATCCATCTGAGACTCATATGCCCAGCTCAGTTGAGGTGTGCCAAAACCGCGCATGGGACCGGAAATGAGATTGTTGGTGTAAACGCAATAGCCTTCGATATTCGCATGCTCGATATTGTAAGGTCCGACAGCGGTAAAACAGGCGTTTCTGACGACCAGCGGACTGCCTTCAGCATATGCGCCGGCGTCGTAATACGCTTTAACCTCGCGAGCGACGATCTGACCGTCCTTGGTGACACCCGTTTTGAAAAAGATTTTGGCCGGTTCCTTGTGCACCGTCATCTCAAATTCCTCTTGTCGAGTGAGCTCTACTTTAACCGGCCGGTTGTTGGAATGAAAGGCAAGGATAGCCGTTATCGGCTCGATTCGGGTATACGACTTGCCGCCGAACCCTCCGCCCACTCCAGGAACAATGACGCGAATACGATTCAGCGGTAAACCCAGGGTTATCGCAAGTTCGCGTCTAATCAAAAAAGGTGACTGGGTGCTGTCCCAGAGCGTGACTCGTCCGGAGGGATCGGCCTGGGCAATACAAACGTGAGTTTCCAAAGGGGTATGCGCCACCATTTGAGAATAATAGAAATCCTCGAATATTTCATCGGCGCTGTCAAAACCTTTTTGGATGTCGCCTTTTTCGAATTTTACAAATGTGCAAATATTTGTGTGGGATTTGGCTCTGAATATCGGAGAGACCGTATATTTATCAAGATCGGGATGAATGAGTGCCGCATCCGGTTTTACGGCTTCAAGCGGATCAAAGACCGGCGTCAAATCCTCGTATTCGACCTCGATTCTTTCTACCGCTTCTTCAGCCGCCTCCGGCGAAACCGCACAGACGGCTGCGACCGGCTCACCACAGTAGCGCACTTTTTCCTTTGCTAAAACGGGCTCGTCGTTGATATAAATTCCAAAGGTGGCCTGAATATCTTCGCCGGACAGAACAGCGATCACGCCGGGTGCCCGACGGGCCCGGTTGACATCAACCCGGGCCAGCCTGGCGTGAGGTCTTTCACTGCGCTTGAGTTTGCCATATACCATGCGTGGCAGGACGATATCTCCAGTGTAGGTGTACAAACCGGAGGCCTTTTGAGCGCCTTCATATCGCGGAAAACTTTTTCCTACAAATTCCATCAATTTGTTTCCTGCAGAATGTTAATTGACTCGATATTTTTGGCTTTCATTCCCCTAAGAGGTCTAATTGCCCTGCGTATTGCAGTATTAAATTCTGGAGCGCTTCGGTTCTCTGGTTCAACAGTGAAACATAATGTTCGAGGTTGTCGCGATCATAACGTTCCTCCGGGATGACGATGTCTATGCAACCGATGGGATGCCTGCTGGGGTTTAACAACGGTACGGCAATAGCGTTTCCTCCGGTTGCGAACTCACCGGAACTGGTGGCATATCCCTGTTTTTTGATTGTTTTTAATTCGCGGCGCAACTGTTCCGGATCGGTGATCGTGTTGGGCGTATATTGGGGCAGTCCCCTTCCGATCATTTCTTCGATCTGCTCGGCCGGCAAATGTGCCATAATGACCTTGCCGGGGGCGGCGGCGTGCAGAAACTGCCGTTTGCCCATTGGATTGACGTAGCGTATTGGATGATCGGATTCGATCTTTTCGATAAAGTATAGCGTCTTATCGATATAGACACACAGGTAGACGTTCTCATTAATGTCGTCCACGATATTTCTTAATATGGGTTGCGCCAGCTGCCGCAAGTTAAAGTGGGTCAGAAAATTGAAAGCAATATTAAATAAAGCCGGCCCGCACTTGTAACGATTGGTTAGGGGGTCTTTGACCGCATACTTTTGGCGCTCCAGTACCTGCAGCGCCCGGTGGGTAGAGCTTTTGCTGAATGATATTTTGCGAGCGATATCCAGCACCGAAACACCGTCCTGCGATTCGGCCAATGTTTTTAGCAGGCTTAAGGTCACTTCAATAGACTTCATGCGAGCTCTAATCTTTACCTTATTTTGTTATTTAGGTGCGTCAATCTGTCTGCAACAAATGCAGGTTTTCGATGGTGGCAACTATCACCTCAGTTATCGCCCATGCGAGACTTGCATTTGTAACCCAAAAGGCCCGGAGCTGGTTCCATTCGGAGAAAGGACCATTTCCGAGAGCTTGCCAAAATGGGTCAGTCAGAAATTTTTCCCAAATCGCCTTTGACGACCTGGGCTTTTATCTCCTCCGGCGTGGCCTCGTGGTACTGCCCCACACCTTCCTGGATAAGGTTACTCAAATCCGGCCGGTCCTGCAGGATCCTCTCGACGGCGTCGGCCATATTGTCCAGCATTTCGATCGGAAAACCGATGAAGGTCTCCTCGGTTTTTACCTTGACGTATAAGCGACCCCCGTAGCAGCCCAGCGTGTGATACATCTGACCGTGTTGAAAGGGACCGCCCATGATAACGGCACAGGTGGAAGGGCCGGTTATGCCCTGAACCACACCTCCCATATGATAGGTAGCCGCTCTGGCGAGGTACATCGCCTGTTTGGGGTTGCATATGACGACGACAACCCCGCCCCCATTTCGAATACTAATGGGACAATTGTCAAGTGGGGCATAGGAAATCACCTTAACCGTTTCTTGATCGATACGCGGGTAAAATGGCAGGGTCCGGCGAAAGACAGCCGGGCTGGCATACATGCTGCGACCTTTATCGGGATACTTGCCCGCATTCCAGTCACCGGTCTTCAAGCCGGCGAAAGCTTTCGACATTCCCAGATAGTAGCGGCCATTTTTACAGGTATGGTTTTTGTCGACCGTATAAAACACTTTGCCCTCCAGGCGGGACAAATCCAACATCGTGCAGGCTTTTGAGCCGCCTTTATACTGGGGTACATTTTCCGGAGGATTGGTCGAGAAAAAAACGGCCACCGGTGTGCTTTCCAGCCTGAGTCCCTCCATGAGCCTCTGGCACAGATTTTGGTACTTTTCTTGTTCAGTCATGTCTTCTCCCATAAATTTCGCTTAAAATTAGTGTGATTAGTGAAGCCCCGAAGACCGAATGTTGCATCGCATTTGGTGGTCTTCGAGCCGGCCTACTAAATCTGGGACACTGTCCCACATTTGGAGGAACTCTAATCCAACAACTAAGAGTTGTCAACTGAATTTTTTAACATAAAAATAGATGATGATTGAAGTCTTTTCGATACCCCATCCGCTTGCGGCGGGGTGCTTAATTTTAGTATATTATGAATATAATCGGTAAATTATACCATCGGTCGGCAAACTGCTTCACAAATTACAAACTGGCTTCATCCGGTTACCAGGTCAGCAACAAGTTTATTCCACGCCGCACTGATAAATTTTTCGTCAAGCGTGAGAAACTCACCCACCATCAACGCCATGGCAGGGTAGACATCTTTGGTGAGCGTTGCAAGCTTTAGCAAGATCTCCTCTTTTGAAAACGGTTGATCGGGTCCGCCTTTGGCGCTCAAGCATTCAGCGCTCAACTTGTCGCCATCATGCAGCTTGATGGTAACTCGAGCGGGACGGTCATGCGGCCATGGCTTCTCGGGTTCAAATTTTTTTAGCGCAATCAATTTACGAAGCTTTTCAATTTCAGAATTCTTTAGGGTTTTTGCGCTAAACGCCTCAACTTCGGCGTGCTTAAAGTATAGCGTCGCTGCGATAATATGGGGCAGCGAAAATCTAGCGGCCAGACTGCTTTGAGGACTATAGTTGTCCAGTGTGAGGCCCAGTTCGTGGGTTTCAACAACTATATTTTTGATATCCCTAAACCCCTTGCCTGCAGGCATGTCAGACAATACTTCAAGCGCGGCCTCGACTGCAGAGTGGGCATATTGACAACATGCAAATCGTTTGTGATACCCATCCGCGATCGCCCATTCTTTGCCAAGCCCGCTGGAAAACTCGTCCACATTCGGCTTACCCCCTAAGCTCACGGAGTACACCTCATGCAGGGTGCTTTTCAATCCTGCAACACCGCAACGGGCCCAATCGACACTGCGCAAGCCGTTCCAGGCTGCGCAGGCCGCCCACATGTTTTCGATCAGAGCTCCTTTGACCGCATGGTTATAGGGACCGACGGTAATCAGCGTTGCGGCCGACGTTAAAGCATTAATAAAATATTTGCTATCTAACTGCCGGATTGATGCGACCGCCGCTGCTGCACCGATACAGGCAAAAAGCGCATGAGGATGCAGGCTGATGGATGGGAATTTCCATACGCGAGCGACACGGGTCACAATCTCATAGCTTGCGACCAGTGCCTTGAGCACTCCACCGAAACTTGCGCTTTCTGACTCGGCCTCGGCAAGCAAGGCGGGCAGCGCATACAATCCACCGTGACAGGCTGTTTTGCGATAGCCTTCATCAAGCTCGCACCAATTGGCGGCGGCCGCATTGACGGCCGCCGCGCTGTAGCGATCGGTGCGTTGCTGTGCGCCGAGAAAAACAGTGGCTTCGGATATGGCCGCGGGGCGCAAAAGTTGCTTGCTAATACAAATAACCTCGGGCTCGTTGCGGGCGGCCGCTATGGCCCCCAACTCATCGCCGATAACCAGCACGGCTTTGCGAAGAATTGGATCGGGAATATCTTCGAGGCCAAGGCCGACAGCCCAATGTACGAGCGCTTCAGTCTGGTGCTCAATTTCTTTTGCTTGATCTTTCACAGTCATAGGGTCTGTGTTTTGCAACGGGTTGAATTACAGGGAAGTGATTCTGCAAACTGAAACGATTGTGTCGTTTGCGTGGGATGTTATTTCTGTTTCAATCCGTCGATGCGTGAGTTGACAATGAAATAAGGCGCGAATTCCACTTCCTCAGGCCAATTCTGATAATAGCGCATCACCTGCGTTTTCAATTCGTCCATGGCCTGAACTTTTCCTTTTTCTGTTTCCGTCCGGGGCCGTAAGGCGGCCGATGCCAGACGTTCCCCGATGGCCTCCTCGTCCAAAGTCAAAAGACGACCCGATTCAACCACGATCTGGCCGTTTACGATGACGGTGTGTACATGCTGGCCCTTTCCGCGATAAAGAAGGGTATCGATGGGATCATGCGAAGGATCCACAAAGGGCCGGCACATTTCCTTATAATCCAGCAAAACCATATCGGCGTAACGGCCGGGCTCCAAACGACCTAACTCGTCGCCGTAACCGATCAGAGCGGCACCGATTTCGGTGCCCATTTTCAGGATCTGGCGGGCACTTAAATAAGGCGAATCCAATTCGAGCGAAGCGATCCGCTGCAGCAGATAACAGAGTTTCATTTCCTGGATAAAATCTTCATCATCGTTTATGCCTTTGCTGTCAATGCCGATTCCAAGCCGCACACCGGCCTGCATCATGTGGTAGGCCGGCGCAATCCCATTGCGAACTCTCAAATTACAGGAAGGATGGTGCGTAACACCGGTGCCCGTTTTTGCCAGAAGCTCGATATCCGATTCAGTTGGATACACGCAGTGCCCGATGACGACGTTTTGACCCAGCAGTCCCAAATCATTCATATATTCAATCAGGGTCTGACCGAAAAATTTGAGGCCATAAATTTTCTGGAAGATCGTCTGTAACGCGTGGGTATGAATCAAAGCGCCCATGCGTTCGGCCTCCTGACAGATTTCCAGGAGCAACTCCTTGGTAGTCCATTGCGGGGATACCGGGCCGAATCCGATACGACTCATGGAGCCGTGGTATTGTGAATGCAGATTACGCACAACCTCGACATAATTTTCGGCGGTCAGCGCTCCAGCCGGGCGAGGGGCCGTAAGGATATTTCGCGATTTTTCAGATAATTCCTTCAGTACACGGTCGTTATCACCGTAAACATAAGGATTGTTGTTTGAGATTGCCGGGCAAAACAACACGCGCATACCCGCGTCGCGATAAGCACTTAGAAGGTCCTCATATTGTTTCTCGAAGTCGGTCGTATCGGCAAGAATCATATTGTGCATGGTTCCGGTAACACCGCATTTTAATAAGCGGGTGGCTGAATAGGCCACATCTTCATAGGTGGGCAACGGTATAAATTTATTATAGGTATCAAAGCGCCAGGTTTCCAGGGTATTATCGAGCGCTCCGCGCTGAAAATCAGACAATCCTTTTCCGTGGGTGTGGGCATTGATCAGGCCCGGTATGAGCAGGAACCGCTGTCCGCCGATCGTTTTCACGCCCGGATATTTGGCTGAAAGTTCATCGTAAGGGCCGATGTCGTGAATAAACCCACCGGCAATGGCGACCGTGCCATCGGATACGACCGGTTGGTCATGGGCCGCCACCAAATGGCCGGCGCGAACTAGCATAGTCACCTCTGACATGGTTATCCTCCTGGTATAAAGCCTTGTTTAAACAGATCCGTCTGAAATCGGTCTCGGGTTGCGAGCGAAACATGAGGCCGACGACCTGTTTCTATTTGTCCCGTTATATTTTGTGCCAAGGGCTCTTTCCGTATGATGGCAGGGTTTCAACATTTTTCCCTGATTTTTATTTGTCGTCCCCGCGCTTTCTCTTTTCCAACGGTTGGTTCTTGTAAGGTCCCTCATAGGAGACTTTCATCCAGTCCCTTTCCTCATTCGAGGGTTCCTCAGCATATAAAGGATATAATGTGCTGAATTCGTACTCACGCCATTCCTCAAGATTTTGGCAAATCTCCGGTAACGCCTCGATTGGGATCGATAGACATATCTCCGTGGGGCTGACGCCCATTAAGCCAAAAACCCCGCGGCATCCCAGCGTGTAGCGTATTTCTCCGCTTAGATACGCATGGATCCAACTCGCGGAGCAGGTGCCGGGCCCCGTTATTCCCTCGATCACCCCGCCGCGATAGTGAATTGCAGCGCGGATTGCATACACACAGGTTTTTGGATCAGCAATCAACGTAACGACATCAGGGTCAAAGGGACAATCGGAAAGCGGCGCGCAACAGAAATATTTTACGGTGCCGGGCGTAATATTGTGATACCGCTCTTTGACTCTTCTTGCCGCCCCGGGAGAGCCGTAAATGGTGGGATTCCCGTCTTTGCGGCGAGACCAACTATACCCGGATGCAAGATCCGGCGGAGGTTCGCCCAGCCCGATGTAAGAATAACCGGCGCAGATGTCATCGATATGGTCGACATCCAAAATAAAAGTTTCACCATGAAGTCTGGATCTTTGCATGAATTGGCAGTGCACGAGTTCCAAAGCGCCGGTATAGGGTTCGGTACCGTAAGGGGGTTCCATCGTCCAGGCGAGTGCAATCGGGTCACCCTTGAATCTTAGATTTTTCTTGAGTATTTTGGCCATCCTCTCAAGAGGCCAATCATGGTATTTACGCTTATACGGGTCTTTCGAAGGGGGTCGTCCCCCTCCCTTTTTATTTTCTTTCCCTTTTTCACTCATTTTAATTCTCCTGGTGATAGACTTTATCTATTTTTAAGTGCCCTTTTTCTTTTCCAAAGCGGTCAGGATCTTTTCGGGCGTAACCGGCAGTTCCCTAATTCTGACACCGATCGCATCATAGATCGCATTGACGATTGCGCCGGCCGTCGGAATCAGTCCGGCTTCCCCGATACCTTTGGCGCCAAATGGTCCTTCCGCCTCGTGGGTCTCGATTATAATACTGGTGACATCGGGTACATCCATGGTTGTAGGCAAATTATAGGCTGTCAATTTCGGATTTTTGACAACGCCGTCTTCCCAGATGACTTGCTCGGTGAGTGCAAAACCGACACCCTGGGCGACAGAGCCTTCGAGCTGCCCTTCGATTGCCATGGGGTTGATGGCTTTGCCCACGTCGTGGGCAGCGACCACTCTGATGACGGTCACCTGACCGCTGTCGGTGTCGACCTCCACCTCGGCCACCTGGGTGCCAAAGCAATAGGTGGGACAGGGATTGCCATATCCCGACGTCAGATCCGCCACTTCACTGACCGTGTCGATGTAGCAGGCACTGGCAACCACCGGTACGCCCATGGGAAAGGCCGAGGCCTTATCATGCGTGGCTTTGGCAGCGGCCTGCGCGATGGTGACAGACCGTTCAGGCTGCGACTTAACAAATATCTTGCCGGCGCCTGAATCCAATTCTTCAGCCGGCACCTCCAGCATTAAAGCCGCTCGGCTCAGCAGCTCGCATTTGGCGTCCTGGGCTGCCAGTTTCACAGCGTTGCCGCCCAAAAATGTCTCACGCGAGCCCCGGGCCCCCAGGGCCACCGGAGCGATGCCCGTATCGCCGGAGTGGACGCGTACCTCCTTGACATCAATTCCGATAACTTCGGCCGCGATCATCGCCAGGGTTGTCATTGATCCCTGACCCACATCCGGAACACCGGTAATTAGATCCACAGATCCGTCATATTCCACCTTGAGGACGGCCGATGAAAAATTTGCACCATGGGCCCAGGCGCCACCCCCGCCTGAATGGACGAAACAGGCCATGCCAATACCGCGCTTATTTGATTTTCCGCGCTTGGCATTCCAACCCGCTTCGGATGCGCTGCGCTCGAGACTCTCCGTCAAGCCGCAGCTTGAGATTTTGGTGCCGCTTACAGACACAAAGCCTTCGTGGCAGGCATTCATAATTCGCAACTCCAGGGGATCGATCCCAAGCGCCGCTGCAATCTCGTCCATTTGCGACTCTATCGCAAAGGTAATTTGGGGGTTCCCATAGCCACGAAATGCACCGCCGTAGACCTTGTTGGTAAACACCACTTTGGCATCCATTTTAGCGCATGGAATGCGGTAGCAATGATCAATCCGGCTTAACGCATGGCCGGTAATGGCCATGCCCTGATCCTGATAGGCACCGGCGTCTGTCAAAATGTCAGCGTGACATGCGGTAATGCGCCCGTTTGATTTTACACCGGTTCGCAACGTCATCGTCATCGGGTATCTCATCCGGTCGGTGGTAAATTCTTCTATGCGGTTTTTAATCAGGCGAACCGGCCGGCCGCTTTTCAGGGCCAGTATGGCGCAAATTGGATCGATGGAATCTGAGGACTGGCGGCTTCCAAAACCCCCGCCGACGTGGGCCTTGCGCACGCGAATATTACCGACAGGCAGCTCCAGGACGATACTTAACATCTCGCGCAACACATGGGGTATTTGGGTGGTCGTCCAGATGGTCAGTCGGCCATGGGCATCAACCTCCGCCAGGGTGCCGCGGGTCTCCAGGCAACAGTGAGCCACAGCATTCGTTTGGTAAATTGCTTCAAACACCCTGTCGGCCTTCGCAAAACCGGCGTCCACTTCGCCAAATTCTTTATGGATTTCGCCGGCGATATTTCCGGGACTGTCCTCATGGATCAAGGGGGCGCCGGGTTTAAGGGCTTCCTGCGGGTCGAAAACGGCCGGCAGGGGTTCCAGGTCCACTTTGATGCGGGAACAGGCTTCCTGGGCGGCTTCCTCGCTTTCCGCGGCAACCGCCGCTATATCGTCTCCGATGTAGCGAACCTTATCCGATATGAGGCACTCCTTATTTGCCACTGCCATGTAAAACCCGACGCATGTGTTGGAGGAATCAGCCGAGGTAATGATGGCTTTAACACCCGGAACCTGTTCAGCCGCCTGCGTATCAATATTATGGATTCGGCCATGGGCGATCTGACTTCGCAGGATGGCACCATAAAGCATGTTGGGCGGTCTAAGATCCGGCAGAAACGGAGCCCTGCCGGTTACCTGGTCAATTGCATCGATCCTGGGTGTCCTTTTGCCGATTGTGTGAAATTCCTTCATTTGACTTCTCCGTCTCCGGCATACATGGCTTTAGCAGCGATCATAACCGCCTCGATGATTTTGGTATATCCCGTGCACCGGCAGATGTTGCCGGCCAGTCTGAGCCGCACTTCATCTTCTGAAGGGTTTGGATCTCTATCCAGCAGTGCGAGGGTCGACATCACCATCCCGGGGGTACAAAAACCGCACTGAATCGCGCCCTGATCGACAAATGCCTGCTGTACGGGATGTAATTTGCCGTTTTGGGTTACGCCTTCAATAGTCTGGACGGAACTGCCTTCCAGCTCGGCTGCCAGGACCAGGCATGCGTTGCATACCCGGCCATTTAAAATGACGGTACAGGCACAGCAATCTCCCATTTCACAACCGCGTTTCGTTCCGGTTAAATTGAGCTTTCTGCGCAACACATCCAGAAGGGTCCAGTGGGGTTCAACATCCAGTTGCACGTTTTGACCATTGACTTCAAATTGAACCTTTTGCATGGTTGTCAATTTCCTTCTGCCTGCGTGGCTCGTTCCCAGGCCTGTTGTAATGCGCGTCTCGTCAAAACCTTTACGATTTTGAGCCGATAATCTTGTGTGCTTCTAAAATCTGTTATGGGCGTAGCCACCGAGCCTGCCAGCTCACAAATATCTTCAAGTGTCTGATCCGTTATACCCTGTTTTAGCAGAATTTCTTCTGCGGCATACAGCCGAAGCGGCGTGGGCGCTACCGCCCCCAATACGATTCTGGCAGAATTGATCTTGTTGGCCCCGTTTAACGTAATCCGTGCTGCTGCTGATACAATAGCCACATTCATGGCGCGGCGTCTGCCAATTTTATAAAACGCGGCACCCGTATCTGGAGTCGGGTGGGGAATTTTTAATGCGGTGACCAATTCTCCCGGTTTTAAAGCGGTCTGCCCGGGACCGACCAAAAATTTTTCTACCGGTTTAGTTTTGGATCCTTGCGATCCGGTAATTTCCAATTGTGCGTCCATGGCGATTAGCATCGGCGCCATATCCCCCGCCGGAGAGGCTCTACAGATATTTCCAACGACCGTGCCGCGATTTCGCACCTGTTCGGACCCGATGTTTCGGGCGGTGATGGACAATCCCGACCAATCCTTCTGCCCCGCAGCCCAATATTCCAGCTCCGCCAAGGATACCGCGGCACCGATGGTAAGTTCTCCATTAGATTCCAGGGATAATTGCGATAATTCAGGAATTGCCTTGATATCAACCAGCAGGCGGGGGTGGGATTGATCTTGTTTCATTTCGACAAAGATATCGGTTCCGCCGGCTAAAATTCTTACGCCCGCTCCTTCGGTTTCCAAAATATGGATCGCTTCCTTTAAATTTTTCGCACGGATGTATTCAAAACGAGGTAGCATGCCGTCCTCCTAAAAAATGGTTCCGGGGGAATCGATCGAAATTATTGCCGGTAACTGGTATTCTCAAAAACGACAGAGATAAGAGATACGTCGAATCCGAAAAGCAATTACTGCGGCTTGAAATAAATATCGGCCGACTCAGGAATATTCGCTCTGATAACTTCCACGATATGTCGACGCTTTAGAGATGTTGCGCAACCGAGGCCCATCTATTTTGCCTTATAAATTAAAGCAAGATTATCCTTGAGTTTATAACCATGGGGGGGTGATGACCCAAATCGCCCGGACGATCCGTTCCCCGATATTTTCCCAGCGGTGCGGAAGAGAGCTGTCATAATAGACACTGTCCCCTTCTTCCAGGGTAATTTCTTGATCGCCAATGATTCCCTTAAACGTGCCTTCCAATACCAGACCGCACTCTTCACCTTGATGGGAATAGATTTCATCCACTTTTGTGCAGGGCGGGTAGACAAGATACATGAATTCGATTTTGTGGCGAAGATCCGGACACAGCATTTCCATCGTTGTTCCCCAGGGCATGAGCAACTTTTTGCGTTGCTCCTTTCTGACAACGGCAACAAATCCGGAGTCCGGCTTTTGCGTTTCAGTGTATAGTCCACCGTTTGCCGGAAGCCCATTGTCGGAAAACATACTGGAAAGTGAAATATTAAGGGCTTTGCTTATCTTCTGCAGGGTTGTGACCCTGGGCGTTGAAAGATCGCGTTCGACCTGACTCAATACACCCGTGGATAGCCCGGACTTTTGAGCCAATTGCGCCAAGGTCAGCTGCTTTTGTATTCTCAAGGCTTTAATTTTTTTTCCAATTTCCATGGTCGGGCCATTTTGCGGTTGATCGCCATCAGGTGGCCTAATAAAATTCATTTATATGAATATTTTTTGTTAATCAACACATTTTTCATTTAAATGAATTTTTATCTTGACAATTTCCGTATGGGTAGCTTATACGGAAAATCAAGGTGAATAGCAACCAGTTAATGAATATTGTTTTTTTTGATTTAAACCGTTTAATTATTGCCGCGGGGCTGGACTTTGAACACGCTGATGACAAAGTGTTTAGCTCAAAAACCTTTAACGGTTCTAAAATTGAATACATCTTAATATATTGAAATTATTATATCTATGGCAATATTAGTTTTCAATTGACAACTCTTGACGGGTGGATTAGAGTGCCTATTAAAATGGGACGGTGGCCCAGATTTAACAGGCCGGTATTGAGTTGATGCGAGCAACTCGATCCGGCAGACAGCTAAATGGACAAAAAAACTTTTAAATTATAGGCTTGAACACAGAAATGAAAGAACTGAGCTACAAAGAAAGATTCCTCAGGCTATTGCGCCGGGAACCTGTGGACCGCGTCGCCATACCTTCCTTTTGCACCCATCCCCTGGTCGAACTTATGGATCAAACAGGGTTATCGGCACCGGACATTCACAACAAACGCGATGATATGGTGAATTTCGCTCTGGCCATGTATGAGATTCTGGGTTTTGAAGGCGTGCGACTGCCCACCGATGGCGCCTTTGAGGCACAAGCACTGGGCTGTGCCATTGATCCGGGAACAAAGGACCGCAATCCGACCGTTGCCCAACATCCATTTACAATAAACACCTTCGAGATTCCGGATGATTTTATGACCCGGGAAAGGATTCCCATATATCTGGAGGCTGTTAAAAGTGTTAGAAACAAACTTGGTGACGATATACCGGCAACTGCTCATTTTCAGGGTCCCATGACGCTGGCCTGTCATCTTGTAGGGTCGGAAAATTTCCTTTTGGGTCTTGTGGAAGACAAAGAAGGGAGTAAAAAATTTTTAGAAACCATTGTTGACCGCGTCTGTATCAAAATGGCTAATGAGTTATCTAGCGCCGGGGCAGACGTATTGATGACCCCTGACCCTCTATCCTCGTCTGATATAATCAGCCCCAGCATGTTTGATGAATTCATCCGGCCGTGTTACGTAAGGATGTTTGAAAAAATAGCCTGTCCCGTTGTCCTTCACATCTGCGGCAATACGACACCGATTTTACCATTGCTTAAAGGCATTGGAGCCGCCGGGTTCTCCTTCGACGTAACGGTCAACGTTTTAGACGCCAAAAAGATTCTTGGAACGGAGATGTGCCTTATCGGAAACATTTCAACTACCGAAACGTTACTTAAGGGAAGCCGGGAGGATGTTCGGCGAGAATGTCTGGATGCAATCCGTAACGGGATAGATGTCCTGGCACCCAGTTGCGGGTTTGCCCCCTATACACCCCTTGAGAATATCAGAGAGATGATTCGAACAGCCACAGGTTCCTCAGATATCTAAACCCGTTTGGATACCGCGCAGTTTTTTGCAGGCAAATCCATTATGTCCTAAGGAGTGAAAAATGGCATACGTTTCTTTAGAAAGGATTACCAAGCGATACGGAAATGTCAAAGCAGTTGATGATATCACCTTGGAGATTGCTGAACATGAGTTTGTAACACTCTTAGGCCCTTCAGGCTCCGGGAAAACGACTCTCTTGATGATTTTAGCCGGCTTTGTCGTGCCGGATAAAGGCGTCGTTCATATAGAGGGTAAAGACATTACTCAAATTCCACCTTATCGACGCAATATCGGCATGGTCTTTCAAAACTATGCGCTGTTTCCGCATATGACCGTATACGATAATATTGCCTATCCGCTTAAAATGAGACGAGTTTCTCGTAGTGAAATACCTTCGATGGTCGATGCGGCGCTTGAAACGGTTAAGCTTCAAAAATTTGAATACCGCTATCCGGCACAGCTGTCCGGTGGGCAGCAGCAAAGAATCGCACTTGCCAGGGCCATGGTCTTTAAGCCACCCTTATTGTTGATGGATGAACCCCTGGGGGCTTTGGATAAAAAATTGAGAGAGCACATGCAGCTTGAGTTGAAACAAATCCAGGAAAAAGTCGGCATTACCATCCTTTATGTTACCCATGATCAGGAGGAAGCGCTCTCGATGTCGACAAAAATTGCCGTTATTAATGAAGGCCTAATTGAACACGTGGGTACGGCCACAGATATTTATGACCATCCCGCCAACGAATTTGTGGCCGACTTTGTCGGCGAAACCAATATTTTTAGGGCTGAGATTTCCAGCGTGGATGATGACGGTGTCCAAATTGTGGGACCGTGTATTCAACGCTTCCGGGCCAATACATCAAAGCAGTTCGAAGTCGGACAAAATATCCATCTTGCTGTTCGACCCGAAAAGATTATTTTTATTGAAAAAGACGAACCCAACCATTGCTTTTATGATGCAGTTGTTGAGGATATCATATACCTGGGGGATATCACGCGATATTATGTTCGGCTGTCCGATGTGCCCCAGGATGAAAAGGAGGGGGTGGTTGTCATCAAAGTGCAAAACCGTTTAGGAGGTGTGCGCCATCAACGCGGCGACCACGTGAAGATCGGTTGGAATGAAATGGATGCGACCATCGTGTGATTCATAGAAATACAATAGTTCAAGTTGACCTCCCCCCCCCGGCGTTTAAGATAAGTCAGACGTATAATACACGCAAAGGAGGGTAAAAAAATGAAAAAACTGTATTTAGGTATCGGTCTCATTGCCGTGTTTTTTATGATCGGAATTGCCTGGGCGGAAACCATCACCGTCTGCAGCTATGGCGGCACTTACAACAAAGGCTTAGAAGAAACGATTGGCAAGCCTTTTACGCAGGCTACCGGCATAAAGGTTATTTTTACAACCCGTCCCAGTTACGCCCAGATGGATGCCCAGGTTAGAAGCGGCAACATCACCTGGGATATTGTTGAAGCTGAAAGCAGGATGTATGCGCGCGGTGTGAAAAATGGTATTTTTGAAAAACTGGACTTAAGTCTGATTAATAAAGATCAATTTATTGAAGGATCGGCCACAGATTACGGTGTCGGCATCATTTATTATTCTTATCTCATCACCTATAACACCGAAAAGTGGCCGGCCGGAACCGGACCGAAAAACATGAAGGACTTCTGGGACTTCAAGAAATTTCCCGGTCCGCGAACAACGAAACACACTGCGGAGTCCAACCTGGAAGCGGCCCTACTTGCCGACGGGGTTCCGCGAGATAAAATCTATCCCATCGATCTCGACCGCGCTTTTAAAAAGCTTAACGAGCTCAAACCCCATATAAGGGTTTACTACAAAAGTGGCGGTCAAACACAACAGATCATGCGCGAAAAAGAAGCTGACATCGGCTGGGTTCCCGGGGGCAGGATGATTCAGCTGGCAGCCCAGGGAGTTCCGGTGCATTGGGTATGGGAGGACCAGGTTATTGTGCTGGATTACTGGACCATTCTCAAGGGCAGTAAAAAGAAAGATGCGGCCATGAAGTATATCGCATTTGCGTCGGATCCCAAGCGGCAAGCGGCTTTTGCCGAATGGACCAATTACGGACCCGCAAATAAAAAAGCATATGACTATATCAAAAAGGAAAAGGCGGTTTTGATGCCGACTTACCCGGAAAATTTTTCGAAAGGATTGGTCATCAATGCTGAATGGTATTCGGTACATGAAGACGAACTAGAAAAAAGATGGGAAGCCTGGAAAATGGAATAGTTCATGACTTGAAATAATTTGCCAAAAGTAAACTGAACAGAAAAGGGAAATGAACTTCCAAATGCCTGAATTAACCCTGCCAGTGATCAAGAGATTCACGTTGAACAGGGAAAGTTGGAGGCATATCATCCTGTTGGGGCCACTCATCGGATATCTTGCCGTTTTTTTCATTTATCCCCTGAGTGGCTCCCTTTTTCAGAGCCTGTTTGACCCCGGATTTACCGTTGAGCATTATCTAACGTTGGTCGAACATCCTGTCTATATCAAGGTCTTTCTAAACACCCTGGAAATCAGTATCAGTGTCACTCTCCTCTGCATATTACTCGGTTATCCAATCGCGTATTATTTAAGTGATGCCAAATCGAATTGGGCGACGATTTTACTCCTATCCGTTTTACTTCCATTCTGGATATCGGTTTTAGTCAGAACGTTTTCATGGATGATTATCCTCGGCCGTTACGGGGTCGTGAATGATATTTTAATGGGTTTGGGCTGGACAAGCGGACCCTTGCAATTGCTGTACAATCGGCTTGGGGTTTATGTCGGCATGGTTTATGTTATGCTGCCTTACGCGATTTTGCCAATGCTGAGTGTCATGCAAGGGATCGATCGCAATTTATTGCGGGCCGCTGATAATCTGGGATCAACCCCCTGGCAATCGTTCTGGCATATCTTCTTGCCGCTAAGCCTTCCGGGGATTGGCGCAGCGCTTTTGCTCACTTTTATCCGCTGCGCGGGGTTTTTCGTTACGCCGGCTTTGATGGGCGGGCCCCGTGATACCATGATTGCGATGAGCATTCAAGCGCAGCTGGAGGAAGTGATCAACTGGGGATTTGCCAGTGCGTTAAGTGTCATCCTCCTGGTTATCGTATTGGTTTTGTTTTTTATTTATAATCGCTTCCTGGGTCTCGACCTTCTCTGGGGCGGCAGCCAAAAGGGTGGGTTTAAATCAGATGAAGCAACGGTGACTGCGGGAGAGTCTGATACGTTCGACCGCCATCGATCTCAGTCTTTGAAAGCAAAATGGGATTCGTTTGTCGAACAATTTTTTTGGAAAGCACAGGATGTTATCGCCAAGATGGGTCTGGTGATTTCGCGCCTGAGCCCGGGCTTTATTCAAACAATCAACTGGGCCAAGGCCGGGCTGTCTGTTACCTGTGTGATTGTTTTCATCTTTTTAATAATGCCCGTCGTGATTATCGTTCCGATTGCCTTTTCGAATGACGTCTATTTGCAGTTTCCACCGAAAGAGTGGGGATTCGGATTACTGCAAGGCTTCTTTTACGCTGAAGATTGGATGCGAGCAACCTGGAATAGCTTCAAAGTGGCCATTCCGGTTATGTTTCTGGCAACACTTCTGGGCACGCTGGCATCCTTGAGTCTTGTGCGTGGCAAGTATAGAGGCAAACAATTTTGGTATGCCCTCATTCTCTCACCCATCATTATCCCGGTTATCATAAGTGCCATTTCGATTTATTTTTTCTTTGCCAAGTTGAAGCTTATCGGCACGCTGGGCGGTCTTATTCTGGCGCACACCGTTTTGGCCGTCCCTTATGTGGTAATCGTAATGACGTCAACGCTGAAAGGGTTTGATGAACGTCTGGAGCAAGCCAGTATGAATTTAGGTGCCGGACCGGTGCGCACCTTTTTTAACATAACGTTTCCCATCATCCGGCCCGGTATGTTAACTGCATCCCTGTTTGCTTTTATCGCCAGTTTTGACGAACTGATCGGGGCCATGTTCATTTGTGGTGTGGAATCCATAACATTGCCAAAGCAGATGTGGGACGGAATTCGAGATGAGATCAGTCCGACCATCGCGGCAGTGGCAGCACTCTTGATCTTTTTAACTATTATTCTGATGTCGTTAATGGTCTATCTGCGTCAGCGCCAGGAACGAATTCTTAGCCAAGAGCAATCCGGCTTCTAAAAAACATTTACAGGAGATTTTTTATGAACCATGTCAGCAGGGTTGCGCATATTGATCTCGAACGACGCCGCATTGAATTCGAACAACTCGATAAGGGTTTAATCCGGAAATGGGGCGGCGGCGCCGGTTATGCTTCCTGGCGGCTATATGAGGAATTGGATCCAAAGCTAGCGGCCTTGGACCCCGGCAGCATCGTCTGGATAACCGGTGGGCCCTTAACCGGGACGGCGGCGCCGAGTTCCGGCCGCCTTGCTGTCATAAACAAGTCGGCCGTAAACGGTTTTTTAGGGCATTCAAATACCGGGGGCAAGTTCGGTGCCAGGCTCAAGCACGCAGGCATTGATGGTCTGGCCCTGCATGGCGCATCTGAAACTCCGGTCTATATTCTTGTGAGACCGGAAGGGATCGAGTTTCGGGATGCGACCCATCTATGGGGCCAGGATATCTGGGAAACCGAGGATCGGATTGGAGCCGACTTGGATGATCCCGGATTAAAGCGTGTCAAAATTATGGCCATCGGGCCGGCCGGAGAAAATCGGGTCCGTTTTGCCTGCCTGATCAATGAACGCTACCACGCGGCAGCCCGTGGTGGAGCTGGAGCTGTTCTGGGCGCCAAGAAAGTAAAAGCCATCGTGGTTGACGCCAAAGCTGCGCCACCTTTTATATCCCCTGACTTCAAAGATGCGTCAAACCGGGCGATCCAGAAGATCAAGAATCACGCAACCTGTCAAAATTACAGCCGCTGCGGGGCGGCGCCGGTCTCAGACGGTTGGCATGAGATGGGGTGTTTTTCAGGTAAAAACTTTCAAACCGGCGTGCTGCCCCGCTGGGTGGAGACCCGTGGGAGCGAGATGATGATGTCCTTTGTTGCGGGTCCCAAGGGCGCCTGCTATGGCTGCCCGATGCCCTGCTTTAATCGCGTCGCAGTGCGGGATGGGAAGTATAAAGGACTCGAGATTACAAGCGGTACATTTGTCCAGCCGGTGATTCAATTCGGTGCCAAGTGCGCTATTGAAAGCCTTCCGGCCATTTATAAGTGCAAAGAGATCTGTCATCGACTGGGAATGGATTTTGACTCCGCCAGCGGCGTGATCTCCTTTGTCATGGAATTATACCAGCGGGGGCTGCTGACACTTCAGGATACCGGGGGTCTGTCTTTGACTTGGGGAAACGAGGAAGCGGTCATGCAGCTGCTTGAGCAAATTGCCTACCGACAGGAGGGGCTGGGAGATATACTGGCTGAAGGCTCCGTGAGTGCATCCAAGGTGTTCGGACCGGCAACGGCTCCTTATGTCATGACAGTCAAAGGCATGGAGATGATTTCATCGGATGTGCGTTCTGCACCCCGGGGCTGGGCACTCGGTTCACTGACCAATCCGCGGGGAGGAGATAATGTGCCGGGAACCCACATGCGAGGCGACAGCCTGCCTTCGCTTTCTTTGCTTAAACCCGAGAATCAGGCCGAATGGGAATCTTTTTCCAGAGAGTTTGTTTCTGCTCTGGACATGTTCGCGCCAATCAAATTAGCAATCTATGGGAATCCTCCCCGCGTGGATCCTTACGCCTTTCAAGGGAAGGCACTCATGACCCAATGGTTTGAAGACCTGCTATCGGCAGTAACCGCGATAGGTCTATGCACCTTTCCTGCTGACAAACTGGCCCTGGGCCCCACGGACTATGCCGATCTGCTTTCAGCATTCCTTGCGGAAGAGGTGCCCCCCGAGGAGTTTATGATGATCGGGGAGCGAATTTTTAACATCCAAAGAATGTTCATCGTCCGGGAGGGAATAAACCGAAAAGACGACACCTGGCCTGCGCGTTTCTTTGAAGAGGAATTGCCGGAAGGTCCTTGCAAAGGTTCAGTAATGTCGAGAGCCACCATCGAGCAGTTCTTAGATGAATATTATGGAATCAGAGGCTGGGAGTCTACGACCGGTCACCCAACCCCCCAGACACTGGATCGATTGAGTTTGAAAGCATAATTAGCGAATAATTCCTTCCCATATCAATTGGATCCTATTCTGACAAACACTATATGGGAAAAATAGGTCAAAGAATCGGCTTGGTTAAAATTGTTGAGATTATATTTAATCCGGATCACCCGAGAAAGCTAATTGATTATGACTCTTTAGAGGCAAAAGATTGACATCTTTTAATATATCGGATATTTTTTCATTTTTAATGAGAAGATCGAGATCTATGTATGGAAATCGGCGAAAAAATCAAGGAACTGAGAGTTCAAAACGGAATAACGCTGGACGAATTATCTAAAAGATCTGAGGTATCCATCAGCCTTTTGAGCATAATCGAACGGAACAGGTCGGCACCGACAGCAAGGACCTTCGATCGGATTGTTAAGGCGTTTGGAACAACGATATCCAAATCGCTTGGAAAACATCGGTGAGATTGAGATGAGGGCCTTCTGGATAAACACCCCCCGCTACCTTCTAATTTTTCCTTTGTAGTGGCATAGGCTATAGCCTGAGCTCGTTAAGTTGTTATAAGGCATGCACGATTAAACTATCAAGTGAAGTCGATTGAATTGAGTGAATAAATTTGAAGGAGATCAAAGTGAAAGAAAAGCAATTTACCTGCATCGGTCACTCCGTGCCAAAGGTTGATGCTTTAGATAAAGTCCTTGGCAAAGCCATCTACTCAGAGGATTTGTCCTTCCCGGACATGCTTTATGGCAGGGTATTAAGAGCTGGAATTCCCCATGCCATAATCGAAGAAATTGATGTTAGCAAGGCGCAGGCGATGGATGGGGTCGCCTGCGTTTTAACCGCAAAGGATACTCCCGGGATCAATCGATACGGAATCGCTTTTCAAGATCAATCCGCACTGGCCGAGGATAAGGTCCGCTATGTCGGAGATCCGGTGGCGATCCTGGCAGCAGATAGCGAAGAAGTTGCTAAAGACGCAATCAAGGCCATCCGTGTTAAATATAAAAAACTACCAGTCGTGACCAGCCCGAAGGAGGGCCTTGCCGAGGGGGCCCTAAAAATTCACGAAAAAGGGAATTTGATCCTTCACAACAAAACCAGAAAGGGCAACGTGGAAGAGGGTTTCCGGCAAGCGGATATTATTGTGGAAAACACCTATCGGACCCATGTTGTTGACCATGCCTATATAGAGACTGAATCCGGAGTAGGTATGCAGGATCAGCAAGGTAACATCGTCATTTACTCGGCAAATCAATGCCCTTTCAGAGACCGTCGACAAGTAGCCATTGTCCTCGGAATGCCGGAAAACCGCGTTCGGATAATCCGGGCAACTACTGGTGGGGCTTTTGGGGGTAAAGATGATATCACGGTGGAGATTCACATCGGACTTTTGGTTCAGGCTACGGGACGCCCGGTACGCTTGGTACTGGATCGAGAGGAATCGTTTCTATCTCAGACCAAAAGACATGCCATCGAAATGTGGACCCGCTGGGGCGCGACTAAAAAGGGGAAATTGTGCGCCATGGAGGGCAAAGTTTATGGAGATACCGGCGCGTATGCCGGACTTGGGCCCTTCGTTGTCAAAAAATGCGGCATCCATCTTTCAGGTCCCTATTATATTCCAAATATAAAAGTAGACTCCTACTCTGTTTACACCAATAATATCATTGCAAGTGCCATGCGCGGCTTTGGCGTCTGCCAGGCGGCTGTCGCCCACGAATCTCAGATGGATGAATTGGCCAAAAAGCTCGGTATTAATCCCTTGGAGTTTAGGCTTATAAATGCCTTGGATAATGGCCTTTCAACGGCGACAGGACAGAGTTTTGACGAGGGCGTTGGCATCAAGGCAGCGCTGGGAAAACTGAGGGAGGTTGTTTTAAATGATTCAAGCCTTAAAAGCTACTGGGAGGATCTAACGTGAAAAAGCGTGGAATTGGAGTTGGCTGCATGTATTACGGAATTGGTTACGGTTTTTCGCGGCAGGATATATCTTCGGCAACGGTTGAAATCTGCGAGGACGGCTCGGTGATTTGCCGGTGTGGAGAAGTCGATTACGGCCAAGGATCGGATACAATTTTTTGTCAGATTTTAGCCGAGGAGCTGGGAATAAGATATGATGAGGTGCAGCTGATTACGGCCGATACCTTTGCAACTCCCAATGCAGGGCCTACTTCGGCCAGCCGAGTTACGTATGTTACCGGTCAAGCGATACTAAAAGCAGCCAGAGCAGTGAAAAAAACGCTAAGATCGGTCGCTGAGGATATCCTTGGCCACAAAGACCTTGTTTTTGAAGGCAACACAATCCGTTCCGAGTCTCACCCGGGAGTAAATATTTCATTCACCGATCTCGCTCGCAAGTGCCACCTCGGCGGCTATCCGGTTGTGGAAACGGCCTGGCATGACAACACGACCAGGATGTGGATCCTGATACCGGGCAGGGAGACGCTTATGCCATTTATTCGTATGCTGCCCAACTCGCAGAAGTAGAGGTTGATACAGAAACAGGCAAAGTGGAAGTTTTACGCGTCGTGGCGGCGCATGATGTGGGCAAGGCGCATTAATCCATCCAATGTAGAGGCCCAGATTGAAGGGGGCATCGCTCAAGGGGTCGGGTATGCCTTAGAGGAAGAAATCAGGCAGCCGGGCGGCATAATCGAAAACAAATCTCTGGTCGATTATATGATGCCTACAAGCATGGATGTGCCAAAAATTGAATCTCATATTATCGAAATTCCCGTATCCAGCGGGCCATATGGCGCCAAAGGCGTAGGCGAACCCGCCCTTATACCTACAGCCCCTGCCATTTTAAATGCGATTTGCAATGCCCTGGATGTCCGGATCACTGATCTACCGGCAAATCTGGAAAATCTGCATCGATTGATTCGAAATAAAGAAAAAATGAGCCGTAAAACTGGAGAACCAGGATGCAAAATTTTCAATTTATTCAGCAAAATCTTTGCAAGACGGTCTGAATTACATCTCGGACCAGGGGGGTCGCAGCAAAATCATTGCCGGCGGAACGGATTTGATTGTAGACCTTAGAGATGAGAAGATCACCCGGATTCTATTCTTAATATTTTGGGAATCGTGCAGTTGAGAGGCATCACAGAGACAGACGATGCCGTTAGAATCGGACCGACAACGACCTTCACGGAAATGATTCAATCTGAGGTCTTAAACCAGCACCTGCCTTTGTTGGTTCAGGCAGCATCTTCGGTCGGCGGACCCCAAATTAGAAATCGAGGAACAATCGGAGGCAATATTGCCACCAACGGTCCATGTGCCGATGTATTACCCGCCGTGCTCGCTCTTGAAGGAAGCCTGGAACTCCAGTCCAAAAAAAAGACAT